>Ga0335078_10008159_pt1 | contig 15567 bp, 13 predicted proteins | sample Lox_Sample_32_FD_206711 | JGI IMG/M metagenome (GOLD analysis project Ga0335078, IMG submission 206711) | Soil microbial communities from Loxahatchee National Wildlife Refuge, Florida, United States - Lox_Sample_3.2 | ecosystem: Environmental > Terrestrial > Soil > Wetlands | place: USA... | reverse complement strand
GGATTATTGAACGGAGGATCGAAGAAGGTCGGGATGCTGGAAAATGGCGGATTGCCTACGAGCCCATAGGCGTCATTCCCCTCGATGCGATGGTAGCCAATTCCGTACCCTCCGCGAACGGCCCATTTTCCGCTTCCTGTAGGATCGTAGGCGAAACCAAAGCGCGGCGCCGGCGTATTATAGTGATTCTCCACGAGGCCTATGGCCACCCCGTTCTTTCCGGCAACGATGATCCCGTTGAGCAGGTTTCCTGAATTTGCGAGGATGAGTCCTTGGGGCGTGACCGTGGGCGCCTGGCTCGGATTGTACTGGCTCGCTGCGAAGGTGCTCAGGTTTTGCCCATAAACGTGGGGAATGAAGAACCAACGCAAACCGAGATTTAAGGTTAGGCGGCGCGTAACCTTCCAATCGTCTTGAACGTAAGCCTCGGTCTGGTGGAAGTTGTAATACGGCTCACGGTAGGTGTTCAGCTCCGAATAAGAAACAGGAAGCCCGAGGAGCGCGTCTGCGACGGCGTTTCCTGTGAAAGAACCGTCAAACGAGTATGCTCCTTGCAGAGACGGCGAGGTCTGCGACTGAACCGGGGTGATGGAGAACATGGTCGTCACCCCCAACTTCAAGCTATGAGCGCCGGCCTCTTTGGTCAAATCGTCGATCAACTGGCTCACGTTGTGATGTGCCCACCAAGGACCCCACAAGGAACTGATACCCCCATAGCCTTGGCCGAAGTCCATGTCGGGAACCACATTGTAGCCCGGGTTCAAGGGGTTGACCGCCGTGTATCCGGAGGGCAACTGGTAGGCGCCCTTAATGATCATGGCGGGCGGCGTTGAGGAACCATAGTTGCTGTTGTAGTTGTACGCGATTTCGTTCAGCAAGCTAGGATTGATAACGGTCGTCACTTTAGCGGTGAAGTTTCGTGAGGGGACGTCGAACTGCGAGTGAAGCGTGGGGAAGGCATCTCCGGACCACTGAACAGTCGGGTCGTTCTCTATCCAACTGTCGTGAATGAAGCGGACGAATGCCTTGACTTTGTCTGAGACGTTCTGGTCGACCCGGATGATCTGCTCTCCCCAGTTTTGGCCCGTGTGGGCCCCAGCAATGTAGTTGTAGAACCCCGATGTGGTAGGTGATGGAAAGTCCTGGCTCAGCAGTAAAGCGACGTTGCTGTTGATGCAAGCGGGGTTGATCTGGCTTCCTGTGACGCAGGGACCGCCGCCTGGCGCGGCGAGCGGACTGCCGGTTAAGGGGTTGATCGGGTTGGTCAGTGCTCCCACGGCACTGAAGTCTCCGCTTCGCATGGCGGTAGTGGGTGTTGCCGCCACCAACGTCGATGCAGTGCTCTCGCGGAGCCACTCCTGGTCCCAGAAGAAGAAGGTCTTGCTCTTGTCAGTGTTGTAGTGTCCGGGTATATAGAAGGGACCGCCGATCGTGTAGCCAAAATCGTTGTAATGAAAAGGGGCGATCGGAGCACCGGCAGCGTTCAGAAAGAAATTGTTGGCGTCAAAGATGTTGTTCCGAACATAGTCGTAAGCATCACCATGAAATTCCTTCGTCCCGGACTTAGTCACGGCTAGAAGCTCGGCACCGCCCGCGGTCCCGTATTGCGCGCTGTAGTTGCTTGTGAGGACTTTGAACTCAGACAGCGCATCTGGAGGCGGCGCCGTCATTGGGGAGGTGGCATTTCCAACGTCGGTGTTCTGGCCGCCGTCAAGCTGATAGCCCGTCATACTCTGGTCGAAGCCATTAATGTTGTACCCTTTCTGGTTGTAGAAGCTCTTTCCTAGCTCATCGCCCGCTACCTTGATTGCTCCCGGGACCGTGGCCTGAAGCTCCATGAAATTTCGGTCCAGAATCGGCAGCTGCGATAGTTGCTGGGTGGATACCGTGTCGCTGATAGCTCCGCTTTGAGTCTGAACTTGGGGCGCCGCACCGGTGACCTCAACCTTTTGCGAAGTCTTTCCCAGCTTCAAAGTGAAGTCAACGCCGAGGCGATCGGCAACATTAAGCGTCAGATTTGAACTCACAGCGGTCTGGAAACCACTGGCCGCCACCGAAACTTGATAAGTTCCGACGGGCAGCGCCTCGGCAACGTAGATCCCGTTCGGCCCCGTGGTGAGTGTCCGCGCCACGACCCCCGTTCCAGTGTTCGTGATTGTCACCGTGGCGCCGGGTACTGCGGAACCGCTTTGATCGGTAACTGTCCCGGAGATGGTCCCGCTGGTTTGCGCAGAAACCAAGCTGGGGTAAATGAGGAATGCCGCCAGACTCAATGCAATGCAAAAGTGCCTCGCGTGACTCAACTTCATGATGTTCGCCTCCTCCGACCCAACCCACGCAGCACGCCATTTGGCAGGGCACAGTCCCCAACAGGTATCACCGAAACGACCGGTCCGGATCGAGTTCGAGAGATCCTCGACCGGCACGAGAGACGAAACCCGACGAAACGAATGGAACCCGTCCACCTGACCTTCGACCGGCCAGATGGACGGGTTTCCAGCGTTTCAACACCGTTAACGATAACGTTTTCTACTATGAGTTCACTGAACTGTCAAGTTCTTTTTTGTTCTTGATGAAGTTTTTGATGCCTTTCCAGGATGCCCGCCAGCCGGCTCAGCTCTTGCTGAGGGCACCTTCACCACTCGGTAGGATGGGCCGATGCTAGCCTGTCAGCAACGGTTCTGGTTGGCAGGCGTGCTATCGTTCCAGGCCGTCCGAATGCCGGACCTCGCGGAACAGGTGGAGGTTCGATCGCATGACGACGGCAGGACTCAGGTAATAAGTTTCCGGAATAGACCGGCCGCGGAAGATATGGTCCACCAGCAGGCGCACCGCCGTTTGGCCTTGGGCGTAAGGTTGCTGATAAATGGAGGCGGCGATCGTTCCCTTCTTGAAGTACGGTACCATTTCGCCGAACAAGTCGGTGGTGATCACGATGAGCCTCCCGCTTAGGCCGCTGGCGCCGATGGCCCGGCAAACCGGCAGACAATTAGCGGTGGTGACATAGACTCCTGTGAGGTTTCCGTGTGCGTTCAGGATCTCAAAACACTTCTGGAAGGTTTCGTCTTCGTCCTCGTGGCCTTCGACAACCCTTACCACCTTGCTGCCCGGGCAATACCTGGAGAGCTGCTGGGAAAAGAACAGGACCTTCTTGCGATGATCCTCAGTGACCTTCATTCCTGTAACGATGACGACCCTAGGTTTGGCGGGACCAAAGCGGCTCATGAGCTCGGCCGCCAAGCTTCCGCTGACTCTGGGGTCAACGCACACGACGCAGGACCTTCCTGCCTGCGGTGCATCCGAGGCAACGCAGATCACGCGCACGTTCTTCCGTTCAGCTTTCTGAATCAGCGGCGCAAGACGGCTCGGGTCGCCCGGAGTAATCAGAAGGCCCTGGACGTTGTCGTCCAACAGCTGCTCGACCGCCGACTCTTCACCCTCGCCCAGGCGTCCCACGGGGTTGTAAACAACTTCGACGCCGAGAGCTCCAAAGCGGCCGGCCTCAGCCAGAATGCCGGCCCGAAGCTGGTCATAGAAGAAATGAATTTCGCGCGGGATGCAGACACCGATGCGGACCACTCCAGCGCCTACGGAAAGCGCTCGCGCCGCGGGATTAGGCGTATAGCCAAGGTCTTTGGCAATTTGCAGGACCTTCTCTCGAGTTTCCTGCCGGATTCCTTTCCGGGCGTGAAAGGCACGGTCTACAGTTCCGATCGAGACGTTCGCGAGCTTGGCGATTTCCCGGATTCTAATTCTCGAGGTAGCCACTGTGTCGTTCTCCGGCCCGAGCCAAGACATCTCGCTGTTAAGATCCAGCCACGAGATTCCGACCACGCGTTCAAGCATTCTAACCTAATCTTGATCAATCGTGACCTGCCGGTCCACTCCTGGAGGGGGCTTGTGGCGCCGTGTCCGTTAACGTATTCTGTCTGTCCGCGACGCCTTGTGGGAACGTGAGGGGATGACCATGGAGCTGTATCCCGGGGCTGATCTGATCGAATGCGAGATTGGCGGCAGGCCGCTGTACCTGCCCTTGCTTCGTGAAGGAACTGAAGCCGTGCTCCTGGACTGTGGCACACGCGTCCACGCCGAGGCCGACATTCCACACCAACTAAGCGGTCTGGGCTTAGGATACGACTCCCTAACATGGCTGGTCATCACGCACCCGGATGCCGATCACTGCGGCGGCTTGGGAGAAATGAAGCGCCGGTACCGGAAGGTCCAAATGGCGTGCGGGGAGGCCGACCGCGCCCTCGTCGAGTCGCCGGATCATCTCTTCAGCTTTCGCTACGACGCCTACCGCAGAGACCACCTAGTGTTTTACGATACGGCCAAAGCCGGTTGGCTGAAGGGCTGTTCTTCGGGGCCTCAAACGGTGACATTGACGCTCACGGGCGGGGAAATCATTCGCCTCGCTGAAGACCGAATTCTTGAGATTATGCACCTGCCCGGGCACAGCCACGGACACCTGGGGGTCCTCGACCGGAAACATCGCACGCTTTATTACGGCGATGCCATTCAAGGGGCGGGTTACAAGGCGCTGGCGGGTGGCTGGGCACTCTGCCCCACTTACCTCTATGTGAAACCCTACCTTCAGACGATTCGTGCCATCGAGAACTCCAGCGCCGAAACCATCGTTGGCTGCCACTGGCCTGTATGGCGCGGGGCCGATAAAATACGAGCGTTCTGCGCCGAATCGCGGAACTTCGTAACCCTCGCCGATCGATTGATTTATGACTATCTGCGAGCGCATCCTTCGGGCGCCACCTTACGCGAGCTATGCGACGCCCTTGGCGGAAGGCTCGGTGAATGGCCGCCAGCCGTCAATTTGGAACTCGCTTTCGCGTTTTCCGGACACTTAGACCGTGGAGTTTCCGCCGGATTATTAGACGTCGACCGGTCCGCTCGCCCGCTGGTATACAGGCTCCGAGGAAGTGTTGCATACAGCCCGCGACACCTTGGGTAGGCTCGACGGCTGTTGTGCAACCTCCTGGTCGTGGGGCAACGGTTCTTATTTGGCTCGAGGCCGGCCTGTTGACTGGCCCATTCGTATATTAAGCAGTATTATTGTCAGCCTGGTGAACAGGCTCGGAGCTTACCATGCAACTCGGACTGATCAACTCAGCGTGGTTTGGTTCCCCGGCTGGAACCGCTGAGGGTATCCGCAAGGCGCAACAAATCGGCTTCGATACCATTGGCATTTTTTCCGATCCGCTGAAGATCCCGCATCGTATCGTGGAGTGGGTTGAGGAGGCGCATCGCGAACTGACCTTTGTGATGCCCCAACCCCTGGGCATTGGCGATTCTTCGCCAATCGGCTGGCTAGAAATAGGCATAGGTGAAGTCGATTGGCTAACGGTCCTCTCAATCCGAATCAAGCGCGAGTACGAAGAGAACGGCTTTGTGCTGGCGAAAGGCTTCTTTGACGCTGAGGAGATCGGTTTGCTGCGAAGCGCTTCCCAGGAAGATCGGGAACTCGATCAGCATTCCTTCGGCAGAGGCGACGGAGAGGGAGGTACCGTCAGGCTCTCGCTTTGGAATCATCCCTGCGACACCCTGTATGGAATGTTTGCGCGTTGCGAGTTGGTGGTTATTCCGCGGAGAAGCTGCTTGGAGGCGAGGTCTACCATTACCATTCCAAGATGATCATCAAGGACCCTAACGTGGGCGGCGCCTGGACCTGGCACCAGGACTACGGCTACTGGTATCAGAACGGTGTTCTGTTTCCTTTACTGTGCGGCGCCTTCATCGCGGTCGACGAAGCGACGCGGGAGAACGGCTGTTTGCAGGTGGTTCGCGGCTCGCAACAGCTCGGGCGCATCGACCACGTCCTGACCGGAGACCAGGCTGGTGCGGCATGGAGCGGGTAAATCAGGTGCTGAAGAGGCTCGAACTGGTCCACGTGGAGATGCAGCCGGGCGATACCCTCTTCTTTGATTGCAACCTCCTTCATCGCTCGGACCAGAACCGTGCAGAGCGGCCTGTCAAGCAATTTAAGAATGTTACTTTGCTCCTATCGTCCTGCAATTTGGAAATGTTACCCGTAGCCGCCGGCGCTAAGCTCAGCGGACGACGGCCGCAAGGGCCGCGATGTTCCGGCCGGCCGTATCAGGCCGAGATGTGACGCACGGCACTGTGGTCTCAGCTCCGCAAACGGCACTATGGGTTGGTGGCCGGCATTGTCGAACCTGTAATGGGAACAGGGCGATGCATGCGTTAATTGAGCGACTGCTTAAAGAGAAACCGGTGGTGACTGACGGCGCTTGGGCCGCCGAATTACTGAAGCAAGGACTTCAGCCGGGCGGATCGGCTGAGGCTTGGAACTTGGAGCACCCTGAACGCGTCGAGTCTCTGGCGCAAGCCTACGTGTCCGCTGGGAGCCGCGTCATCCTCACCAACACTTTCCAGGCAAATCGAATTACGCTCGACCGGCACGGCCTTGGCGAACTCGTACGGGAGATCAATCGCGCCGGAGTGGAGATCTCCCGGCGTGCCGCAGGCGATAAGGCTTACGTTTTCGCTGCGATCGGCCCAACCGGCAGATTGCTTGTCGCCGGCGACACCAGTGAAGCCGAGCTGAGAATGGCGTTCGACGAGCAGATCGAGGCTCTCGCGAAGGCAGGGCCCGACGGCCTGGTGATCGAGACCATGAGCGATCTCGATGAGGCAAAGTGCGCGGTTTCGGCGGCCCGCGTCACCGGTCTCCCGGTTGTCGCTTGCATGGCGTTTGACTCCGGCAAGCATAAGACCCGGACGATGATGGGGACCTCGCCGCACCAAGCAGCCGACATCCTAGCGGCCGCCGGCGCCGACGTCATCGGGGCCAATTGCGGACAGGGAATAGAGGGCTACTTCGAACTCTACAAGGGACTGGCAGCTGCCACCGGATGTCCGATCTGGCTTAAGCCGAATGCAGGCTCGCCGGAACTGGTGGGCACGGAGACCGTCTACAGGACTACTGCTGAAGCTTTTGCGGAAAGCGCGTCGGGTTTGGCCGACGCTGGCGTCGCGTTCATCGGCGGCTGCTGCGGCACTACCCCTGCCTTCATCGCCGCATTAAGCCGCGTTCTCCACCGGGAATCCCGAGCCATACCATGCGCCTGAAACTGATCAGTTGCGAGATCTTCTATCGCGAGTTCTGCGCCGCGATTTCGCGATCGGTGAACACCATCGAGGTGGAGTTTCTCACCAAGGGCCTGCATGATATCGGCGCCGAGGTCATGCTGGACCGCTTGCAGTCGGCGGTCGATCGGGTCGAAAGCTCGCGTTACCACGCGGTGCTCCTGGGCTATGGGCTTTGCAATAACGGGATTGCCGGATTGACCGCCCGCCAAACGCAGTTGGTGGTCCCGCGCGCCCACGATTGCATCACGCTCTTTCTCGGGAGCAAGGAGCGATACCTCGACTATTTTCAGTCTCATCCTGGTGTCTTCTTTGAGACGACGGGCTGGCTGGAGCGCGGAGAGAGCGACGGAGAATTGAGCCTTGGCGCTGGGAAAGAAGCTCGGAATAACATCCAACTTCGAGGAACTGGTGGCTCGCTACGGCGAAGACAATGCCCGCTACCTTCAGGAAGAACTGGGCAAGCTGACCAGTCACTACCGCCAGCTCACTTTTATTGAGATGGGCATCGAGCCGGACGGCAGTTTCGAACGCCGCGCCCGCGAAAGGGCCGAATCGCGCGGATGGACATTTGAGAAGCTGCGCGGCGATGTCGGACTAATTCAACGCCTGGTCGATGGCCCCTGGCACGAGAGCGAGTTCCTGGTGGTGCCGCCCGGCCAGACGATCGCTGCCCAATACGATGGTGCAATCATTTCCCTCGGAGTGCGCACCTCATGAGCAACGCTGGCGATGCGGCGCAACCCAACCCTCTTGCCGTCGCGAAACTGGGCGACTTCCTTTATGGCAGGGCCCCACACCCGATTGTTTGCGGGCGCGGCCTCGAGATCGGGAAGGGACAAGTCATACCGGAAGTGAATTTCACCCTTCCGCCTGTCGAAATCGCGGAACGAAACTGGAGCGAGATTCGCCAGCAGTATGCCGAAATCATCGAGAGCGTCTGCCAGCGCGCCGTTGAGCTGGAGGTTCCGGGTTTGCTGATTGAGTTTGAAACCTTGCCGGAGATGACGTTGAGAGCTGAGTGGGGTCTCGAAATCACCAGCCAGTTGGCAGAAACCCTGGAGAGGTTCCACGCCGCCAGCGGCCTCAAGGCTGCGTTGCGAGTCACGCCGAACGATACCCGAGAGCTGCAGCGTCCTCCGCTGATGCGCAGCGGCGAGTACTGGGAGGGGATGTTGAAGTTCTTTGCTGGCGCTGGCGGGGCAGGGGCTGACCTCCTTGCCATCGAGTCCACAGGCGGCAAGGAAGTGTGCGATGAAGCCTTGATGATGGTCGACTTGCGCGCACTCGTGTTTGCCCTGGCCATCCTAGCCCCGCGCGATATGAAGTTCCTCTGGGGCGAGATTGTGCGAGCCTGCCGCAAAAGCGGAGTTGTGCCGTCGGGCGACACGGCCTGCGGCTTTGCTAACACGGCTATGGTTCTGGCCGAGCAGAAGCTGGTCCCAAGGGTTTTTGCGGCCGTGGTTCGAGTGGCTGCTGTGCCCAGGAGCCTGGCTGCTTATCAAGCCGGAGCCGTCGGGCCCAGCAAGGACTGCGCTTACGAGGGCCCGTACATGAAGGCCATTGCTGGGGTCCCCATTTCGATGGAGGGACGAACCGCGGCCTGCGCTCACCTCAGCCATGTCGGCAACATCGCGCAGGCGGTCTGCGACTGCTGGTCGAACGAGTCAGTGCAGAACATTCGGCTACTCAGCACCTTCGCGCCAACAGTGTCCCTTGAGCAGCTTGCCTACGATTGCCGATTGCTGAATATCGCAGGTTGCCGGTCGGCTGAGGATGCGCGCCGCCTTCGCGACTGGTTAGTCGAATCGGACGCCCCCAGTGATCCCCAGGCATGGGTGCTGCGACCCGATGTGGTGCTTCGAATCTCCGAGCGGGTCGTGCAAGAAGAAGGTCCCTACCAGCAAACCCGGAGAGCTGTGCTGGCTGCCTTGGATGAGCTCCAACAGGCCCGTAAGGGCGGGCAATTGCGAATCCTGCCTCGTGAAGTCAGGTGGCTTGACAAGCTCCAACGTGATGCTGAGGCGCTCCCCGAAGATGAAGAGGAACTCCTCAGGGAGATATTGGGGACGCCCTTAGCCGCCAAATTTCTGCCGGAATCGTACGGGCTGGACATCTAGCTGGTGGGCTGCCTGGCGGCACGCGAGTCTGAAGTAACGTTTATGAATTCACTCGAGCGCGTTCAGGCTGTCCTGGCGGGACGAATACCGGATCGGGTTCCTGTATGCCTCCACAATTTCATGCTGGCCGCAAGGGAAGCGGGCATCTCGATACGGCAGTATCGTTCGGACCCTGAGGCCATCGCCAAGGTCCACCTGACTGCAGTCGAGAGGTACGGGTACGACTGCATGATGATCGACACCGACACCACCATGCTCGCCGAGGCGATGGGGGCCAAATCAGCGTGCGCACCCAACGAGCCCGGACGCATTGTGGCGCCGGCGATTCGAAGTCTGCATGAAATAGATCGTCTCAAGGCCGCGAACCCGGAAACGGACGGACGCATCCCCGCGCTGCTCGAAGGTGTGCGCCTGATTGCTAAGCAAGTTGGCCGAGAGATCGGCATCCGTGGAAACGCTGACCAAGCTGCTTTTGGTCTGGCCTGTCTGGTGCGCGGTATCGAAGATTTCCTGATGGAGTTGGCCCTCGACCCCGAAAGTCCTGCCATCCAGCGATTGCTCGAAGTTTGCTATCAAAGCCACCTGGCTGTGCACCGCGCCTTGATGAAGGCCGGCGCGCATTTCACGTCCATGGGTGACAGTCTGGCAGGACCGGACGTGGTTTCTCCCCTGATGTTCGACCGGTTTGCCCGCCCTTATGAAGAGCGCCTGGTGAAGGACCTGGCAGCAGAGGGCATCTTCACCGTCATTCACATCTGCGGCGATACCAGCAGGATTCTGGATTACTTCTCGCAATATGCCTTTTGCGGTTTCGAGCTCGACTACAAGACGGACGCAACGAAGGCCAAGGCCACCGCAGGAGCGCGGCACATTCTGTTCGGCAATATCGATCCCAGCGCAGCCATTGCACAAGGGACCGCGGCAGAGGTGCGCGAGAAGACGCGGCAACTGATTTCGGTATGGAAGCCAGGCGCACGTTTTGTCTTGAATGCCGGCTGTGCCATTCCCCCGACCACGCCACCGGAGAATATCCGCGCCCCGGTTGAGACCGCTCATCACGAGGGAACCTATGCCTAGCCGCGAGCGAGTCTTCGCAATGCTGGAAGGCGGTGCCGCGGATTGCCTCCCTGCTATGCCCATCACCATGATGTTTGCGGCTGACCTCATTGGAGCCAAGTATTACGACTACGCCACAAAGTCCAGTGTGCTGGCCGAAGGACAGATTCGCGTTGCAGAGAAATTTGGGGTGGACCACGTCAGTGTCATCTCTGATCCCTGCTGCGAAGCCGCCGACTTGGGCGCCACCATCAAGTTCTTCCCCGACCAGCCTCCCGCGGTCGATGAGGAGAACGCTTTGTTGAAGGACAAGACGGCACTCACCAAGCTCAAGCCACCTGACCCGCTGGGTGGCGGTCGCATGACGAATCGTATTGAAGCAGTGCGGCTGCTGAAAGAAGGCGTGGGCAAGGACAAGGTCGTAGAGGGTTGGGTCGAAGGGCCGTGCGCAGAATCCGCTGACCTGCGCGGAATCAACCGCCTCATGCTCGACTTCTATGATGATCCGGATTTTGTGCGCGAATTGATGGACTTTGTGGTCCAGACGGAACTCGGCTTCGCCCAAGCCCAGATCGAGGCAGGAGTCGACATCATGGGGATCGGAGACGCGGCTGCTTCCCTGGTCGGTCGACGGCATCCATGCGTTAGACGCCCGGGTGCGGCTGCACATCTGCGGCGACACCCGGCATCTCTCGGAGAGCCTTGGGCGTTTGGGGGCGGACATTATTGACGAGGACTCGCTGGTCCCTCTCGACGACGCACGCCGCAAGATGGGAGACCAGCAAGTACTGCTGGGCAACATCGATCCTGTGCGGGTACTGCGGGAGGGCACGCCGGAGTCGGTGATGGAGGCCATAGCAAAGTGCCATCGTCAGGCTGGGCCGCGCTACGTCGTGGGCGCAGGCTGCGAAGTGGTGCGCGACACGCCCGATGAGAACATGCGGGCGCTGATGTGTTATGCGCGGGAACACAAACCGGCGAATTGCGAGTAGCGAATGGCAAATCGGGAAAACCAGACGCACCGAATTATCCTCCGTCCTACCGGCGTCGAGCTGCGCGCGTCCTCCGAGACGCCCCTTAGGGATCCGCTCTTTGAACAAGGAGTGGAATTCCCGTGTGGCGGGCAGGGTCGGTGCCGGGGTTGCCGCGTGCAAGTGCTCGAGGGAACGGCGCGTGTGAACTCGGAGCAACAGGAACGGCTCTCCTCAGAGGAATTGGCTGCCGGCTGGCGCCTCGCCTGCCAGTGTGTTGTGGAAGGCGACTTGGTTATCGAGCTTCGCCAGTGGGACGCAGCGATTCTCGCGGATGAAACGCCCTTTGCTTTCAAACCGCGTCCCGGCCTGGGAGTGGCAGTAGACGTGGGCACCACAACAATCGTGGCCCAGTTGCTCGACCTTGGGACCGGTCGCGTGCTGGCGGTGCGAACCGCGCTGAACAGCCAGGCCCGGCACGGTGGCGACGTCATGAGCCGGGTGGAGTTCGCTCTTTCTCCTGGCGGGCTTCGGGAACTGAGCGGCCTGATCCGCCGTCAGATTGGAGCCATGATCAATCAACTGCTGTTTGCCGCGAACGCTCCGGCCGAAGAAGTCTGCGACATCGTGTTGGTGGGCAACACGGTGATGCATCACCTGTTCTGCGGAATCGACGTGGAGCCGCTCTCTCATTATCCTTTCGTCAGCGGCCGCGATGGATTGGAGATCGTGAGCGCAGGTGAACTCGATTGGGACCTGCCGCCTGACGCGCCCGCTCGTTTCCTGCCGTGCTTGGGCGGGTTCGTCGGCAGCGATATCTTGGCGGGCTTGCTGGCCACGAGAATCGGTGAGAGCGAAAGCCTTGTCGGGTTGATCGACCTCGGGACCAACGGAGAGATTGTGCTCGGAAACCGGGAGCGAGTGCTGTGCGCATCCACGGCGGCAGGGCCCGCCTTTGAAGGAGCCCGCATCTCGATGGGTTTGCGCGCCTCGACGGGCGCAATCTCGCAGGTGGCACTTGGAAGCGGCCGGTTACAATGCCACGTACTCGGTAAAGCGGAGGCCAAGGGAATCTGCGGAAGCGGCCTAGTGGACGCCGTGGCCGCCGGACTGGACCTCGGCTTGATCGGACCCTCCGGACGCTTCGCCAATGGCAACGGCGATTGGAGGCTCTGCGCCGGCGTGTCCCTCACCCAGAAGGATATACGTGAACTTCAACTGGCCAAGGCGGCAATCGCCAGCGGCTTAGTCATGCTTCGAGAACGTTGGGACGGAGCGAATCCGGCGCGCCTCTATCTGGCCGGCGCTTTCGGCAACTACGTGAACCGCTCCAGCGCGCAGCGTATCGGACTGATCGACTATCCGCCTGATCAGGTCCGGCCCGCTGGCAACACCGCCTTGCTGGGTGCCAAGCTGGCGCTCTTCAGCCTGGATGGCGAGGATGGCTCGTATGGGGACCTGCCGAGCCGGGTGGAGCACGCCGGTCTCAGCGCCGACCCGCGCTTCCAGGATATTTTCGTTCAACAACTGAACTTTCCGGAGCGAATCAACACTTGTCAGTAAGGAGAGAACTGCATGAGCATTCTGGACGAACTTAAAGAGGCGATCATCAATGGGAACGCTTCGGCGGCTAAGGAGCTTACCCGGAAGGGCCTGGACGCGGGCACGAGACCGGGCGAGTTCTTTAAGGGTGCCATCATTCCGGCCATGGACGAGGTCGGACGTCGCATGCGGGAGTGTGAGTTCTTCATTCCTGAAGTGCTCATCGCGGCCCGGGCCGCGAGGGCGACCACCGATATCTTGCGCCCGCTTCTTGTCGGTGAGGAGTCCGTTCGGCCCGCTGGCGTGGTCGTCTGCGGAACTGTCAAAGGTGACTTGCACGACATCGGCAAGAACATTGTGGCCATGATGCTGGAAAGTGCTGGATTCCGCATCGTGGATCTGGGCGTGGACGCGTCGCCGGAGAAAGTCGTCGAGGCGGTCCAGCGCGAGCAGGCAAACTTCGTCGCTCTATCGGCGCTGCTGACGACGACTATGGTGAACATGAAAGGGACTATTGAGGCGCTCGTGGCCGCCGGCTTGCGCGACAAGGTAAGGGTCCTCGTGGGTGGCGCCCCTGTTACTGACGCTTGGGCAAAATCGATCGGCGCCGACGGCTACGGCAAGGATGCTCCCGCAGCCGTCGACCTCGCTCGGCACTTCATCGCCCAGGCACAATCCGGATCTGCTGTCTGAAGGGAGAATGTGACATGTTGACTTCAAGAGAGCGCGTGAATTTGGCCCTCCGGCATCAGGAGGCCGACCGGGTCCCGCTCGATCTCGGCGGCAGCGCCGTGACAGGCATGCAAGTAGACACCGTCTATCGATTGCGTCAAGCCCTGCACCTCGACGAGCCGGGCACTCCCGTCAAGGTCGTGGAACCTTACCAGATGCTCGGTGAGGTCAAGCCGGACCTGATGACTGCCCTTGGCGTCGATGTCATTGGTTTGGGCAAGCTGGCGACCATGTTCGGGTACAAGAACGAGGGTTGGAAGTCCTGGACCACCTTCGAAGGAACGCCGGTGCTGGTTCCCGAAGGTTTCAACATTCAACCCGACGAAAACGGCGACATTCTCATGTATCCGGAAGGGGACCGTTCCGCACAGCCCAGCGGCCGCATGCCGAAAGGCGGATTTTATTTTGACGCCATCGTCCGCCAGCCGCCCATCGATGACGACAAACTGAATGTCGAGGATAACCTCGAAGAGTTCGGTCCCATCAGTGACGATGATCTAAAGTACTTGCGCACGGAGGCAGAAAGACTCTACACCGGCACCGACAAAGCAATCCTGGCGAGTTTCGGCGGCACAGCCTTTGGCGACATTGCCTTAGTTCCTGCCATGTGGCTGAAGAATCCCAAAGGAATTCGCGATATCGAAGAATGGTACGTCAGCACCAAGATCCGTCGGGATTATGTCTATCGGATTTTCGAGCGCCAGTGTGAGATCGGGCTCGAGAATCTGAAGAAGATCCACGATGTGGTGGGCGAGCGCGTCACCGCAGCCTTCGTGACCGGCACGGATTTTGGCACGCAGAACGGTCCTTTCATCTCTCCCAACGCCTACCGTGATCTTTACAAGCCCTTTCACCGCCAGGTGAACAACTGGATTCATCAAAACACGTCTTGGAAATCCTTCATCCATTCCTGTGGATCGGTCAGGGCCTTGATTCCGGATTTCATCGACGCCGGATTCGACATCCTCAACCCGGTGCAGTGCTCCGCGGCCGGGATGTCTCCGGCGGAGTTGAAGAAAGAGTTCGGCGAGCGCGTCACTTTTTGGGGCGGAGGAATTGATACGCAGCGGACGCTGCCCTTCGGCTCACCGGACGAAGTTCGGGCTGAAGTTCGCGATCGTCTGACGACGTTCGGCGCCGGTGGAGGCTACGTCTTTAACACGACTCACAACGTCCAGGCACGAGTGCCCGTCGAAAACGTGCTGGCGATGTATGAGACCGTTCGCGCCGGCGGCCAGTACCGGCATTGATCGAGGGTTCCGGCAAGGGGCTCCGAATGTTCTTTGATGAACACGATTGCTGACAAACGTCTGCGCCCGCCGGCCCTCAGTGTTGGCGCCGGAGAGTGAAGCTGGACAATCTGAATGCAAACCATTAACCCAGCCAGCCGCGACCACCGCCATGACATGGAGTGTGTCCTGCGAATCCTTGAGGACACCCCACCGATCGATCGAACCTTGGCGGTGCCCCCGGAGGAATTCCAGGCTCGTGTGAAGAACGTCAACGCGGCGCTCCAGCGCCACGGCCACAAGGTCGGGATCGTCTTTTCCGACGAGCATTACTGCGGCGACGTGCCCTACCTGGGCGGCAACATCAACGTCTCCATCGAGCAGGTGGCGGGCGTTGTGGGACCGGCAGGGTTCCATGTGGTGGCAGGCCTTGAGGGCGGCTACGTGGCTGAGCAGCTTGCCGGGCGCGCCGGCGCTACCGTGCACAAGGTGGAACTGCTGCAACTTGCCGACGAGAAGTATCCCATCGCTGCCGAGCGATTGGAAGACGTGATTACCGCCGCCGCGCGTGGCCCGGTGGATCATGTTGCGCTGCTGACGCCACGCCAAGTGATGCCGGCGGCCGTGGTGAGTTATCTCGAAACGCTCTTCGGGCGCGAGGGTGTGGTGGATGCGCAGGAACTCTATTTTCGGGCCAAGTACGAAAAGAGTGAGCTCGAGATGCGTCTGATTGCGGACGCTGCTCGCGTGGGCGATGCCATGCTCCGCAGCATGCTCGCCGTCTTGCGCCCGGGT
>Ga0335078_10008158_pt1 | contig 15569 bp, 16 predicted proteins | sample Lox_Sample_32_FD_206711 | JGI IMG/M metagenome (GOLD analysis project Ga0335078, IMG submission 206711) | Soil microbial communities from Loxahatchee National Wildlife Refuge, Florida, United States - Lox_Sample_3.2 | ecosystem: Environmental > Terrestrial > Soil > Wetlands | place: USA... | reverse complement strand
GGATCGTTAGCGGTCCTGGGAGGATGCGCGCGGCGATGGCTCACCCGAAACTCAAGCTCCCTGCCATTGAACTTCATGTTGAACATCGGCGTGGGACCTCCCGGTGACGAGCGCGGCGGTTGCCCGTCGTCATGGCGCATCAGGTAAAACACGATCGCGCCGGTGAGCTCGCCGCCCTCGTCGGAAATGCTCATTTCCAGCGCCGGGAGGCCCTCCATCTGGGCGCGCCAAACGCCAGCGACCGCGGAATTCCCATCGGCTCCGAGTGCCGCAGACACGCAACCAATTGCCAGGAGCAGCGCGCGCTTCATGCCGGATCCTCCTTACTGTGCCTTGCCGCCGCCCAACGCGGCCGTACCCAACATGCCGCCCAGCCCCATGGTCTCCACCGCCGACGACGGCACGATCACCATCGAGCCCTTCTCCTTGATCGCTTCGTAGAGCATGTTCATGGCGCGCAGGTGCAGCGCCACGGGGTTATCCCGGTAAGTCGCCGCGGCCTGCGAAAACTTCTCGGCGACCTCCGTCTCCGCCTGCCCCAGGATGTTGCGCGCCTGCCGCTCCCGTTCCGCCTGCGCCTGCCGCGACATCATGTCCTCCAGTTCGTGCGGAATCTTTACGTCGCGGATCTCCACCGATTGCACCGTGATGCCCCACGGGTTGGTCTTCTCGTCCAGAATGCGCTGCAATTCGTGACCCAGCGTCTCCCGCTCCGTGATCATCTGCGCAAGCTGGTGCCGGCCTATGGATTCCCGCAGCGCCGTCTGCGCGCCGAGCGTGATGGCGTTGATGAAATCCTGCACTTCCAGGATGCACTTCTCCGCGTTCCACACCACCCAGAACACAATCGCGTCCACGTTCACCGGCACCGTGTCGCGCGTCAGCGCCGATTCCGCCGTCACGCTCGCCACCCGCACCCGCTGGTCCACGAACCGGCTCAGCGAATCCACGATCGGAATGATGTGGAACACGCCCGGACCCCGCAGGCCCAGGTAGCGTCCCAGCCGCAGTACCGCGACCTTCTCCCATTGGTCCGCCACCCGGATCGCGAACATCAGATACAGGCCGATCACGCCGCCCGCAATCGCCGGCGCCGGGTTGCCGGTCGCGCGAGTCGCGGCCAGCCCCGCCAGCGCCGAAACCACGAATAGCGCCGCGCCGATATTGCTCACCGGCATTTTATCGCCCGCGGTGAAGGTCTCATCTTTTGGTCTTTGTCTCAGCCAGTAGATCATTGAGTTGCTCCTTTAATTCCTCGACTGTATATCCGGCGCCGCCGGCGCGCGCCACGAACTCGGTTACCAGTTGCGCCAGCCGCCGTTGCCGCTCCACTTCGTCCTGCCGCACTTTCTTCTGGGCGATGAAGGTGCCCGTCCCCTGCTGCGTCTCCAGCACACCCCGGATCTCCAGTTCGCGGTACGCCCGCACCACCGTGTTCGGGTTGATCGCCAGGTCTACGGCTACCTGCCGCACCGTGGGAAGCTGATCGCCCGCCCCCAGCTTGCCGGAAGCCATGCCGCCCAGAACCTGGTCGATGATCTGCCTGTAGACCGGCACGCCGCTGTGCAGATCCAGACGGAAGGGGAAACTGTTTGCCGTCTTCATCTAAATATATAGTGTACTAGTTATATGATACAGTCAAGCGAAAAATTCCGCTTTCTCGCGGATTGGTTGGTGCGATGGCTTGGGCGGATTTGAAAGGCTCGGCGAAGTGCCGGGCGTTTCAGCCCAGCATCCCCTCCAGCCGGGCCTTCACGACCGGCCACTCCTCGTCGATAATGCTGAAGTAAACGCTATGCCGGATGCGCCCGCTCTCTGTCACCATGTGTTTGCGAAACGTGCCCTCCTCCACAGCGCCCAGGCGTAGAATCGCCCGCCGCGACCGCTCGTTGAGCGAATCGGTCTTCAGCTCCACGCGGATCGCGCCCAGCGTCTCGAACGCATGCCGCAGCATCAGGTACTTGGCTTCGGTGTTTGCCGCGGTGCGCTGCCATGGCCGCCCAATCCACGTCCAGCCGATCTCTACACGCCGGTGCAGCCGGTCGATATTGCCATAGCGCGTGCTGCCGATGGCGCGGCCGGAAGCCCGGTCGACGGTCGCGAACGGCAATGCCGATCCCTCCGCCTGCATGCGCAGCGCCAGTTCGATGTAGGCGCGCATATCGGCGGGCGTGCGCACGCCCGATGGAATCCAACGCCACAAATCGTCATCCAGCCCCACCGCGCACAGATCCGCGTGGTGGTCGAGCGAGAGCGGCTCCAGCCGCACGGCGCGGCCTTCGAGTGTCACAGGTTGTACATTCATCCGACTAGCAATGGTAGCGTAAGCTGATAGACGCCCTATGAAGCAACTTGCCCTGGAAGCCCTGGATACAGCCGTGCGGCGCGGCGTCTCCTACGCCGACGTGCGCGTGATGGAGATTCACGACCGCCAGGTTTCCACCAAGAACGGCAAGGCGGCTCACGTTTCCAGCTCCGTTTCGATGGGCTTGGGGATCCGCGCGCTGGCCCACGGTTGCTGGGGATTCGCCGCGACCGACGATCTGACCCATTCGGGCATCGAGGCCGCCGCCGCCCTGGCCCTCGAAATCGCGCGCGCCGGCGCCCTCGCCAGCAAACAGGACGTCGTGCTGGCCCCCGAGGAGAAGTATGAGGCCGAGTGGGTCTCATCCATCCGCATCGATCCGTTCACGATTCCCGTGGACCGCAACGTGGCCCTGCTGCTCGAAGTCGACCGCGAGCTTCGCCGCAACCCGGGCGTCACGCTGGCCGAAGGCTCCATGAGCTTCGAGCGCCGCCGCCAGGTCTTCGCGTCCTCGCTCGGCAGCCTGATCGACCAGACCCGCTACTTGAGCGGCGTCGGATATTCGGCGCTCGCCTACAAGGATGGCGAGATCCAGCGGCGTTCCTATCCGAATTCGTTCGGCGGCCAGCATCAGCTCAAGGGATACGAGCTCATTGAGGAGTGGGACCTGGTCGAAAATGCCGCGCGCGTGGCCGACGAAGCCGTGGCCCTGCACGCCGCGGCCCAGTGCCCGGAAGGCGAGTTCGACCTGATCCTCGATAGCTCGCAGTTGGGATTGCAGATCCACGAGTCGATCGGCCATCCCATCGAGCTCGACCGCGTCCTGGGAAGCGAAGCCAACTATGCGGGTATGAGTTTTCTGACGCTCGATCAACTCAACCGGCTGCGCTACGGATCCCAGATCGTGAACGTGGTCTGCGATGCGCGGCCGGAGCACGGCCCGGGGCTCGGCACGTTCGCCTTCGACGATGAAGGCGTGCCCGCGCAATCGACCGATATCATACGAAACGGGCTGTTCACCGGCTACATGACCTCGCGGGAGACCGCTGCGGCTGTCGGCGAGTCCCGCTCCAACGGCACCATGCGCGCGGATGGCTGGTCGCGCTTGCCGCTGATCCGGATGACGAACGTGAGCCTGCGGCCGGGAGAACAGTCGCTCGACGAAGTCTTCGCGGGCACGGACCATGCCATCTATATGGAGACCAACCGGAGCTGGTCGATCGACGACAAGCGTTACAACTTCCAGTTCGGCTGCGAAATCGGCTGGGAAATCCGCAATGGCAAGCGCATCCGCATGCTGAAAAACCCAAGCTACAGCGGCATCACTACGGAGTTCTGGAATGCGTGCGCGGCCATCGCCGGACCCGCACACTGGATGCTGTGGGGTACGCCGAATTGCGGCAAGGGGCAGCCGGAGCAGGTCATGGGGACGGGCCACGGCGCCAGTCCGGCGCGCTTCCATCGCATCAAGGTCGGGAGCGCGTATGCCGAGTGATCGCGAATCGGATCTGCTTCCGCGCGCGCGTTGCCAGGAGGTATTTGGACACGTATCCGCCGCCGCTCGCGCGCTCGGCGTGGCCGACGTCGAAGCCATGGTCGCGGCGGGCTCCAGCGCGTTGACGCGATTCGCCAACAACGCGATCCATCAGAACGTCGCGGAGCGCAACGCCAATCTCTCCGTGCGCGTGCAGATCGATGGCCGCACCGCGCGCGCCACCACGAACCGGCTGGACCGGTCTTCTATCCGGGAGGTCGTGGAGGAAGCGGCCGCCATTACCAAGCTCCAGGCGCCGGATCCGGATTTGCTGCCGCTGGCGGAACCCGAGGATGCGCCGCACGTTGCCCGGCTATTCGAAGACACGGCGCGGCTGACTCCCGCGGACCGCGCGCAAGCCGTGGCCGGGGCGATCCGCCTGGTCGAAGCTGCCGGACAGACCGCGGCCGGAATCTACTCCACGTCGGAATCGGTGCTCGCGATTCTAAACTCGCGCGGCGTGTTTGCCTACCATCCCGAAACCATGGCGCAGTTCTCGATTACCACGATGGCCGCGGATAGCTCCGGGTGGGCCAAGGCGAGCGCCTGCCATCACCGGAACCTCGACCCGGAGGCTCTGGCGCGCGCCGCGTCCCGCAAGGCGGACGTCTCCCGCGAACCCGTGGAAATGCCGCCGGGGGCTTACACCGTGATCCTGGAGCCGGCCGCGGTCCTCGATCTTGTGGGCCAGATGTTCGGCGACTTCAGCGCCACCGCCATAGGCGACGGCCGCAGCTTCCTGCGCGACCGCATCGGCCGGAAGCTGTTCGGCGACAACATCGCGATTCACGACGACGCGTGTCACGCCCTGCAAGCCGGCGCGCCGTTCGATGGCGAAGGCGTTCCGCGCCGCAAGCTGGCGTTGGTGGATCAGGGCGTCGTGCGCGATGTCGCCTACTGCCGGCAGGCCGCTGCTCTGGCCCGGACGAAGCCTACGGGACACGGCTTCCCTCTGCCCAACGAGTACGGCGAAGCGCCCATGAATATCGTGATCGAAGGCGGCGCGGCATCCCTCGACGACTTGATCGCTTCCACCGGCCGCGGCATCCTGGTCACGCGGCTCTGGTACATCCGCGAAGTCGATCCCTACGAGAAGATCATGACCGGCATGACGCGCGACGGCACGTTTCTGATCGAGGACGGCCGCATCGCCCGCGGCGTGCGCAACTTCCGCTTCAATGAAAGCCTCGTGGATCTTCTGTCTCACGTCGAAGCGCTCTCGCCGCCGGTGCGCGCCTCCGGTGAAGAAGCCTTCGATATGGTGGCGCCCGCCATGAAAGTCCGCGACTTCCGCTTCACCGAAGTAACCCGGTTCTGAGTGGCGCCCGTTTTAGCGTGCTGCGGCGAGCTTCAGCTCGCCGGATCTTGACCATGGGCTGAAGCCCAGGCGCCGCGCGGAAGGCGCGCCCGGGGCGCCGCTCCGTCACGGCCGCGGCTTGCGACGTCGGGCTCCGTTTCAGGCCGCGCGCAGCAAGCGGTACCGCGCGTTTCTTCACCACCCTCTTCAGATTGCCACCGGCGGAGAGCTTCCGCTCGCCGTCTTCGAGCCCGATCACTCCCCGAAGATCTGCCTCGTCAGATCCTCTTGCTTCTTCGGACGCCCCTCATCCCAGATCCCCGCAACCAACGCGCCCGCCGCCAGCACCAGGGCCGCGATGGAAATGCTGTCCAGTCCGCGATGCCAAAGGATCGCGCCGGCGGTTACCACCGCCCGTATGAGCCACCCGTAAAGACTCCGCGAGCGCTGCTGGCCCCGGCGCACGCGCACGATCGAGCGGCCCAGGAAATGCGCGAAGAACAGGCACAGCAGCCCCAGCAGGCAGCGCAACGCATCCACCGGGACCGGCATGTTTTCAATGTGCCGCAACAACAGCCGGTTTGCAAGCGGCCCCGCGGATTGACACAATGAGCCACATGGGCCTCATGCAGGAAATCCGCGGGTTCCCCGTTTCGCGGAACTCGGTGGCGATCTGGTGGCTCGGCCAGAACGGATTCATCTTCAAGTCCGCCGAGGGCACCCTGCTCTCGACCGATCTCTACTTGACCGATTCCTGCGCCGAGGCATACGCGGATTCCGGCATCGACCTGCACCGCCAGGTGCCCGTCCTGCTGGCCCCCGAAGAGTTGGACGTCGATCTCTTCACCTGCACGCACAACCACCAGGATCATACCGACCCGCTCACCATCGAGCTTCTCCGCCACAAGGACACGACCCAGTTTATCGGTCCGCATCCCTGTTGCGAAGTCTTCCAGGAGAAGGGCGTCGAGACCGCGCGCATCGCGCCGGCCTGGCCCTCCTGCGAGTTGGAGTTCCGCGACGTCACCGTCCACGGCACGTTCGCGCTCCCCACCGATGCCACCGATCTCAATCACATGGGCTTCGTTTTCCAATTCGGAAAGGGCCCGCGCGTCTACGTCACAGGCGATACCGATTATTCCGAGCTGCTGGCCTCCGCCGGCAAACATCGCCCCGATTTGATGATCACCTGCATCAACGGCGGATTCAACAATCTCTCGCACTACGAGGCTGCGCAGTTAGCCGCGCAGATCCAGCCCAAGGGCGCCATCCCGTGTCACTACGATATGTTCCCGGATAATTCCGCCGATCCCGGCCAGTTCCGCGCGTCGCTCGCGTTGCGCGCGCCCGAGGTCCGTTATCTGCGCCTGGAACACGGCAAGCCGTTTGTGTTCGCGCTATAAACGCCGGCGCGCTGCGCCTGAGAGAATCCGGACCCTTTCCGCACTGCTTTCACGTTGTGTTTTGGAAAGCCCTGCTGCTGTCGCTCCTGGCGCTCCTGTTATATGGGGCGTACCGGGGCGGTCTGTTCGAGCTGATCAGCACCAATCCGCCCGCGCAGTTCACTTATCTCGGCATCTGCGTTCTTTACTTTTCTTGCGGCGCGCCATCCTTCCGCGAAGGGATTCTGGCGGCCGCCGGTGGACTGGCCGTGGTCCTGTTCTGCCCTCTCACCCGCCCGTCTGACTTCCCTGGTGAAGCCTGGGTCCGCACCGGCGCTTTCGCCGGCGTCGGCGGCCTCGCCATAATTTCCGCGAGAGCCATCCTGGGCCGCAACCGGCGCGCCGCCCTGGATACGCTAGGCCACTCTTTGATCTTCGTCGTGCTCGGGATCGTCCTGGGAGCGATGTTGCGCGTGGCTTCGAGCCTGCGTCCGTATAAGTACGACCGCATCCTGTATAGCATCGACTGGAGCTTTGGCGGCCCGATCAGCTTTGCCATGGGCCGCTTTTTCCAGACAGGGCTCGTGTTCCAGCGGGTCGAGCTGATCGTCTATTACTCCCTGCCGCTGGCCTTTGCCATTCTGTATGCCGCGCATCTTCGCAAGGCGGAGCCCGGCCGCACGGACATCTTGATGATGATGTGTCTCAACGCCGTCGTGGGATATAGCTTGTATCTTCTCTATCCCGCCGCCGGGCCTGCTTACGCGTTTGGGGCGGCGTTTCCGGCCAGCCCGCCGGCGCCGCACGCTCTCCCGCTGCAGCCGCTTTTGCTCGATGCGCCTCCGAATGCCATGCCTTCTCTGCACATGGCGGGCGCGGTCCTGATCTGGTGGAACGCCCGCGGCTGGAAACCTGCGGGGCGGCTCGCCCTCGTATTCATGCTATTGACGGCCCTGGCCGCGCTCGGAACCGGCGAGCATTATTTCCTCGATCTCATCGTCGCGTTCCCCTACGCGCTCGCCATTCAGGCCGCGGCCACCCGGAGTGACTACCGCGTGCCATCGCTGGTGCTGGGAATCGCCCTCACGGCGTGGTGGTTCCTGGCGCTGCGCCTGGCGCCCGCGGAGTTGTCGTCCGCGCCGCTGTGGCTCATGGGGCCGCTCGCCACCGCCACGGTGGCTCTTCCGCTGATCGTCAACGAGAGGCTCCTGTCGGACCGGCGCCCGGGCGATCTCCGCTATTCCGCGGAAATGGAGCCCGCCGCGGCGCGCGAATTAAATCCATAAGCCTCCCGCGCGCGCGATCCGCTCGCCCCACGGCCGGTCCTGGTGCGCACACCGTGGAGCGCGAGGCCCGCCATGAACGACAGGCAGAAGCCGTTGATGCCGATCTGCGCCGCCCAGGCCAGATGGTCTTTCATCAGCAGCAGATATGGAATCGGCGCGCACAGCAGCAGCACCCCATATCGCGACCCCTGCGGCAACTGCCATCGCATCGCCAGCAGCAACGCCGGGAGCAGCAGGACGGCGTCGTAAACGTAGGCGTGGTGGCTCGCCAGCAGTCCCGCCACGATTGCCGCCGTGGCCCCCACCGCGAGCGGCGATCGCCGCGCGATCCTCCAGGCTGCCGCCAGGACCAACACTGCCAGCACCGCTTCCGCAGCCGCGCCGTGAGGCAGCCAGTGCGTGAGCCCCAGCAGATTCGGCATCTTCGCCGGCGCCGGACTGAAATCGGAGATCCGGGAAAGCTGCAGGAGCCGCGCCGGCCATTCCCGTCCCTCGATCGCGAACGACACCACCGTCTGGATTACGCCTCCGGCCAATCCGCCCGCCAGCGCGCCCCACTTGCGCCGCGCCAGGAGGAAAATCGGGATGCCCAGGGCCAGGTGCGGCTTCGCTGCGCATAGCGACAGGACCAGCCCGGCCGCGAAGCTCCGCTTCGATTGCAACAGCCGCAGCCCCAGCGTCACAAACAAGAGAAACAGCCCCGTATCCTGACCCGTGGAAAGCAGAATCGCCGCCGGGCACGACCAGCACAGCATCGTCACGGCGTCGCTGCGCCGCCCGGGCCACAGCAGTGCGAACCAGATCAGCGCCGCCAGGTTCGCCAGTAGCCAGACCGCCCGCGCATAGGGGTAGGGCAGCGCCGCCAGCGGCTTCATCAGGGCTGCGTAAACCGGCAGCCGGCCGAACGGGATGACGATCGCTCCATTCTCCAGTTCGACCTTTTGGATGCGGTCCCAATCGTATAGGTGTCCGCTGCCCGCCAGCTTCGCCGCCGAATAAAACTCGTTGAAGTCGCCGCCTCGTTCCGGCACGCTGAAGCCGATCCATAGGCAAGCGCCGGCCCCGATGAGACATGCGATGCGCAGCACGGCGCCGTTGAGCCGTGCGCCGCGGCGCGTTGTCGGGGGCGGAAAGCAAGGCGGGGTCATGGCGCAGCCGCTTAACTCGCCGGCGTCGGGCAAGCTTCCCGGCCCGCCGCCTGTGAGCTTCTCTCGCTTGCCGCGGCGGCTACGGCCGGCGTGACCGCCCGGTGCAGGCGCGATTCCAGAACGATCGAGCCCGCCGCGCAGATCAGCAGCACGATCCACGGCCCTGCGCCATCCACCGGCGGCGAAGGCAACCGCAAATACATCAGCCAGCCCGCCACCATCGCAAATCCCAGCGCAGCCGATACTGCTCGCACCGGCGTTGTCCAGGAGACGCCGGACGCCGCCAATGCCGACGCGCCCAGCGCGAATGGCACGGCCACGAACAAATCCACCAGGTAATGTTCGCCGAACCCCAGCGTCGCCAGCACCGTGACGCCGAGCAGCAGGCCCGCCAGCACCCGCCAGATGCGCGGTCCCAGCCGCGAGTTCCACAGGATCAGCAAAGCCATCGCGATGTGCACGGAAGGCATGGCGTTGCGCGGCGCTTCGCCGATCGCCGCTAGCCGGTAGGGAGCCGCTCCGGCCGCCGGAGACCCGTACGGAAACTGCTTTCCGAAAACGTGAATCGGACCCGCCGCCGGAAACGCGTTGTACAGCACAAAGCCTCCCACCGCGGCGATCATGAAAGCCAGCATGATGCTCGCATTCCGCCGGGCCGGCCGGCTGCGCTCCATGGCAAACGCGATCGCCATCGCCAGCGGTAAAGCCTCGTACCCGAAATAGCAAACCTGCCGCAGAGCGCCGAAACGCCCGAGAAACCGCCCCACCGCGAAGCTCGGTTGCATGCCCAATCGCGCATCGAAGGCGTACAGAAAGAGATCGAGAGTCCTGGGGTGCAGCGCCGTCGTCATGCCCAGCGCCACTCCCGACGTGATCAGGAACATGGGAAACAGCGCGGCCGTCGTGCACGCGTCGAGGTTGGCGGCCCGGCGCTCCGGAGCGCGCCACAGCGCCGCCAAACCGAGGCTCCCCAGACTCCCCAAACCGCAGAACGCCGGCAGCGCCGCCAGAACCGGATCGCCCTTGACGATCGCGTAGGCGGCCGCCAACGACGCGCCCAGAGCCGCCGTAAGCGCGATGCTCCCCCAGCCGGGCCGGGTCCATAGATAAATCGCCAGCGATCCGGCCAGCGCGGATGCCAGGTACGCGTAGCTGGTGATGTGGAAGTGCATCGCGATCCCCGCCAGACATACCAGGATCGAGCCTGAAGCGATCGATTTGCCCGTAACCAGCGCGGCGCGCCCGAGCGAGTTGGTCATCTTGTAATTTCCCGCTGTTGTGGCGCAAGCTTCAGCTTGCCGCGGCGAACTTCCGTTCGCCTTGCGGCGTCGAGTGGGCCGCCGGCCAGGCTCGCGCGCATCCATCCACCGGCGCGGCCCGCATCCGTGGCGTCGATCCATGCGGCGGCCACGATCAAAATGCAGACGGTTCCGAATAGCGCCGGCGCCGCGGCAATCCACGGCAGTCCGAATCGCAGCACGCCGCACCACGCCAGCACCGCCCCCAGCCACGCGATCGCCGGACGATACTCCCCACGCGCGGCGCGATAGACGAACGCTGCGAAGGGCGCCGCGGCCACCAGGTCTACCGCGTAATGCTCGCCGGTAGCCAGGGTCGCCAACACCGTCAGCGCCAGATTCGCGAGCGCGCATCCGCTCGCCATCCGCCATCGGCGGCAGTACCAACACGCCAGCACCGCCGTCGAGGTATGCAGCGAGGGCATGCAGTTCGGTGGCGCTAAAAGATCCAACGCGTGCAGCGCCGGCGTCGCGGATGGAACCGCCGGGAAACCCGAAAAGGCATACTCCGGTCCGCACGCCGGAAACACCAGGTAAACTGCATATCCGGCCGCAAAATTCAACGCGAATGCCCCCAGAACCCGCTGCGGATTCCCGCCCGTCAACAGATGCGCCGCGTACGTGCCCAGCATCGCCATCGGCATCGCCTCATACACCGCCACCAGCACCGGATACCAAACAGTGGGGCGAATCCGGCCGGCCACCGCGAAGGAGGGCGAACCGAGCGCCCGGTCGGCCGTGTAGAGCCATAGGTCGAATTTCGCCGTGTGCCGGGCCGCCACCGACAACGCCACGCCCACGCAGCCGACTCCCGCCACGCAGACTACGCTGACCAGCAGAAGTTGCACCAGCCGTGCGTCCCGTTTTCGGGCTGCCTGTACCCCCACGACGCAAAACCAGCAGATCAGCGCAACTTCCAGTGCTAACGGCATGATGCGGAGCCCGCGGCCCCGTATCATTATCCCGGCGCGCACGGCCCCTCCGCCCGCTCTCTTTGGTTAGGTGGGGCGCGTGGCGCAAGCCTCGGCTGCCAACCGCGATCCTCCGCCCGCCGGGACTTCTGCGCCCGCTTACCGCGGCGCCTGCAGCTTGCTCGTCGCCAGCAACATGCTCAGCAGCAACAGCGCGTCCAGTGCGATGCGCCACCACGGCAGATCCTTCCAATGCCGGATCATGATCCCGTCCTGCCTTTCTCATTCCAAAACAGGGGCAACACGTGCAGCCACGTCGGCTGCAAGACGGCGCCGGCTTTCACCGGCGTGGCACAAAGCCCGCTCCCGCCCGGCCCGCACACGTCGAGCTGGTACAGCGGCAGATCGCGAGCCTCCACCAAATAACCTCCCGCCTGCATCCCCCAGGACTGCCCATACTGCCAAACCACGATTCCGTTTTCGCCGTTCGCGCGCACCCGGAACTGCGCCGTGGAAGGCTCGTAGTTGGCGTAGCTGAAACATCTTCCCAGGCAGACCCGGTCGATCAGGTGCGCCAGGCAGTTCACCCGGCTGTTCGGCTCCTCGAGCGCGCTCACCACCCGCTGGCCCGGCGCCAGCCCCGCCACCGCCGCCGCCATCCGCGTCTCCAGCCGGTTCAGCGCCCGCTCGTCGGCGTAGATACAACCGAAGAAAATCGCGGCGATGGCCCCCAGCGCCACGATCTCGCCGCGCCGCGGACGCACCGAGGCCGCCAAACCGCAAAACATCACCGCCGTCGCCAGCGACATGCGCTCCGCCATCACGTTCAACGTGTGCCGCATCCCCGGCAGCAGGATCTCGCCCGGAATCACGACCACGCCGGCCGCACACAGCAGCCAGAGCTGAAACCGCACATCCAGAATCGTGCGCTCGGCGCCGCGAGTCTCCAGCATGCGCTGGAACCAGAGGACCCAGATCGCCAGCACCGCCGCCGCGATCGGAGCGTAGTGCATCGCGTACACCCAAGTCTGTTCCGCGCCGCTGATCGCCATCAGTTGGCTGGGCACCCACCGGCCGCCGAATCGCGCGCAGAGAAGCGCCGCCAGCCCCGCCAGTCCCGTCAGAGCCCCCGCCAGCAGCGGAATCCGGTACCGCGGCGCCAGCGCCCGGGCGGCCCCATCGTAGAGCAGAACTCCCGCCGCCCAGCCCACCGGCAAGGCGTGCGCGACATACGCAATTCCCAGCAGCGGAAACACCAACACCGCCCGACGCTTCCCGCGGCGCACCACCGCCAGCGCTGCGAAACACAGGCCCAGCGAGAGGTAGAAGTTGAACAGGCCCATGTGAAAAACCCATCCATAGGCCAGCATCGCCAGGCAGGGCGCCACATGCCACGGCGCGCGCGCCGGCGCCGGCCGCGCACAGCTCCATACAAACGCGAATGCGCCCCAAAAGAACACCAGCACCGCCGCCGAGACCGCGACCCGCTCCGCCGCCCCCGGACCGAATGCGCGCAGCAGGCCGCTCAACATCCAATCGAACAGAATATTGTTCGACTGCCGCGCCAGGGTCAGACCGGGCGCTTGGCCCCGCTCGATCAACTGCGCCAGCCAGGCATTATAAAGATGGCTGGAGAGATCGCCCGCCTGGATTCGCGGCTGCCAGAAACACGGCGCCAGCGCCGCCAGCGACGCCCCCGCATAGGCCCACCAGGACACCCGGGCCGTGGCGCAGGCTCTCTCGCCTGTCGCGTCGGCACTCTTGTCGACGCCAACTTGCTCCCCAGTTGCCGTCACGCGCTGTCTCTCCGCAACGATCGCAACTCCAGTATCAGGTCGAACGGCGTCGCTACGCCATCCAGCCTTTCCCCTATCTGCTGGATGTTTTTCGCCTCAAGACGGTCTAGGCCGCCCGCCAGCGCCAGATACCCGATCCGCGACGGCTCGATCTGCATGATCCGGCAACACGTCGCATCCACCCCGACCGGGTCGTGTCCCGATACGATCACCCCCGCCGCCTTCGGCCGCCCCTGAATCGGCCCGTTCCCGTCCATGCCCACGATCCCGTCCACGATCGCGAAGGGCCGCGGAAACAGCGAGTGCAAATCCACGATGCTCTCGGAAATGCCGGCCCAGTGCAGCACGTTCTTCGGCCACCCGTAGACTCCTCCGGGAACCACTCCGAAAAGATTCTTCATCGACAGCGTGACGCCCACCCAATGATGCGTCTTCATCTTCGGCATTGACACCAGCAGGTCGCAGCCCAGCACCGTGTGCGGCAAATAGAGCGAGTCCAGCCGCGATACCGGGTGCGGCAGCCGCACCGGCGAGACCTCGTCCAGATTCAAATCGGTGAAGATGTCCTCGAAGTTGGGAATCGTCTGGAAGTATCCGGCCGCCTCGGCCAGGTCGAGCGTGCCGCGGCGATGGCCGGGGCCTTCCGCGATCCTCACCTCGGCCCCCAAAGCCCGGAACGCCTCCAGTGCCGCGTGCACCAGCATCGGATGCGTGTTAATGGTGCTGGCCGGCTCGAACTCCACCAGGTTGGGCTTCAGGACCACGCGGCGGCCGCGCACCTTCAGCTTGTGTTCCGCCAGCACCCGGCGCATGGCGCCGTAGAGCTCCTGGGAATAGGCCGGCGCACGCGTCACCGCGACCAGCGGACGCGCCGGCGGAGCCTTCGGCCGGCTGCAGCCCGCCAGGCCCATCACGCCGGCCGAGCCCAGCAGAAAATCGCGCCGTTTGATTCCGCGTGGCATCGTTAGTCGACGAAGATGTTGTAGCCCCGCTCCGCCCTCCGCGCCAGAAAACTCAAAGCCACGTCGGGCAGCGTGCGGCAGGGCATCGAAAAAGAGGGAATGCCGGCCGGAAGTTGCTGGTGAGCCAGCAACCCGAGCCGCAACCACGCAGCCCCCCCCGAGGGCCGGCACTCCCGTAAAAAGCCCTGTGCCAGTTGAAAACTCTCCGCCAGAGGCTCCGCATCCGTGCCGGCCAGCGCCAGCAGGGCTTGCCCCGTCGTCTCCGGATAAAATTCGGAGTTGTAGCCCAGCGCCCGCGCGGCCCCGTGATTCCATCCGCCGTCGGCGCAGCGACGCGAAAACAGGTACGCCTGGGCCGCTTCAATCCGCTCGCGAAGCTCCGCCGAAGGTTGCCGCCAGTACGACTTCTTCAGCGCCAGGATGCCCAGAGACGTGGGAGTCACCCACGCCGCCGTTCCCGGAAACCACGGCCAGCCGCTCTGCGCCGGACCGTCCTGCAGTTCGCCTTTCCGCAAGAATTCCCGCAACCGGAACGCCCGCGTCGATTCCATTCCGCTCTGCTCCAGGAGCCACCGGACGCCGCGCGCGTGCCGCTCCGCCCCAAGAACTTCCGGCGGCAGCAGCGTGACCAAAGCGGTCACCCAGGTGCTCTGGTCGACCGAACGCCGCGGCGGCCATCCGCCGTCCGCCCGCTGGGCCGCCGAAAGCCATGCCAACGCCCGCCCGCTGCCGGGAGCCGCGGTTTGCCCGGCCGCGTGCGCCAGGAGCGCGTAAACGGTCGGCTCGGTCCACGAGCCTCCCCGCCGCTTGTAGGGCCAGCCTCCGTCCGGATTCTGAGCCGCCCGGATGGTCTCCAGCGAACTGTCTTCCTTCTCCGCGCCGGCGGCGCTTTCCTCACTCATGGCGTTCTTCCATCGGCTGGCGGCCGGCCCGCACCCAGGGAAAAAATGGGGCGCGGGGGCGCCACGGGCAGCGCCTTCCCCGCGCCAAATGCTTGCCAGCCAGCACCACAACCAGGGCCCTCCACTACCGCATCACTTTGCGGCGCCGGCGGCGCTGCAGGAGCAGGAGTAGCACAACCGCAGCCGCAACCCAGATCAGGATCTGTATCGTGTAGCTGTTCATTGACCTTTTCTCCTTTCTTTAGATTCAACCTCGCTGTGAACTCGTTTTCCGTCCCCCGGACCCTACATCGCGCCCTTCATCAGCGGCAGCAGATACTTCACCACCTGCAGCACGCCGGGCCCCGCGCAGACCAGCATCATGGCCGGCAGGATGAAGAAAAATATCGGAAACACCAGCTTGACGCCCACCTTGGCGGCGCGCTCCTCGGCTTCCTGGCGGCGCCGCACCCGCATGTACTCGGAATGATCGCGCAGCGATTCGGCCACGCTCGTGCCAAACCGGTCGTTCTGAATCAGGATGGCCGCCAGCTTCCGCAACTCCGGTTCCCCGGTGCGCTCCCCCAGGTTCTTCAGAGCATCCGTGCGCCGCTTGCCCGCCCGGATCTCCAGGTTCACCAGCGACAATTCCTCGGTGAGTTCCCGGTGCGAAATGCGCAACTCCGTGGCGACGTATTGGATTGCCTGGTCCAGACCCAGGCCCGCTTCGACCGAGATCACCATCAGGTCCAAGGCGTCCGGCAGCGAC
>Ga0335078_10008156_pt1 | contig 15570 bp, 10 predicted proteins | sample Lox_Sample_32_FD_206711 | JGI IMG/M metagenome (GOLD analysis project Ga0335078, IMG submission 206711) | Soil microbial communities from Loxahatchee National Wildlife Refuge, Florida, United States - Lox_Sample_3.2 | ecosystem: Environmental > Terrestrial > Soil > Wetlands | place: USA... | reverse complement strand
GAGCGGCGGGGGCGACGGCCACGCTGGCGACCTTTCCAAAAACCGCCATTAACGCGGTGCAAGTGGACAGCGCGGGCTACATCTACGTTGCAGGCTATCAAGGAGATGCCGGAACGACAAGCAGTTGGGACGCGTTCGTGGCGAAGCTTTCGCCCGACGGTTCGCAGGTGGTGTACTCGACGAAACTTGCGGGCAGTAAGTCCGATTTTGCCTCGGCGCTGGCGCTGGATGCCACAGGCAATGCCTATATCCTGGGGGAGACGCAATCGCCCGATTTTCCGGTGACGGCGGGCGCGAGCCAGGCGACTTTCCAGGCACCCGCCACTCAGGGATTCGTGGCGAAGGTCGATCCACAGGGGAAAGTGGTGTACGCGACTTTCATCGGAGGCGGCGCGAACATCAGCACGGGCACAGGCGGGCTGCTGGCCGACGCTTCGGGCGATACATTTGTTTCCGGCCAGTATTACGAAGGAGTTTTCCCTACCACCCCGGGCACGGCCACCGTCGGCGCCAACCCGTCCTCGGGCTTCGTCATCAAGTTGGGTCCGGACAGCATGCTCCTGGCGGCGGTGGTTGGAATCGGGGGCGTGATAGCGCTCGATGCGCAAGGCAACCTGTACGTCGGAGGGGCGCTCAACGGCGAGCCGTCGCAGCTCCCCGCTACCCCCGGAGCGTTTCAGAGCACGTTCGGACTGATGGCGTGCGGCGGAGACGCCTGGATCGCGATGCCTTGCAATTATCAATACGTGGCTAAGCTGGATTCGGCACTTACCCGGATCCTGTACTTGACATATGTGGCGGGCACGTACGGCGCGCAGCCGGCGGCGATCGCCGTGGACGCCCACGGGAACACGACGTTGGCGGGGACGACGAATTCGCCGGATTACCCGACGACACCCGATGCGTTCCAGCCCTTTTACCAGGCGCAGGCGTCTCCGCCGCCGGCTCAAGATTTCGCGCCGTCCGGTCCGATTTATCCGCCGCCGGCGACCGGATATGTCACTAAGCTGAACTCCACCGGCACGGGCCTGATCTATTCCACTTACTTTGGCGGCGCCAAGGACGACACCATCACCTTCGCGGCAATCACCGGCAGTGGAATTTATTTCTCCGGACAGGCGGGATCGCCCGATCTGCCGGGGCTCGACGGTGCGCCGCTCGCTTGCCTGCCGGAGAGCTACACGGCCCAGATGAGTGTGGACGGCTTGACGATCGCCGCATCGCGCCTGCTGAATGGCACGGTGCTGGCATACGATGCGGTGACCGCGAAGTTTCTGGCGTGGACCGGAACGAACCTCGTCAGCTTCGACCCCACCGCTCCGCCGAGCCCGATCACGTGCATTCTCGATTCGGCGGATTTGCGGCCGGTGACGGCCGTCGCGCCCGGCGAACTAGTGTCGATCTATGGTCCATACTTCGTGTGGGAACCGATTACGCCCTCGCTGAAATCGCTGCTGACCTCGATTTTCGGCGTTGGCGTCACATTCAATGGAACTGCCGCGCCGATTTTGTACGCGTCGAATCAACAGATGAATTTGCAAGTGCCGTACGAGATCGCGGGCAGTTCGCAGGCGGCGCTGGAGTTGACGACGCCGAATGAGAGCGGAGTGGCCGACACAATTACGCTGGCCGAGGTGGCGGACCAACCCACGATGTTCCTCACCGCACCGCCCGAGTCGCTCGGCGCTTGCCCGCTGAACGGTGGGGTCTATTTGGGAGGACCCATCGCCCTGGCGTTCAATGCGGATGGTTCGCAAAATACGTGTTTCAATCCGGCTCCGGCCGGTTCGACGGTGTCGATTTTCCTCGCGGGGCTCGGGGTGACCGGCTCGGTTGCCACGGCGCAGGTGAATACCAGCCCGGCGCCGCTGGCGCTGCCGGTGACGATCACCCAGGCTGACATTGGCAGCGTGGTCTCCGCGAACGCGCTGGTAGGGTCGCTCGCGGGCATCTGGCAAGTGGGTGTGCGGATCACGCCGAATAACACCGGCGCGGTCCCGATCACGCTGGCCGTGGAAATCGCCGGCCAGCCCGTAACCGTGCGCGATCAAGACGTCACAATCTGGATGAAGTGAGGGGTTGATGACCCCCGGTTCAAAGCCTATGGAATCGGGTCGGTTAGTGGGGCAGGCGCTTGCGCCCGGCCGCGGACGGCGGCCTGACGGCCGCTGGAAGCGTGACTGAACCGCTGGCTTGCGAGCCCGGCTCATTCACCACGTGCGGAGCGCCCGCTGAGCCGCGGCGGAGTTATTGCCCCGCCGGAGCCGCCGTGCTCGGGGCGGCCGGCGCCGCTTTTCCGGCATCCAGATGGTCCCAATTGATGATGGCGTTGAAGGCCAGGGAGTAGGTGCCTTGCGACTGCCAGCGCCAGAACGGACGGAGCGCGAACATCACGATGTGGCCTTTGCCGAGCGGCGCATCGATGGCGAGGGCGCGATTCTGGATGGTCTCGCCCCCCGCGAGGGTGCCGGACAGCAGCATGTCGTCCTTGTTGGCGGGGAAGCGGAGAATCACGCGGGCGGCATCGGGATTGGGACCGCCGCGACCGCCGCCGAATCCCGCGCCGCCGGCGCCGCGTCCACGGCCGCGGCCACCGCTGGCCGGCGCAGCAACGCTGGCCGTGGCGTCAGAGGCATCGAGCGGCGAAACGTGAATCGGCACTGCGTTGGGCGTGACGTTCTGGCCGATGATTTCGCCATCGGCATTCACGCGGCCCGATCCGCCGCGGCCGAATCCGCCGCCGAACCCGCCGAATCCGCCGCCGCCGGCGACGTTGAACACCGGTTCCTGGCTGAAGTAGACGGGCAGATCCTTGCCGTCGTAGCCGTAGGCGATGGGACTCTTGAGATCGGCGAAAACACCGCGCAAAATCGAGCCGCGGGCGAATAAGTCGGCCGGATGCTCGACGGTGACGCCGGCGCCCAGATCGTACTCGGCCATCATGGTGGCGGTCGAGCCTTCGGTGATGAGCGTGCCGCCCGCCTGCACGAATTTCGAGAGCTCGAGAAGGCCTTCGAAGCCCATGCCGCCGCGGATATCGTCGGTGGAATCGAGCGCTCCCAGGTTGGGCGTGACGTCGGTCTTCTTATAAGGTATCGGTTTTTCGCCGCCGACCCCGGCCATGATGGACTGCGCGTTGCCGCCGACGGTGGGGAAGATGATCACGTCGTATTTCGAGCGCAGATTGCCTTCGCGGAGGAGCTTGTCGGCGAAGTAGGTGTAGGGAATTTTGTAGTAATCGAGCGCGGCGCGTGTCCAGCCTTCGTCCTGCGTGCGCGACCAGGAGTGAACGTAACCGATGCGCGGCGCGGTGAGCGCGTGGGTCTTCACCGCGGGCGCGGACGCGACGGCCCACGCGGAAAGTCCCAGATTCTTCAGTTCCGGCTCGAGAGCGGCGCGGTCGGCATTGGCGATGATATAGGCGCCGGCGCGGAATTTGTGACCCGCGGCCTCGAAATCCTCCTCGGCGGCCGACATGCTCGCGTCGCGGTGGCGGAAACGGAACGCGGTGAGATTGTTGTCGGCGGTGTTCTCCACAATCAGGGTGGAACCGCTGCCTTCGATGCCGCCGGCGGCATGCGCTTCCGAAGTGAGCAGCGTCATGGGCTCCTTGAGCACCGAGGCATCGGTGAGCGGCGTCAGCTTGACATCGCGCATGTACTGCATGGTCCAGCCGGTATCGTCATAGGGGTTCGGATTCGCGGTGGGATAGTTCTGAACGCTGAAGTACATGTCGGCGAGAGTGCGGTAGGGCTGGTCGGCGCGGACGATGTAATCGCCGGCGGCTACATCGACTTTGCCGGCCTTGAACGCGGAATCGGCGCGGCTCACTTCCACTCCTTGCGTGCGGAGGTCGTTCACCATGTCGGCGGCATCGGCTTTGCGGCGCTGCCCGGCGGGAATCAGCCAGGCGTAGGTGGGGCCGTTCTTGCCCTTATCGATGGACCGCTTGTTCTTGAGGTAGTAATTCTCGAGGTAGAGATCCTTATTCCTGGCCACCTGGTTCATGGCGATGAGGAGCGCGGATTCCTGAATGTTGGTGTTGTTACGCGGTCCCCACGCAATGGAGGGCAGCGGCGGATTGGGGCGATACCATTCGCGGCTGGTGGTGGTGGCGGGGAGGTTGAGGTTGGGGTTGTTATCGGGGCCGTAGCTTTGCACTTCGTAGAAGCGGCCGAAAGAATTGTGGGTGAGGGCGATCCAGAAAAGATAATTGGGGACCCAGCCATCGTAGAAGCCATAGGTGAACACGCCAGGAACGCCGCGCTTGGCCATCTCCATGACCTCGGTCTCTCCCAGCAGCCACCATTCGTCGATGGCGATGGGATCGAGCGAAACGTTGTAGGGGCCGGTGCCGGTGGAAACGTAGAGGTAGGACTGCGCTTCGTGCAGGTCGTGGAGGATGGTGGGGTGCCAATCGAGCACGGCCTTGGTGAAATTCTGTGTGCACTTGAGGAACTGGCCCATGCCGTCGCGATTGTTGTCGTGCTGGACGTACTTGCCCCAATACATCATGAGGGCGTTGCGCGGCTCGCCGAGTTTCTTGCTGGCGTAATAGGCGTCCACCACCTTCTCGCGGCCATCGACTTCGATGACGGGGGTGATCATCACGATGGAATTGTTGCGGATGTTCTGGATGAGCGGCGACTCTTCGACAATCAGGCGGTAGGCCAACTCGATGAGCATTTCGGGACCGCCGGTTTCGGGCGAATGGATGCCGCTGGCGGCGTAGTAAATGGGCTTGGCCAGGGAGTGGATGAGTTCCTGGGCGCGCGCTTCGCTGGTTTTGCGCGGGTCGCCGAGTTCGGCGAGCATGTCTTTGTACTTGTCGAGCGAGGCGATGGTGGCCTCATCGGCGATGGCGAGAACGACCTCTTCCCTGCCCTCTTCGGTGGTGCCGAGGCCCCAATACTTGCAGCGCTTAGAGGCGTTGGCGAGGGCCTGGTAGTAGCGGTTGATGTCCTTTGCGTAGGTGAGCTCGCCGGGGGTGCCGGGAATGCGTCCGAAGAACTTGAGCGGCGAGGGAACAGTATCGGAGGCGGGCATGTGGTCCACCAGCTCGGTGGAGATACGGGGGTCTTGCAGGTACTGCTTGATGAGCTTCGTATACTCCTCGTCGAGCTTCTGAGGCGCGGGCGCGGCGGGGGCCGCGGCGGATTTGGCTTTCTTCGTCTGCGCCTGGGCGGCGACTCCGGAAATCAGGGAAAGCGCCAGCAGAGTACGGCCGGCGGCACTAGCGAGACATCTCATAGACAGGGTCCTTTCGGTTGGATCTATGCAGTGATATCGCGTTCCGGGGCGCGTGTCAACTTCGGGGTGGTGCTGAGGGGGAAGAAAATTTCTCACAGAGGCAAAGAGAACACGGAGAAAGCTCTCAAGCCCAGGCGGTCTGCGTTTACTGGGCGCCTTTGCGGCTTTGTGCGATTTTTTTGGTTTTCACGCAGAGGCGCAGAGGACGCAGAGATTGGAAGGGGTCCTTTCTCTGCGATCTCGGCGGCTCTGCGTGAAAAAAGCTGCTCTCACACACTCAGAAAGGGCACGGGGAAAACGCGGAAGGTCCGCGCCCGTGCGTTTCTCTGTGGTCTCTGTGGATCCGTGAGGAAGGCGCTATTCTATCTTCTTGACGCCCGCACAACATGCCGATCAGGAAAAGGCCACGCCCCGGGTATCGGCGGTGGTGGTTTCCCACAATCGCTCCGCACTCCTGCGCCGATGTCTGGAATCTCTCGAAGCCTCGGAAGGCCGCGACCGCCTGCAGGTGATCGTGATCGATAACGGATCTTCCGACGGCAGCGCGCAATGGGACGGCGAGTTTCCGAAGGTGCAATTCGTCCGGCTGCCCAAGAATTTCGGCCTCACCAAGGCGATGAATATCGGCTGGCGTGCCGCCGATGCGCCGTACGCTTTCTTTCTGCACGACGATTCCGCGGTTGAGCCGTCCACCATCGGCAAGCTGGCCGACATACTCGACGCCAATGCGGATGTCGCCGCGGTCTGTCCGCTGCTGGTGGATGCCGACGGCCAACCGGCGCCGCAATTGGGAAATCTCCCGCCGGACGGTAACTGGCGAATCGCGGTTCCGCCGGGCAACGAGCCGTACCCGGTGGAGTATCCGCGCGGCGCGGCGCTGATGATGCGGGTGTTTCTGATCAAGGCGATCCGGCAGATCGACGAGCGCTATGGGCAGTTCGGAGGAGATGCCGACTTGGCCGCGCAGATTCTCAAAGCTTCGAAGCGGATTCTGCTGGCGCCGGCGGCGCGGGTCCGCCACAAAGGCAGCGACGGGTACACCGCGGCGGAACGGGCCGATTTCCTGCTCGGACGCGCCGTGTTTCTCGAAAAATACCGGGGATTCGGCGCGGGATTGCAGGCGCGGCTCGCGGCGATATTCGGGACCCTGTTTTCGTTCAAATTCGGGGAATTCAGCCGCATCGTTTCGGGCCGGAAGATCGACGGCACGCAGGAGTAGGAGAAAGCGTTGGGGCGAGCCATTGCCGCGCTGATGACACTTGCGCTGGCGGCTTCTATCGAAGCCGAAAGCGGACCGGATTGCCAGCCGCTGGCCGGTGCATCCCTTCTCTGGCCGAAGACCGGCCTGCGCTTCGTGCTGGTGGGGGAGACGCACGGTACCGCGGAAGCTCCGATGTTGTTTCGCGATCTGGTGTGCGCCGCCGAATCCACCGGGCGGCCGATCGTGGTAGGGCTTGAAAGGAGCGTGGACGAACAGCCTGCCATCGATGTATTTCTCGCTGGGGAGAATCGCGACGCCGCGGCAACCGCCCTGCTGTTGCAACCGGGGTGGAACAGCTTCGATGGCCGATCGAGCCGGGCGATGCTGGCGCTGCTGGAAGCTTTGCGCACCCTCCGGCGCCAAGGGCGAATCGCGGAAGCGGTGGCGTTTTCCGCGTATCGCGCCGGCGATTCACCCGCGGTGGGGGAACGCCGCATGGCGTCGGTCCTGATGGCGGCGGCCGGCCGGCATCCCCATGCCCTGGTGCTGGCTCTCACCGGAAATCTCCACGCCTCGAAGAAAGATCTGCTTCCGGCGCCATCGATGGCGGCGAATCTGCCCGCGGCGGAAACCGTCTCGCTGCTGGCGGTCGATAAGGGCGGCGAAAGCTGGAACCGGATGCAAGACGGCTGCGGGCCCCACCGTCAGCGTGGAATCGGCGGAGACGAGCGCGGCATTGTTCTCTCGGAAGGCGCGGCTCCCCTTCCCGGATTCGACGGCGTGGCGTCGACAGGCCTGGCTGCCACCGCGTCGCCGCCGGCGCTTCCCAACGCACCGGCGCCACCCGCCTGTTCCACCCTTACCTCCCGTTGACAGCTTTCCGCTTACCTTCGATATCTAGTCTTCGATCCCGGCCCGCGGATAACATTATCCAGATGGAAGCCCTACTCTGGATTTTGCTTCCCGGACTTACCGCTGTCGGCACGGGAATTCTGGCCTGGTTCGTGATGCAGTCGCGCATGGATGTGGCTTTGGCGCAGCAACGCGAACGCCTGGCTGAATCGCGCGGCGCGCTCGAAGCCGAGCGCAACGCAGTGCGCGATTCCCTGGCGATTGCCGTCCATGCCGCCGAGGAGCGGGCGCTGCGCGAGGCACTAGACAAATTCCTCTCGGAGTTGAGAGTCGAGCAGCGCCACTACACCCGCGAGAACCGGCTGCTGCTGCACAACCGCCGCAGCGTGGTGCTACAGGAGCGCATGTGCTTCCGGAATCTGCCGCTTTCCGACTGGATCGAACACGAAATTCCGCTCGACGACGGCGTGGACGTGGAACGCCTGGTGCAGGACATGACTGTCTTCGACAAGGCCGTAGTGAACATTGCCGACATTCCGCGCCCGCAGCGTAAAGCTTTGGCATAGCGGCAGCGGCGGCCCCGGGCGCCTATTGTAAGATTGTCAATATGACTCGATTTCGCGTGTGGGCAGTGTGTATGACCATGGCCGCCGGCTCGGTGACGGCGTTGATGGGGGCCAAGGGCGATCCGGCTAAAGGCAAGGAAGTCTTCGAGCAATGCGCCATGTGCCACAACGCCGATAGCGACGAAAAGAAGATGGGACCGGGGCTCAAAGGCCTTTTCAAGAAAGGCAAATTGGGGAACGGGAAGCCGGCCAACGAGGCCAACATCCGGGCGCAGATCGACGAGGGCGGGAATGGCATGCCCGGATATAAGGACATCCTGGACGATCAGCAGAAGGACGACCTGATTGCGTATCTGAAGACGCTGTAAGAGAGCTGGCCGCGGGGGCTCTTGCCGATGTGTTTCGCCGACCGCAAAAGGCCGATCGCTGAGAGCTTTTCTACGCCTTGGCGCTCAGGACTTCGAGTGCTTTCTTGACGACGGGATCGTTTTCGTTCTTCTTCTTTTCCAGCTCGTCGGCCGGGGGAGCGATGGGAAGACCGTTCTCGTCGTAATCCACCTGAATATCGGCCTCTTTCACCTGCGTGCCGGGGGTGACGCCCACGTCCTGGATCGCCTTGCCATCGGCCTCATAGTACTTGGCGATGGAGAGGATGATCACGCCGCCGTCGTCCATGGTGATGGATTGCATCAGGGCGGCGTCGCCGTGCGTGCGCTCGCCCACCAGTTGGCCGCGCTTGTTGTCCTGCACGGCGGCGGCGAGAATTTCCGCGGCATCGGCGGTGCCGGCATTGGTGAGCACGGCCAGGGGCAGGGTGGTGACGTCCTTGGCGGGATCGGCGTCAAAATTCTTCTGCGGGTATTTCTGGCCTTTCAGGTAGGTGATGCGTCCCTGCTTCAGAAAAAGGTTGGCCAGGGCGATGCCGTCTTCGGGGGAGCCCGTGCCGCAGTCGCGCACGTCGATGATGAGCTTCTGCGCGCCATTCTGCTGGAGTTTCTCGACGGCCGCGGCGGTGTCTTTCACCAGGTTGGGCGAGAGCGCGCCAACGGCGATGTAGCCCACCTGCCCGTCCAGCATCTTGGACTCCACCGGCGGCAGCACGATGGCCGACCGCGTCAGGGTGATGGTGGCCGGGTCGGGATGGCGAACGCGTACCACGGTCAGATCCACGGTAGTACCGGAATCGCCTTGCAACAACGTATACGCGGTGGCCAGGGACATATCGCGCACGCTGGCGCCGTTGATGCCTTCGATGACGTCGCTGTATCCCAGGCCGGCCTTGGCGGCGGGAGAGTTGGGGATGGAATCGAGCACGCCCAGGTAGCCGAACTTTTTGGAGAGGACCAAACCTACGTCGGCGCGATGAGCGGTTTGCGCCTTCTGATAATCCTGGTACTGGCGGGCATCGAGATAGCTGGCGAAGGGATCGACCGCTTCCAGCATGCCGTTGAGAGCGCCCAGCGAAACCGCTTTCATGTCGGGCTCCTCGACGTACTCTTCCTTGATGTGCGCCACCACTTCGCTGAAGACCTTGATGTGCTTATAGGTGTCGGCCGACTGGTCCGAGCTCTTGCCGAGCATCATGCCCGTCAGCAGAAATACGCTCAGACACATCGAGCTCGAAACCACCAACCATTTCATGCGACTGTTCATAGGTGTGAAAACTCTCTCCCGGGCAAGCCTAAAGATATTATACGCCAGGGTTCCCCTGTTCCTTGGACGTGCCCGGCGGCGGTTCGGTTCTAAGGATCACCGGATGCCCGCGGTTGATGACTCGCGGCCACCAGGAAGGGTGCGTGGTGCGCGCTGGCGCTCTTCGCTAATCCCAGCCCATCCGCTGGCGAAGGCTGGTGATATGCGCTTCATGATGGCGGCAATGCCAGGCGTACCCGGCGAGCATGGTATTGAGATCGAGCACGCCGATCTCCGGGTGGCGCAGCGTGCGCTCGAAATCCTTGGCGGACATGGCGCCGATGAGGTTCACCCAGCGGTCGTGCAGGCACTCGAGAAGGCACAGGGAAACTTCCACCGGCGCGGTGCGGGCATCGTGCAATTCCGCCCATTTGGCTTCATCGTAGGGCTTGACGTTGGGCTCATCCTCGGTGAGCGCCAGGCGCCAGCGGATGAAACAGTTCATATGACTATCGGGCACGTGATGGATGACCTGGCGGACGGTCCATCCCTCCGGCCGGTACGGGGTGTCGAGCTGGCGGTCGTCGAGACCGCGGACGGCCTCGCGAAAGCGCGAGGGCGCCTCGGCAATCCGGGCGATACATTGCGGACGGGCAGCGGGATCGACGGGCGCGTGCCAGTCGAATTTACCGATCGGATAACGCAAATCCATGTATGGGATCTTAGCAGTTACGGCGGCCGATTTACGATGGAGAAATGAGAGTACTCGCGGTGGCGCTGCTTTTGCCGGTCGGCGCCGGGTGTGTGTTTCCAGCCGAGTTAAAGCCCGCCACCATGGCGGCGTTCGACCGCTATATCGAGAAGACGAAGCAGCAGTTGGCCCGTCGCACCACGTTTCTCTGGTCGGACGAATCGCCGGCGCGGAGAAATCGCGTGCGCGGCGGACAGGTGGTGGTGGAGCCGGCGGGGCCGCATGCGATTGTCGAAGTGACCGACGGTTTGATCCACGACTGGGTGGGCGCGGTGTTTGTGCCGGGAGTAAACCTGGCCGCCACCCTCGAGCACGTGGAAGATTACGATCACGCCCGCACGCACCACCGGGACGTGCTGGATTCGCACATTATATGGCACCACGACGACGCCTTCCTGGTGTACATGCGGCTGCTCAAGAAGAAAATGATCACCGTAGTGCTGGACACCGAGCACGAGATCCATTACTATCGCATCGACGCGACACATTGCCGGAGCGAATCGCGGACGGTGAAAATCGCCGAGGTGGAGAACCCCGGCAAGAAGAACGAGCACGAACTCGCGCCGCGAACCGGGTACGGATTTCTGTGGAGGCTGGATACCTTCTGGCGTTTCCAGGAGCGCGACGGCGGGACTTGGATCGAGTGCGAGGCGATTTCGCTCACGCGCGATATTCCCACCGGTCTGGGATGGCTGATCGAGCCGATTATCCGCAATTTACCGCGGGAGAGCCTGGAGAATACGCTGCGCGAGACGGCGAAGGCGCTGGAAACGAAGTGACCAGAAAACTGCCGGAGTTCGTGGCGGTCACGAGTTCAATTCATCGTGGAGCGAAACGAGAAACGCCGGACTACCGCGGCGCCGGCACTGCCGAGTCCGCCAGGGCGAACGCCAGCACGGCCACCACCGCGGCATTCTCGTTCAATTCCCGGGGATTCACTTTGTCGAAGGTATCGGCCGCGCTGTGGTGGTAATCGAAGTAGCGGCGGGTGTCTACCGTGGGAGTAAAACCGGGGATGCCCTTTTCGGTGAACGCAATGACGTCCGCGCCGGCCTCGGTTCCGGGAGTCAGAACCGTCGCGCCGATGGGATCGAGGACCTGCACCAGGGGGCGAATCCAGTCGGCAAGCTCGGGCTTGCCCACATACGTAATGCCGCGCGGATGGCCGGCGCCGAGATCGGATTCGAGAGCAGCGACATGTTTGGCGAATTCGGCAGCGTGCGCGGAAGCATAGGCGAGGGATCCGTCGAGCCCCATCTCTTCGTTCATCCAGGCGACGAAGCGAATCGTCCGCTTGGGGTGCACGCCCAGTTTCTGGAGAGCATGGATGACCTCCATGGAGACGGCCACGCCCACGCCATCGTCGATGGCGCCGGTGCCGAGGTCCCAGGAATCGAGGTGGCCGGACACGATGACGATTTCTTCGGGATGCTCGCTGCCTTTCCAATCCGCGATCACGTTATGGCTTTGCGTCCGCGCCAGGGACTGCGGCGTCAAGGTGATGTGTACCCGCACGGCGCCCTGGCCGGCGAGATTCGCCAGCAGGTCCGCGTCCTCGGCGGTGACGGCAGCGGCGGGAATGGGCGGAATGCCGGGAGCATAATAAGTGGTCCCGGTGTGCGGCAGGCGATAATCGGCGCTGCCGACGGAACGGATCAGCACGGCCGCGGCGCCGAGCGACCCGGCCACGATAGGGCCGGCCGAGCGATACTGCACGGCCTGCTCATAAGCATCGAGAGCGTTCCCGTCTTCGGCGAGCTGTTTATCGAACCGCCGGTTGAAGAGAACGACCCGGCCCTTGACGGCCTCGCGGGCGAGTTTCTTGAGGTCCGGAAAGGAATTCACCACGAGCAACCCGGCGGTGAGACCTGCCGGGGGTGTAGCGACGCTTCCGCCGAGCGCGGTGAGGACGATTTTCTGGGTGGTCCCGGGCGCCTGGCCAGGCCACTGTACGAGCTCGCCGGTTTCCACGCCGCGCACCCAATGGGGCACCTCGACGCTCTCCAGGCGAACGTCCGCGCCGGCGGCGCGCATCTCGTGCGCCACGAAATCGACGGCACGTTCGGCCTGCGCCGACCCGGCCATCCGCGGCCCGATGTTGTCGGTCAGGTGCCGCAGCATTTCGAGCGCATACGGGTCAGCCAGCGCGACCGCGCGGATGCGTTCCAGGGCGGCAATCTGGCCGGCCGTCCAGGCGCCCGTGGGGGGACTGATGAGCGCGGCGATGCGGTCCTGAGCAGATGGCTGTCCGGCCGGCGGCTGGGCCGCGCCAGTCCAGGGCAGGAGCATCGCGAACAAGAGCGTTGCTGAATGAAAATGGGCCACACGCGGATGCTAACACACGGAGGCGCGACTCTTAAAAGGCAGCTACTCTGTGCGCAGTGCCGTGAGCGGGTCCACGCGCGCCGCGCGGCGGGCGGGCAGCAGCGACGCCGCTACGCCTCCCAGGGCGATGAGCGCGATGGTTGCCGCCACGCTCACGGAATCGATCGGCGTAACCTGGTACAGCAGTTTGCCGGCGAATCGCGCCAACAGAAGCGCCAGCGGAAGCCCCGCGATCAGTCCGGCGGCGAGGAGCAGAGCGGCTTCGCGCAGAAACAGCCACAGAACATCGCGCGCCCGCGCGCCGACGCTGATGCGGATTCCGATCTCGCGCGTGCGGCGCATGACGGAGTAGGCCATGAGGCCATAGATGCCGACCAGCGCGAGGGTCGTGCCCAGCGCGCCGAACAGCGAAGACAGAAACGCGAGCAGGCGCTCCTCCGAGATCTGGCCGTCGCGCATGAGTTCCATGCTGGAGGCCTGCTCCACATCGTAATGAGATTCCGAGTTCACGATCCGGCGCACGGCCGATTCGATCGGGGCGAGCGGCCCGCGGCAGAGAATTTCGATCGTACCGCCGAGAATCTTCTGCTGGCGGAAAGAAAGGTAGATGGTGGGCTCGGCGGCAATGTGAACGTCGGAATCGTGACTATCGGCAACTACGCCAATCACTTCCGTGCCCTTCTGTTGCGAATCGAAGCGTTTGCCGAGCGGGTCCTGCCCCTGCCAGGCCATCGCCGCCAGCCGTCGATTGACGATGGCGACCGCCGGCGCGCCGAGGGCGTCGGCGTCCGAAAAATCGCGGCCGCTGAGCAAGCGGAGCCGCATGGTGGAGAACAGCGCGGGGCTGGCGGTGATGACCCTGACATTGTTGATAGAGCGGCCGCCGACTTTCACAGCCATGTTCATCATCATTCCGGAAAGCATACCGGGATTGGTGATGGCGGCCGATTGCACGCCGGGAATGTGCCGCACGCGATCGAGGATGTCGCGCATCTCGGGCGGATCGAGCATGCCCCCGAGGCCGGCGTTGACCTGCACGCTGTCGAGGGCCAGCGCGCGGCCCACCTCCACGCTCAAGACGTGGTCGATGCGGTAGCCCAAGTCGATGGTCTTGAGGTTGCGCAGGCTGTGAGAAAACAGGTTGGCGCCGAAGAGCAACACCACCGCGAGCGCCACTTGCACCAGGATGAGTCCGCGGCGCATCAGACCGCGGCGGCCGCCGAGGACGGAGGCTTGCAGGCCGGGAGCGGGGTCGGTACGCGCCGCTTTCCATGCCGGGTACAGACCTGCCGCGAAAACGGTGAACAGGCACGCGCCAAACGTGAACCACAGAACCGCGCCGTTGGGCGACACGTCGAGCTCGGACCACTGGCTGCCGGCATTAAAGATGCCGAGCAGGATGCGCGTCAGAAGCGCGCCCAAAAGAAGCGCGAGGGCGCCTCCCGCGGCCGTCACCAGAGACATTTCCACCAATAACTGGCGCATGAGCCGCCAGCGGCTGATGCCGATGGCCAGCTTGATGGCGAATTCCTGGCGCCGCTCGGCCGCGCGCGCCAGCAACAGGTTGGCCAGATTGGCGCAAGCCACCAGCAACACCAGCAATACCGCGCCCATAAGAATCAGGAGCGGATCGCGAAGCTGCGACCGCCAGGAATCGAAGCCGCGGCTGGCATCGAGCAACTGATACGTGGCTCCCCGATTGGCGCGGCTCTTAGGCAGCGCGTCTTCGATGGCGCGGCTGGCGGCGGTGAGCCGCGCCGATGCCGCCTGGCGGGTGAGCGACGGCTGGAGACGCGCGAGTATGGCGAGATAAATGTAGTTTCCCGATTCGCGCGGGATGGCGGCGACATTGTTGCTCTCCGCGGTGGGAACGAACAGGTCGTAGCGCGTTTGCAACTCTCCGCCGGTAAATCCGGGTGGCGCTACACCGACGATGCGCAGGACCGTATCGCGCACGCGGACGGTCTGCCGCAGCACGCCCGGATCGCCGCCGAAGAGGCGCTGCCAGGCGTCGTAGCTGAGGACGCAAACCGGATGTGCGCCCTCGGCGCCGTCGTCAGCTTCGTCCAGCAGGCGGCCGAGCGCGGGTTGGGCGCGGAAGAAGCGGAAATATCCGCCGGTGACGAGTTCGGCCAGTACGCGATGCGCGTCGCCGCCAATGTGGATCAGGACGGGGCTGCCTTGGAAGCCCGCGACTTCCTGCACGATTTCACGCTGGCGCTGAACTTCGCGAAGCACGGGAACGTTGAAGCGGTCGTTTTCGAACTGCGACATCACGGCGTGGAGCTGCACGATGCGCTGCGCGTCGGGAACCGGGAGCTTTTCGAGCAGCACTCCGTTCACCAGGGTGAAAATCGCGCCGTTCACGCCGATGCCGAAGGCGAGCGATAGAATGGCCACGGCGGCGAAGGTGGGGCTGCGGCGCAGGTTGCGAAAAGCGAAGCGCAGGTCTTGCAGGATGGATTGCAGCCACACCAGGATGTCGCGGTCGCGGGTGGAATCCACCAGGCGCGCGCGATTGCCGAACAGGCGGGCCGCTTCGCGCCGCGCTTCCGCGGCGGACATGCCGGCCGCCATGAAGTCGTCGATGCGCTGCTCGAAGTGGAACTGAAACTCGTCGTCGATGCGACCGTCAACGCGGTGGAGGCGGAAGGTGTCGCGCAGTTTGCGAAAGGCTCCCATGGAGTTTCTCCTAGATATCTAGGAGAATACTGCTAATCGCGCTGGGCGTCAAGGGTCGAGTAAACTCTCTGCGGCGTTGCGTGAACCGTATTCTTTGCTTGCCGCGCAACGGCGCCATCGGGCCGACCGCGAGGCCAAGGGCCGAGATTCTTTTGCTGAACCGCGACCGCACGGGAGCGCCCCGGCGTCGCCAAAAAGCAGCCCGCAGGCGGCCAACTCCGTGTGCTCTGCCACCTCCGTGTCCTCCGGTTTTGGATTTTGACCCTTGTTTTTCTCCGTGGTCTCCGTGCCTCTGTGGTGATGATTGTCTT
>Ga0335078_10008155_pt1 | contig 15571 bp, 10 predicted proteins | sample Lox_Sample_32_FD_206711 | JGI IMG/M metagenome (GOLD analysis project Ga0335078, IMG submission 206711) | Soil microbial communities from Loxahatchee National Wildlife Refuge, Florida, United States - Lox_Sample_3.2 | ecosystem: Environmental > Terrestrial > Soil > Wetlands | place: USA... | reverse complement strand
ACATAACGGGCGGCAACCCGGCGGCCCTGGTGCCGTACCGGCACGCGGGAGCGCAGATCCCGGCCCAGCAAGGCCGGCTAGCCCGGCTGATCCGCGGCTACCGCGGGGCGCCGCGCGGCCTGGCCGGGGCGGAGGCGGCGTACCGGACGTGGCTGGCCACGGTGGCCGGCCCGCAGCTCGCCGCGGCCCGGCACAGCGACTTCACGACCGCCCGGGCGCTGCAGGCCGATATCGACGCCAGCCGGCCCGAGGCGCTGGCGGTGCGGACCCGTGTCGCCGCGCTGCAGGCGCAGATCACCAGCCTGCAAGCGCAGGCCACCGCCCGGCTGATCAACGACCAGCACCTTGTGCTCCTGGCCCTGATCGCCGGCTGCGCCGCGGTGGTGCTGATCGCGGTCGGCGCCGTGGCCGCCGTGCGCCGCTGGCTGCTCCGGCCGTTTGTCTCGCTGCGCCGGGCGGCCGAGGCGGTCGCGGCGGGCAGCTACGGCACCCAGGTACCCGCGGTCGGGCCAGCCGAGCTCGACGAACTCGCCCGGGCCACAGAGGCGATGCGGAAGCGGCTGGTCGCCGCCCTGGCCGAGGCGGAGCAGGCCGAGCAGCGCTTCCGGGCCCTGTTCGAGTCCTCGCCGGACGCCACCCTGACGGTGACGGCAGACCTCTCCGTCATCATGGCGAACGCTCAGGCCGAGCGGGTATTCGGATACAGCGTCGGTGAGCTGGTCGGCCAGCCAATCAGCAAGCTCATCCCCGCTGCCGTGGACGTGCCGGACAGTTACCTCGCCGACCTGGGGCCGCAGCCGCTGAACGGGTGTCCGGTCATCGCCATGGACAAGCGGGGGACCGAGTTTCCCGCGGAGTCCAGCGTGACCGCGCTGCCCACCGAATCGGGGCTGGTGGGCCTGATCAGCGTCCGCGACATCAGAGAACGAGTGGCGGCGCAGGCCGAGGCCGAGCAGCTGCGCGCGGAGGCAGAGCGGGAACGCTACGAGGCGCGGCTGGCCCAGTCACAGCGGCTGGAGAGCCTCGGCCAGCTGGTCGGGGGCGTTGCCCACGACTTCAACAACCTGCTCAACGTGATCCGCGGCTATAGCGACTTCGTCGCCGAAGGGATCGGCGTCCTGGCCAGCCAGGACGGGGAGCTCGAGGCCGTGCTCGCCGACGTCGGCGAGATCCGCGCGGCGGCCCAGCGGGCGGTCAACCTGACCCGCCAGCTGCTGATCTTCGCCCGGCGTGACGCCATAAGCCCGCGGGTCCTCGATGTCGGCGGCGTGATCACCGACATCGAGAACCTGCTGCGCCGCACCCTGGGCGAGCACATCAAGCTGCTCATCAGCGTCGCCCCTGGCCTGTGGCCGGTTCTGGCCGATCCTGGCCAGATAGAGCAGGTCCTGGTGAACCTCGCCGTCAACGCTCGCGATGCGATGTCCGGCGGCGGCAAGCTCACCATCGAGGCCGGCAACATCACCGCGGACCTGGCCTACGCCGCTGCCCGCCCCGGCCTGGCCCCGGGCAGTTACACCCAGATCCGCGTCTCCGACTCCGGCACCGGCATGGACAAGGCGGTGCTGGCCAAGGTGTTCGAGCCGTTCTACACCACGAAGCCCAAGGGCCAGGGCACCGGCCTCGGGCTGGCCACCGTCTACGGCATCATCACCCAGCTGGGCGGTTGCGTCCAGATCTACTCCGAGCCCGGCCTGGGCACCACCGCCAGCGTGCTGCTGCCCGCCACCGACGCGGAACCGGCGGCCATCGAGTCCAAGGCGGCCGCGCCGGAACACGGCCGCGGTGAGACGGTCCTGCTGATGGAGGACGAGCAGAGCCTCAGGGACCTGGCCATCCGCATCCTGGCCCGCAATGGGTACCAGGTCCTGGTCGCGGCCACTCCGGCCGACGCGCTGCGCCAGACCAGCGACCCGGCCCAGCCTGTTGACCTGCTGCTCACCGACGTGGTCATGCCCCGCATGCTCGGCCACGAGATCGCGGCCCTGATCCGGGCGACCCGGCCCGGGCTGCCGGTGCTGTTCATGTCCGGCTACACCCAGCCGATTCTGGACACCCACGGCGCCATCGACGACGCAACCGACCTTCTGGAAAAGCCATTCACAGAATCCGCCTTGCTGGCCCGGGTCCGCAATGCCATCGATAACCGGGGGGCCTCCGGCGCAGCCGTGATTCGCGTGATAGCTGAATAGCCCATTCGTCAGCTGCCGGCCTAATGATGGGCATTGTTCCGCGTACAGCGGCGGGGTAGGCAGGTTCCGCTGCCCCGGCGGCCGGGGTGCGATAGATTCTGCTCATGAAGTCCCTGGTCTTAGCCGGGGGATCAGGGAGCAGGCTGCGCCCGATTACGCATACTTCTGCTAAGCAGCTTCTCCCGGTCGCCAACAAGCCGGTCCTCTTTTACGGCCTGGAAGCCATCCGTGACGCCGGGATCACCGACGTCGGGATCGTCGTGGGCGATACCGCGCCGGCCATTCAGGAGGCGGTGGGCGGCGGCGGCTCTTTCGGGCTGAACGTCACCTATATCCGCCAGGACGCGCCGCGCGGGCTCGCCCACGCCGTGCTGATCGCGCGTGACTTCCTGGGCGACGACGACTTCGTCATGTACCTGGGCGACAACTTCATCGTGGGCGGCATAACTGCCCTGGTGGGTGAGTTCCGGTCCGGTCAGCCGGACGCGCAGATCATGCTGACCCAGGTGCCCGATCCGCGCCAGTTCGGCGTGGCCGAACTGAACGCCAGCGGCGAGGTGGTCCGGCTGGAGGAGAAGCCGCGCCGGCCCAGGAGCGACCTGGCCCTGGTGGGCGTCTATATCTTCACGTCCGCCGTGCACAAGGCGGTGGAGCAGCTGTCGCCGTCGTGGCGGGGCGAGCTGGAGATCACCGAGGCCATCCAGTGGCTCATCGACAACGGCCATGAGGTGCGGTCCACCACCATCACCGGCTACTGGAAGGACACCGGCAACGTCGCCGACATGCTCGAGGTGAACCGGATGGTCCTGGAGGGCCTCGAGCCGGCCCGGCGCGGCACGGTGGACAGCGCCACCGAGCTGATCGGCCGCGTCGTCCTCGAAGACGGCGCCGACGTCAGCGGCTCGCGCATCGTGGGCCCGGTCATCATCGGCGCCGGGACCCGGATATCGGGGTCCTATGTCGGCCCGTTCACGTCCGTGGCCCGGGACTGCACGATCGCGGACTGCGAGATCGAGTACTCCATCGTGCTGCGCGGCGCGTCGCTGCGCGGGGTCCGGCGCATCGAGGCGTCGCTGATCGGACACGACGTGGAGGTGACGCCGGCGCCGAGGGTCCCCAAGGCGCACCGGCTGGTGCTCGGAGATCACAGCAAGGTGCAGATCAGCTCATGAAAATCCTGGTCACCGGCGGGGCCGGGTTCATCGGCTCGCACTACGTCCGCACGCTGCTTGACGGTGGCTATCCCGGCCTCGAGCACGCGGATGTGACCGTTCTGGACAAGCTGACCTACGCAGGGAACCTGGCCAACCTGGAGCCAGTCGCGGCCAGCCCGCGGTTCTCGTTCGTGCCGGGCGACATCTGCGACGCCGGGCTGGTCGCCTCCGTGGTGCCCGGGCACGACGCCGTGCTCAACTTCGCCGCGGAGTCCCACGTCGACCGCTCGATCGCCGGCGCGGCGGGCTTTGTGACCGCGAACGTGGTCGGGGTCCAGGTCCTGCTGCAGGCGTGCCTGGACGCGGGAATCCCGCGCGTGGTGCAGGTCTCCACCGATGAGGTCTACGGCAGCCTGGCGTCCGGGTCGTGGTTCGAGGACGCGCCGCTCGAGCCGAACTCGCCGTACTCGGCCGCGAAGGCCGGCGGCGACCTGATCGCCCGGGCCTACGCGTGCACCCACGGGCTCAACGTCAGCATCACGCGGTGCTGCAACAACTACGGGCCCTACCAGTTCCCTGAGAAGGTCATCCCGCTGTTCGTGACCAACCTGCTCGACGGGCGGCGGGTCCCGCTGTACGGCGACGGGCTCAATGTCCGCGGCTGGGTTCACGTCGACGACCACTGCCGGGGCATCCAGCTGGTCCTGGAACGCGGGGAGCCGGGACGCGTCTACCACATCAACGGTGACGCGGAGCTCACCAACGTGGAGCTGACCAAGGCGCTGCTCGGCTGCTGCGGCGCGGGCTGGGACATGGTGGCCCCGGTCGAGGACCGGCGGGGCCACGACCGGCGCTACTCGCTGGACGACTCGCTGCTGCGGGGGATGGGCTACGCCCCGCAGACCGGCTTCACCGAGGGGCTGAGGGCCACCGTGCAGTGGTACCAGGAGAACCGCTCCTGGTGGGAGCCGCTCAGGCGGGCCCTTGCCTGAGGCGGGAATTTCGGCGACCATGCTTTCCCCGGGTTCAGCAGGGGGTGCAGGCTGTGGTCATGAGCCGGCCGGTGGTCGGACGGGACGCCGAGTGCGATGTGCTCCGCCGCAGCCTGGACCCGCCGCGCGGCGGGCCGGGGACCGTGGTGCTGGTCACCGGGGAGGCGGGCGCCGGGAAGAGCGCACTGGTCGAGCACGTCCTGGCCGCCTCCGCCACCCCGGTCCTGCGCGGGCGGGCGGCCGAATGGGCGCCCAGGGCCTACGACGTGCTGGCCCGCGCGCTGCGGCCGGTCATCCGGAGCACTGGCGAGCCAGACGCGGGCCTTCTCGCGCAGATCATCCCCGAGCTGGGCGCACCGCCTCCAGAACCGGATCCCGCCGCGCTGGCCGCGGCCGTCTGCTCGGTGGTGGCGCGCGCGGCCGGAGACCGCCGCGCGGCCCTGTTCCTCGACGATCTGCAGTGGGCCGACGAGGCCACCCTCGGCCTGCTGCCCGCGCTGGCTGAGGCGGGCAGCGATCTCCCGGTCACCGTGATCGGCTGCTACCGCAGCGACGAGCTTCCGCGCGGCCACCGCCTCAGGTCCGCCCGGGCCCTGCTGCGGCGGCACAGGCAGCTCACCGAGATCGGCCTCGGCCCGCTGGGTGACGAGGACGTGACCCGGATGCTGGCCGCGCTGCTCGGAGCGGTACCGCAGCCCGCGCTGGCGGCGGCGGTGACGGCCCGGGCCGACGGGCTCCCGTTCGCCGTCGAGGAACTGGCCTTCGCGCTGCGCGATGACGGCCGCCTCGTCCACCGCGACGGCACGGTCACGCTCGCGGGCCCGGGCGTGGCCCCGGTGCCCGAGGGCATCCGGGAGGCGGTGCTGCTGCGGGCCGCGCGGCTGTCCGACGACGAGCGCATGCTCGTGGAAGCCGCCGCGGTGGCCGGCAACGAGTTCGACATCGATGCCGTTCTGGCGGCCAGCGGCATGCCGGACTGGCCGGACGGCTTCACCGGATCCGGGCTGCTGACCGACGGCGGGGACGGCCGGGCCGCGTTCCGTCACCCGCTGACCAGGGAGGCCGTCTACGCCGACCTGCCCTGGTCACGCCGCCGGCGCCTGCACCGGGCGCTGGCCAGCACGCTGAGTGCCGCCCGCGCGGCCCCGGCCCTGGTCGCGGCGCATCTGCTGGCCGCCAGGGACTTCGAGTCAGCGCGGCACGCTCTGCTGGCGGCGGCCGAGCAGCACTGCGCGGTGCACGCCTACCGGGACGCCGCCCGCGCGCTGCGGTCCGCCCTCGAGATCTGGCCGCCTGACGATCAGGACGGCACCCGGCTTGCTGCCATCGACCGGCTCGCCCGGTGCGCGGAGATGTGCTCGGAGTACGCCGACGCGGTGACGCTGCTCCGCGAACTGGCCGATGGCTGCCGGCAACGCGGCGACAGCCACGGCCTGGCGACCACGCACCGGCGGCTGGCCCTGGCCCACGAGCTGCGCGGCCAGTGGGAGTCCGCGCTGGCGGCCCGCGAGGCCGCCGCCCTGGCGTTCTTGGTCTCGGGTCTTCCCGCCGAGGCAGCCATCGAGCGGTTCGCCGTGGCGGCGCACCTGCGCTCGGCGGCCAGCTACTCGGTAGCCCTGGCCACGCTGGGTGCCGTCTGCGACGACGCCCAGTCGGCCGGCCGCCCGGATCTGCTGCTGCGGGCCCAGGGCCTGCGTGGCAACGTGCTGTCCCGCATGGGCCGGTCCCGTGAGGGCCTCGCCGCGGTCCGGGCGGCCCTCGACCAGGCGCTCGCCGGATCGCTGCCCGACACGGCCGCCGAGCTGCAGCAGCGGCTGGCCGACGCGCTCGAGCACTCCGGCGACTACCGCGCCGCGAGGACGGCCTACGCCGCCGCGTACCAGTATTGCGACGTCCACGGCGCCGACGCGATGGGTCAGCTGTGCCGGGCCTGCGCGACGGCCGTGCTGTTCTCCTGCGGCCAGTGGGACCGTGCGGCGGGTGTGTGCGAGGACGTGCTCGCATCCGCCGCCGCGCCGCACGCCCGCGCGGTCGCCGCCGGCATGCTGGGCCTGGTGCACGCCCTGCGGGGAGCGGCCGGGCTGGCCCGCCCGCTGCTGCTGGAGAGCAACCTGACCGCGGCCCGGATCGAGCTCACCGCCATGGAGCTGTTCTCGTCGTGGGGGCTGTGCCTCCTGGACGACGCCGCGGGCAGGCACGAGGCCGCCGCCGACCGGGCCCGGCAGCTACTCGCCCGGCACGCGCGGACCCAGGAGCGGCACTACAGCGTGGCCATCCTGCAGTGGCTGGCCACCTTCTGCACCGAGCACGGGCTGGCCGCGGAGACCCGGGCCTGCGCCGCAGCCCTGTCCGGTATCGCGGAGGCCACCGGCCAGCCGGAGGCCGTGGCCGCGCTCGCCCACGCTCGCGGCGAGACGCTGCTGGCGGACGAGCCAGAGGCGGCGGCGCGGGAACTGGGCCGCGCGGCCGGGCTGTTCGGGCCGCTGGGCCTCCCGCTCGAAACGGCGCAAGCCCAGCGCCGCGCGGCCGCCGCGGCCCTGCAGCTCGGTGACCAGGCCCGGGCCCGGGAGCTGCTGCGTGCGGCCTACGCCACGGCCAGCACGCTCGGCGCCAGGCAGCTGCGGGAAGCCTGCGCGGCGGCGCTCGGCCGGCTGGGCGCCAGGCCCCGCCAGCGGGCCTCCGCCCGGGCCGCGGCGGCCGGTCTCACGAACCGGGAAATGGACGTGATGCTGCTCGTGGCCAGGGGCAACACCAGCAGGCAGATCGGCGAAGCCCTGTTCATCAGCCCGCGCACGGTCGAGATGCACGTCCGGGGCAGCCTGCTGAAGCTGCAGTGCCGCACCCGGGCCGAAGCCGTGCGCCGGCTGGCCGAGCTCGATGCGCTGCCCCAGCCGGGCGCCGTCAGTAGCTGAACGTGGTCGCTCCGTCGTCGCCGATCCATTCCCACAGCTGAACGCTGCCGGCCAGCTCCGCTCCGGGCACCAAGTCGCCCTTGTCGAGCTGCTTGGCGTTGAAGCAGACCGGGCAGACCATGTACCGCCCGCCCGCTTTCTCGTACCGGGCGAGCAGGTCCCGCAGGGGAGGGCAGCCCTCGCAGGCGACCCCGGCCGCCGTCCCGTTCAGCGCCAGCCGGACGGCTTCCTTGGCCTGGAACATCAGGGTCGGCCGGCCGGATTCCGCGGCACCGACCGCGACCAGGAACGCCACCGTCACCTGCTCCGGGTCTTCCATGCCCGTGGTGAGACTGATCACTGCTTTTCCGGCCACGGCTGCCTCGCTCTCGTTCTGTGCGCCACGGACCGGTCCCGGCCCGGGCGCAAACAAGTAGTGAGGTGACGGTAAGGCGGCAAGAAGCTCGCGGGATACCGTAGAACTACGGCACTTTCCCGCCGTCCGGCTGCGCCCGCTTACCACGCCCGGACGGGACAAACGTGACCTATTGCTCGCTAACGAGCCTTAAGGGTGGGGATTACAGAAGGCGTGGGTGGAGAGGCTTGTTCGCTGCCTTTACTTGGCATAAATATTGCGTATGCGCATGCCGGTTCCCGCCGTCGGGTTACCCGAGCCGGGGCCGTTTCGCGCTGGCCCAGCTACCCGGGAAGGCGCTGAGCCTTGAGTCCCCCGACAGTCGCGATACTCGAAACATCCGCCCCGAGCGTCCTGGGCACGGCCCCGCTCAACGCGACGCTGATGAGCGTCGCACGGCTGTTCTCCTGGCATGTCCGGGTTCTGGTGGCGTGCTGGCATCAGCTTGATATCACCGGCGATTCCGCACGGCTCCGTCCGCCTTTCCTCGAATTCGAGGATGGCGACTATCGCGTGTGGTCGCCCGTGTCAGCCGTCGAAGTGGACGCGATGTGGCATTTCCCGGTCTCCGGGCAGCGCCGGAGGGTCTTGACGGACGAAGAAACCGACGCCGAAACTCGGCTGCGGGCGGCTGGCGTCCGGTGTGACGGCGTGCCCGGCGATACGTCCGCTCGCGCGCTGTCGATCCTCGCACAGCGCGGCTTGCCGACCAACGGATCCGGGCTGCTCGGCCGGCTCGGCCGCAAGGACCAGCTCGAATACGCACTGCGGTGGTACGAGGCGACCACAGGCCGCCGGATTCCGCGGCCGGAGACGCGTCCGTGCCCTGGCGCGGGCCTGACGGCGACGCTCGCGTCGTTCGGCGACCGGGACTGCATCGTCAAGCCCGCGAACAGCAGAGGCGGACGCGGAATCCGCATTATGGCGGCGGGTAGCGTCGCGGACGATGGCTACACTCCCGATGCGCAGTACGTGGTTCAGGAACTTGTCCGTGATCCGCTCGTGCTCAGCGGGCTGAAAACCGACCTGCGCTGTTATCTGCTCGTGGTGCCCAGGGATCGTTCGCGGGCACGGCGTGTCGGCCCGGTCTTCGCTCGTGCCTCCGCCGCCCCGTTCGAACGGCTGGTCCCGGAAGCCGAGATCACCAATACTTCGCTGCGCCGCCGGCTGGGGCTGGCCCCCTCGATCCAGCCGTTGGAGATGGCCCTGGCCCACGACCCGGCGTTCCTCGCGGCGCTGAGCAGCGCGGTCGAGCAGGCGTGCGCATCGCTGCTGGACTTTGCGCTCGCCTGGCGGAATGCGCACGCGGCAACCAGGCCAGCCGCCCAGGTCATGCTGTGGGGACTGGATCTCCTGGTCTCCGGATCCCCGCTCGCCCCCGAGGTCGGCCTGCTGGAGATCAATGTCTATCCGCAGCTGCACCGCAGCGACCTCGTCTGCGATGCGCTGGTCGACGAGATGCTCCTGGCGGACTACCTGCCGGAGCTGATGGCGCCAGCCGAGGCGGAGCGCGGGCCGGCCGCGGTGGGTGCCAGGTGAGCGGCACGCCTGGCACGTCACTCCCTATGATCACGGTGCTCACAATGCGACCCGGCCATCCGATGCTCCGGGCGCTGGCAGATTCGGCGAGACAGCACGGTGTCCGGGTGCGATGCGGATCTCGCGTCGACCCCCGCAGCTCGGTGATCTTCGCCTGGAGCTACCCGCGCCCCGCCACGCTCGCGATGGTGCGGGCGTTCTGTGAGCATCATCGCATTGGTCACGTCAACGCCGAGCCGGTGACCAAGTGGGAGCAACTGGTGCGGCTCAGCGATGCGGGTCTCCCCATCCTGAATTCGCGGCGCGCGTCCGGGCCTGAGGAAGCGCGCCGCGCAGCCGCGCTCCTCGGGTACCCCGTGATCATCAAGCCTAACTGGGGACTGCGCTCCCAGGGCGTTGAGCTCGTGCACGACGATGCCGAGCTGGAAATGGCCTGGACGCCCAGGCACCGCGTCGTGCAGTCCTATCTCACCGAGGGCGCGAAGTGCACTCGCATCCTCGTCATCGGGAATCGTGCCGTCTCCGCAATGACCCGGGTGGCACTCGACGGAGTGCACGCGACCTACGATCATGGCCGTCGCGGAACACTGGAGCCCTATCCCCTTTCGCCCGGCTGCGAGGCGCTGGCGGTCGCCGCGTGCGAGGCCGTAGGTGTCCAGGTCGGCGGCGTCGACATCGTGGATTCTGCCGTCGGCCCGTGCGTGCTCGAGGTCAACCACGTCCGCGTCGACTTCGCAGATCGCGACCTGCACGGACCTGATGCGGTGCCGTTCCTGGCAGCGTGGCTCGCCGAGCGAGCCCGTGCCCCCGACCGGCGCACTGACCGGCGCGACCGTCGGCCGCGCGTCAGGATCGTAACGGGGATTCCCCGCCACTCGGGCGTCGCGTCGATCAATGCTGCGTGCGCCGAGTTGGGATTCGCCGTCGACGTTGCGGCCACGATCGATCCGACGGCGGATGCGACCTGGTTCTGGCGGGTCTCGCCGGCCAGGCGCCGGCGGGCGAGTGCGCAGGCCGCCGCACTGCCTGCGCCGACCATCGACGGGAACGGCTGGAACGCCTGGGCCAGTCGCGCCCGGCTCTTCCGGGCCGGCATATCCGTGCCCCGCTCCCGCCCCGCCAGCACCATCGAGGCCGCGCTCCGGGTGGCCGGCGAACTCGGCTATCCGGTGACCCTGTACCCGGCGGGCCCGCGGCGCGCCCGCCGCATAGCAGGGCCCGAGGACCTGCGCGCAGCCTGGCCGGGCCGCACGGCATCGCGCTGCCTTATCGAGCCCGCGCACTACGCAGCCGCGCCGCGCACGCGGGTGTGGGTCGCCGGCGATCGCGCGTTCCGGGCCATGCGCCTCGCTCGCGGGCGCTGGTCCAGAGTTCCGCTTCGCCACGCCGCCTGCGACCTCGCCATCGCATCATGCCGCGTGCTCGCCATCGAACTCGGCATCGTTGACCTGGCGTACGTCGACGGCGGTCACACGGTGGTGCGCGCAGTCTCGGACGGGACGTGGATCACTGATCTGACCGAGAGCGCCGCACGCGCGGCACTGACGGGCATCGCGGCGTCACTGCGCGAGCGTCTCGCCGCACAGCCGCCGCAGCCGGCCCGGCGCCGGTCCGGTTCGCCACGGCTCACCGTTGTGGTAGCGCGCGACTACGATGCCCCGGGTACCGGCCATCGCATCGGTAACATTCGGGCGCTCTACCGCGAGCTGCTGCTTCGCGGCCACAGACTGATTTCGCTTGACGCCAGGATGGATGGCGGCCTGCTCGACGACGCCGACCTCATACTGCAAGACCCTCTGCATACCTTCGGGCTCGGCAGGCGCGGAGACGAACTTGACCGGTTCCTGTTCGAGAACGCGGCGACGCGCTGTCATCTGTTGCGGCACATGCGAGTCGGCACTGTCGATAAGCGGGCGATGCACAGGCTTGCCCTCAGACTCGGCGTGCCCACGCCGGCCTTGTACCGGCTGGGCGACGTGACAGCGGATGTGCTGCCGCTCGTCGCTAAGCCCCGCAGCAGTTCCCTGGGCGTCGGCGTGCGGCTAGTCGAGACGATGGATGAGCTTCGGGCTGTCCGGTCATCGCGGACGGTACTGCAGCAGTACGTCGACGCCGGAACCTCGCGCGCCATCAGCCTGCGCGCGGTCACCGTGGTCGACCGCGTGGTTGCCGCCGCGGTGTTCCACAACGAGGGCTCAATCTGCTCGAACCTGGCCCAGGGGGGCCACGCGATCCCGCTGACCGGCGCCGGCCGCGGCCTGCACCTGACGCGTGCCGAGCAGACGCTGCTGGAGCGGATCGGAATCGACTCGCGTCAGCGCGGCGTCCCGGCGTCAGTCGCCGAGATGGCGGGAACGATCGGCCGTCATCATGCCCGGAACGGGGCCCAGATGACGGGTCAGGACTTCGTCGTGGACGAGCAGGGCCGCTGGTACTTCCTCGAGGCGAATATGGGCTTCGGGACCGCGGTCTTCAACTCGACCGACGGCGAAGGCTACCCGAGCAACGGACGCGGCCTGGCCCATGCGGGCCGGGTGCTCGCAGATGCTATTGAGGCTCAGTTCACTCGCGCCGGGAGAAGCGAAACATGACTGTCGAAACGGTGTCACACGTGCCCCAGCGCGATCCGGAGAGCCCGTCCGGTGATTACCCGTCGCCGGATGTCCTGCGACAGGCCGCGATGAGCGACGCCTCGCCGGACCCCGAGCGTGTCGAGGACTTGCCCGTCATCGCGGACCTGCCGGTGGAACCAGGCGAGGAGCCCGGAGGGCCGGGGGAACCGGGCGAGCCGGGGGAGCCGGGGGAGCCGGGGGAACCGGGCGAGCCCGGAGAACCAGGTGAGCCCGGGGAGCCGGGGGAGCCCGGGGAACCAGGTGAGCCCGGGGAGCCCGGGGAACCAGGTGAGCCAGGTGAGCCCGGGGAGCCGGGGGAGCCCGGGGAACCAGGTGAGCCGGGGGAGCCCGGGGAACCAGGTGAGCCAGGTGAGCCCGGGGAGCCGGGGGAGCCCGGGGAACCAGGTGAGCCAGGTGAGCCTGGGGAGCCGGGGGAACCCGGAGAACCCGGAGAACCGGGGGAGCCCGGAGAGCCAGGTGAGCCCGGGGAGCCGGGGGAGCCCGGGGAGCCGGGGGAGCCGGGGGAGCCCGGGGAACCGGGGGAACCAGGCGAGCCCGGAGAACCCGGTGAGGGCGAAGCCGAGGGGGAGGCTGAGAGCGAACCTGAACCCGAGGGAGAAGCCGAGCCGGAGCCGGAACCTGAGCCCGAACCGGAACCTGAGGTCTCCGACATCATCGAGATCGACGAGAACCCGTCGGCGCCAGAGGACGAGACGCCCGGTGAAGACTGGCCGATCGCGGGGCGGCCGCCCAAGGGCAAGGGTACGACTGGGTCGGTCGGCGGTGCCGGGATCGGGAAGGCGGGCGGTCTGGTCGTTAAGCTGGCAGACGGCAACAATGCCCCGCGCCAGAAGATCACCATCGACAAGCCGAAGCCGGCCTCCTTCAAGGGCAACATCGAACTGGCCGTCAGCAACGACAAGGTCGAGATCTGGGACGCAGCCCAGAACGGGAACAAGGTCGCCCTGCCGGCGAAGTTCAAGGCGGCCGATCTGCCGAAGGACCTCTGGGTGCAAGGAGTCAAAGAGAGCGCGTCGATGCGTGACGTGAAGATTTCGATCAGCGCGAGCGGCAAGGTGCTCAGTTCGGTCCTGTTCACCGTGCTCTGGGTCGACAAGCCCGACGTCCGCTGGAGCGGTCAGATCTCGGCCAGGAACGCGAAGAAGAACAACTACAAGAACTGGACGGCCACGAAGAACTTGGACCTCAAGTTCCAGGAGTACGGCGACCGCTGGGGATTCGGAACCGAAGCAGCAGGCAAAGTCAGCCCGCCGAACTTCAAGTTCACCGGCGCCGCACTGCGGCTTGAGCGCGACGCCGAGTTCGAGTACTTCCTCGACCGTGCGGGCACCGCAGCCAAGGACACGTTCCGGGCGACGATACCGCCCGGCAACGACACAGGTCCGGGCTGGGCGCGAGATGACGGGCCACCAACGATCTTCGATTTCGACGCGCCGGGTGTCTCCAAGGAGGTTCGGCCAAGCGGGACGATCATCCGCATACGCTTCAACGCCAAAGCGTTCGCGTCGGTCCGGGCTCAGGGCAAGGACGTGCGATGTTCGGAGGTGACCAGGTACTTCGTCGTGCTCTCGATGAAGCAAACAGCCGCTCCCAGCGGAGCGACATGGATACAGGTCAACGACGTCGCAGGGGACAACAAGGCCGACTCCGGGTCGACCAAAATAACCTGGAACCTCCAGTAGGAAAAGGGGCGAATCGTGCTCGATCTCGAATCAGATAACCGAGAGACGAGGCGCGTGGCCATGGAGAGTGTGCTCCGCCACCGTGACGTTTCACACGAGGACATCAAGGCGATCGCCGAGAAGTACATCGCCGAGGGGCGCAAGGGCGGCACGGTCCGGGACGCGTTGCATCTGCTCGGCAAGCTGCAGGCGCGCGATCAGATTCCCTACCTAGTCTCCCGGCTGGACTACCGCGTGTTCGAGATGGACCGCGGCCGGCCACCGTCGATCGAGACCATGTTTCCGGCTGCGGGAGCGCTGATCGACATCGGCCTGCCGGCCATCCGGCCGGTTATGGACCGGCTGCGCGGCGAGACCTCGGAAGACGCGCTGCTCGCAGGCGCCGGGGTGCTGCAGGGGGTACTCGGCAAGAAGGACGCCATCGCCCGGGTCGAGGCCGAGATGAAGACCGCGACCGGCGATGCCGTGACGGCGCTTGGCCGGGTACGGGAGCTCCTCGAGACGCACTACATGCTGCAATGACGGTGCCAGAGCCAGAGGCGGTCCTGCAGAGCCGGCGGTGGTGGCGGCGCGAGCGGCCGTTTGCTCACTTCGTGGCTTCTGACGTATTCAGTCCCGAGTTCTACTCCGAGCTTGAAGGCGGTTTCCAGGCTGTGCTCGCGCGTGGGCTGGACAAGTCGTTCCTGCGCGGCAAGAGCGGATACGACGCGTACATCCACTCCTTCTCGTCGGCCAGCGCAGGCCCGCTGTCGTTCTTCATCTCACGCGGCTGGCACGATCTGCTCGCCTCGCTCGCTGGCGTTAAGGTCACCGATGACGTGAGCGCAGCCCTCCACCATCACGGGCCAGGCAGCCGCGACGGAACCGTTCACAACGACCTGAATCCCGGCTGGTTCGGCCTGTCCGCCCGCGCGGACGGGATCAACTGCGCTTCGTCCGCGGTGTGCGACTACAAGCACGGCGACCCGCACGCGCCTGGAGTGCATCCGGTAGAGCGCATCCGCGCCATCGCGATGATCTATTTCCTCAACAACGCGCCCTGGAAGAAGGCAACCGGCGGCGAATGCGCGCTCTACTGGCATCGCAGCTCCGCGGCGGCCGAGACCATCGCGCCTGTCAACAACTCCCTGCTCATGTTCGAGTGCACGCCGCACTCCTACCACCGGTTCCTGTCCAACCGCGCCGGGACACGTGACAGCGTGGTTCTTTGGCTGCACCGTGAGCGCGAGGACGCCGTCGAGCGCTGGGGCGAGCGGTCGATCGTGGCGTGGTCGCGATGAAACGGGTCTGCCTGCTCACCGGGGCCAGCGGCGTGCTCGGCACCGCCTTCTGCCGCGCGCACGCGGACCGCTATGACATCGTCGCCGTGTACCGGACCCGATCACCCGCCGTCGACAGCCAGCTCCAGCGCGCGGTGGATCCGCTGGAACCCGGCCATCAGCCGGAGAACTCGCATCCCGTCTTCGCCGTCCAGGCGGACCTGACCCGAGAGTCCGACCTCGCCCGCGTCGTCGAAGTCACCCTGGCGCGCTTCGACCGAATCGACGTCGTCATCCACGCTGCCGTCCAGCGGACGTTCGCGTCCATGCTCAGCAGTGACGCGCTCATCGCCAGCGCCGAGGACCAGTTCCGGCTCAACGCTGTCGTTCCGCTGAAGCTCGCTGCGATCGTGGCGCATCAGTTCTGGTTGCGAGACGACAGGGAGAACCGGGCGTGGAACCGGTCCTGGATCAACGTCAGCAGCGCGGCCGCGGCTCAGGTATACGGAGGCAGGGGGCAGAGCGTGTACGCGGCGTCGAAGGCAGCGATGAACACCCTGACCCGGCACATGGCCGACGAGTTCCGCGCCATCGGGGTACGTGTCAACGCGATAGCGCCGAACGGCTTTCCGGGCATCGTCAGCACTGAATCGGTCCTCGACGGGCTCCGCGAGCTAGACGACGGAAGCATGACCGGCAAGGTTCTCAGCATCGGCAAGGCAGGGGCGAGGCTCATCTGAGCCAGGGGAACATATCCGGATTAGTACGGGACAGGAAGAAGGAGCGCCACCGTCACCTTCTCCGGGTCTTCCAT
>Ga0335078_10008154_pt1 | contig 15572 bp, 13 predicted proteins | sample Lox_Sample_32_FD_206711 | JGI IMG/M metagenome (GOLD analysis project Ga0335078, IMG submission 206711) | Soil microbial communities from Loxahatchee National Wildlife Refuge, Florida, United States - Lox_Sample_3.2 | ecosystem: Environmental > Terrestrial > Soil > Wetlands | place: USA... | reverse complement strand
CGCGGTTGAAGCCGCGCACCAGCGCCTTCTCCACCCGCCCCCGCAGCCACGATTTGCGCACCTGCTCCGCCATATCTACACATTAACTCACGCTAGGGCAGAAGGAAAGCGGCCGCGCTATTCGGCCAGTTTCGCCGCCAGCGCGAGTGTTGACTCAGAAGAGCACGCATGCCTTGGCCTCCTTCGTGCGCCTTCATATCCCTTGCGGTTCATGGCTCAAACCGAGGCGCGCGCCCTCCGGCCCTTGTACCGCGACGAAGATCAGCAGCCTGCCTTTTCGCCGCTGTGCTAGCATCAAAGGTTCCCAATGCCATCTGGAAAGCTACACATCGTGCCCCTGGGCGGGCTGGGCGAGTTTGGCATGAACTGCCTGGCGCTGCGCTGGGCAGACGACATCATCGTCATTGACGCCGGCCTGATGTTTCCCGAGTCCGAGCTGCTCGGCGTGGATATCGTCGTCCCCGACATTTCCTACCTTACAGAAAATCGCGAGCAAGTGAAGGCGATCATTCTCACCCATGGCCACGAGGACCACATTGGCGCCCTTCCCTGGGTCCTCAGCGAGCTGAACGTTCCGGTCTGGGGAACCGAGTTCACCCTCGCCTACGTGGAAGACAAGCTCGATGAGCATGGCCTGCTCGACGATGCCGACCTGCGTGAAATCCGCGCCGGCGAGGCCTTCAAGATCGGCCCCTTCACTATTCATCCCATACAGGTCACCCACAGCCTGGTGGATTGCGTCGCGCTCGCCATTCACACGCCGCTGGGCGTGCTTATTCACACCGGCGACTTCAAGGTTGACCCCACTCCCACAGACAACAAGCTCTTCGATCTGCACGCTTTTGCCGAGTTCGGCAAAGATGGGGTGCTGGCGCTGTTGCAGGATTCGACCAACGTCGAGCGCCGCGGCTACACCCCCAGCGAGCGCGCCGTGCGCCGCAAGTTCGACGAGGTCTTCGCCTACACCGACCGGCGGCTGTTTATCTCCTGCTTTTCCTCTTCCATTCATCGCATCAAGCTGGCGGTGGAGCTGGCCTGGGAGCACGGCCGCAAAGTCGCCTTCATCGGCCGCTCCATGAACAGCTCGGCAGAAATCGCTGAGGATCTCGGTTACATCGAGATTCCCGAGGGTTTGCTCATCCATCCCGGCGAGATCAAGAACTTTGCTCCGGAAAAAGTCTGCGCCCTGATCAGCGGCACCCAGGGCGAGCCCATGTCCGCGCTTTCCCGCGCCGCCGTCGATAACCACAAGCACGCCAAGATCGAAAAGGGCGATACCGTCGTGCTTTCTTCCCGCATCATTCCGGGTAACGAAAAAGCCATCTACCGCATGATTGACCACCTCTTCCGCCGCGAGGCGCACGTGATTTACGACGACGGCTCCTCGCCGCCCGTCCACGTCAGCGGCCATGCCAGCCAGGAAGAGCTGAAGCTGATCATCAACCTGGTGAAGCCCAAATACTTCATTCCTGTCCATGGGGAATACCGCCAGCTGAAGCTGCACGCCGAGCTGGCCGCTTCCATGCACGGCTCGGTCGGCAGCGTCATGCTGATCGAAAGCGGCGACATCCTGGAATTCGACGAGCTCGGCGCCCGCAAAGCCGGCCGGGTAAATGTGGGTCGCATCTGCATTGACTCCGGCTCGCGCACCGACGTGGTCGAAGACCTCATCATCAAAGATCGCCGCCATCTCAGCGAAGATGGCATTGTACTGCCCATCATCGCCATCAATAAGCTCAGCGGCCGCGTGGAATCTTCGCCGGAAATTGTCACTCGCGGCTTTTCCGCCGCCGAAGACGGTTTTATGGATGGCGCCCGCCAGCTGGTCATGGAAACGCTCGCGCAGTCGAGCGAAGAGGAAAAAGCCGACTACGGCGTGATCAAAGAAAAAATCCGCGCCGATCTCAAGCGCTATATCTCCCGCCAGACGCAAAAGCGCCCGCTCATCATGCCGGTGATTTTGGAGATTTAGCGCGAATGTGGCGCGGGCGCCCGGCCCGCGACGGGACGACCGAACCAGCACGTAACCTGTGGTTCTGCCCCGCACGGCACAGGCATCAACCCTTGCCGGTTATCCCCAGCGAGGTTAGTTGATTCGCTTTGCCGGAGTCGAGGCCTCCACTTCTCGCGAAATCATCCCTGATGCCACCCTCAAGGAAGTATCTGATTCTTGATGTATTCTGAGGGGCCCTCCACGTCACGCGGATGGGTTGCTGGTAACGAGTGCTCCAACCTTTCGTCCGCGCACGCCGGCACGCAACTACCATGGTCACTCTGCACGATATCGAGGACGCTCAATCCCGCCTGCGCGGCATTGCTGTGCGCACGCCGCTCATCGAATCTCACATTCACCAGCCAGACGGGAGTCAGCATCCCCGCCGCCTCTTCCTCAAGCCGGAAAATCTGCAGCCCATCGGCGCTTTCAAGCTGCGCGGCGCTTACAACAAGATCGCCTCGCTCAGCGAAGAAGAACGGCGCCGCGGCGTGATTTCCTATTCCAGCGGCAATCACGCCCAGGGGGTCGCCTATTCGGCCAGAGTTTTGGGGGTAAAGGCGGTCATCGTCATGCCCAATAACGCACCCGCCATCAAGCGCCAGGCAACCGCCGCCCTGGGTGCGGAAATCGTACTGGTAGGTCCGGGCAGCGACGAGCGCATGGTGCGCGCCCAGGAGCTGGCCGCCGAATATGGATACGCCATCATCCCGCCCTACAATGACGAGCAGATCATCGCCGGCCAGGGTACGATCGGCTTCGAAATTCTCCATGACTTACCACAGGTCGAAACCGTACTGGTTCCCGTGGGAGGAGGTGGCATGATCAGCGGCGTCTCCACCGCCATGAAGCTGAGCCAGCCCGAGGTGAAGGTCATCGGCGTCGAACCTGAGCTGGCCGCAGACGCGCAAGCCAGCTTCCGGGCCGGCAAGATTGTGCAGTTTTCGGCCCAGCAGGTCACGCGCACCCTCGCCGACGGCCTGCGCACCCAGAGCATCGGCGAGATCAACTTCGAGCACATTCGCCGCTATGTGGATGACATTATTACCGTGAGCGAAACGGAGATCAAGGAAGCTATGCGGCTGCTGGCATCGAACCCCAAAACCGTTGCCGAACCCAGCGGCGCGGTGGCTGTGGCCGGCTTTCTCTTTCACCGCGGCGAGCTGCCGCGCACTACAATGAACGTTGCCGTTATCAGCGGCGGCAACATCGAACCGCACATGCTTGCGGAATTTAAGAAGCCCTCATGATCCAGCGGACCGTCTTGTATGTTCTTTTTCTGGCCTTGTGCGCGGGGCCGGCGTTCGCCGACTACCAGCACGGCGCGATGGTGCGGGTGGCGGAGATCTACATCTCCCCCGATGACACATCCGCCAAGCTGGGTGAAGTGGAACGCGGCCGCGAAGTCGTGGTCATGGAGACCAGCCGCGAGTGGCTGCACGTGGAAGCCGCTCTTACCCAGGAGCGCGTGGTCACAGGCTGGATCTTGAGCAAGGGTGTGATCATGCCTTCCACGCCAGACGGCGACAAGATTCTCTACGGGGAGGCGGTAGATTCCGAAGACCAGGCCAGCCAGCGTCATGGCCGCCGCGGGGCAGCGCAGGACGCCATGCGCCTGTATTACGAAGTCTATGAACTGTTCCCCACTTCCCCGCTGGCCGCGCAGGCGCTTTACCGCGCCGCCGATATTCGCTGGCAGATCGAGAAGGAAGACGTCAGTTCCCGCCCCTCAGCCCACGCCCGTGAAGCCTACTTGCGCGAAGGCATGGACGAAGACTACATGAAGCTGGTGATCAAGAAATTTCCCGGCACCAAGTGGGCCGACCGCGCCGCCTTCCAGCTCATTGACAATAAACTCTGCGGCGATTGGCAGGGCGCCTCCAAATGCCCGGCAAAAGAAGCCGAGCTCTACGAAAAGTACGCCAAGGAGCACCCCGAATCTCCCGACACCCCCGAAGCGCTCTACGATGCTGCCTGGCGCTACTCCGCCCTGATTGAAATCTACAAGACCGAAGGCGACGCCAAGAAGTCTGACGAGGCCAAATCCAGGGCCATCGCCTTATCGCAAAATCTCGCCTCGCAATATTCCCAGACCGACTGGGGCGACCGCGCCCAGCGCCTGCTCTACCTGTTGCAGCAGAGTATCCCCACCTACGGCAACACGGAACAATAGCGTCTTCGAGCCCGGCGCTGCCATCGCCCGCCGTTGCCCGCGAACCAACTCCGCCAGCCGTCCGCTTCTCAATTTCTGCCATACTCTCCCCAGCCACCTCGCGGAGGACGCTTGAACCACTACCTGCTCTCTCTCATCCTCGGCATCGTGGAAGGACTGACCGAATTTCTTCCCGTCAGCTCGACCGCGCATCTCCGGATCTCAGAAGCCCTACTGCACATCAGTCTGACCAATGGCTACTGGAAGATGTACACCATCGTGATCCAGTTGGGCGCCATTTTGTGCCTGCCGGTATATTTCTGGGGCCGCATCGTGAAGTTCGTCTCCACCTTTCCTCGCGGCGAAAACGGCGACCGCAACTGGCTCACTCATCCTCTGGGCCTCACCGCCGTGGCCTTCGTGGTCACCGCCATCCCCGCCTTCCTGATGACAAAAATCATCGGCAAGCACCTCGAAAGCCTCACCATCATGGGCTATTCGCTTCTCATCGGCGGCGTCGTGATGTGGATTGTGGACGCCATGAACGCCCGCGCCGAAGCCGCCGGGCCCGAGGCTCCGCAAACCCGCATTCACATCTGGAAGATGGAAGCCATGAGCCTGGGCCAGGCCGTCTGGATCGGCGCTTGCCAGATTCTCTCCGCCGTCTTCCCAGGGACCTCGCGCTCCATGTCCACCATTGCCGCCGGCCAGATCGCCGGCATGTCGCGCGCCTCGGCCCTGGAATTTTCTTTCTTCCTCTCTATGCCAACCATGGCCGCGGCCACGCTCTATGATCTGTTCAAATCTCTGCGCGGCAAAGGCGAGAATCCCATTGGCGTTTCCCAGATTGATCCCCACGGATGGGTCGTGCTGGCCATCGGCTTCGTCGTCTCCTTCATCGTCGCCTATGGCTCAGTTGCCTGGTTTATGGCCTGGGTGCGCAAGCATGGCTTCGTTCCCTTCGCCGTGTACCGCATCATCGCAGGCGTGCTGGTGCTGGTGTTCATGACGCGGCTTACAGGGTGAAGTCATCTTCCGTGCTCTCTGTGTCTTCCCGCTTGGGTTCCGTTTGGGGCGGGCGAAGCGTTCTAATGTTCCGGCGGGAACGTCTGTGGATTTCCCGATTCGGGAACGGAGATGCATCTTTCTTGTTCTCTTGTGGATAGGGGGGATTCCCGTTCCGGGAATCTTCGGCCACAGCATGGAATCCCATTGACAGCGCGGGTGCGCTTGTGGCCGCGGGCGTGAAAACACTTAACCAGGGGCACAAGGGAGTTTCTTGCCGGCCCGTTTTTGTCTCCTAATGCTATCAATGATAGCATTGATAGCATGGCTGCGATCACTATCCGAAGACTGGACCAGAAAACCAAGAGCCGTTTAAGAGTTCGGGCCGCTCATCACGGACGCTCGATGGAGGAGGAAGCGCGGGAGATTTTGCGATCAACGCTCACTGCCGCCTCGGATGAAACGGAAAATCTGGCGGAAGCCATCCGCCGGCGGTTTGTGCGATTGGATGGCGTACAGCTTAAACTGCCCCGGCGCGATGCAATCCGCCCTGCGCCGAAGTTCCTCAAATGATCGTTCTCGATACCAACGTGCTCTCGGAGCTCATGAGGCCGAAGCCTTCTCCGAGGGTCGTGGCTTGGGTTGCGACACAGCCGGCCGCGGAACTCTTCACTACCTCAATCACCGAGGCAGAGATCTTCTATGGGATTGAGTTGCTCGCGCGGAGCAAACGCCGCGAGGATTTGCTGGCCGCGGCTGAGGCGATGTTCGACGACGACCTGGCCGGGCGCGTGCTGGGCTTTCAGAGCGAGGCCGCGCGATTCTTTTCCAGCATTGCCGCGCGGCGGCGAGCGCTGGGCCGGCCCATCAGCCACGCCGACGCCCAGATCGCCGCCATTGCACAAATCCACAGGGCCAGACTCGCCACCCGCAACACGGCGGATTTCCGGGACTGCGGAGTGGAGGTGGTTGACCCTTGGAGTGCTTCGTGATTTTTTTGGTTCTCGCCACCCCTGCGGCGGCCCATTCCAGGGGCTTCTTTCTTTGCGAGGTGTGGCTGTGGCCCTCCGCTCGGGATTAACACGAACCGCGTGGGTACAGCCGTCGCCGGCTTTGTGGCAGGTCGTGCCACAACTTACGCTTCGCTAAAGTAACCCGGCTGGGAAACAACTTATTGCTTCATGCTGCGCTTCCGTCCGACCTTGCGAATTCCCCCCGGCCACGCGATATCCCCTCCCGCGCGTCCGATGGTTTAAACCTTTTTGTAAAAAGTCCGGAATGCTCTTGCATAGAAGCGCAGAGCCATTATACTTGCCGCCTATTTCGGAGTTAGAAATGGACAAGTCAGATTGGATGCCAGTATTCAGTGTGATCGAAGCCAGAAGGGTGGTACACGCCAGCCATCCTTCGGAGCCAGCCTCGCCGCCGCCGCAGGTCGAGGAGCAGGATGACTTCTGGCAGCGGGTGGGCACTGCCTTTGCCATGAAGGATGGCGGCTTCACCATTCTTCTCAACTCAATTCCATTAAACGGGAGGCTGGTGGTGCGGCCCCCCAAGGCCGGCGAAAAGCTCGACCCCAGGCAGCGAGGCTAAACCATGCCAGTTCACACTCGGTATTTTTGGGGCAAACAGAAGACCGCCCAATTCAACTTTAACTGGGGAGCCATTCGACACGATTCCTACGTCGTGATCACGGCCAGCGAAGGCGACCCGCCCAGCGGCGAGATCTACGATCCCAATAAGCCCCACCGCTTCGTCGGTGACGCTCACTTCCAGGTGAGCAGCATCGCCCCTCGCGACGGCGCCGTCACCTTTTGGGTGATTATCGGCGACGCGAAAGCCCTGGGCGACCACAACTTCTTCAACTGGTGGGCCGCCCCGCTCAACGTGTGGACCGATATCACGGTGTTCGACGCCAGCGACCCGGAAGCATGATGCGGTCAACGATGGCCGGGCCGGTGGCGGGTGCCACATCCTTCGCGCTTTTTGCGAAGGGCGGGTATTGGGGGCAGGTCACCCCAGGCTTAGGAATTGGGTCGAGATTGCACGAGGAAGGTGCCACGGCATTCAAACCGATCCTCAAGTTAAAAAGCCATTAGTCGAAGTTGCAATGCAGCCACTCTTCCGCCGGCTGGGCCTCAACTGCAGTGATGACGCGGGAATGGTCTGAAGACTTTTGTCTTGCCCACAATTTCGTCCCGGCCGGAGCGAAGCTTACATGGAAACGGACCTCCCGCCCGGAACCCAATCCGATACGGCCTGCTCATTGTTCCCGCGCCGCGTTCTTGTCATAATCATCAGGCTCTGGCCGGTTTGGGTGTCGCGGATGGGGTGTCCCCACTCGCCGCCTGACGAGCCACATGAATTATCTGTCCCGCATTTTTACCCCGACCAATAACCGGCGGCTCAATGAGCTGATCGGCTTCCTGTTGTGTGTCTCCGCGCTCCTCCTGTTTCTCGCGCTGGCCTCCTACTCGCCGCTCGATCCCTCGCTCAACAGCGCCTCGGTGCTGACCGGCTCGCGGGCGGCGCGCAACTGGGTGGGCATCATCGGGGCCTTCGGCGCCGATTTCATGCTGCAGGGCTTCGGCATGGGCGCGTTTCTTTTTCCGCTCTTGCTGGGCGTGATGGGGGCGCGCTGGTTCCGCTCGCGCCGGGTGATTTCGCCCATCGCCAAATTTCTGGGGGGGCTGTGGCTGCTGGTCTTTGTCCCTGCACTGCTGGCGTTGTTTCCCGGCCACGCCCGCTGGATGAGCGTCATTCCCATCGAAGGGCTCGTGGGACGCATCGTGGGCGACGCCCTCATCCATTACTTCAACCTCGCCGGTGCCTACATCGTTTGCGCCACGGTTCTGGCGGTTGCCCTTTACCTGACCACGGCGTTTTCTTTTTCCGCCCTGCAGGTGTGGCTGCCGACACGCTTCGCCTTTGCCACGGTGCTGTGGGACCGCTGTCGGGATTGGCAAGACGCCCGCGCGAAAAAGAAAATGCAGCAGGAACTGGAAAAGCGCCGCGCCATGCGGCCGGTGGTGACGGCGCAGATGATTCCGGCTCCGCGCGAAGCCGCGGCCTCCGCGCCGGTGCCGCGCCGCACGGGCATTGAGCGCACCTTCGAAGATGAGACCCCTGACCAGCAAGCCAGCGCCCTTGCCCACAGCGCAGAGCAGATCCAGAAGCTTTCCCAGACTGCGCCCGAAGTTTGCGACCGCGCCGATACCGGGCAGAAAGCCAGGACCACCATGCCGCGCATCGCCGGTGGCTACAAGCTGCCGCCCAGCAGCCTGCTGCACCGCCCGGATGAACAGCAGGCGGTGGATGCCGAAGAGCTGAAAATTCTCGCCCAGGTTCTGGTGGAAAAGTACGCCGAATTCGATGTGCACGGCCAGGTCACGCAGATCAATCCCGGGCCGGTGGTCACGACCTTCGAGTTCAAGCCCGAGGCCGGCATAAAGTACACCCGCATCACCAACCTCACCGACGATCTGTGCCTCGCCCTCAAAGCGGAAAGCATTCTGATCGAGCGCATGGCGGGCAAATCCACCGTGGGCATTCAGGTGCCGAACCGCGAGCGCGAAATCATCTGGCTGCGCGAGGATATCGAGTCGCAGGAGTTCATCGGCTCGAAGTCCAAGCTCACGCTGGCTCTGGGCAAAGACATCAACGGACGCATCGTTACCGCCGACCTGAACGGCATGCCGCACCTGCTCATCGCAGGCTCGACTGGCACGGGCAAGAGCGTGGCCATCAACGCCATGATCATGTCCATTCTCTATAAAGCCACGCCCGACCAGGTGCGGCTGGTGCTGGTGGATCCCAAGCGGCTGGAGCTGGGCAACTACGAAGGCGTGCCGCATCTTTACACGCCCATCATCACCGAGCCCAAGCTCGCCGCCAATGCCCTGCGCAATGCGGTCCGCGAGATGGAGCGCCGCCTGAAGCTGCTGGCGGAAAAAGGCGTGCGCAATATTGACCAGTACAACAAGCTGTTCGGCGAGCAGGGCACGCGCAGCCTGTTCGGCGAAGGTTCTGACGAACGGCCGATTCCCTACATCGTCATCATCATCGACGAACTGGCCGATCTGATGATGCTCGACCAGGGCAACGTGGAAGAATCCATCACCCGCCTGGCGCAAATGGCGCGCGCGGTCGGCATTCACCTGGTGCTGGCGACGCAGCGGCCCTCGGTGGATGTGATTACGGGATTGATCAAGGCGAACTTTCCTGCGCGGATTTCATTCCGCGTGGCCACCAAGGTAGATTCGCGGACCATTCTCGATGCCAACGGCGCCGAGGCGCTGCTGGGCCGCGGCGATATGCTGTACTTGCCTTCGGGCTCGGCGCGCGTGCACCGCCTGCACGCGCCCTTCATCACAGAGAAAGAGATCGCAGCGGTGGTAGAGTTCTGGCGCTCGCAGGGCACAGCCGAGTATCAGGAGCAGTTCCTGGAGGCTCCGAAGGAAGAGCGCGAGGCCGGCGAGGCGGGCGGGGATGAGGAAGTTGGCGGCGACGAAAACGATCCGCTTTACAACGACGCCGTGCGCCTGGTGGTGGAGTTCGGCAAGGCCTCGACCTCGCTGTTGCAGCGGCGGTTGCGCATTGGCTACGGCCGCGCCGCCCATCTGATAGACCTGATGGAGCGCGACGGCATTGTGGGCGCGGCCGACGGCCCCAAGCCGCGCGAGGTGCTCAAACGGCCCAACTGGATCTCCGAAGTCGAGCAGTCGCTACGATAGTCGTTTGCGGAAGAAACCTGTGCGGAAGATAGCCGGGCGTGGCGCGGGCGCCTTCGGCTCCAGCCACGCCGATCCTCGCAGCAGCACCTTGTGCGCGCGCCGCCGGATGCTGCAGCAGGCCCAGGTCCCCTTGGGTTACGGGCCACTTCCTCCTTGCCCTGCGCCCCGTGCGGAATCTGGAAGGGCGTTACTCGTCTTCGGTTGCGGTGGTTGCGCAGGGTTCGCAGCACTATACGCCTTGGATGACGGAAGCGACAGAAAGTGGCAGGGACTTTCCCTATCTGCCATCACCCTCTCCGGCAGATGGGCACGTAGTCCGAATGCTTCACGCCGGGCGAAGGCCGGCGGTCAGGCAAGGTGGGTGTCGGCCAGTGCGACCGGTCTTCGTAGATATAGACCTGATAGTCTCCGTCAAAATCGCCCGATGACAGCACCTGAATATTCTCGAAAAACGGCTGGTAGCGTTCGAAATAGTCCAGGCCGGGAGCGCGCACGTGGCCGCACTCATGCGGATTGGGCGCCGCGTACTCCACCGTCACATCCGAGACGATCGGCACGGGCAGAATCGCGATACCTCCGGGCGCAAGCACGCGCTGCACTTCGCGGATCGCTGCCAGGTCGTCTTTTATGTGCTCGAGCACGTGCGAGCCATAGACCAGATCGAAGGATTGATCGGGAAACGACAGGCAGGTGAGGTCTTCGCGGCGGTCGGCGTCGGTCTTGTAAAGATCTGCGCTCACGTAGGAAGCGCATGCGGCGCGCAAGCGGCTGCTGATGAATCGCTCGGGCGCCATATGCAGGACCCGCAGCGAGCGGAAGTTGACCTGTTCCTGCAGCCGATTGACCACCAGCCACTGGAAACGATGGCGCTCTAGATGTCGGCAGCGCGGGCAGAGGGCATGCAACCGCCTGCCCGTATCGCGGGTCACGTCGAGAAACACGCCATGATAGCCGCAGATGGGACACGAGAAGCGCTCCCGCGAAGAATCCAGGCGCAACCTGGCCTGGGAGAGTACGGTGCCAGCTCGCGCCGTCAGACGGTTGAGCATGATGCACAGATTCCGGCAACCACCCGGAACTTGGCTCTCGGGTATCCTAGGTAATTTCCTGAGAGGAAAACGGTAGGCCGGACGACTTTGGACGGATGCCGAACGGGTGGAACCCGGCGAAGGCCCCATCGCAGGACTCCGGATGCACTTTGGCGGCAAAAACCTCATCATCATTCCCTGAAGTATTCTGAGGTACTCTCCTGGAGGGCTTATGAAAGTATTGAAAAAGCAGACCGTGATTGCCGTGGTAGTAGTGCTGGTCCTGGCGGCGGTGGTGGAGGTGTGGAAACCACAGTGGCTGAGGGCCACGATTGCCCTTTCCCGGGGCGATCTCTACCGCATCTTGAAACAGCCCTATTTCCACCTGGGGCACCTGCCGGTAACGCTCGGCTTCCTCATTGAGACGTTTCTGTTTCTGCTGGCGCTCACCTTCGTCTCGCGCTGGATACGGGGCTTTCTGCTGCGCGACATTCTGGTGCGCACGCCCTGGGACCCGGGGCAGCAGTACGCGGTTTCGCGGGTGATCGGCTATCTGATCTTCGTTTTCGGATTGGTGATCGGGCTGCAATCCCTGGGCCTGGATTTGAGCAGCCTGGTGGTTTTGGGCGGGGCGCTGGGAGTGGGCGCCGGCTTCGGTCTGCAGCCCATCGTAAGCAATTTCGTTTCGGGACTGGTGCTGCTGGTGGAGCGGCCGGTGCGCCTCGGCGACCGGGTCGAGGTGAGCAATACTTATGGCGATGTGATACGAATCGGCGGGCGCAGCACCTGGATTCGGACTAATGACAACGAGATCATCATCATCCCCAACTCGGAGTTCGTGACCGCGCAGGTTACCAACTGGACCGCCAATGACCGCTCGGTACGATTTTCGCTGCCGGTGGGTGTCTCATATGACAGCAATCCTGAGCAGGTGCGCGAATTGCTGCTGGAGGTAGCCAGGCAGCATCCGGACGTTCTGCCCGAGCCGGCGCCCGAGGTCATCTTCGATGAATTTGGGGACAGCTCTTTGAATTTCCTGCTGCGGGTCTTTACCGTGAATCAGTTGCAGACGCCGGCGCGGCTGAAGAGCGATCTTTACTTTGCCATCTTCAAGACCTTCGGAGAGCATGGAATTGAGATCCCCTTCCCGCAGCGGGATTTGCACCTGCGGTCGGTGGCCACGCCAGTTCCTTTGAGCGGCATCGCGTCTCCTTCCGCGGCTTCGGGCGGACCTTCTGCGGGCAACTGAAATGAGAGTGAGGGCGAGTGGCGCCACTGCCCGGGTACGGGCCATTCTTTTAAGCCGCGACCACCAAAAACTTACTCAACTTGTCAAGCGGCGGAAAGGGAGTATAATCCCCGCGCTTCGCAATCAGGAAATCCTTTCAGGAAAAACAGAATAAAGAGGTGACTATGCTTCGCAGATCGGCGGTGTGCCTGACGTTCGCTCTTGCACTCTCCGTTCCTTCGCTGGCGCAGATGGAGCACAGCGGGATGACCGGCTATCACCGGGTCGCCTGCATCAAGGTGAGCCGCGAGAAAACCAAGGACTATCGCGCGTGGGTAACTTCGGACCTGCGCAAGTACGCGCAGGCGGAAGTGGAGGCCGGCACACTTTCCACCTGGTTCCTGCTGGAATCGGTTGAGCCCCAGGGCAAGTCGGCGGAGTGCGATTATCTGAGCATCTGGATGTATCCGGGAGCGCCGCCGGAACCCATGAGCAATGAGCAAGTGGCGGCCATGTTGAAGAAGGCGGGCGTGGCGGATAGCGCGCAACAGTTCCTGGAGCGCCGCGATTCGCTGACCACGCTGGTTTCTTACAATATGCTGCAGAACCGCGCCCTGGTAGGCAATATCAAGACCGGCGACTATCTGGTGGTGAATTATATGAAGGCAGCGGACGTGGATGCCTGGGTGGCGTTCGAGAAGAAAATCTGGCAGCCGGTGGCCGAGGCCATGGTGAAGGACGGCGTGAGTGACGGTTGGTCGCTGAATGTGCAGGTGCTGCCGGGCGGCAGCGACTTGAAATTCCAGGGTGTGACCGTGGACATTTACCCCAGCTGGGATGCGGTTTTCAAAGACGACCCGCAGTTCATGGAGCGGTTCAAGAGGGCGCATCCCGACCTGGAGTTTGGCACCACCTTCGAACAATTTGAAAAGCTGCGCACCATCACAGCGATTCAGCTGTTTTCTGTAGTGGACATGGTGACACCTGCGAAGTAGGGACGGTTCCCCGAGCGCAGAGTCATTCAACTGCAGGCCGCTGTGCAGTCGGCGCGATCTGAGAATGAAGGTGACCCGCCTTCGCTGCCGCGGGCTTCCCACGCGGCACATTGATTGCACAAGATAAGCAATCTGCTGCACCCTGCTCCCGGTTTTTTTGCCAGGCCAAAACCGGCTCCAGGAGCCGCTTTCGGGGCTTAAGTTCAGGCGAAAGTAAGTGTTATCGAAGTGCGGGGTTACTCGTATTACCACCCCAGTTACTGTGGTAATCAAGGTGCATAGGTTTCGCCTCAGTACGCAGCGCCACGCGAAATGGGGCCCGGGTTAGCTCTGCTTGGGGCAGAGACCGCTTTTAGCTTCACCAACCCCGAGTTACAGGTTTTGGTTTTCGTACCTCATCGTGGGTGCTGCGAGGAGAGACTACGATGAGACGCAATCTCTACCGGGCCCTTTTCCTTGTGATTGCAGCGGCGGCGCTGGCAGCAATCCTGCCGGTCGCGACCACACAAACCACTACTACGCAGTGTCCGCGATGGCTGGCCTCGGCCTGGCAGCAGGCCCTGAGCACGCCCTTGCTGCCCGTTATCCTTTCGGGCGGCACTCCAGCCACCATTCCGCAGACGATGAGCTTTCCGGATCCGACCGGGAAAATCAGCTCCTACCGCTCGGACGGGACAGTCACCACTGCGAATAATGCATTTTTCTCCTCCCTGGGCACCAACAACCGCACCTGCCTTACCTGCCATCAACCGCAAAATGGGTGGAGCATCTCTCCTGATTCGGTCATGGCTACCTATAAGCTCACGCAGGGGCGCGATCCGCTATTCGCACCGGTGGATGGCGCGGACTGCCCCGATTCAGGAGCAGCCGCCACCAAGTACAATTCGGCATTTATCGCAGCGCGAAAGCAGCTTTTCACCCACGGCAATTTCCGCATCTTTCTGCCCGTGCCCCCCACTCGGGAGTGGCAACCGGTGACCATCGCGCGAGACCCGGGCGGTTGCGAGTGCAGCAAGAAGTATGGGCTGCCCGCCGGCATGCTCTCGTTTTACCGCCGCCCGCTGCCCGCCGCCAATGTGACCTTCGTCGGGCCGGGCGCGGTCATCCTCACCGACGGAACGCCGGGGGTGAACATCATGTGGGACACGCGTGAACCCAGCCTGGCCAGCCAGTTCCTCGATGCCACGCTGGTCCACGCGCAGGCCTCGGCCTCTCAGGCGGCAGCCCTGCAGACAACTACGATGGGGGCTTTGCAGATTAACCAGGGCGTGACTTTTCAGCAGGCAAACTACACGGCGCAGTCCTATGACACCGTGGCCGGAGACCTGACCGGAATGACCGACGCCAGCGGCGCCCTGGGCGGGCCGCAAAACTTGTTCAATTTCACCCTCTCCTTACCTCCGCCGGGTCCCGGCTTCGGCACTGGAAATTGTTTCGTGGGTGTGGGCTCAGGAATGCCATGCCCGGGCTCGTTTGCTCTCAATTTCGCCAATGGCGGAACCAATGTGGGCTCCCAGGTCTATGCCAGTTTCGGCACGACCACGGGAACCACCCCCAGCGCCAAGATGCGGCAGTCCATCGCGCGCGGAGAAGCGCTCTATAACGGCACCGATCCCCAGCATCATGGAGTCTTCATCATTGACGGAGTCTCGGGACTGGTCGAACTGGGCGCGGTCGGTCCGCCGAATGTGGCCATCCCGAACGGCACCTGCACTACCTGCCACAACAACGTCAACGTTGGGAACGATGACTTTCTCGATCCCAAGCACCTGGGAATTGGCGACAACAGCTACGTGAGTGCGCGGCAGAAGGGCGCCAACGGCTCCTCGACGCTGCTGCCCAGCTCCGATAGGCCGCTGTTCACCTTCCTGTGCCCGCCGGGCTCGATTCCCTTCTTCAGCAATCCTGTGGTGGTGAACGGAGTGACCTACGACAAGTTCCAGACCACCGATCCCGGGGTAGGCTGGATCACCGGAAAGTGCGCTGACCTGGGCAAATTCAAAGTGCCGGTGCTGCGCGGTCTGGCCTCGCGCGCGCCCTTCTTCCACGGCGGTGAGGCGGCCACCATGAAGGACGTAATTCTGTTCTATAAAAACCGCTTCAATATGAATCTGACCAACCAGGACGTGCAGGACCTGATCAACTTCATGAACTCGCTTTAGCGGCGGCAGCATGCCGGCGGATCACGGCGGGAGGCTTCTTCCAGCATTCTGTGGAAGCTGGCTTCCCGCCGCGACCTTGAAGCAGCGCGATCGCCCCTGTCTCCATCCCGCCCACCAGCCCGAAGAATTCCAGTCTTGCCTCAGGGGAGGCGTCTAACCGTTGGCAAAATGAAACGTCTGTTATGGGTACAGTCAATCCCAGGCACTTCTCACAGGCATGGCGACGACCCGGCCGCGGTTCTGGCATGCAACTTGGTTAACCCTCGCAGTGGCCGC
>Ga0335078_10008152_pt1 | contig 15573 bp, 13 predicted proteins | sample Lox_Sample_32_FD_206711 | JGI IMG/M metagenome (GOLD analysis project Ga0335078, IMG submission 206711) | Soil microbial communities from Loxahatchee National Wildlife Refuge, Florida, United States - Lox_Sample_3.2 | ecosystem: Environmental > Terrestrial > Soil > Wetlands | place: USA... | reverse complement strand
CACAGAATTTGTTCGTGACGTTAGGACGTTTTGGGTCAACGGCTGCCCTGTAAATTTGAGACGAGAAACGTTTGTAGCGCGCAAGGTCAGGATGCACGATGACGTCAGGATTCTCTTTGACAGCCTTGAGGGGGTCAAAAATTGGCTTCAGCTCTCGGTACTGAACCTCAATTAGGCGAGCAGCCTCAATCGCAGCATCTCTAGTATCGGCCGCGACTGCCGCGATTGGGTCTCCAATGTATCTTACTCTCCCTTTTGCGAGGATTGGTGTATCGTAAAGCCCGCGGCCCCTCAACCCATCGGGCACATCTGCACCAGTAATTACGGCTTGTACACCAGGAAAAGCCTCGGCTCGAGATGTGTTTATCGAGATTATCTCGGCATGTGGTATGGTGCTTCGCTTGACGGCGCCATGCAACATACGCGGCAATTCCATGTCGTAAACGTAGACCGCTCGACCGGTGACGATCTCTTCTGCCCCAATCCGCGGGTAGGGTTTTCCAATGAAGTTGGTACTAATATTCTGCCGCTCCAAGGTGGAGTCTGCCTTATCATTATCGCTTCAACCTTTATCTGTGACGAAAAATCCCAAATGTGCGTTCGTTTTGACGGGAAAATGCGCTCGCGCAATGCAAATGCTGTCAGGATACATGGGGAATACTCTTGCAGCAAATAACGAGCAAGATTGGCAATCTGAAATCCAGTTCGATTTGGCTGGCGAAGAACCATTCTATATATCAATCGACAAGACTCAGGTCAAATTCCGCATTGGAAGGGTCGATAATCCTGATGTCGTGCTATCAGGACGGTCTGCTACTTTCTTTGATGTGATGATTGGGAAACTGGATCCTGATGAAGCATACATCATGAAGAAGTACGACGTGAAAGGTTCTGTAGTTGACGCGATGAGGTTTCGGAGGATTTGCGAACTTACTGAGGAAGCGCACAAGACAACTTTTTCCGCACTAAAGACGTTTGGAAAATTGGCTTTCAAATAAAAATCTTAACAACAAATCTGACTTGTATTGAAGATCACACTCGAACGCATAGAGTGGTTTTTATCTGCTTGCTCTTGCGTCGTAGCTTTGACACAACCCTTGGGACTAACCCGAATACTCTTTGCAAGCGACATTCACGGCAGCGATCCAGTGTGGAAGAAGTTCATTAGAGGTGCAAAATTCTACAAGGCAGATGTACTTATTTTCGGCGGGGACCTAACCGGCAAAAACGTAGTGACCGTAAAGGAGAACGCTGACGGCACATATAGCTCCGAGTTTCAAAAGCAGAAACACGTCCTGAAGAGCAAGGAGGAATTAGCTCGTTTTGACGAAATCGTTCGACGGACCGGTTGCTACACCTATTTAGGATCGGAGGCACAAATTCAAGAGCTTGCCGCCGATAAGAAAAAAGCTGACCAAATATTCCAACACCTAATCCTTCAGCGAGTAAAGGACTGGGTGGATTACGCAGAAGAAAACGCGACTACACCCATCTATGTCAATACCGGAAACGACGACGAACTCGAAGTAGATAACGTGCTCTCGTCCGGAACGAAAATCGTCCTACCGGAAGACAAAGTGGTAATGATTGGTACGAAGCATGAAATGATTTCAGCCGGTTTCAGCAACATCACCCCTTGGAATTGCCCACGTGATCTGAAGGAGGATGAAATAGCTAGGCGATTGGAAACGAAGATTGCACAAGTGAAAGATCCAGCTAATGCAATCTTCAACTTTCACTGTCCACCGATAGATTCTGGACTCGACACATGCCCAAAACTTGACACCTCCGTTTTCCCACCTCGGCCAATTGTGGATGCTGGAGGAATAGTTCTTTTTGGCGCCGGGTCGCCTTCTGTTCGGGCAGCCATTGAGAAATATCAACCGATGCTTGGATTACATGGCCATATCCACGAGTCGAGGAACATTGCTAGGATTGGGAGGAGTTTTTGTGTCAACCCCGGCAGCGAGTATGCTGAGGGTATTCTGCGGGCTGTGCTGGTCAACATTGGTGATTCAGGGTTTAAGTCGTACCAATTTGTAGGCGGCTAGGCCCTGAGTAAGTGACCGTCCACTTGCAGTTCTTTCCGAAGCGTGTTTTACGTTAGCACAGCCTCTATAGTAGATTCTCCGTTGGCGAAAGCGCATTAGATTTCTCGTAACTGTTTCATGTAAGTCATCAACAGTCTTATATTTTCACCAAACCCAATTGAACGACGGTATCTGACTATGGGTTCATCTGGAAAGCTCTTCAGCAGAAGTACTTCTGGTTTGGTTCGGGACATAGCGCCGCATCAAGCCTTCATCTATAACTTTATGGCAATTGGGTTTTTCACATTTACTTGGGCTACTCTGTTTTCATATTCGTATAGTTCCGTTTTCGCAGGTGCTAACGTCGGGCTCGCAATTGTTCTCATGACTTTGTTCGCGATCCCGTTCTATGCCTGCACTTCCATGCTTTCGTCGGCGATGCCTAGGTCTGGTGGCGATTACGTTTGGCAGAGCAGGACGATCCACCCCGCTATTGGTTTTGCAGCAACGCTCTCAGCGTGGACCATTTGGCAGTGGTATTTTGCAGGTTTTTCAGGTGTTGTAACTACTACCTTTGGTCTCCAACCGCTCTTTGCGCTGCTTGGGTTGAACAACCCGTATTATGCCAACCTTGCTGCTATATTGGCGGCAGGCTATGGTCAAGTAGACAACACTGCTGTTTTCGCGGTCACGACGCTCATAATACTGCTCGGTTTCATTATAGCCGCGCTTGGTATGAAATTCTATGTGAAACTACAGTACATTCTCTTCACGGGTTCAACACTCTCAGCTCTGGCAATTATCTTCATGTTCGCAACCACTACTAATGCTCAATTTATCGCGAGGTTCAATGAGTTCGCGGCCCCATTGATCGCGGCCGGCAATCAAACTCAGATTAGCTCCGCTCAGGTAGCTGCGGCAGGTGGGTATTACCAGTACATTATCAATACGGCGAACATTGGCAACGTGAGCTTCAGTCTTTGGAACACGCTACTCCTATGTGGCATAGTTTGGCTCTCACTTGGTTACGGCTTTTGGAGCATATACAACCTCTCGGAAATCAAGAGCGCCGATAGCCTCAAGACGCAATCTCTGACACAGGTCGGGTCAACAGTTTGCTTTGCAATATTCCTTCTTGCTATTTGGTATACGATGGAGAATACAATTGGACTCAAGTTTCTCCAATCGTTCTTTACGCTGTACGCCAATTTTGATCCATCCACAAACCCGATTGCTTACCTCTTTACACCATACTTCCCGGTTCTGGCTGCGTTGATAAGCAGCAACCCTATTGTTTGGGGAATAATTCTCATCGGACTGATGTTCGGAACATTTCAAGTAATCTTGATCATCTATTTTGCTTCAACACGAATCTTACTTGCGGCATCCATCGATCGGGTCTTACCCGAGAAACTCTCTTACGTCACGAAACGGACTCATTCCCCATTGGTTACGCTTATAATCTCGGTTCTGGGCTGTGAGGTCTTTCTCTACGTGATCATTTACGACTCTAGCTTCACGAGCTACTTCTCGACCGCTGGTTTGGCCACGCAAATCGCATATATCATGATTTGTATAACAGCAATTCTGTTCCCGTTCCGGAAGAAAGAAGTTTTCGAGGCCTCGCCAACCGCCAAACGCAAAGTCCTCGGATTTCCGTTGCTCTCCATCCTGGGAATACTGGCATTAATCGTCAATGTTTTCATTGCGTGGATATACGGCCTCGGCCCGCCACTAGGATTCTTGTCTGTTTCAACGTCGATCTCCATAGAATTCGTAATTGGAATATTCGTGCTATGCGGCGTAGTTTACTACATTGCTTGGGCCGTAAGGAGAAGCCAGGGAATCGATTTATCGCTCTCCTTCAAGGAGATTCCACCACAATAACATCAGGATATCTCAACAGAATCGTCGATCTATGATGTCATGGCCCTCCAGCAAATGCGAGGGCTGGTCCTTTTTCTTTAGTCACAAATCTTTGGTCAAAGAAACTAATTGAGGAGTGTGCTGAAACTAGCCGCCTCCAGATGGAGGCAACAGAGTGATGCGATCTCCGTCTTTCAACTCAGCGTTGTCAGAGGCCCATTGGCCATTCAATAATAATCTGATGTTTTTCTTAATCGCTTCTAGTTCGGGATGCGTTTTAATGGCTCGAGAAAACGCGAGTTCAATGTTGGCTGGGCTTGACAGTTCGAATGCGTCTTCTTTCGTTCCTGCGGCTTCGCGGGCTTGTCCTAGATAGGCAACGGTCACCTTAACGCTGTTCAAACTAATCTTGACTATCGTTCCCACTTGTTCAATAAATATCGTTCTCGTCGATCAAGGGTTCCGGTTTTGCTGCTGATGTTTCCATTACTTGAAACTAGTTTGTTTTAGGACCTGAATCGAGTAGTGATTATTGGGTAGTAGTTCGCGTCGGCTTTGTTGCAGCTTCGTTGATCGCTTTGAATATGCTCGTGTAGCCGGTGCATCTGCAAAGGTTACCTGCCAATGCTTCTCGTATATCATTCTCGGACGGGTTTGGGATTTGCTCTATCAAAGCTGTTGCGGACATGATTATCCCCGGCGTGCAATAGCCACACTGAAATCCCATGTTCCGCACGAAAGATTGTTGAACTGCGGTCAACTCATTACCTTTCGACAATCCTTCGATCGTTGTAATCTCGTGTCCCTGTGCGTGGCGTGCAGGCATCATGCAGGAGTAAACTGCTTGTCCGTCTAACAAAACTGTACAGGCTCCACAACCTCCAAAATCGCAACCTCGCTTCGTACCTTTCAAACCAAGGTCTTCCCGAAGTACGTCTGAAAGAAGAGCGTATGAGCCAAGCTCAAGTTCGTACTTCTTGCCGTTCACGCGCAACGATATTCTTTCACTCATAAAGTGGTCCTCGCTATCGCTCGCTTAACGCAATCCCGAATCAGCACTCGAGCAATTTCTTGTTTGTACTTTGCGTCGCCATGTATCTGGGGAATAATTTTGAAATCTCCTAACGCTAGAGATGCTTTATCCGCAACTTCATCTCCGACTTCACGCCCTCTGAGTTCATTTTCTGAAGCAACAGCCCTTACAGGTATTCGCCCAATGCCGCCGAGGAAAATTCGAACATCTTTGCACGTGTTATTCTGTGTAAGCGAAATCCAGGTTGCAACATTGACCAAGTTGAAGTCGTAGGCAGTTCTTCCGAATTTCATGAAAGCTGAGGCTGAATCGGGGGGTTGCTTAGGAATCAATGCTTCGATAAGGAATTCTCCAGGCTTGAGGGCGTTAAGAAAGAAATCAACTAAGAATTCCGTCAGTGGGATTCGCCTTTTAGCATCTTTTCCTTGTACGATCAGAATCGTATCCACAGCAAGGAGAGCAGGTGGTAGGTCAAGCAAGGGAAGAGAGGTACAGATCTCACCTCCAATTGTTGCTACATTACGAATCTGATTCGGTCTGATTTCAGCAAGTGCCTCCGCTACGACACGGAGAGCTGGATTCTCACGAATTTCCGGTGCTCTTCCAAGCTCAGTGAGAGAAGTCGTAGTGCCGATATGAAGTCCATCTGAATCCTGCGACACATATTTCAACGGTAAGTTGCGTAGGCTGATGAGTTGTTTAACCTCGTCAGCCAACCCCCTTTTGGCCAGCTCGTAGATAGCAGTGCCGCCTGCAATCAATCGAGCGTGTTTACCATATTGCGTTAGAAGTGAACATACTTCATCGGGAGTTGAAGGATCGAAATGGTCTGAGGGGTGAAATCCCAGTTCTCATTTCACTTCCATGTCGACACTAGGAAAGAGCGTTTGAAACACATCTCTAATCTACGAATGTACTAATTAACCCGCGACCTTGCCATAATGGCCTCAAGTTCAATTCGCAATTGCTTCAACCACTGCTCTGAAACTCCATGTTCAGGACAGCCGATTCGTACACGTCCGTCAGATTGTAAAGTGGTTGTTCCGTTTGCTTCAGTCTTTAAGGGTATGAACACTTTCTCCCTGTGCAAGTTCAAGGAATCCGTAAGCTCTAGAATCTTCATCACTTCTTCCGGACGGACAGCACGCAATTTCGTCACCTAACACGCATCTGATTCTCAATCAAAAGAATCTTTGCACCTTGCAACCATCTGAATCCTAGTTGTGGAAGTGTGTGTCAGACGTTAAGTAGTCTAAGATCCGAGTGCCGCTCTCGTGGCAACCGATGCAGGAAACCAGCGCCATCACTCTGCCGCTAACAGAGCGGACAAAGAACCACTTAGCCACAGCGCTGGTCAAACTCTTCATACAGCTTTCTCAAAATAATCCAGACAGGATTGTCTCAAGTTCGTCTGCGCGAAAGACACTTGAGTGGCTCGCACGACGCTATGGGTTTGACGTAGGAGACTTGCTACGTGAACCTAGCATTCAACGAGCCCTTTCGAACCTATTAGTGAGCGTAGCCGAATATGGCGTTACGTCGCCTCAGCGACTTAAGACACCAATTAGTGTCGTCTGGAGCCTCTCCTATCGATGCAACCTTCATTGCCTTCACTGCTACCAAAACGCGAGTCAACCATCCGCAGACGAACTCCCCTTGGATCAGCAGTTGAACATAATCGATCAAATGGGTCAAGCGGGAGTGTCAACCGTCGTCCTATCCGGCGGCGAACCCTTAACCAACCCCAACCTCGACGCGCTCATAGAACGCATACGAAAGAACAAGATGTCCATCTCCATAGATTCCAATGGAGTGCTAATCGACAAGGCCGTGGCCGAGACCTTGAAAGAGGCAGGAGTCACGTCGATCGAGTTAAGTTTGGATGGTGTGGATGAAGAATCGCACGACCATTTCAGGGGCCTCGGTGGCGCATTCAAGAGAACGTTGGAAGCAGTCGAGGAATGCTCAAGAGCGGGAATTTTCACAACGGTAGCTACTACGGCGACAAAGCTCAATCAATCCAAGAGCATGGAATTGATCTCGCTCGCACGCAGCCGAGGCGCAGACCGAGTCGTTTTCTTCGATCTGATTCCTGCTGGTAGGGGGAAAGAAGTCAGAGATCTACATTTGTCTCGCCACGAATTGACCGAGCTTATGTCTCTGGTTCGCGACGAATCATCGCCTGAGCGGGAAGTTTTCACGGAGCTACCGCAATTCGTGATTTACTCTGCGAACTCAGACGGGAAGTCTGCCTCTGACCAATCGGGTGTTGCGTTGTCGGTTGATCGGTTCACGATAAGTTCATTCTTTGATTGTGCTGGTCGAGGGAATATTTACAGAAAACTCGCACCCTATCTTGGAGGATGCCCGGCTGGGAGATTGTACTGCAACATCCAACCAAACGGAGATATGACCCCCTGCATGTTTATGCCCCACTACCCTGTCGCTGGAAACCTGAAAGAACAGTCGTTTGCGGATGTCTGGGAGAAGAGCGAAGTTTTCAATGCGTTGCGGGACCGCGCACTTCTGAAGGGTAGGTGCCGAGACTGTAGCCATCTAATAGTTTGTGGAGGGTGTCGCGCCAAGGCGGCGGCATATGTGGGAGATTATATGGCATCGGACCCCACTTGCTCCCTCTGAGAAAGTTTGATTGCGTAAAACTCAATCTATATAGATTGCTTACTAGCCATGAGCTTCTATAGGTTATACATAAGGCCAGATCATACGATTTACTCAAAGAAATATCATGCCAGAAATGCTCCTCGACCGCAGCCAACAGTCCGTAACAGATGTCTTTCTTGAGGACGTTTACTCGATCCCACACGGAGAGAAGATCAAGGAATGCATACAATGCGGCACATGCAGCGCATCCTGCCCCACCAGCTATGCAATGGACTACACCCCGCGGGAAGTAATTGCCTCCCTGAGAGCAGGCCTTCTTGATCGAGTGCTCAAATCAAATACAATCTGGCTTTGCGCATCATGCTACTACTGCACAGTCCGCTGTCCTTCAGGGATCAAACTCACTGACATCATGTACGAATTGAAACGTCTGGCCGTAGAATTCGGCTACGTCCAAAAGAGCGCTAAAGCAGCAATTGTTTCGAAATTATTTGTGGACTTAGTAGACAAGAACGGAAGAATTGCAGAAGTTCCGCTCGTAGGCAAATTCTTCCTGAAAACGAACCCATTCGCGGCACTGGGCATGATGCCCCGAGCGTGGAAGCTTTTCCGGCGCGGTAGAATGCCAATGATACCAAATCGAATCAAAGGCGCAGAGGATCTCAAAATTGCCAGCGAGAATCTGGAGATCACAGGCGTCCACGCGGGTGCCAAAGAGGAGAAGACTTGAACTTGCAGACAACCATGAATTTTTCATACTATCCCGGATGCTCTCTAGAAGGAATGAACAAGGCCTACGACAAATCTGCCCGCGCAGTCTGTGATGCACTCGGAATAAACCTTGCAGAACTGAATGATTGGAATTGCTGCGGAGCTTCCGCTTATATTTCCATACGTGAATTGCGCGCGCACTTACTCTCCGCGCGAAACCTCGCAATTGCCGAGAAGGAGAAGAAGGATCTAGTAGTTGTATGCCCCTCATGTTTGACAACACTCACTAAGACCAACCATTACATGGCTGAGAATCCAAAACTTAGGCAAACAATCAGTAAGGCTCTCAAAGAAACCGAGCTACAATACTGGGGCAGCGTCAAAGTTAGACACCTTCTCGAAGTCATTGTCAACGAGGTTGGCCAGAACGAGATCAAAGCGAGGATAAAGAACTCGCTCAAAGACTTGAAAGTGGCACCTTACTATGGTTGCCAACTAACACGGCCTTTTGGCGAAATTGATGACAAAGAGTTTCCGACAATACTTGACACTCTACTAACTTGGGTTGGAGCCAAACCGGTCAACTTTCCAGTGAAAACGAAATGTTGTGGGGGCATGTTGATGATGACTAACGAGGATGTTGCTCTTGGTTTGGTCAGAAACCTACTTGAGTGCGCAAGAGAGAACGGCGCGGAATGTATTGCCACAATTTGTCCGCTTTGTCACATGAATCTCGAAGCTTACCAAGACAATGTGAACAAGCATTTTGGAACCGACTACAAGATTCCGATTCTATACTTCACGCAAATAATTGGCCTGGCCTTCGGATTCTCACGAAAAACGCTTGGTATCGAAGAGGAGCTTACGCCCAGCAAAGCCCTCTTTGAGAAACACTTGGAGGTTATCAGGTAATTGACCGAGAAAATAGGCGTTTATGTCTGCCACTGCGGCACAAACATTGGACGCACCGTCGATTGCAAGAGCGTAGCAGAATACGCCCGCGGACTTCCAAACGTTGTTGTTGCCAGAGATTACCAATACACATGTTCAGACCCAGGACAGGAGATGATCAAGAACGACATACGAGAACTCGGACTCACAAGGGTAGTAGTAGCGTCCTGTTCCCCCTTGATGCATGAGCCAACATTCAGGCGGACCGTAGCATCAGCCGGACTGAACCCATTCTTATTCCAAATGGCCAACATACGAGAACAGTGCTCATGGATAACAGAGGATCGAGGTTTAGGAACGGAAAGGGCCAAGGAAATCGTCGCAGGCGCCGTAACACGCGTAAACTTCAACGAACCACTAGAAGTCAAGAAAGTTCCAGTCAACCCAGACGTGCTCATCGTCGGCGGCGGTATTACAGGAATAGAGTCTGCACTCCAGATTGCTGATTCAGGGAAGAAGGTTTGGTTAGTGGAGAAGGAACCATCAATCGGCGGGTTTATGTCCCGTTTCGACAAAACTTTCCCAACATTAGACTGTGCCGCATGTATCCTTACGCCAAAGATGGTATCCGTTGGCCAACATCAGAACATTGAGTTACTAACATACAGCGACGTCATCGGGTTCGAGGGGTACGTCGGAAACTTCACAGCGAAAATTCGCAGACGAGCAAGGTACGTGGACGAGGAAAAATGCACGGGCTGCGGTCAATGTGAACAAAAGTGCCCACTAAGTGTACCAAGCGAATTTGAATGCGGTTTAGGTAAACGCAAAGCCATCTACCGCCCCTTCCCACAAGCCGTTCCAGGAACACCAGTCATTGACAAGGAACACTGCCTTTACTTCACAAAGGGTGTGTGCAAAGTATGCCAGAAGTTCTGTCCACGAGGAGCAATCGACTTCGAGCAGAAGGAGAAGATTATGGAAATTCCAGTGGGCACAGCCATTATTGCAACAGGGTTCGATGTCTTCGATGCAGAGAGAGTGAAGGAGTATGGTTATGGAAGGCTGCCGAACGTCATTACTAGTCTCGAATTCGAACGCCTAACCCATGCATCAGGACCCACGGCTGGTAAGATTCTTCTTAAAAACGGCAAACAACCAGAATCTATCGCGATAATACATTGCGTTGGGAGCCGTGACGTCAACTACAACGAGTATTGCTCCCGCGTCTGCTGTATGTATTCATTGAAAACAGCCCACTTGGTCCACGAGAAGACCGAGGGGAAGGTATACGAATTCTACATCGACATGCGTGCATTCGGAAAGGGATACGAGGAGTTCTACAAGCGACTTCTCGAAGAGGATGTGACCTTCATTCGCGGAAGAGTAGCTGAAGTGACAGACGTAGCCCAGAACCCATCTGAGAAAGGCAAGCTCATAGTCGTCGCAGAGGACACACTACTAGGAATCGTTCGTCGCATCCCCGTCGACCTCGTCATACTAAGCGTTGGCCTTCAACCGAGGAAGGATGCAGTTGATGTCGCGCACATTTTCTCCATAAGCCGAAGCAAAGATGGCTTCTTCCTCGAAAAGCACCCGAAACTTGCACCGGTATCCACAGCCGCCGACGGGATATTCATCGCTGGCTCATGCCAAGGACCCAAAGACATCCCCGACAGTGTCGCGCAAGGCGGTGCAGCCGCGGCAAACGTTCTATCATTAATCGACAGGAAAGAAGTTGAATTAGAGCCCACGATCGCGATCATCGACGAAAATGCTTGCTCGGGCTGCAAGATCTGCCCGGAGTTATGTCCGTACCATGCGATAAGCTTCGACGAAGGCAAGAGTATAGCGGTACTTACGGCAGCGCTCTGCAAAGGATGCGGCGTATGTGTAGCAGCCTGTCCCTCAGGAGCGATCGAGCAACAGAACTTCACCAACCGCCAACTCCTAGCAGAGGTTGAGGCGGTCAGCAGTTAAGAGGGCGAAGAAAATTGACTGAAAGATTCGAACCAAGAATCGTTGGTTTTCTCTGTAAGTGGTGTGCGTACACGGGAGCTGATCTTGCAGGAACAAGTAGAATGAAGTATCCACCAAACATTAACCCAATACGCGTCAACTGTTCAGGCCGCGTCGACCCAACCCTCGTTTTGAAGGCTTTCGCATCAGGTGCCGACGGCGTGCTAATCGCGGGCTGCCACCCAGGCGACTGCCATTATACAAATGGCAACATGAAGACCATTAAACGGTTCAAACTTCTCCAACACCTTCTCGACGAGTTTGGAATAGAGAAAGAAAGGGTTCGACTCGAGTGGGTCTCAGCTTCTGAAGGGGAACGCTACGCAAGTGTCGTTAGAAGTATGACAGAGGAGATACGAAACCTTGGACCACTCAATTGGAAACGTAACATGGAAGTGATAGCATGACAAAACCTAAAATCGCGTTCAATTGGGCCAGCAGCTGCGGCGGCTGCGAAATAGCCATCCTAGAACTCGGAACCAAACTCGTCGAATTGAAAGATAAGATTGACATAGTATTCTGGCCCGCTGCAATGGACTTCAAGTACTCAGACCTCGAAGCCATGCCTGACAAGAACATCGACGTCACGTTCTTCAACGGAGCAATACAAAACTCCGAAAACGAACATATGGCGCAACTACTCAGAGCCAAATCCAAAATACTCGTAGCCTTCGGCGCCTGCGCATACATGGGCGGCATCCCCGCTCTCGCAAACACCAAGAGTAAACAGCAAATTTTCAACTCATCATACAAGGAAACTCCAACTACAGACAACCCACAAGGCATCGTCCCACAATCGAAATTTCAGACGCCTGAGGGAGAACTCACGATTCCGGAACTGTATAACACCGTGAAAACACTGGGACAGGTTGTTGACGTTGACTATTCTGTTCCCGGTTGCCCACCAGTTGGACCACAAGTCGAAAAGGTTGTGGGGACTTTTCTAAGCGGTGAGCTTCCACCAAAGGGCGCAGTCCTAGGCGCATCTGACAAGTCACTATGCCACGAATGCAAACTAGAGAAGACTGACAGAAAAGTCGCTAAACTCGTTCGAACCTACGAAACAATTCCTGACCCCAAGAAATGTTTGCTAGAGCAGGGGATTGTCTGCATGGGGCCTGCGACGCGAGGTGGTTGTGGAGCTATTTGTATGGATGCTAACAATCCTTGCAAGGGTTGCTACGGCCCATTACCCAACGTTGTTGATCAGGGAGCAAAGATGCTCTCAGCCCTCGCATCAATCTTGGACGCGGATGATGAAGAAACTATCCAGAAACTAGCCGACGGCGTCGTCGATCCGATTGGGACGTTCTATCGTTACGGACTTGCGAAATCGCTCCTAAGGAGGACGAAACAATGAAAGCTGTCACCATAAACCCGATCACCAGACTTGAGGGACACGGCAAGATCTCCATATTCCTCAACGATGAGGGAAATGTTGAGAACGCGTACTTCCAAGTTCCGGAGCTTAGAGGGTTCGAGAAGTTTTGTGAGGGTAGGCGGGTTGAGGAGATGCCGGATATCACGAGCAGAATTTGCGGCGTATGCCCGGAAGCGCACCACCTAGCCTCAACAAAGGCCTTGGACGCGCTCTTTCATGTTGACCCACCGCCAGTTGCAAAGAAGTTGAGGGAACTACTGTACAGCGCCTTCTTCGTCGCTGACCACACAACTCACTTCTACATTCTAGCAGGACCCGACTTTGTGATGGGTCCCAATGCTCCGAAAGCGGAACGAAACATTCTCGGAGTCATATCGAAAGTGGGAGTAGAAGTCGGTACCTCGGTGATCAAGCACCGCTCCGACGCCCTTGATGTGGTTGGGATAATTGGTGGAAAAAGGATACATCCAGCCTGCGGCCTCCCGGGCGGAGTGAGCAGAGCAATTACCGAAGAGGAACGCGTCAGAATCGAAAAAATAGCGGAATCAGAGGTTGAGTTCGCAAAGTTCACTCTCCAACTCTTCGACCAAGTCGTACTGCAGAACAAAGAATACGTGAGCCTGATAACGGGCGAAACATACACGACAAAAACATACTATATGGGCACCGTCGACGATCGGAACCACGTCAACTTCTACGACGGAAAAATCAGGGTAGTCGACCCTGAGGGAAAGGAGTTCGCCAAGTACCATCCCAAAGACTATCAGCAATACATCGCCGAACATGTTGAGCCGTGGACATACCTCAAGTACCCATACCTGAAGAGCATAGGCTGGAAAGGTTTTGCGGGCGGAAAAGATAGCGGAGTCTACCGAGCAACCCCACTCTCACGCCTGAACGCAGCAGACGGCATGGCAACACCCCTAGCTCAGGAAGAGTACAAGAAAATGTACGAAACCCTAGGCGGAAAACCCGTCCACGCCACACTGGCAACACACTGGGCACGCCTCGTGGAGCTTCTCTATGCAGCAGAAAGAATGCTCGAACTAAGCCGCGACAAGGAGATCACCAACCCGAACGTACGCTCACTCCCAACCGCAACGCCAGATGAAGGAGTCGGATGCGTTGAGGCACCTAGGGGCACGTTAACTCACCACTACAAGACAGATGAGAAAGGGCTCGTGAAGAGCGTGAATCTAATCGTCGGAACAACCAACAACCACGCAGCGATTAGCATGTCCATCAAGCAGGCCGCGCAGGGGCTAATCCATCAAGGAGACGTTTCCGACGGCATGCTCAACATGGTTGAGATGGCCTTCAGAGCTTACGACCCATGCTACGGATGCGCAACCCACACCCTACCCGGACAAATGCCACTAGACATCAAAATCTACAACAAAACCGGACAACTACTCCACAATCTACGCAGACCATAACCAATCACCATGAACCATCTCCAGGAGCAACGTATACATCATATTCGTCACTCTCCCATGAAGTAATGCCGTAGTTCTTGGCAATTCTGTTTCCGTCCATGTTTGCTTCAGCTTCGGTGTTATGGATCTTGCAATAATTCAGTACACCACCGACTATTCCGATAGTAACCCATCCCATTTCTTTCACCTCATTCTGAAAATCGGAAATAAGCGATTCTTTCACAAGCATAATCTTAGGTACGATCGCTAAACCCTTGGTCTGCCTCCCACTATAAACTGCATCTTCTATTTATTTTACTTGCGTCGCAATTCGATTTGAGCTGTTCTCAATTTTGCACCGGACAATGAGAAAAGTTGAAGATCCTCGAAAGAATTCTCTAGACTGCGGACTTACCGAAGAAGTTAGCGTAAACAATGAGACTTTACGCGGGGACGTCAAGTCAATTCATCGGGGACACAATCCAAAGTCAAATCGTCGATAAACTTAGAGTTGCATATCAAACCTATTATCAGAAATCGCCGTCACGCACCGAAATCACTTCTTGGAAGGCTTCGTTGCTAGCCCTCTGTAAGGCATTTCAATATTCTGACATGGTGGATCACGGTGTAGTCTTGGAGTACGGCCTACCATTAAGCTCTCAACGGTTAGACTGTATGATCTCCGGGCGCAATGAGCGAGGTACGGACGAAGCCATAATTATTGAGCTTAAGCAATGGTCGCGATGTGAACTTGCCCAAGGAGAGAATGAGGTCTTAACTTTCGTTGGCGGAGCCAAGCGGGAGCATCTTCACCCATCTGTACAAGTGGGACAATACAAGAGCTATCTCAAGGATCTGCATTCAGCCTTTCACGACGAACCCAACTACGTACGTCTCAATGCTTGTGCGTATCTATTCAATTACCGTAGTCATTCGAATGATCCACTTCTCTCAGAGAAATTCAAAGAGGCTATCACAGAAAATCCCCTGTTCCTCTTGGCCGACCTTGAAGAACTGAAACTGTATCTCAGTGAGAGACTCAAAGCAGGCGATGGAGCCAGAGTTCTAGAGAGGATCGAAAAAAGCAAGCACCGCGCGAGTAGGAAACTGCTTGATCATGTGGGCGCTATAATAAAGGGAAATTCAGAGTTCACTCTGCTTGACCAGCAACTGGTGGTTTATGACAAAGTCATATCCTGCACCAAACGGGCCCTTGATGATAAACAAAAGAATGTTATCATTGTTGCAGGGGGCCCAGGAACAGGTAAGTCTTTGATTGCACTAAACCTTGTCGCTGACCTATCTCTGGCTGGTTATAATTCACACTATGTAACTGGATCTATGGCTTTTACGCAGACTCTCAGGAAGATCGTTGGTACAAGAGCAGGTGTTCAATTCAAATATACTCACGAATACGTAAACGCCGAAACCAACGAAATCGACGTTCTCATTTGTGACGAGGCTCATCGTCTTCGACCGACAAGTTTCACGAGATTTATCCCAAGAGAGAACAGAACCGAGACGCCCCAAATTCAAGAGCTAGTAAACGCTGCGAAGGTCTCCGTATTTTTCGTGGATGATAAGCAGGTTGTTCGTCCAAACGAA
>Ga0335078_10008151_pt1 | contig 15574 bp, 13 predicted proteins | sample Lox_Sample_32_FD_206711 | JGI IMG/M metagenome (GOLD analysis project Ga0335078, IMG submission 206711) | Soil microbial communities from Loxahatchee National Wildlife Refuge, Florida, United States - Lox_Sample_3.2 | ecosystem: Environmental > Terrestrial > Soil > Wetlands | place: USA... | reverse complement strand
ATGCCCGAATAGAAGACGACCGCGCCTTCCTGCTTGGCGCCGGCGATCAGCTTCTGTTCGCGGTCGGGACCCTTGTAGGTCAGGATGCTGTCGGCGGTCTGCGCCGGCGCGGATGCAGGCAGCAGACCAGCAATCACCGACGCGGCGACGAGCGCGAACGCGCCGGTTCGGAGCGCGGCAGCCGACATGTCAGGCGCTCTTGCGCAGGATCTGCGCCGCACCGGCCTTCGGCGTGACGCCACAACCGATGGCGTCGGAATGGTGCAGCACGCCGTCGACGAGCTTGAGGCCTTCCCAGCGATCCTCGGCGAGGCCGTCGAACTCGGTCAGCTCCGAGGCGTACCAGATGCCGGGCAGCGCCGCCGCAAGCTGCATGGCGTGCGCCGCCAGCAGCATCGGGCCGACATGCGCGCCCATCCGGTAGCGTACGCCGCCGGCCGCACAGATTTGCGCGGCGGCAAAGGTTTTGCGCAGCCCTCCGAGCTTGGTGATCTTCAGGCTGATGGCGTCGACGATGCGCTCGCGCACCAGGATCATCACCTGATCGAGCGAATAGGCCGCCTCGTCGGCCTCGACCGTGATCGGCACCGCCTGCGTCACCGCCTTAAGCCCGATCAGATCGTTGGCGTTGACCGGTTGCTCGGCGAGATCGATGCGGCTTTTGGCCATCGCATTCAATGCGCGGATCGCGTCCTTGGGCGCGTAGGACTGGTTGGCGTCGATGGTCAGATGCGCGTCGGGCCCGACCTCGGCGCGGATCGCCTCGACGCGCGCAACGTCTTCGTCGACCTCGCCGTGCACCTTGATCTTGAAATGCCGCACGCCCTTGTCAGCCAGCATGCGCGCGTTCTTGGCCATGTCGGCCGGCGATTTGATCGGCAGAATGCGCAGCGACGGAAATTCGCGCACCGCCGGCCCGCCGAACAGATCGCAGATCGGCACACCGAGCCGGCGCGCCAGCAGGTCGTGCAGCGCGCAATCGATGCCGGACTTGGCCTGATTGTTGCCATGCATGGCGTGATCGAGATCGTCAAGAATGCTGGCAATCTGGCGCGAGTCGCGGCCGATCAGACGCTTGCCGAGGCGATCGAGCGCGCCCTTTACCGCCTCATGCGGCGCGCCGTAGTGATTCATCGTCGAGGCGTAGCCGTAGCCGACCGTGCCGTCCTCGGCCTGGATGCACACCACCCAGCCCTCCGTCGCGGGGTTGGCGGCGAGCGCGAATTTCCAGTCCTTGTCCTTCTTCGGGAGAACGGATTCCTCAACGCGTACATCAACAATCTTCATCTGTTTCACTCCCGATCATGTTTATGGCTGGCAAGCCGTGGCCGGCCCGTGAACTTTATCGTCACTCGGCCGCGGTCGCGGCGTGGTGCATCGGTTCGCGCAGCCCGGCGCGTTCCATGCGCGGCACCAGTTCATCTCTGATGTGGGGGAAGTCGTCCACATAGTTGATCATGCCAAGCGCCAGCCCATCGAGACCGGCGCTGCTCAGCCGCTTGAACGTGTCGATGGCGTCATCATAGCTGCCGATACACGGGAAGCCGGCGCCGCTGATCAGCCGCGCTTTCAGCTTGTCTTCGTCGGCCTTGAGCCAGGTATTGATACGCGAGCCACGCAGCTTGAAAGCGTAGTCCGCTGCCTCCCAGTCGCCCTGCTCGTGGACGATGTAATGATGGTACTCCTCCGCCTCCTTGCGGGTGCGACGGACCATCAGATGACAGCTGGCGAAGATGTTGCGCAGCTGCCCGGCCGGTGCGGCATCACGGAAATATTTCAGTTTGCTCCGCAGGTCTTCGTCGGTCGGCGGCACGGTGGTGAACAGGCAATCGGCATTGCGCGCGGCGAAATCGCGACCGGTTTCCGAATTACCGGCGCTGACCAGGATCGGGCGAGAGCCCCACCACGGCTTCGGTTTGCCGAGCACGGCCTTGAGCTTGTAGTGGCGGCCATCGAAGTCGAACGGCTTGTCCTCCGACCAGACGCGATTGACGATGTCGAGCCACTCTTCCGCATAGTCGTATCGTCCGTCGTGGTCGCCGAGGGCGACGCCCATCATGCCGAACTCGATCGGATTCCAGCCGGAAACGACATTGAGCCCGAACCGACCGTGCCCGATATGATCGGCGGTCACCATCTGCTTTGCGGCAAAAACCGGATTGACGAAGGCGACGTGCAGCGTGCCGAAGGTGGTGATGTCCCGCGTCGAGGCGAGCAGTCCGCACGCCCAGGCAATGGTTTCGAACGTGGTGCCCTGGGTGTCGCTCTCGCCCTGATAGCCGTGCCAGCGCCCGATCGGCAGCAGAAATTCCAAACCGGCTTCATCGGCAAGCTGCGCGGCCTTGACGTTACTGTCCCAGGAGGCGTCCCAGCGTTCCGGCGCTTTGGTGAGGCTCAGGCCGCCCCGGCAGTTCATGCCAAACAGGCCGAGCTTGAACTTGTTCTTGTTGTAGATGCGGGTTTCGTCTCGGCTATGCGGCATGGGCGTCTCTGATTTCCCTTGTTGCGCGCCGGACGCCCTCCCCCAAGGCGTTCGCGCGGCTTTCTTGGCGTCAGGTTATGCTCATCGCACGCTGCGGAAAAGGCCCGCAAGGCGGGAGCGGACGTGCTATGCGGCAAACTGCTGATTGCGCGTCAGCATGTAGAACACCGAACTGACCATGGTCATCAGCGCGATCCACACCACGCCCATCGCGGCGAGCTCGGTGACTTGGCCGTTCTGCCACATTTCGAACAGCGTCACCGCCATTACCTCGGAGCCCGGGCCGACCAGCAGCAGCGGCAGCGCCACCACCTGCACCGACAGCAGGAATACCACGAGCCAGGCGCTGATCAGCGACCCCGCTAAGAGCGGCATGACGATCCGCCCGAACAGCGCGCCGCGCGACGCACCCGCAATGGTCGCCGCGCCTTCGAGGTCGGGATGAATTTGCAGCGCGCCCGTGTAACTGTAGCGCATGCCGAACGGCATGTAGCGCACCGCGGAGGCGACGATCACCGAAATCAGCGTGCCGTAAAGCGGCACCGGCATGTTCACGAACACGTCGAGGAAGGCTACGCTAAGAATGAGTGCGGGAAACACCAGCGGCAGCGTCGCCAGCTGATCGAGCAAAGCCGCGCCCGGCACGCGCCGCGCCACGAGCCAGGCGCACAGGGCGGTGAACGGCGTTACGATGGTTGCCGTGGCCGCGCCCATCACCAGCGTGTTGACGACCGAGTCGCGGAAATCGCCCGGCCCGAGCAGGACGCGGTAATTATCCAGCGTGGCGCGCGTCAGCGCGCCGGGGGTGATGCCGTCGTAAAACGGCTGCAGCGAAGTGAAAACCAGCATCGCCGCCGGGATGATCGTGACAATGAGGAATAGACCGATCAGGATCGCGGTGCTGAGATAACGCCAGCCACCGAGATCGATCATGCGGGGGCGAAAACCCTTGCCGGTGATGGTCTGATATTTGTGGGCGTGCCGCGACAGACGGTTCTGCCACAACAAGAGCACGGCGATGATGATAACGAGACAGATCGAATAGGCGCCGGCCTCGCCATAGCTCGGCATGCCGGTGCGGTGCATGGCCTGAAAGATCGTCGTGGTCAGCACATTGATGTTGCCGGCGAGCCCGACCAGCGCCGGCACCTCGAACGATTCGAAGGCGCGCGCGAAGAACAGGAGCGACAGCGCGGCGAGCGCCGGCGCGGCCATGCGCAAAGTGACGGCACTGAACGCGCGCAGCGGATTGGCGCCAGCCATGATGGCCGCCTCCTCGAACGAGGCATCCATCGAGCGCAGCACTGCGGACATCAACAGAAACGTCAGCGGAACGAAACCGATACCTTCGATGGCCGCCATGCCGCCCATCGAATAGACGTTAAGCGCCTGCGCGTGCCCCGTTACATAATGTATGACGTCGTTAACGGGGCCCGCGCGCCCGAGGAGTAGAAGCCACGCCACCACATAGAGAATGTGCGGCACGCCGAGCGAGATGATCGCGCCGAAAAATGCAAAACTCCGGCCCGGCGTGTTGGTCCGCTCGACGATCAGGGCCTGCACGGTGCCGATGGCGATGCCGATCGCCGAGGAGCCAAACGCATAGACGAGCGTATTAGCGGCGCTCGGCAGAAACAGGCGCTCGGCAAACAGCCCGCGATAGAACCGCAGCGTGAAGGCGCCGAACGAGCCGTCAGGCCGGGTTTCGTGCAGGCTGACGTCGAGCAGAAACAGCGCCGGCGGCACGATGAGCACGAGCAGAATCGCGGCCAGCACGACGACGAGCGGCGAGACGCGGATGGCAGGCAACGCCGCCGCCAGCGAAACGCTGAACGCTGTCGATCGGCGCTCGGATTGAACTGTCACGTGTAGATTGGGCCCATCGCAGCTGACCTCGCTATCACTGGAACAACTTTTCAAAAATCTTCTGGGAGCTTTCGGTATTGCGGTTAAGGTCGTCCGGGCTGATGAACAGTTCCGGCACGCCGGCGCGCTGCGGAATGACGGAAGCGAGCCCCGCGCGCGGCGACACGTCGGCGCGGACCGGGAAATAGTCGGCACCGGCGAGAATCTGCTGACCCTCCTTCGACAATATAAAATCCGCGAGCAGCATCGCCGCATAGGGATGGCGCACGCCTTTCGGAATCACCATGGTACCTGCGGTGCTCGGCACCGGAGCAAAGAGCTGCGAGTCGACCGGCGCGCCCTTGGCTTTGCTGATCAGCGGATGATGGGCAAAGATATTCAGCGCGATCGGGAATTCGCCGGCGATGACGCGATCGACCAGGGTACGCGCGCTGCCCGAGCCGAAATTGATCATCTTCTGCTGCGCGAGCTTATGCAAATAAGCGTCGGCCTTGGCCTCGCCGCGCGCCAGCCGGATCGCGGTGATGAACAATGGCGTGCCGCTCGCGGTGTTGACGCGCCAGGCGAGCTTGCTGCGCCAGCGCGGATCGAGCAGATCGTCATAGCTTTTCGGCTGCGTGCCCGGAGGCACCAGCCGCGTGTTGTACGCGGCGCTGAAATAGCTGATCCGCGTGTAGGTCCAGCGGTTTTGCCGATCGCGGTAACGCTCGGGCAGTTGCGCCACCAGCGGCGTGAAATACGGCTGCGTCAGCCCGGCGCCGACCGCAAGATCGCCGACACCGGTGCCCTCGGCGACATCGGCAACGACATTGTGAGCGCGCTCTTCGGCGCCAAGCTTGTCGATGATCTCCTCGGTGTCGCCGCGCCAGAACGTCATTTTGACGAACGGGTATTTCTTCATGAATGCGTCGGCCAAGGGCCGCAACGCCTGATTGACGATCATCGCCGAGTAGAACACCACCTGCCCTTCCTTGCGGGCGCCATCGAGGATCGCCTTGTCGCGGTCTGGGGCCTGGCGGAGCAGGATATCTTGTGCACGCGCAGAGCCGGCGCACCCGATTGCAAGGGCCAGAATGAATGCCATCGCCGCGTGCACTCTACGCAATCGGGACGCTCGTGCCGCGGCTGGCGCGATCTGGTTCACGTCGTTCCCTTCAGAGGCATGAATTTCGGCACCGCCACATCTTCATTGTAGTCATCGAATATCACCTGGACCGGCATATCGCAGGCAACCTGTTGTGGCGGCACGCCGACGATGTTGGTGAGCAGGCGCGGCCCCTCGTCCAGCTCCACCAGCGCCACCACGTAGGGCACCTCCTTGGCGAAGGCCGGATGATAGACGCGGTGATAGGTAACGAAGCTGAAAACCCTGCCGCGACCGGACACCGGCGTCCAGGTGAATTTCGACTCAAGGCAATGCGGACAGTTTTGCGACGGCGGAAACCAGAATTGGCCGCAGGCATCGCAGTGCTGTATTTCGAGACGGTGCTCGCGCGCGGCTTTCCAATAAGGGACCGACTCGGGCGACGGACGCGGCGCGGGTTTTTTGGCGGTGTCGGGCATCAGGCGCGCCCCAGGATCAGCGTAGAGTGGCAGACCTGATTGCCGCCATGTCCCGAAACCAGCGCGATGTCCGCCCCGGCGACCTGACGCTCCGCCGGATAGGTGTGGCGCATCTGGCGCGCGCCTTCAACGACCTGCAGCATGCCCTCGCAGTGCGCTTCCGAAAGTTGTCCGCCGGACGTGTTGGTCGGCAGCCGGCCGCCCATGCGCAGCGCGCCGGAGGCGACAAATGGACCCCCCTCGCCTTTCTTGCAGAAGCCGTAATCCTCAAGCTGCGTCAGCACCATGTAGGTGAAGCAGTCGTAGATCTGGGCGGTGCCGACATCGGCGGGGCCGACGCCCGCCATCCGATACGCCGCTTCGCCGCTGTTCTTGGCCGCCGTCGTCACCATGTTGTCGTCGGCGAACCAGCCGCGCAGATTGTTGAAGCTGCCGAAGCCCTTGATCGGCACCGCCGGCTGGCGCAGATCGCGCGCGCGTTCGCGGCTCGTCACGATCACGGCGCCGGCGGCATCGCTGCGCAAGCTGCAATCCAGCAATCCGAACGGCTCCACGACCGGCGCTGCCTCGTGATATTGCGCGAGATTCAGCGGCTTCTTCATCTGCGCATCGGGATTGCGCAGTGCGTGCTCGCGGAACGCGACCGCGATGGCGCCGAACTGGTCGCGCGTGGTGCCGTAGAGGTGCATGTGCCGCGTTGCGCCGAAGGCATGCGCGGCGACCGCGCCGAAGAAGCCGTATTCGGGACCGAACTCGTGGGCGAGCTGGCTGTCGGGCCGCGTCTCGTTGCGCAGGTTGGCTTCCTTCGACGAATGCGTGCGCGACCAGGAATCCCGCCCGAAGCCGATGATCACCGTCGAGGCCATGCCGGCCTTGATCGCCATGGTGGCGAGCGCCACGCCGAGAATCTGGCTGGCGCCGCCGTTGTCGAGCGTGGTGGAGAAGCGGGCGTTGATGCCGAGCCGCGCACCGATCAGCTGATGATGCGCGTAGCTTTCGTCCGGGCCGCGGCAAATGATGCCGTCGATGTCGGTGACCTTGAGGCCGGCATCGGCGATAGCGTTGTGCATCGCCTCGACCAGAAGATCGAGACTCGATACGCCGGGCACCCGGCCCAACCGGCTGTGGCCGGCGCCAACAATGGCGCAAACGTCGCGCAGGTCGCGTGATGGTTCGATCATGGTGGTCCTCGTCGTTGGCCGATGCTGCGGCTCTCTTTGTGCTATTTGACGATGCTGCGAAGGCGGTCGGCGACGTCCGCCGGCGCCGCGTAGACGCGCTCCAAGAGCGCATTGATCTCGGCGCCGGAGACCGGATCGATATGCGCCTTCTGCGCCGCGGCGTCGGCCAGGAATGCCTTGTCCTTCATGGTTTCGTCGAACGCCGCGCGCAACGCCGCGACCCGGTCGGCCGGCATTTTGGGCGGCAACACGAACGGCCGCCCCATGACCTGCTCGGCAAAGGCGATTTCGAACAACTGCTTGCCCGCGGGCGTCGGCTCAACCTCAATCGCGGTCGGCACACCCGGAAAGGCCGGATCGCGCTTCATCCCCATCAGCATGATGACCTTGTCGTCGCCCTTGGCGAGCCACGGCAACACGCGCGCCCGAAACGGCGCCGACGAACCGCCGGAGATGTGCGCGTCGACTTCGTTGCGTTCGAGCGCCAGCAGGCAGGCCTGCGAACCCGCGTAGCCGGAGATCGGCTTGAGCTTGGTGCCGAGCGTGACGTTGAGGAGACGCGAATACACCGTAGTCGGCGAATTATCCGCGGTCGAGCTGACCGTAACCTGGCGCGTTTTCAGATCATCGATCGTGTGCAGCCCCGACTTGGACGACAGAATAAATAGACCGACCTCCTGCTCCGGCGAGCCGAGCCAGTGAAATTTCCGCGCGTCAAACTGGATGCCGGCGCTGTTGAAGCCATAGAATCGCGCCAGCCCGGTGTTGCGCGACAGCCCGCCGATCACGGTGCCGTCCTGCGCCGCGACATTATAAAGATAGTTCGCCACGCGCAGGCCCTCGGCGCCAACCATGTTGGAGACGACGATGTTCGGTTCGCCCGGAATGTGTCGCTGCATGTGCTTGGCAAGAAGCCGCGCATACTGGTCATAGCCGCCGCCGACCGATGCCGCGGTGTAGAGCGTGATTGTCTTGCCGCGATAAAAATCCGCCACCGATTCCGCGCGGGCGTACGGCGCAGCCAACACTGCGGCGAATCCCGCAAAGGCCGTGGAGAATTCCCGCCGCGAGACGCGTACCTTGAGCACCCTCATGTACCGGCCTTCAACTGGGACAGTATTTCTTCGGTATGTTCGCCAAGCTCCGGCGATGCCGAGCGAATTTCCGGCGGCGTTGCCGACATGCGCACGCCGTTGCGCACCAGTCCGACCGTGCCGAGGCTCCGGTGCGGCACCTCCTGCCGCAGGCCGAGATGCTGGACCTGCGGATCGCTGAACACTTCGTCGAGCGTATTGAGCGGCGCGGCCGGCACGTCCGCGGCCTGCAGCTTGGCGAGCCACGTCGCGCGGATATCGGTTGCGAAGATCTTGGCAAGCTCGTCGTGCAGGATGTCGTAGTGCCGCCCGCGCGTTTCCTTGGTGGCAAAACGCAGATCGTCGATCCATTCAGGCCGGCCCGCCACCTTAGCCAGCGCCTGCCAGAATTTGGTCGGCGTCGACAGGTGGATGACGAACGCTTTGCCGTCGGCGGCGACGAACGCATAGACCTGGGCCTGATGCGTTCTGGTGGCGCGGCTCGGCACTTTGCCATTCTCGAAGAACCGCGCGGCATTTTCGCCGCAGAACGACACCGTGGCTTCGAGCAGCGAAGTATCGACGCGCTGCCCCTTGCCGGTGCGGCCGCGCGCGATCAGCGCCGCCATGATGCCGTTGCAGGCGGTGATGCCGGACAGATGATCGGACAGCGAAATGCCCATCGGCAGCGGATGCCGCAGATCGGTAAGCAGGCTGAGCAGCCCGCTGAGTGATTGGCCGACAGTGTCGTAACCAGGCCGTGATGCATACGGGCCATCGCTGCCGAAGCCGGTGATCGAGCACCACACCAGGCGGGGATTGTCGCGCGAAACCACCTCGTAGCCCAGGCCGAGCCGCTCCATCGTGCCGATGCGGAAATTCTCGATCAGCACGTCGGCGGTGCGGATGAGCGCCCGCGCCGCCGCGGCGCCCTCGCCGCTCTTGAGGTCGAGGACCACACTCTTCTTGTTGCGATTGACCGAACCGAAAGTCGGGCTGTACTCGACGCGGCCCCAGCCGCGGAACGGATCGCCGCCGTCCGGCGACTCCACCTTGATCACCTCCGCGCCGAAATCGCCAAGCAGCATGCCGGCATAGGGACCGGAGACGTAATTGGCGAATTCCACCACGCGGATGCCGTCGAGCGCCGCTGTCATGTGACCGATGTGTCCCTCGCTGGAACGCAAACACTAACAGGGAAATCCGCAGGGACAACGGGGTATTGCGGCAGGTTACTCACACGCCGACGGATGCGGCGGCGAGCGTGTCCATCTCCATATCCTGGTCTCGCACCGCCCCGATCAGTTCCGTCACCTTCTTGATGCCGCGGTCGTCGCACCACGCCGCAAGGTCTTCGATGATCGTGATCAGCGCCGTTGGATTACGAAAGGCCGCATAGCCGACCCCGACGGCGCTGGCGCCGGCGAGCATGTACTCGACCACATCCTCGGCCTTGGTGACGCCACCGATACCCACGATCGGGATTCTGACGGCTTTGGCGACCTGATAGACCATTCGCAGGATGATCGGCTTGAGCGCCGGCGACACCAGACCGCCGAACTTGTTGCCCAGCGCCGGGCGGAAATTATCGGTGCGGATTTTCAACGACAAAAACGTATTGGCGATGACGAGGCAATCGGCGCCGGCCTCTTCGGCCGCCTTGGCGACCGAAACGATGTCGCCGGCATTCGGCGACAGTTTCACCCACAACGGCTTGTCGGTCTGGGCGCGGATCGCCTTGATGCAGTCGCGCGTATAGCCCTCGTGCATCGCGAAATTGCCGCCGGTGGAATTGCGCGTCGGACAGGAAATATTCGCCTCGATCACGTCGACGTCCGGCACGCTCAGTTCGTGCGCGAGCGCAGCGAAGTCCTCGATGCTTTCCGACGACACGCTGACGATCAGCGGCGGCTTGAACTTGGCGTATTCGGGAACGATGTGCTCGACGAAATATTCGATCCCTTTGCCGGGCAGCCCGATCGACTGAATGATGCCGCCTTCGGTCTCGGCCATGCGCGGCGTCGGATTGCCGAGCCGCGGCTCACGGCAGATCGTCTTGGCGACGAGCCCGCCGAGCCGGTTGAGATCGATGACGTCGTTGTATTCCCACGAGAAGGCCCCGGACGCGGGCGTCACCGGGTTTTGCAGCGTGACGGAACCGATCTTGACCGAAAGGTCTACCATGCCACCGCCTCCTGCATGTTGAACACGGGTCCGTCGCGGCAGACGCGCTTGAGCACGCGCTTGCCGTCGACCTCGAATGTCCGCATGCAAACGTAACAAGCGCCGAACCCGCACACCATGATCTGTTCCATCGCGACCTGGCCGGGGATGTTGTGCTTCTTGCCGAGCCGCTGCATCAGCTTGAGCAGCCGATTGGAGCCGCAGGTGAAGAAAGCGTCGGCTTTGCCTTCGGCGATCAGGCCTTCGATTATTTTCTCGACGTTCTCGACCGCGCTGGTGTTATCCGAATCCAACACCGTAATCGTGCGCGCGCCAAGTTCATCGAACAGTTGCTTCGACATCAGCACACCGGCATTGCGCGCACTCAAGATGGCGGTGACGCCGACGCCGTGATCCGCGGCAAGCTGCGACAGCGGCGCGAGCGTCGCCAGCCCAACGCCGCGGCCGAGCACCACGATATTTTTCCACTCCGGCTGCAGCTTGAATCCGGAACCAAGCGGTCCCGCAAGATTGAAATCGTCGCCAGGCCGAAGCATGGCGATGCCGCGCGTGCCGCGCCCCTCGACCTTGTAGAGAAATTCGACCTGGCCCTTCTCCCGATTGACGCGATAGACGCTCATCGGCCGGCGCATCCAGACTTCGGCGCCATCGGGCGACGGGCAGAGCAGATGAAACATCTGGCCCGCATAGGCCTTCAAGGCATGTTCGTGCACGTCCAGGATCAGGTGCCGGTATTCTTCGTTGACCGCATCGTTGGACACGACGGTGCCGATGAACTCGCCGACCAGACGTTGCGGATAGCTGTCCTTATCGCCGACGCGCAACGCCGAATTCGTGTACTTGCTCTTTGGCTGGGACGTCATGCGCTCGGACGACATAGGCCGGATTTCTGCCTTAATGGGGCTTGCCGAAAATTCGGGCGGCGGCTGGACCTGTGATGACTATTAGGTAAGGCGGTCGGGCATTTGTGTCAATTTTGGCATGACCGAAAGGCACGCCGCCATCCCCAGAAAAGCAGGTCGGCTCAAGTGCCTCGCGGCTTATGACGGCCGAACAGGAACGTCATATTTATCCTGTGATTCTCGTAGCTTGGCCCAAAGGTCGGGTTATCGGAGGCATGGAAAAGGCGGGAATCAAACAGCACGGCTCGATTTTCGCGGTACGGGACCCTGAGCGTATTCGCGCCATTTTGTTCCAAAAATGCTACAATGCGCTCCTGATCGGCCTCATACCCCCTCACGTCCCAGTCGCGGGGCGGCGACGCGCGGCAGACCGCGAGGCCGCCCCGATCGGGCGTCAGGTTGGCGGTCGCGGGCGTGAGCCAGAAATTCACCGTGATCGCCGCATCGTCGGCATGAACGTCGACGGCGGAGCTACCTTCGAGCCCCTTGAAGGCCCAGGCTTGCGAAAGCGGATGCTGCGCCAGCAGGTCGGGAAAAGTCTGCCGAATTTCGTCGGCGATCTGCAAAACCAGCGGGCAAGCGAGACCGTCCTCAAGGTACGACGCGACGAAACCGCCGATGTGGCTAAAGTCATGCCAGATGGTGCTCTCGAGCAAGTACCGCCGCAGCCCCGCCAGCGCGCGCGGCGTCAACAGCCCATCGAAGAACACCGCGCCCGACGGGCCGGACTGGAATTGTCGTGTCAACTCCTCGGCATCCGCGCGGTGCGCCACCGCACCGTCAGGGAGCTCCGGCGCGTCGGCAATGCCGATGGCAGTATTGTAATCGTCACCCAGCAATTCCCGCTGCTGCAGCGAAAGTTCGGTCGGCTGTTCAGGAAAATCTTTCGCCACGGTCTCATACGATCGAGCCAATGTGTCGAAGTGCGCACGGTCGCGCCGACGCTCGGCGAGATAGCGGAATTGCTCCGCGTCGTGCACGAGCTTGCTGCGGGTTGCGAAGTTCAGAAATCTGGCCTGCCCATCGAGCCGATCGTCACCGCGTCTTAATTCATACGTGCGGGCAAAATGATCGAGCGAGCGGCCGCGATCGCCGACCTCAAGCCACAAAAAGCCGAGCGCGCGGTGCGCCTCGTAATGGCCGGGGTCCAGAGCGCACACTCGCTCGAAACTTTTGATAGCGTCGCCCGTGCGGCCAAGCGCCACAAGTGCTGCGCCGCGATTGTAATGCGCCGCCACGTGATTGGGCTCGCGCGCAATCGCTTCGTCGAACAGTTCAATCGCTTCGCCCTGGCGGCCATCGGCCGCCGCGATGACGCCGATATTGTTGATGACGGCGGCATGTCCCGGCGAAAGCGCAAGCGCCGCGCGGTAGTTCGCCTCCGCGTCTCGTAGGCGACCGGCGCCGTGATGCGCGGCTGCAAGTGCGACAAGCTCGCTGAATGTGTTCCCGGTCGGCATGTCCGCTGTTCCTGGGGGCCGCCCGCGTTAACCACGCTGCACGACGGTCCCCGACACAAGGTTAATCCTTTGTTAACGTCGCTGGCTCAGTCAGCCAACGGTTCGTTCGTGCGCAAGCCGACGTTACGCGAAATCAAGACACCGCCCGCGCTCGCGGCATTCGGGGCGTTCTTCGTGCCCGAGCCCCTTGGCGCATGCCTGGTTCTGGCGGCGGCGATCTGGTGGCTGTGCCGCAAACCATTCGGCCGCGCCAGTTCGACAATCTTGCCGCAGACGGCGGAGCCGAACGCATGCGGCGGTAGCTACGCAGAAGTCGCCGTCATGTCGGCAGATGCGCCGCAGACAGAGGCGACCGCGCCTGCCGGCGGATAAGACCGACGGTTAGGGAACGGTAGCCGGCGCACGCCGATGGTTGCTCGCCTGCTCGTACGCATAGGCCAACTGAATCATCTTGGCATCCGAATAAGGCCGTCCGAGAAAGGTGATACCGGCCGGCAGATTATCGCGCGTGAAACCAGCTGGGACGACGATCGACGGCACGAAGATTAGAAACGTATTGAGATGCGGCGCGCCTTTTTGATCGACGAACGGCGGATTGACCCCGTCCATGATCAAGGTCGGCTGATGCTCCACAGCTTTATGAACGATGGCGTCGAGCCGATGATCGGCCATGACCTTCAACATATTGGTCATCAAAGTCTCGCGCGCCCGCAAATATTCGAGCTGCCGCTCGTCGGAGCTGTTGGCAAACCAGCGCCGCCGCACGCTCTGGGTGACGTCGGCGAATAGCGGCGAAGCCATCGCGTCGGCGCGCGTCGGAAATGGTGTCTTGCCGCCCTTGAAATACAGTTCGTACGACGCATCGTCGTCCTCGAGGCTGCGAGTCCGCGTCGCCAGCAGCGTGTTGAGATCGGGAATGACAACAGGGTCGACGATTTCGGCGCCGGCCGCGCGCAACTCGCCGATCGCGCGATCGAACACCTCGCCGACCTTCTTGAAATCCTCACTGTCAGGCTCCGACGTGTAGCCCATCGGCTCGCGCAAGATGCCGAGGCGAGCGCCCTTGAGCGCCGCGCGGTCGAGACCGGCCGCATAGCTCTCGGCCGCGTGGCCGACGCCGTAGCCGGTTACCGGATCGTCGGGGTCATAGCCGACCATCCCGTCCAGCAGCCTGGCGAGATCGGTGACGGTGCGCGCCATGGGCCCGAGCGAGCCGTTGATGGTCGGCCAGCCGCCATATACGCCGCCGCGGCTGACGAGTCCCATGGTGGGGCGCATGCCGGCGACGCCGTTCCAGATCGATGGTCGGCGGATCGAAGCGAAGCCTTCCTGCCCGACCGCGACCGCGCAGAAATTGGCGGACACCGCAGCCCCCGATCCGCCTGACGAGCCGCCGCACGTGCGCTGCAGATCGTAGACGTTGCGGGTCGACCCGAACAGCGAACCGTGCGTATCGCCGCCGCCGAGTTCGCCGAGCGTCGCCTTGCCGAGAAAGATTACGCCCGCCTGCTTGAGCTTGGCGGCGACAAAGCAGTCGCGCTCCGGCCTGTAGTCTTTGAACAAAGTCGAGCCGAGCGTCGTCGGCATCCCCTTCAGGTCGGCCTGATCCTTCATCAGGACCGGGATGCCATGCAGCGGGCCGACAAAGCCGCTCTTGCGAAAGGCCGCGTCGAGCCGGTCGGCCTCCTCCAACGCCGCCGGGTTGAGCGAAATGACAGCGTTGATCGCAGGGCCTTGCTTGTCGTAGGCGGCGATCCGATCGAGATACATCTGCACCAACTGCCGAACCGTCAGCGTGCCGGCCTTGTAGGCGGCATGGATGTCGCCGATGGTCGCTTCGACCAGGTTGAAGGAAGGCAGGGGCAGCTGCTGTGCGGACGACATCGATGCGTTTCCTTTGATGCTATCAAGCCGCACATTACGCCACGCTGCGCGTCATGTCGCGCCGCCGGCATCGTTCGCGGATCAGATCTGCATTGCGTCACTCGGCGCCTCTATCGCTGACGCCAGCGACAGCTATCCCTCGTCAGGAAGCTGAAGAATCTCGTAGCGATGCGTCAAACGGCGATTCAGCACCGGGTCGCTCAGCTCCATCGCAAACGATCCCGAGTAGGAAATGCCGCCATGAACCGCGCTGGTGCCGCAGAACATCGCAGTGCCAGCGGCAAGCTGGTCGCTCCCCGTATAGAGTGAGATGAGCTCTTCGGGCGCGCGCATGCTTGTCACGGAGCACTCCTGGTAGAGTCGCGGCTTGCCGTCATCACCCGGCACATACGAGCGAAGCATCAAGCGATCCCAATGCGGCTTGACTTCGGAATAATACCAGAGCCGCGCACTCACCGGCTTGGCGCACATCTGTTTTGACCGCGTCACATTGACGGTCTCGGCCTGTCGGTCGGTGTGGTCGGAGCCAACCCCAACCCATAAGCCATCGTCGAGCGCGTAGAGGACAAACTCCACTTCACCGCTTGATCTGCGGGGCGGTGGTCAGCAGCGAGACGGAGTTGCGATAGAAAATCGGCACGCTCTTCGGCGGCGCGACGCCGATATCCGCAAGCTCTTTGATGTGCGCGTTCAGCGCCGCCGTGTCGCGGCCGGTCCATCCCGCGACCACCAGTTTCTTTACGGTTGCGAGGTCGAGAGTTCGCTCCTTGGGCATCCTTGCTTCCATTCCAATCCGCGCGGGAGCTTTGTCGAACAGGTCTCCGGGTCGGACATTTCATTCCGGGTCGGACATTTCATAAAGTGGTGGGCCCGGGAGGACTCGAACCTCCAACCAAGCGGTTATGAGCCGCTAGCTCTGACCATTGAGCTACGGGCCCCTCCGGCGGCGCCAGCTCACGCCAGCGCTGCCGCGTTGGAT
>Ga0335078_10008150_pt1 | contig 15576 bp, 11 predicted proteins | sample Lox_Sample_32_FD_206711 | JGI IMG/M metagenome (GOLD analysis project Ga0335078, IMG submission 206711) | Soil microbial communities from Loxahatchee National Wildlife Refuge, Florida, United States - Lox_Sample_3.2 | ecosystem: Environmental > Terrestrial > Soil > Wetlands | place: USA... | reverse complement strand
TTCGAGCAGATCGGCTAGCGCGGCTTCGGCATCAGGCGAGCAGTCGTCGCGCCTATCGGCCATCGTCCCTTCGAGGCGCTTTGCGGCGGCGCAGATATCGTCGAATTTGAGCTTGCCCGACTCCTCGGCTATGACCTCGGCGATAAGCTGGATCTGCCCGACGATGGTCGGGTCGACTTCCGGATCGATAAGCGCCGTGCGAAACGCGCCGAGGACCTGCGCGGTAGCCTTCGTCTTCTGGAGGAAGCTGGCGCGGGCTGCGGCCATATCGGCACACGTTGCGCCGACAAATTGGCGTACCGACGCCGCAAGCGTCATCGGATCGAATGGTTTTTGAATGACACCCTTGGCGCCGAGCGAGACGAAATGTTTGAGTTCGTGCGGCTGGGCCCGCGCGGTCATAAAGACGACCGGGATGCCGGAGGTGTCCGACCGCTTGCGCATTTCGGCAAGCGTCGTCGGCCCGTCCATGATCGGCATCATGACGTCGATAAGAACGAGATCCGGCGACCAACTGATCGCGGCCTCAAGCCCATCGCGGCCGGATTCGCAACTGCGCACGTCGAAATCGGGATCGAGACCGAGCGCCAGTTGCACCACTTCCCTGATATCGGGCTCATCGTCTACATGCAAGACACGTAATGACATGGCGCCGTCCTCTTGTTTTTACCCCTTGCCGCCCGCCGGCGGTTGCTCGTTCAACACAAGCCAATAAAGTCCGAGTTGCGTAACGGCCTCCGCGAACTCCGCGAAGTCCACCGGCTTGCGCACGTAACTGTTCGCGCCCAGACGATAGCCATCAAAGCGATCCTGTTCTTCGACCGACGTCGTCAAAATGACCACCGGCAAGAGGCGGGTCCGCTCATCGGCGCGAATCCGGCGCAAGACTTCGTGGCCGTCGATCTTCGGCAGCTTCAAGTCGAGCAGGATCAATTCGGGAAGGCGTTCAGCTATCCGTCCATCCGCCGGCGAGAACAAGCGTTCGAGCGCTTCGACGCCGTCGCGCGCCACGATCACCTGATTGGCGACATTCGCCTTCTTAAGCGCGCGCAGAGTCAAGACTTCATCGGCACGATTGTCTTCGACGAGCAGGATGGTCTTTTCGTGCATCATGCGGCGGCGTCCTTTCGCGTCTGGCCGACGACCGGTGCATCCGCTGCCAGCGTGACATCTCGCGACCGCGAACCTTCGAGCGTGAAGAAGAACGTCGCCCCGGCCCCAACGGCAGCTTCCGCCCAGATGCGCCCGCCGTGGCGGCGGATAATGCGCTGGACCGTCACCAAGCCGATGCCGGTGCCATCGAACTCGATTTTCGAGTGCAATCGCTGGAACATGCCGAATAGCTTGGACGCGTAGGCCATATCGAAGCCAACGCCATTGTCGCGCACGAAGAAGACCTCGGGATCATCGCCGGTCACGCCGACTTCGATGCATGCAGCCTCCTGCTTGCCGGTGAACTTCCAGGCATTGCCGAGAAGATTTTCGAAGACGATCGTCAACAGCCGGTCGTCGCAACTCGCCACCAGGCCGTTGGCCACCACAAACGCCACCTCGCGTTCCGGCGCGCTCAGCTTCAGGCGGCGGATGACATCCTTGGCCAGCGCGGTTATATTCGTCTCGGTACGATCGAACTCGCCGCGGGTGACGCGCGACAAAGCCAACAAATCGTCGATTAGGCGCGCCATATGCTGCGCGGCCTCGCGCACGTAGTGCAGATTCTGCTTCTCGTCCTCGCTGAGCTTGTCTTCACAATCCTCCAGCAAGGCCAGGCTGAAACCGTCGATCGCGCGCAACGGGGCACGCAGATCGTGCGCGACCGAATAGCTGAACGATTCGAGTTCTTCGTTTTTCAGTTTGAGTTCCTCGGCGAGCGTGGCCCGCGCCTCCGCCGTCTCGAGCGCCGTGCGCGCCTTGTTGGCTTCGTATTCGGCGCGCAAAAGCTGCTCGCGCACCGTACGATGCTCGTCCTCGAATTGCTTGCGTCTGATCTGTGCCAGCACGCGCGCGCGAACGAGGTCGAAATCACTCGATTTTGCGATATAGTCGTCGGCACCCGCACCGAGGCCCTGGATCATCGCGTCGCGATCCTCGACCGCGGTGAGCATGATGACCGGAATGTCGCGCATGGCCGGAACGGCCTTGACACGACGACACGTCTCGCGGCCGCCTATGCCTGGCATCAGCAGATCGAGCAGAACGCAATCGACCTGTTGCACGCTAAGCAATTCGAGCGCCTCCTCGCCGGAACGAGCGAGGATCAAGTCGTATCCCTCGGCGCGCAGCGCTTCCGCGAGTTGCTGCAGGTAGGTCTCGCTGTCGTCGACCGCCAGTACCTTTTTCGGCCCAAGCAGGCTGGTGGTAGCGCGCACGGCCGATTGCTCGCCGGCACTGCGCAGCATTGCGCTGATTCGGGCGAGGATCACGCCCGCATTTTCCTCCTTGGTCGCAAACGCGTCGGCGCCGGCATCGAGGGCAACGAGCTGGGCGCTCCGATCCTCCGAACCGGTGAGCAGGAAACACGGAAGTCCGCGAAGTGCCGCGTCAAGCCGGATGCGACGGATGAACGTCGCCCCATCCATTCCCGGCAATACGCCGTCGACGACAACACCCGATGGGCGCGAATTGGCGGCCAGCCGCAGGCCCTCCTCGCCACTCACCGCGATGACGACGCGATAGCCGGCCTGCTGCAACGTCTGCTTGAGTTCTTCGCGAAAGGTCACGCTATCGTCGATCAAAAGGATCGTGTCTTCGCCTTGCGCCGCGTTGTCGTTGCTGCGGCGAACGAGCTCGCGCGCGCGGCCCACGAGGTAGGTGGGGTCATAGGGCTTGCCGACGTATTCGTCGGCGCCGGTTGTGAGACCGCGCACCCGATCGCGCACTTCAGTTTCCGTCGACAGCATCATGACAGCAGTACCTTCGGCCGCAGGCATGGCGCGGATTTCCTGCAGCAACTCGACGCCATCACCATCGGGCAGAAGCACGTCGAGAACGACGAGGGCATAATTGCTCGTGGCCAGCGCTTGACGCGCCTCGGCGATGGTCGAACATGCCTCCGACTGAAGACCGGCGGCATTGAGCAATTCGAGCAGGCTCATGCGCACCGTGAGGCTGTCGTCGACGATGAGCACTGCGCCACTCATGGTACCAGCTCCAGCATGGCATTCTGCAGCGAGACGAGACGCGGGCCGATTTCCTTAAGCGGCAATACGTAGCGCGCCGCACCGATCGCCGCTGCCTCGCGCGGCATACCGTAAATGACAGACGTCGCCTCATCCTGCGCGATCGTCATGCCGCCAGCCTCACGAATCTTGAGCAGGCCGAAGGCGCCATCCCTGCCCATTCCGGTCAGCAGGCAAGCCGCGGCGGAGGCGCCGTAGTCTGCCGCCATCGATTCAAAAAGCACATCGACCGAGGGGCGACAGGAATGACGCTCGGCGTCTTTGGTCAGATACATCCGTCCGCCGCGCACAACGAGGTGATGGCCGCCGGGCGCGACCATCACGCGCCCGCGGGCGGAGGCAACCGCAGAGCCGTCGATGGGATTGACCACGCTCCGTTCGATCTGCGCGTCGAGCCAATCCGTGAAAGCCGAACCGAACGGCGCGTTCATGTGGACGACGACCAGGACAGGAAGCTCAAAATCGGCCGGCAGCGCGCGCAAAACGTCGACGACGGCGCCGGGGCCGCCGGTCGAAGCGCCAATGCCGATAACGTCGATGGACGGCTCGGTCCGTCCATCAGGACGGATTGGCGCATCAACGGTCAGCAAGCGCGTTCGCTGATCGAGCCGACCACGCGGATGGGTGATGACTTTAATCTTGGAAACAAGCTTCACCGCGGTAATCAGGCGGCTTTCCCAGTGGCCATCGAAGTCCTCGCCGATAGGCTTTTCCAGTACGTCCACCGCGCCCGCCGCGAGCGCGTCGTAGATCTTGAACAATTCCCCGCGATTGACCGAGGCAGAAACGATGAGAATAGGCGTCGGCTGATGCGCCATGATGTATTCGGTGGCCGCAAGCCCCGTCATCACCGGCATCATCATGTCCATGGTGATGATGTCGGGTCGCAGCCGCCGGCAGAGATCGACTGCCTGTTTGCCGTCTTCGGCTTCGCCGACGACCTCGATACCCGGATCCGTCGCCAGCGCGTCGAACAGGCGGTGGCGTACGGTCGGGGAATCTTCGACGATGAGAACGCGGAGTTTCGGCATGTCGCTAGGCCGCCATCATCGGTTGAATCATCGAGAGCAGTTCCGCCTGGTCGAACTCGCTCTTGACGATGTAGCCTTGCGCACCGACGTCGTGCCCGCGCTTGCGATGCTCGGGCTCGGCGAGCGAGGTGACGAGAATCGCGGGCACGTCCCGTGTTTTCGGATCTGAGCGGATGCGTTCGATAAAAGTGAACCCGTCCATACCGGGCATTTCGACGTCGACCAGGATCAAAGCGTAGGTCTTCTGCCGCACGCGGGTGAGCGCTTCTTCGCCCGAGACGGCCGTGTCCACGTCGTAGCCCGCGGATTCTAAAATGCTCTGTTCGAGCATGCGGGTGGTCAAAGAATCGTCGACCACAAGTACGGGCCGTTTTTTTATCTCGCTCGTGAGCTTGCCAGTACCGCCGCGCCGTGCCGCCTCGACGAGACCGTCGGGATCGAGCAGCAATTGCGGATTGCCGTCGGAATAGAGCGACGCCGCCACCACGATCGGGCTTGCGCCCATACGCTCGGGAAGTGGCCGCACGACGATCTTGCCAGTGCCGAGCAGGCGATCAACGCCGATGGCGGCTAAGCCGCCGGCGCCAGCGACGATCACCGCGGCCCAATTGCGACCGACCGACCAGGGAGCGCCATCGAGTGCGGCATTGAGGGGAATGAATGGGATGGCCGTGCCATTGTACAAGATCGAGGAACCCGGTGCGGCAAATGTGATCTCGCTGGCGACAAGGCGCCGCGTATTACGCACCGCGTCGAGTGCAATCGCGGTTACGCGACCATCGCCGCTCGCGACAACGTGCAACGCATCCATCGACGACAGCGACGGGGGAATGACGATCTCGAACGTCGTGCCGGTTCCCGGCGTGCTGCGACAGGTGACCTCGCCGCCCAGCCGCTCGACCGAATCACGCACAACGTCGAGGCCAATGCCGCGCCCCGATTCCTCGGTGACGGTTTTTGACGTACTAATACCGCCACGCAGCAGCAGCCGCACGATGTCCTCGGAGCCATGCCCCGCCGCACCTCCGAGCCCGCGTTGGGCGGCAGCGCGCCGGACCGCCTCGATATCGATGCCGCAGCCATCGTCGCTGCAGGAGAAGACGATGCGGCGGTCGCGCCGGGATACCGAGACCGAGACTTTCCCAGTGTGGGCTTTGCCGGCTCGCGCGCGGTCTTCGGGAGACTCTATCCCATGCGCAACGGCATTGCGCACGAACTGCACCAGTGCCCGCTGCACAGTGTCGAGGACATGCGCGTCGAGGCGGATGTCACCGCCAGTGCCGGAAAATGCGACCTGCTTGCTCATCGCGCGCGCGGTATCGCGCGCTAGACGCTCCAGCGTGGTGAACAGGCTCTGCGCCGGCACCAAGCGCAGACGCTCGGCCGCTTCGCGCAACTGCCGCAATTCGCGGTCCATCTGATCGACAACAGAGCCGAGGTTGCGTTCGACACCGCCGACCTTGCGACGCAACTCCTCGGCAATCGACAAGCTCCGGTCCCCACGCGCGCCGGAGCGTCGGTCGTACTCCTTTGCCGCATAGACGGAAAATTGCGCCAACAGCAGTTCGGCGAGTTGGGCAACTTCCTGGACGTTCTCCCCAGCCAAACGCAGGCCGTTCATCAGCGCGTGTGTTTCGACGATGCCGTCGAGTACGGCGTCGGTTTCTGCCAAATCCGCCCTAATTGTTCGGGGACCGTCTTCGGCGGCTGGCTTTCCCGCCGCCGCGGCAACGGCCTCGGCCGTCGGGGTCAACGATACCAAGCTGTTGTTGATCGCATCGACGTGGCCCAGAACCGCATCGATCGCGTCGCGGCCGACGTGGCCGCCGGAATCGCGCAGCGGCGACAGCGCGTCCTCGATCGCATGCGCGCGGTTGGCGATGTCGGTCTGTTTGACGACGCGAGCCGCGCCTTTCAGCGTATGGGCGAGGCGGAGCAATCGTTGCACGATCGCCCCGCCGCTATCCCCCTTCTCCAAGTCCAGAATATTGCGCGAGAACTGATCGACAATCTCACGCGCTTCCGGCCGGAAATATTTGTATGGATCCTGCGCCATGCCTAAGCCGCCATGTGGGGCTTGATGATCCGCAACAGGTTCTTCGACAGCGAGGCCATCTGCGAAACGGTCTGCAAGGTCTGTCCCGCGCTCGTTTCAGTTTCGACGGAAGCCTGCGTCACGCTGGCGATGGCGGTGTTGACCTGCTCGACGGCGCTCGCCTGCTGCTTTGTCGATAGCTCGATCTCGCGCGCGGCGTCCGTGGTGGTGGCGACGAGGTTGGCGATCTGCTTGAACGTGGACGCGACGTCGTCGAATTGACGCGTGCCGGCATCCACCGCCTTCGAGCCGGTCTCGGTTGCCATCACCGTGGTATTCACGGCGCTGCGCACGTCGTCGATGAGCACCCGCACCTCTTTGGTCGAGCCGCCGACACGATCGGCCAATTTGCGGATTTCCTCCGCGACGATGGCAAAGCGCTTGCCAGCGTCCCCCGCCCCGGCCGCTTCGATTGTGGCGTTGATGGCGAGAATATTGGTCTGCTCGGCAAGTTCGGAGACGATATCGAGAACGGCGCCGATTTCCTGCGATTTCTTGCCGAGTTCCAGCATGTGCGAGACGATCTGGTCCACCTGGCGGCGGATGCCAGTGATCGATTCATGGGTGATATCAACGGTGCCGTGGCCGGAACGCGCCGAGTTTGCCGTCTGCTCGGCGTTGTGCGCGACACGCTGCGCGCTTTCGGCGATCTGCCGCGAGGTCGCCAGTAGCTCGCTGATTGTCGTGCTGATCTCGGCCATTGCGGTGGCCTGCTCTTTCGCTCCGGTGGCCTGCTGGTTGGCGGCTGCCTGCAGCTCGGACGAGGAGCTTTGCACCTGGCCGACCGCGCTGCCGATCTGATCGGCGAGCGAGCGCGAAATGAACCAACCGATGGCGGCGACGGCGAGCGTGCCAATCAAGCCGCCCCACAAGATGACGAGCATGGTCATGCTGGCGCTGGCATGAGCCTCTTCCGACCGCCGGTTCAGCAGACTCTGCTCGGCTTGGTCCGCGGCGGTGATAATCTGGCGGATATCGTCCATATACACCTTGCCGGCATTGGTCTGCACGACCTTGAGGGCCGCATCGAACCCCTGGTTTCGGCGTAGCGAAATGGTCTCCGCCAACTCGGCCAATTTCTTTTCCATCAGCGGCGCGATCGCGGCCAGGCGCCGCTGTTGCGCGGGATTGTCGCTGGTCAAATTGGTTACGTCGGCGTAGCTCGCTTTGAGACCCTTAAGCGCCGCGTCGTAGGGCTCGAGATAACTGTCTTCGCCGGTGAGCACGAAGCCGCGCTGACCCGTTTCGGCGTCTTTGAATTCCGACAGCAAATCGCCGAGCTCGGTCCGCACCTGGTGCGTATGCGCGACCAAACGTTCGTTATCGATAAGCAGATTGGCGTTGCGATAGGAGACGACGGCGATGAGCACTAGCGTCAGCGCCGCCATGCCAAAGCCGATTACCAGTCTCTTGCCGACGGTCATATTTGCAAACATTCGGGCTACTCCTCTCTTACGCCGCTTCCATTCGCGACGAACTGAATTCAGTTTTTAATCGTGGCGATAACGGATTTGAGCTCGAGGATCGGCCGCAGAACTCCGTCGGTGCGCACGAAGTCGTGTGCGAAACCCTGTTTTGCGTCCGCCTGCTGCGGCTTGATCGCGTCTGACGGCACGCGCAGCTGACCGGCAAAGAATTCGAAGGCAAAGGCGATCGGGGCCGCGGCGGCGAGGAACAACCAGCGCGCCGACAGGCTTTTGGATTGGCCGATTAATTGTTGTAGGTCATAAACCGGAACGATTGTGCCGCGAAATCCGGTGATGCCGACAAGCGCCGCGCTCGAGCCAGGAACCGGCGTGGTCGGCTTGTCGACGAACAGTCCGGCAATTTCGGCAAGGCGAACAGCGAGATTGCTAGTGCCGAGGCGGATCGCGAGCAAATCGGTCATGCCCGCGCTGCCGCCAACCGGCGGAGAAGCAAAACTTCGGTCGAAGTCGCGCCGCAGTTCGCGCGCGCGTTCACCGATGGTCGATATCGCTTCCGTCACACCGCCTCCCCGCATTCGTTCAGAGCCGATTGACACAGCGCCATTAGCGCCTCACGGCTGAAACCGCCGCCGAAAAGCTGCAAGTGGGAGACGTCTTCGCGCTCGAGCAGCGCCATGGCCAAAGCGAATTCGCGGCGGGCAGCCTGCGGATCGCCGGCACGGCGCGCCAACAGACCCAAATGCAGGCGCGGCATCGCAAAGGACGCATCGTGACGAGCCGCCGCCCGATGATGCTCGGCTGCGCGTTCGCAGAGCCCGACATGCTCGCGGCAGAGCGCCAGGATGTAATGGGCGCCAGCGCTGCCGCCGTCGAGCAGCAGCAGCCGCGAGGCGGTTTCGTCGGCGGCTTCGAGTTTACCGCAATGCACGAGCAGCGTGGCTTCGAGCAGCAACAGGTCCGGCTTCAGCTTCGTCGTATTCGGTGCCGCGCGCACATGATCCAGCGCTTCGGCGAAGCGCTCTTGCCGCAGAAGCTCGAGCGCGCGCGCTGAATCGAACGCCGCGGTGGCATCGTTCACTCCGTCAACCCCCGGCAACGACATAGGCACCAGAGCGGCGACGCGCTCGCTGGCGCGGCGGATCTCGTCGAACCAGGCGACGTCCTGGCCGGAAGGCAGCGGCGCTTGCGGCGCCGACGACCGCGGCGGAAATGGGATTACGCGATCGGTGTTCGGCTCCGAGCCATCGTTGAGCTGGTAATAGAAGGTCTGATGCGTGTTGCGCAGGTTGAAGCGATCAGAGACGCCGCGCAGCGTTTCTGCGTGACCCAGAAACAAATAGCCGCCCGGCGCCAACGCCTCGGCAATGCGAACGATCGCCGCGCGCATCTGCTCTGGCTCGAAATACATCAGCACGTTGCGGCAGAAGACCGCGTCGTAATGGCCGGGCTGCCAGAGCCCGGGATTGCTAGTCGCAAGATTCGCTTGTTCGAATTCGACCATCGCGCGGATCGAGTCGTCGAGCGCGACATCACGTCCGGCGGCTTTAAACCATCGCGTCCGCATATCGATCGACGTTTCGCGCAACGCCCAACTCGAATAGCGCGCCTGCGCGGCCTTCTCGAGCGCGGCCGGGTTGAGATCGACGGCGTTGATCGCGATTTTCCAGGACGAGTCCTGGATCGTCTCCCTGGCAACGATCGCCAGCGAATAGGCCTCTTCGCCCGACGAACAGCCTGCCGACAGAAGCCGCAGCACTTTTGGCCGCCGCGGCACTCGCAGCCGATCGGGCAGGACGACCTCGGCCAAAGCCCTGAATTGCTCGTTGTTGCGAAAGAAATAGGTCTCGCCCACGGTCAGTTCGCGCGCAAGCGCACTCAGTTCGTCGGTTGCCGGCTCACGTTCGAGCATCCAAAGGTAGGCGTCGATGTCGATGCCGCGGTGCTTCAGCCGGCGCTGCAACACCTCGGCGAGGAAGCCAAGCTTGGCATCGTCGAAGCGCAGCCCGGTCTGCTGCCCGATGGCGGACCTGAAACGCTCGAGATCGCTGACGGTTGCCACCGCGTTCACGGCTTTCCTCCTGCGGCAGCGCCGATATTGAAGGCGTCGTCCGGAAGCACGCGTGTGGTTTGCAGGAAGAACACCAATTCTTCGTCGAGGGTCTTCAAGGCCGCGATCGTCTGCACGTCGCGTAAAAGCGGTGGCAATTCTTCCAGATCCTTCGTTGCGATCGCCTTGACGCCGACGACTGCGTCCGCCGCAAGGGCCACCGTCCGCGTCGGCGTCCGCACGGTCACCAGCCGCTCGCCGCTGCCGCCTTCCGCATCGAACAGCCGCGCGGCATCGATCACCGGCGTCGGCGTTCCTCTGATCACGACGATACCGCGCACCAAGGCCGGCGCGCCGGCGACCGCCTCGACCGGCAACGTGCGCATGGTCTCGATCACCTGCGGCAGCGGCAGCGCGAACTGGTGCGAGGCGGCGCGACACAACAGCCAATAGGTTGAGGCAGCGTTTTCGTCGCCCCGCGGCGCCTGCTCGAATAAGATGTCACCTACGCGCGCACTCTGACCCATAGAACGCACTCACGCCGCGCAACGACATGCGCATGAAGTTTGCGTGCGATGCTTAATCTGCAAATCTTAATAGTTGCGCATACGTGGAAACGCGTACACGTTGCGAGCGGAGCAAATGAATGAAATGGTTTTTTCGTACCGTCGCGCAGAAACGATTTGCGTAACGATGCGCACGAAATATTTTCGGCATCAATACCGTTGTACCGGCCTTTAACGTCGCCATAACGGGTGCAGCAGAATATCCGTTGCAATCAAATGCGCCTCTACCGCAAAGAGTCGCGCACGACAGGGCGTCAAGTATGGGTCAATCGCTCAACGTGCTGATCGTTGACGATCGTGAGCACGATGCCGCGCTGGTAGTGCGGGCGTTGCGCCGCGCCGATTACAATCTCACTTATGAACGTGTCGACAGCGAGCCGGCGATGATCGCCGCGCTGACGCGGCAGTCTTGGGACATCGTGCTCGCCGACTATTCGATGCCGCAATTCAACGTGAGTGGTGCGCTCGCCGTGGTCGATCGAGCCGGCCTCGACATCCCCTTCATCGTAGTGTCCGGCTCGGTGGGCGAGGAAACCGCGGTTGAAGTCATGCGCGCCGGCGCCCATGACCTCATTCTTAAGCATAATTTGAAACGATTGGTACCGGCGGTTGCGCGCGAGCTGGAAGCCGCCCAGACGCGCCGCGACCGAAAGGTGGCCGACGCCAATCTCGATCGCGAACGAGAGTTGCTGCGCCAGCTCATGCGCGGCGTCCCCGATGCGATCTGCTTCAAGGATCTCGACCGCCGCTATATCCGTCTCAATGAACGCGAGCGGCAAAACCTCAGCGCGGCGGTCGCCACCGACGTCATCGGCAAGAACTCGGACGATTTTCATTCGCCGGACGTCGCCGCCAAACGCCGCGCGGACGAGGAATATGTGCTAGCGACGGGCGAGGCCTTGGTCGACCGCGTCGACAAAATCACCACCGCCGACGGTTCGGTACGCTGGCTTTCCGCAACCATCGCGCCGACCCGCGGCGAACACGGCGGGGTCGTCGGCATCGTCGAAATCGCGCGCGATATCACAGAGAGCAAGCGACAGGAGCAATTAAAGAATGAATTCATCGCCACGGTCAGCCACGAGTTGCGCACCCCGCTAACCTCGATCATGGGCTCCCTCGGCTTTATCGAAAGCGGCGCCGCCGGCGGCCTGCCGGATACCGCCGTGCGGCTGCTCAAGATCGCATTGGGCAATTGCCGACGGCTTGTCGGCATCGTCAACGACATCCTCGATATCGAAAAGATCGAGGCGGGAAAAATGCGGTTTGACCAGCAGCCGGTCGACGTCCTGCCGCTGTTGGATCAGGTGGCGCAGGCCAATCAAGGCATGGCAGCGCAATTCGACGTCATCGTGCGGCTCGACGATACGTCGACGCCGGCCACCATCTCGGCCGATCCGGATCGTCTGACGCAGGTCGTAACCAACCTTATGTCGAACGCGATCAAGTTTTCGCCGCGCGGTTCCGAAGTCGTTCTTAGCGTCGAAAATACGGACGATTTCGTGCGCATCAAGGTGCGCGATCACGGCCCGGGAATCCCGGACGACTATAAGAGTCGCATTTTCGAGAAATTCGTCCAGGTCGATGCGACGGATCAACGCCAGCGCGGCGGGACCGGGCTCGGCTTGAGCATCGTCAAACAGATCGTCTCCCAACTTGGCGGCAATGTCGGATTCGAGCCCGCCGCCGGCGGTGGCACAGTGTTCACGGTCGAGCTCAAAGCGATCGAGTCTGCCCACGCGTCGACAGGCGCGCCCGTCGCGCTGGTGTCCTAGGGCAGCTTCCGGCTCAAGCGCCGCGCCGCACGGCAACATTGCCGGAATTGCCGGCCGCAAACCTCGTGGCGACGGGCCACTGCGGAATTTGAGTGCGCCGGTGATACGCATCGTTCTTGCCGAAGACAATCCGGATCAGCGCCGCGGTGTTCTTGACGCGCAACTTCTCCATGATCCGCGATCGATGAACCTCGACCGTGCGCGGGCTGATACCGAGTTGCCGGCCGGCCTCTTTGCTTGAGGCGCCGTGCACGACCACGGCGAGGACTTCGAACTCGCGCGGTGTCAGCAATTCGCGGCCGGCGAAGCTCGGCAACGATGGCCGGCCGGCGGTGTCGCCGCCCGCGTCTCTCGATTTTTCAATCGCAGCGCGCACCCGCTCGGTCAAATGCTGAATCGTGAACGGCTTCTCGATGAAATCATGGGCACCGCGCTTCATCGCATCGACGACGACGGGGATTTCCCGTTTGCCGGAAAGGATGACGACGGGAGCCCGAAAGTTGCACGCGTCAAGTCGCACGAGCGTATCGAGCCCGGACAATCCTGGCAGCTCGATGTCGAGCAGCACCAGGTCCGGCGCTGCGTCGGCGGCGGCCGCCAGAAACGAGCCGGCATCGGCAAAACTCGTCGTTTGATAGCCGGCCTGCGTGAGCAGAACCGCCAGCACGTCACGCAAGTCGCGATCGTCCTCGACGATGAATATTCTCGCGGCGGGCGGCGCGTTCATCTTGATGTTTCGTTCGCGGTCTCGGTGCGCAGCGACGCGGCGCATGTCGCGATAATGACCGTGATTCATTAATGCCAAATGGCGATTCTGCGTCGTTTTGGCGATTGCGATATCTACCAATTTACCTTTCGGCCATGCCCCTTGTGACGCAAAGGCAAGATCCGCAAAGTCGAGTTCGAGAACACACGCTATTTGACCAAAATCCATTGCCCTTTGTAGATAATAACCTGCCCTTGAGCTTCCAAAGTCGATGGAGGCAAGCGTTGCAGCAGATCCAGCTGACGTCCAGCGTTAATTTTTATGGTCGCCGCAAAGCCGGTTACATCTCTCCGAACAGCATCCCAGCTCCAATCATCCCCCATAAGAATGCCTCTCTTCCCCAAAGTCGACCAACAGCCCTGAAGCTCAAGTAGAGTTTCTCCCGCTTCATGACTGCTATCCAAATAAATCACTTGGGGCAGTGTGGTCAGGCGGCCAGAATCGAAAAGTCTTCTTAATAAGCGCAAGCCGATGGAGGATGTGACCTGAATAGGGATGATGATATCCGTATGGCCCGCTACTGAAACATTGGCGAGAAATCTTTCGTAAATGGTCGCCCGACCAGCCTGTAGATTCATGAATTTCCAATTGCTGGCCTGCCGCTCGTCCTTCGCCCATTCCCTATCCCAGAAATTCACGTCGCCGCAAAAGGGATCAATACAGACGACTTCGGTTTCGCGGCCTGTCTTTTTGATGGCATCGGCAACTCGAATCGCCGAATTCCCGATCATGGAGCCGATCTCAAGCCAAAATGACGGCTTCTCGATATCCAGCACCGCATCGATCAGTTCTTCAGGGAGGAAGGTATGCGGATAACTGTCGTCAACGAAGGCCGGCTGGACATAATTTGCCGGATTGTCTCCTTCGTACAACCTTTCTTGCAATTGATGCACAATTTTGGTCTGGCCGATCTCCAAACGCCGAGCGCTAACGAGATCACCCACATTGTTGAAGCCTCTCCATTCATTCGGATCGTCGCACGGAGGCTGCAACAAATCGACATATGGGTTATCGTCCCACCGGAACAGAATGCTTTTGCCAACCGAAAATGCTTGTCCACGGCGCTCTTCGCGAACGAATATTTGGCCGTCCGATTTTACGTTGACGAGAACTTCGTTAAACCAGTGCCACCAGCCGGCAAGGGTACCAATGTCGCCAGTTCGCCACTCCGAAGCCAAAGAATAAAACTCTTGGATACGGTCACCACCGAATTGCCGAAAAAGTACACTAGCCTCATCGCTCCAGTATTTTTCTTTCTCATCGTCAGCAATGAACGATCTATGAAGTTGTTGCGACATGATCTCCGCCATGAGGCGGCCCGCATCGTCCGGAATTCGTCCGCCGATATGTTCGGCGATAGCGGCAACCAATTTAGCTTGCGGATCGGTCCCGCAAGTCCCCACCAAGGTTTCCAAAGGCACTAATAATGTCTTTTCGTCATAGGCCCAGCCAACCATCTGCCCGAAGTATTTTTGAATAAGCTCCTGGCCCCTGGCGCGCAAAAAAGCGACCAATCGCGCTCGCGGATCCTCGACACCTTCCCAGTCAAATGGCCCAACACCCCCGCGATTATACCAAAGCATTGCTGCGACCAAAGCGTGGGGCAAAGAGCGCGTGACGAAAAGCCTATTAAAACCCTTCAAAACGTAATGCGCGCCCGGCTCACAAGGAATTCTCGCCGCCGCAAATTGACCAGGGCCGACGCAAGCAGCCGCAGCCTGCAAATTCATCGGCAGCGCGTCAGATTCATTGTTGCCAAATACGTCGGCTTCAACCTGCGCCAATACCGGGTATGCGACATTCATCGAAAGTCGTAAGTGCCGATCTTCGACCTCCATAGCACGCAGAAGCGCTCCGATTGCGCCTAAATCGATCCCCGGCAAAGCAAGCACAATGGTTGGCTGCCTCGGAACTGACTCAGCATCGGCCGCGGCTTCTTGCTCAGTATGCGTCATGGGATGCGAGGCACTCCTGCTGCAGTTCTTCCGACTTCGCCATCTAAAAAGATTGTGAGCTTACGATGGCGCTTTGATCCCGCGACCGGCGCAGAATGCAATATTGAGCGGCCAGAAATGACTCGATGCTCCCGTTGGGACGCAATGAGGCAGCTCATCTAAATAGCGCGCCCGGGTCCTTCGGCTCCCCTGCGTTTATCGATCGTGCCACCTTCAACGCGCTGGCGACGACCGCATCCGTGTTGACGTATTCGTATTCGGCGAAACGACCGACGCAGACGATATCTTGCGATTTGAGATAATCGAGGATGAGATCGACATTCTTGCGATGATTGAGATCGTAAATCACATAGGCAAGCGGCTCCGTCCTGGTCTGCAAGGCGACCAGATCCGAGGGCTTTGCGATTCCAAGCTTTCCCAAGTCCCGCACCACGGTTTGCTCGATCGTCGACACATCGATGCCGCTGAGGTAGCTGTCCGGACGGAAAGTGATTTCCGCCATAAGCGTGGCCGCATCGTTTTCGCGACAATAGCTTTGTCCCAGGTAATTTATGTTGGTAAGCCGGTGAAACACGATGTCGGGGTCGGGAATGTAATACGCCAGATCGCCGGCCATGGTCGTGCGCTTGTAATGAAGGACGACGACATGGATCGCGTTCCACTTCAATGCGGACACGGCATTTTGTACCGAATCCGGGCTCGGCAGACACGCAAGCAAGGTCTGAAGCGGCATGC
>Ga0335078_10008149_pt1 | contig 15577 bp, 13 predicted proteins | sample Lox_Sample_32_FD_206711 | JGI IMG/M metagenome (GOLD analysis project Ga0335078, IMG submission 206711) | Soil microbial communities from Loxahatchee National Wildlife Refuge, Florida, United States - Lox_Sample_3.2 | ecosystem: Environmental > Terrestrial > Soil > Wetlands | place: USA... | reverse complement strand
CTCAGCGCGCTGTTCGTCTGGCGCGTGTTGCGCGCAGCGGAGCCGTTCTTGCCGATTGCGGTGCTCAAAAATCCGGTGATGCGGGCCGGCAGCCTTACCTCGGCCTGCTCGCAGGGGGTCTCCATCGGGCTAACGATCTTCGTGCCGATCTACTACGAGATGGTGCATGGCCTCTCGGCGAGCGATTCCGGCATAGCGCTTATTCCGATCGTGATCATGACCACGCCCGGCTCTTTTTTGTCGGGACGCTGCATGCTCTATTTGAATCGCTACAAGTGGTTTCCGTTGCTGATGCTCAGCATCGCCACGTTAGCGGTTATGCTCCTGGCGATTCATCCGTTGGTGCCGGTGTGGGTGGTTGCCGTGGTTACCGGATTGGTCGGCCTGGGGACCGGCAGCTCCTATCCGGTGGTCACGGTCTCGATCCAAAATGCGGTGGCGCATCAGCAGATCGGCATCGCGATGGGGGCGATGAATTTCTTCCGGGCCCTGGCGAGTGCGTTTGTGGTCGCGGTGATGGGTGCGATCATGCTTGCACATCTGGGTACGGCGCCGCAGCGAGGCGGCGTTGCGACCAGCATCGTTACGGTCGGGGGCAACGTGGCGATGGATCATCTCGCTCGCACGTTCAGCCACATCTTCGCGGTGGCAGTGATTTTTCTGATCATCGGCATCGTTTCGCTGATCGTGATGGAGGAGCGGCCGTTGCGCACCACCGTGCTGACCGCGCCCGCGGCACGGGAGACGCCGGCCCGCGCGGCTCAGTAGCGCCGCGATCCGCAACCGCGTAAGCTCGATAAAAATCCGGGAGGTATACATGGCGCGCATCTTCATGGTGACGGGCATCGTCCTCTTTGCCGTACTCGTTGCCGCCGGAGGGGCGCCCGCTCAGACCATTATCGATGAGTGGTATCAGGCCAAGCTGCCGGCTCCGCCACCACTCAAACCCGTCACCATCGATCCGAAGACTACCGCGCTGCTGGTGATGGATTTCACCGTGCAAACCTGCACGCAGGCGCGGCGGCCGCGTTGCGCCGCCTCGGTGCCGAAGGTGAAGAACTTCGTCGAAGCAGCACGCGCCAAGGGCGCACTGATTATCTACAGCGTCGCTGTTCCGAAGTCGGTTCCGGCCGATATCCTCAAGGACCTCACGCCGGCTCCGGGCGAAGAAGTGCTGCCGCCGCTCGGTCCCGATAAATTCATCCACAGCGATCTGGAAAAAACGCTGCACGATAAGGGCATAACGACAGTGGTGGCGATGGGCACGCAGGCGCAGACCTCGGTGCTGCATACCGGCGGCGAAGCCGCCTTGCGCGGCTTTAAGGTCATCGTTCCTGTCGACGCCATGTCGGCGGATGATCTTTTCCCCGAACTCTACACCGCCTGGCACCTTGCCAATGCCGCGCGCATCAGCAGCCAGATGACGTTGACCAAGCTCGACATGATCGGGTTTTAGCGGCGCGTGAATTATCGATAATCGAGCGCACCAGACTTGCCGAAGAACTTTGTTACGGCGCAAGCGATGAACCGAGCGACCGTGCCGTCTGCGTGATCCAGGTACGATAGCGGGTAAGCGGTGTGACGCCGGTCAGGCCGCCGCAGCCGGCCGAAAATTTCGGTCCTGTCGACCAGCTGACAATGCCGACAATGGAGAGATTGCCGCCCGCGTTGCGGAATGCCGGAGCGCCGGAATCGCCGCCGCAGGCGCCAAGACCGGGGCGTTGGTCTTCGGTGCGAGGGTCGACCAGACGCAGTTGCAGGGAGTTGGGCTCGCCGGTAGCGACCAGCGTTGCGGAGCGTACAGTGCCGCCTGTGCGCCCGTCGCCGCGCACAGTGACGCCATAGCCGGCGACTACGAAAGCATCGCCGGTCATGATCGGACGGGTGGCATCATCAAGCGGGACGGGTGGAATTTTCACCGGGAGCGGCTCCGCAAGCTTGGCAAGGGCCACGTCTGCGGTGGCGAGATGAGCGAACAGCTTCTTGATTTCGAACAGCGGATCGCGTGCGATGCGAACGATATCCTTCAGCTCCGGCCTCCTGGCGGACCATGTATCGGCAAGCTTGTAGTCGGCGCCGGGCTGGACGCAGTGCGCAGCCGTGAGCAGCAGATCGCGCGCAATCGCGGTAGCTGTGCACGCCGTGCCGTAAGAGCCGAGAATCATCACCACCGAGCGTCCAGCGCCATCAGCGGCGGGTTGTGCGCCGCCGACCATGGCCGCGGCGGGAGCAACGCCCGCCGCGCAAAATATAGCGATCAGACAGAACGCCGTGGCGCAGCAGAACTTGCCAAGACGAGCGGCGCCGACAATCGTTTTTATTGTCTTGCTCATCCTACCGGCCGAGCGATCGGGCCGCATGATTGGGAGGTTAGCTTGCCCTAAAACTGCCGCTCGGGCACGGTCCATTACGCGATATTTAGGTCGAATCATGTATTGCATTGGACGAGTGGCTATACTTACGCTGAGCATGCTTACACTGGCGCAGGCGCGTGCAGAAGGGCCAGCGCGGCCGTCGCATCCCACCGCTCACCCGCGGCATGTATGTCTCAATCAAAGGGAGCGGCAGGCTGCTATCCAAAGCGGAAAAGTGATCCATCTCGCCGCCGCGATGCGGTCGGCAAAGAAACGCATGCCGGGAAGTGTGGTGCGGGCACGGCTCTGCCGCGGCGGGGGCGGGCTCGTCTACGTACTGACAATCCTTGCGCGCGATGGCAAAGTGGCGCGCTTGAAGGTCGATGCTGTCAAAGGCACCCTGGTCGGCAAACGCTGAGCGGAGCTTAGTTCCTTGCGCCTTCTCGTTGTTGAGGACGACCCCGATCTTAACCGGCAGCTGTCCACCGCGTTGAGCGACGCAGGCTATGTCGTCGACCGCGCCTTCGACGGCGAGGAGGGCCATTTCCTCGGTGACAGCGAGCCTTACGACGCGATCATTCTCGATATCGGATTGCCGAAAATGGACGGCATTTCGGTACTCGAAGGTTGGCGGCGCGCCGGCCGCACCATGCCGGTGCTGATCCTCACGGCGCGGGATCGCTGGAGCGACAAGGTGCAAGGCTTCGATGCCGGTGCCGACGATTACGTTGCCAAGCCGTTCCACCTGGAAGAGGTTTTGGCCCGCGTGCGCGCTCTGCTGCGCCGCTCGGCGGGGCATGCCAAGAGCGAGTTCACCTGCGGCTCAGTCCGTCTCGATACCAGAACGGGACGCGTCGCTGTTGATGGTAATCCGGTGAAACTGACTTCGCACGAATATCGGCTCCTCGCCTACCTGATGCATCATACCGGGCGGGTTGTATCGCGCACCGAACTCGTCGAGCATCTTTACGATCAGGACTTTGACCGGGATTCAAACACCATCGAGGTGTTCGTCGGCCGCATCCGCAAGAAACTCGGTGTCGACGTCATACAGACGGTGCGCGGCCTCGGATATCTGCTTACGCCTCCCGATGCGCACTAATTCGCTGGCGCTCCGCCTGTTCTTGTGGGCGGCCGGATGGACGCTGATCATCCTCATCGTCACCGGCTTTGCGCTTTCCACGCTTTATCGCCACGCCGTCGAGCGCGCGTTCGACCGCCGGCTCGACGTCTATTTGCGCACGCTGGTCGCTGACGTGGCCTCGCCTGAGGATGGCGGCGAGAATTTTCCGCAGTCGATCGGCGAGCCGCTTTTTGAACTGCCGCTGTCGGGCTGGTATTGGCAGGTGACGCGGCTCGATACCACAACGCCGCAAGTGCGATCGTCGCGCTCACTGTGGGATTCGGCGCTGCCGCAGCTCAACGATGATCGCTCCGCTGCCGGCAACGAATACCGGCAAGGCTACGCAAAGGGGCCGGAGGAGCAGGAGCTGCGAATCGTCGAGCGCAATATCGATCTCGGCGACGACGGCAAATATTTGATTGAGGTGGCGGGCGACGCCTCGGAGATCGACGACGAGACGCGCAGCTTCGACGGCGTCATCAGTGCCATTTTCGCCGCGTTGACTTTGGCGCTGCTGTTGACCACGGCGCTCCAAGTGCGTTTCGGCTTGGCGCCGCTCACCCGCATCTCGCAGCGGCTGGCGGCGATCCGCTCTGGGCGTGCCGAGCGCCTCGAGGGTCAATTTCCGGTCGAGATCGCTCCGCTCGCGCGCGAGACCAATGCACTGCTTGACGCCAATCGCGAAATTGTCGAGCGAGCGCGTACCCACGTCGGCAATCTTGCGCATGCGCTGAAGACGCCGCTCTCGGTCATCGTCAATGAGGCGGCTGCGCGCGGTGACGATCCGCTGGCGCAGAAAGTGCGCGAGCAGGCGGACATCATGCGCGACCAGGTGACGCGCCAGCTCGAACGGGCGCGGCTTGCTGCGCGCTTAACCGTCGTCGGGACGCTGACCGACGTTCCTCCGGTCGTCACCGCGTTGGCGCGCACCATGGAAAAGCTCTATCGCGACCGCGACATCGCAATTGCTGTGGATTTGCCCGAGCACGCCTTTTTCCGCGGCGAGCAGCAGGACCTCGAAGAGATGATCGGCAATCTCGTCGATAACGGCTGCAAATGGGCGCAGTCGCGCGTCGCGATCGAAGTGGTGGCCGACCGCGCCGGCGCGGAGCCCGGAAAAGGGCAAAAAAACCAGAATGCCGGTACCGCCGAGAACGGGGACAAACCTCGCCTGCGCATCATTGTCGACGACGATGGGCCTGGCCTTTCGGCCGGCGAGCGCGAGCAGGTGGCGCTGCGCGGCCGCCGGCTTGACGAAACCAAGCCCGGCTCAGGTCTCGGCCTTTCCATTGTGGTTGAGCTTGCCGGCCTTTATAGCGGCGCGCTTACGCTTGGCACCGCGCCGATCGGCGGCTTGCGGGCCGAATTGGCGCTCCCGGCCGGATGAGTTAGCACCCCCACAACTCCTTTGACGCAATGCGCGCCCCCTCGGCAAGCGACTTGAGTTTCGCCCACACGATTGACGGATGCACCTCTTTCGATCCGGCGAAGGTGGCGAAGCCGCAATCGGACCCGGCGATCACGTTCTCGCGGCCGACCACGCCGGCGAAGCGCACGATTCGCTCGGCCACGAGTTCGGGATGTTCGACCAAAACGGTGGAGTGCGAAATCACGCCGGGGATCAGGATTTTTCCGTCCGGCAGCTTGATCTTCTTCCACACGCTCCATTCGTGCTCGTGACGTGGGTTGGCGGCCTCGAACGAATAGGCGCCGGCGCGGATTTTCAATATGATATCGACGACGTCTTTGAGCTCCATATCGTGGACGCGTGGACCCATATTGATGCCGTAGCAGGTGTGAAAGCGGACTTTCTGCTCCGGGATATCGCGTAGCGCATGATTGAGCGCCTCTACGCGGATTTCCGCCCATTTGCGGCAATCGGCAATGCTCGCCTCCGGATGGATGATGTAATAGGTGACGAGCCGCGGATCGTCGATTTGCAGTAATAGGCCGGCGTCGACAATGGCGCGGTATTCCTCGCCCATCGCTTCGGCAATGGCGAAGACGTACTCCTCCTGCGTCTTGTAATAGGCATTGCGCTGCCAATCTTCGATGTTGGATGGCGAAATCGCCGGCATGAAGGCTTCTTCGACTTTCGCGCCATTGAGCGCCGCTTTGAAATTATCGATGTCCCGTTTGAGCGGCGCGTGGCCCTTATAGGTGATCGGCCCGGTGCAGACCATGTGAGCGTGGCGCGAGGCGGCGTGGGTCTGTGCGTAGAATTCCGGAAATGACAAACCCTCGCGCGACGTGGCCCATTGGTTGCGCGGGCCTGCCGCCGTGTCGAGTTCGTAACCGCCGAGTCGCTCGTTAATGTAGCTGACGAAGCTCGGCTTGCCGTATTCGCCGTCGTCGACCACGTCGACACCCAGCTCGGCCTGCTGCTTCACGACTTCGGCGACGGCGGCACGCAGCCGAGTCGCCGCGGCCGGCGAGTCAAAAGCTCTTGGTCCGTCGCGCTCGACGAGTGCGAGCAGGTCCGGTGGCCGTGGCAGACTGCCCGCGTGAGTGGTGAGAATTCGGTCGACGCTGTACTTCATGATTTTATTGAATCTGCATGTGGAATTCGCGGATGGTGGGCGCCGCCTCGTTCACGGTCTCGACGAGCACGCGGCCAAACTCCTCCGGTGTGGAGGAAACCGGGATATTGCCGGCCTTCTCCAGGAAATCTCGGTATTCCTCCGAACTTGTAATCGATACGATGTGGCGATTGAGGAGGTCGACAATCTCCTTCGGCGTGCCTGCGCCAGCGCAGACGCCAAGCCAGCCGAAGGGCGTCAGCTTATTTCCCAGTTCAGTCAGTGTCGGGACGTCGGGAAAGCTTTTGAGCCGTTGCGGACTCGTCGTCGCAAGCACTTTCAGTTGGCCGCTCTTGTAGTAGGGGCCGATCGCGATCGGTGGGCCGACTTGGAAATGCATGCGCCCGGCCAGCATTTCCTGCGTGATTTCATTGGAGCCCTTGAAAGGCACCTTGGTCATCTTGATGCCGGCGGTCTTTTCCAGCTCATGCGCAACCAGTTCCTGCGTCGATCCAGCACCCACTGTGCCGTAGAGAATCTCGCCCGGATGCGCCTTGGCGTAGCTGACGAACTGAGCGAAGTTGTCGACTGGCACCGACTTGGCGAGCGCCATCAAATAATAATATTTTGACACCAGCGCCACGGGAGCGATGTCGCTCAGCTTGTACGAGACGTTTTTGTAAAGCAGCGTGTTGATCGCATCAAAATAAGTGCAAAACGACAGACTATAGCCGTCGCGCGGCTGGGCCAGGATGTCATTGAGCGCAATCATCCCGCCGGCACCCGGCTTATTCTCGACGTAAACTTTCTGGCCGAGTTGCGCACCGAGTCGGTCGGCGATAAAGCGCGCTGGGATATCGGTCGGGCCGCCGGCCAAAAAGCCGACGACCAGCCTGATCGGGTGTGTCGGATAGGTCTGCGCCGCAGCAGCCACAACTGTCCCGCCGAGGAGAACGGCCGCCGCGATGCCTCGAAGCAAGGCGCGTTTCTTCGATGAAACCGGCGACCGCCGTGCGATGGCAGGCATGGCGGCTCAATCCAGTGTGACGTGGGCGGAAACGATGACTTTCTTCCAACGCTCGACTTCGTCGTGAAAATAGGCGGTCGTCGCCTGTGGGGTGCCGCCGGCAGGTTCAGCCGACAGCGTGGCGAAGCGTGCCTGAACACCAGGATCGCGCAGTGCCTCGTTCACGTCAGCATTGATCTTATCGACGATCGCCGCGGGTGTTTTCGGCGGTGCAGCAAGCGCGAACCAGGTCACCGAGGCGAACCCCGGCAGGGTTTCCGCAATGGTCGGCACGTTCGGCAGCGACTTAACGCGCTCCGGGGCGGCGACCGCAATCAGTTTCAGCTTTCCAGCCTTTACGAACTGCATTGACACTCCGAGATTGTCGAACATCGAGTCGACGCTGCCGGCGACAAGATCGTTGAGTGCGGGCGCTGAGCCGCGATACGGTACGTTCTGCAGCTTGACGTTCGCCATCAGCTGAAACAGCTCGGATGTCAGATGCGACGTGGTGCCGTTGCCCTGGGTGGCATCGGTAATTTTGCCCGGATTGGCCTTGGCGTAGGCGATGAAGTCCTTGACGGTCTCGGCCTTGATCTTGACCGGGTTGACGACGAGCGCGTTTGATACGCGGCCCAGCACCACGATCGGCACAAATTGCAACGGGTCAAATTCGAGGTGCTTGTAAAGGTTCTGGTTGACGACGAGAGGGCCAGGCGGCGACGACAACAGCGTGTATCCGTCGGGGTCGGCCTTGGCCACGACTTCGGCGCCGATATTACCGCCCGCGCCGGTCCGGTTCTCGATAATGACCGATTGGCCCCATTTGCGCGACAGCCAGTCGCCGACGATGCGCGGCATGACGTCCGCGGTGCCGCCGGGCGGATACGGCACCACGATCTTGACCACGTGAGTTGGATAAGCTTGCGCCTGTGCCGGCCGCGGTAAAAGCGCCAGCGGGACGCTCAGTGCAAGGAATATTGCTCCGACCGAAGCTTGCATTTGTCGACGGGAAAGACGGCGCATTGCTTCTCCTGGTTAGCGTTCTCGGGCCATCGCGATCGACACCGCGCAATCGTAGCTACGATCTCCGGTGAGATCGGCGGAGCTTAGTCACGGCGCCGCGCGTCGGCAATGGACGCGATTGCCGGGGACGCCGGCCTGACGGTGATTCCCGGCGCCGCCGCAGTTGCCTGTGGTCGGCCGTACTGCCTTGAATTCCCGGGGTTTTATGTAACTCCTTCTTAATCGCCGCAAGACTAGAACGGCTCCGGTGCGTCCAGCCAGCACGGTGTGCCGATGACGAGCGCTGGGTCGTCAATCGAACGGCTGCGGGAATATCTGCAATCTCTTTCGCTGGAAACCCGGGCGATGCTGGTCGCCGAGCTCGAGCGCGCCATGTTGCGCGAGGGCGACGTCGCCGGCAGCGAATTCGTGTTGCAGGAATTGCGGCGAACGATCCGGGCTTCCTCGCAGCAGGCGCCGCGCATCGGCGATGCGGCGCGCAAATTCTTCGTGCCGGCAGAGCCGTTCTTGGTCGACGGCCCGCCCGATCACAAGCGCGTCGGCCGCTTGGCCCGCCTGTCGCTGGAGCCGATCTGGCAGTGGATCGGCCGCGATCTGATGCCTGCGGAAGCAAAAGCGCTGAGCGAGGACATTAACCGCGCCCTATCGGCGGAAGATCGGATAAAGGCTGAACAACTGGTCCGCGCGCTGCACGACCGAGCCATCCAGCGTATGAACGATTCCGTCGTCGCGATCGAGGACGATGAGAAGGCGCGACGGCGGTTTTCCGTGCAGGTCGGCACGCCGCGGGCGATCGAAGACGTGAAGACGCTGATCGGGATCCTCGGCATCCGTGATCAACTCGCCGAATTGGCGCGGCGGCTGCCCGAACATATCCGTGCTTTCGAGCGCGAGTACGTCGATCAGGTCAAGTCGCTCATTGATTTGGCAGCCGCGCAGACATCGTTGCAGGACAGCGCCGCGCAGAGACGCGATCTGTTGCTCTACGGATTGATCATGGCGACGAATCGGCTGGCCGCGCCATGGCAGCTCATTCGCATCGCCACCCGCGCTGCCGAAACCGATGACACCGCCCGGATCGCCGAGAACCCCTATGCTGTGGCGGTCACGATCGTCCTTGCCGAGCTTGAATACATGGTCAGTGAACTACGGTTGGAGCTTAAGGCCGGTCGACCGGTCGCCTCGCTGCTCAAGAGCCTACACGATGGCGCGCGCGGCATGCGCACCGAAATGGATCTGTCCGTCGATTCGGCCTGGAGCCGTCAATTGGCCGCAATCCGCAGCGCTGTGTCGAATATAGTAACTGCCGAGATCGAGACTGTGCCGGGCCGCGTCCGCCGACTGCTACGGCCGCGTCCCGCCAATGAGATTGCGCCCGGATCGTCGCTCGACGCCATCGATGTCCACGACCTGGAGGCGCGGGTCGAACTGGTCGGTACCTGCCGCCATTACGCCAGCGAGTTGGCCGCCAGTGAAGTGACCCAGCGCACCTATTCGGAGCTCACGCAATATCTGGAGACCGGCACCAAGATCCTGCTTGATGCGTTGCGCCACTCCGACGACGCCGAGCGGCCGTTCCGGCACTCCCAGGTCGACGCCGCAGTGCGGTTCTGCCGGACCGTGTTCGGTGGCGACTACGCAGCGCTTTTGGCCAAGGCGGCCGAAGTGGCAGTGCAGGGTGCGGCCGGCGAGCGAAGATCCTTATGGGCCTAGGCCAGCCGCTCGCCGTGGGCCCTATGGCGGATAACGAGCTGCGCGAAGTGCGAAATTCCTGCACTGACGTTCCCATTGCGGCCTTATTCGCGCCGTGATGTAAGGGCGCCGCGAGTGCACCATCAGGCCCTTGGCTTTTGTCATTAAGATAATGAAATAACGGCATGATGCTTTGGATCATTTTTGCCTTGATGAGTGCCGCGGCAATTATTGCCCTTTTGTGGCCCTTGGCCCATAAGCCGCGTGTTAGCCACGCCGGCAGCGATATCGTCGTCTATCGAGATCAATTAGAGGAAATCGACCGTGATCGCAGCGCTGGCCTGATCGGCGAGGCCGAGGCGGAGGCGGCGCAGGTCGAGGTTTCGCGCCGACTGCTTGCTGCCGCGGATTCGCAGGCGCCGCCGCCCCCCGTTCAACCCCTCTGGCACCGCCGCGCCGCGGCTCTTGCCGCTTTGATTGTACTTTCCGCCATTCCAGCCGGCCTCTATGCCGTGCTTGGCTCGCCAAATGTTCCCGATCAGCCCGCTTATGCGCGCGCCGCTATGCCGGCGGATCATCAATCAATCGTTGCGCTTATCGCGCAGGTCGAACGGCATCTGGCGGAGAATCCCAACGATGGCGCCGGCTGGCAGCTGATCGCTCCCGTCTATATGCGGCTTGGCCGTTACGCCGATGCGGTGGCGGCATTCCGTAAATCGCTGGCGCTTAACGGCGAGACCGCCACCCGCGATTCGGATCTTGGCGAGGCGCTAGTCGCAGCCGCCAATGGCGTTGTTACCCACGAAGCAAAGCAGCTGTTCGAGCGCGCCGTCGCGCGCGACGATCATGATCCAAAGGCGCGCTATTTCCTCGGCTTGGCGGACGAGCAGGACGGCAACCGCGACGCCGCTGCAGCGAAATGGCGCGCCCTGCTCGCCGATGCGCCGGCAGATGCCCCGTGGGCTGGTTTAGTGCGCGCGGCGCTCGCGCGGGTGACGAACAAACCTGTTGCCGGAACGGGTCCGACTCTGCAGCAGATGGCTGCTGCGGAAAGCATGCCCGAGGCGCAGCGCGAAGCGATGATCCGCGGCATGGTACAAAAGCTCGCCGATAAACTGCACGCGGATGGAAGCGACCTTGCGGGCTGGCTGCGCCTGGTGCGAGCCTATGTGGTGCTCGGCGATCAAGATAAGGCCAAGGGCGCGGCGGCCGACGCCAAGCGTGCGCTTGCCGGCCATCCCGAAGCCGTCAAACAGATAGACGACCTCGTCAAAAATCTCGGTCTCGAAGGTTGACGGACATCATGATCCGCTGCAGACAATCGCCATGACTCGCAAGCAGCGACGCCTCGTGCTGATTGGCGGATCGCTCGGCGTGCTGGCGATCGCGGTCGCGCTCATGCTCAATGCCTTCCGCGACTCGATCGTGTTCTTCAATTCGCCGAGCGACATCTTGGAAAACCATGTCGGACCCGGGACCCGCATACGGCTCGGCGGTTTGGTGAAAACCGGCAGCCTCGTGCGCAGCGACGGCTTGCGCATCCGCTTCGAAGTCACCGACGGCAAGAATGAAATCCCCGTCACCTACAGGGGCGTCGTGCCCGACCTGTTCCGAGAAGGGCAAGGGGTGGTGGCTGAGGGTGCGCTTAATACTTCCGGCGTATTTATCGCCGATACGATCCTCGCCAAGCACGATGCGACGTACATGCCGAAGGAAGTCGTCGACGCTCTAAAGAAATCGGGCCATTGGAAGGATGAGTATGAGCAGCGGGCGGCGCTGCCGGTGACCGGAGCGACCAAGTGATTCCTGAACTCGGTCATTACGCTTTGATGTTGGCGCTTGGCGTCGCCCTCGTCCAGGGCACGATGCCGATCGTCGGCACCCGCACCAACGATCCGCTGCTGATGAGCATGGCGACGCCCGCCGCGCTTGCGCAATTTGCCTTCGTGGCGATCGCATTCCTGGCGCTCGCCGAATGCTACGTCGTTTCCGATTTCTCGGTTTTTAATGTCTACGAGAATTCGAATACGACGATGCCGCTGATTTACCGGCTCACCAGCGTCTGGGGAAACCACGAAGGTTCGATGATGCTGTGGGTGTCCATCCTCGTCTTCTTCGGCGCACTCGTCGCCTTATTCGGCGGCAATCTGCCGTCCGCGCTGAAAGCCAACGCGCTCGCTGTGCAGGCCTGGATCGCCGCAGCCTTCGAACTTTTCATTCTTGCCACCTCGAATCCTTTCCTGCGCATACCCAATGCGCCGTTCGAAGGTCGCGACCTTAATCCGATCCTGCAGGACCCGGGCCTCGCCTTCCATCCGCCGATGCTTTACCTCGGCTATGTCGGCTTCTCGATAACCTTTTCATTCGCCATCGCCGCTCTTTTGGAGGGCCGCATCGACGCGGCATGGGCGCGCTGGGTGCGGCCTTGGGTGCTGGTCGCCTGGATGTGTCTGACGCTCGGCATCGCCGGCGGATCTTACTGGTCCTATTACGAACTTGGCTGGGGCGGCTTCTGGTTTTGGGATCCGGTGGAAAATGCCTCCCTCATGCCCTGGCTCGCCGGAACCGCGTTGTTGCACAGCGCTCTGGTGATGGAAAAACGCGAGGCGCTAAAAGTCTGGACCATTCTCCTTGCCATTTTGACTTTCTCGCTGTCGCTCATGGGGACGTTCCTGGTGCGCTCCGGTGTGCTCACGTCGGTTCATGCGTTTGCTACCGATCCGGCACGCGGCGTCTTTATTCTGGCTATTCTAGTAGTCTTTATCGGCGGCGCGCTGTCGCTCTATGCCTGGCGTGCGCCTTTGCTCAAGCAGGGCGGTTTGTTTGCGCCAATCTCGCGCGAAGGCGCGCTAGTCTTCAACAACCTGTTTTTGGTCACCGCCTGCGCCACCGTTTTGATCGGTACGCTCTATCCGTTGGCTCTTGCGGCGTTGACCGGAGAAAAGATTTCGGTCGGCCCGCCATTCTTCAATTCGACTTTCGGACCGCTTTTCATTGCGCTGATGATCGTGATGCCGTTCGGGCCGTTGATGGGGTGGAAGCGCGGCGATCTGCTCGGCGCAGCTCAACGCTTGCTCGCGGCCGCCATATTGTCAGCAGTCGCCGCCGCCGCCGCTTTCGCGATCACGCATCGCGGCCCGGTGCTAGCGCCGTTCGGCATCGGCATTGCCATCTTTGTCATGGCTGGCGCGGTGACCGACATTGTCGAGCGCACGATGGTCTTGCGCGTGCCATCGCGTGTCGCGTTGATGCGGGCAGTGGGACTGCCGCGTTCCGCCTGGGGCACTGCTTTTGCGCATTTCGGTCTCGGCGTCACACTTTTCGGTATCGTCGCCGTCACGGCTTGGAGCAGCGAGCGAATTGCGGAAGTCAAGCCGGGAGGCAGCCTCGACATCGCCCATTACCGGGTGACGTTTGACGGCGTGTTCAATCGTACCGGCTCGAATTATCAAGATGTGGTCGGCCGGTTCACTGTGCTCCGCGGCGACGAATTGGTGGGCGTTATGGAGCCGAGCCGGCGCAACTTCCCGGACCGCGACATGGCGACCACCGAAGCGGCGCTGATGACGCGTGGCGTGAGCCAGCTGTACATTTCGATCGGCGATCCCAATAAGGACGGCAGCATTCCGGTGCGGGTGTATTTCAAGCCGCAGGTACTGCTGATCTGGCTCGGCGCCGGATTTATGTTCTTCGGTGGGGCGCTGTCGCTCTCCGATCGGCGGCTGCGGATCGGTGCGCCCCGGCCGGCAAAGGCGAGACAGCAGAAGCCAAAGGCCGCGCTGCAGGCGGCGGAGTAGGCGTCATGAAATACCTGCAGGCGCTCGCATTGCTGCTCATGCTTTTCGCAACCGCCCCATCCTGGGCGGTCGAGCCGGACGAAATGCTTTCAAATCCGGCTTTGGAGGCGCGTGCCCGCGCCATCTCCAGGGAATTGCGCTGCATGGTCTGCCAGAACGAGTCGATCGACGAATCGCAGGCGCCGCTGGCGCACGATCTGCGCCTTCTAGTGCGCCAGCGGATAATGGCTGGCGACAGCGATCAGCAGGTCATCGATTTTCTCGTTTCCCGCTACGGCGAATTCATCTTGTTGAGACCGCCGCTGTCTTGGAACACCGTGGCATTGTGGGGGGCCGCCCCGGCTTTGCTGTTGCTCGGCGCAATAATGATAGTCGCCGTCGAACGACGCCGGCGCAACGCGGCTCAGCCGGCGACGGCGCAGCTCAGTGCCGCAGAACAAGCGCGGCTTACCGAAATCCTGAACAGTGAGACCGCGCCGTAATCCTTTGACCTGGGCTCGCCTGAGCTGCCGCAAGAGAAAGCCATACTAACACGCTGTTTTGTTTGTATAATTTTCTAGAGCCCTGACATTACTAAATTTTAATGTAGCCGACAGAAACCGGTAATGCTCTCTGCCGCATGTTGGCCGTTGAAAGCCAGAGGCCTCGGCGGTGCTCCGCAAGGCGGCTCCCGAATTAACAGCAAGGAACGCGGTTTATGAACGATAATGGTTCCGCTTCTCGTCGCAGCCTGTCGGCGCGGCGCGCAGTGCTGCTGGCGACGACGATCGCCGGTTTTGGCGCCGCAGCGCTGCTGATCGCGCCCAACGCATGGCCCAAATTTGATCTGCTCGGCGCCGCTGCGCAGGCGCAGAATTTGAGCGAAAAGGCAGGGGAGATCGCGCAGAAGCCCATCGGTTTCGCTGACATCGTCGCCAAAGTGAAGCCTGCAGTGATCTCGGTGCGGGTCAAGATGGAGGCGAAAGGGAATTCGAACCTCAAGGACGACGAACAGGAGATTCCTTTCCCGCCCAATTCGCCGTTCGAGCGGTTCTTCAAGCGCTTCGGCATGCCCGATCAGAAAAGCCATCCTGAAGTGATCACCGGGCAGGGCTCGGGCTTCTTTATTTCAAGCGACGGCTACGCTGTGACCAACAACCACGTGGTGCAAAACGCCGAAAGCGTGAAGGTTACGACCGACGATGGCAAGACTTACAGCGCCAAGGTCATCGGGACCGATCCACGGACCGATCTCGCACTGATCAAAGTCGACGGCAAGGATTTCCCCTACGTGAAACTTGCCGACGCTACGCCACGCGTCGGCGATTGGGTGCTCGCGGTCGGCAATCCGTTTGGGCTCGGCGGCACAGTGACCGCCGGCATCGTCTCGGCTCGCGGTCGCGATATAGGCACCGGTCCCTACGACGACTTCATCCAGATCGATGCACCGGTCAACAAAGGCAATTCGGGTGGACCGACTTTCGACGTCAATGGCAACGTCATCGGCGTCAACACGGCGATCTATTCGCCTTCCGGCGGTTCTGTCGGCATTGCATTCGCTATTCCGGCCGATACGGTCGACAGCGTTATCAAGCAGCTGCGCGAAAAAGGCAGCGTGACTCGCGGTTGGATCGGTGTGCAGATCCAGCCCGTAACCCCCGACATCGCCGACAGCATGGGCTTGAAAGAGGCGAGGGGTGCGCTCGTTGCCGAGCCGCAGGCTAACAGCCCGGCGATCAAAGCCGGCATCAAGAGCGGCGATGTTATTATTTCGGTCAACGGCAAGACGATCCGCGACGCGCGACAACTTGCCCGGTTGATCGGAACGATGGCGCCGGGCACCACAGTGACGCTTGGATTGATTCACAATGGAGAACAAAACACCGTCACCCTGACGCTCGGCACGCTGCCGAACGAGAAGGAGGCAGCCAATCAACCGAGCCAGCAGAAGGATCGCAGCTCGGAGATCGACGTGCCGAAGCTTGGCTTCTCGCTAGCCGAGGCCGACAAGGTGTCAGGAGCAGGCGGTAAAGGCGTCGTCGTTACCGCGATCGCCGAAGGCGGAGTCGCCGCCGATCACG
>Ga0335078_10008148_pt1 | contig 15577 bp, 10 predicted proteins | sample Lox_Sample_32_FD_206711 | JGI IMG/M metagenome (GOLD analysis project Ga0335078, IMG submission 206711) | Soil microbial communities from Loxahatchee National Wildlife Refuge, Florida, United States - Lox_Sample_3.2 | ecosystem: Environmental > Terrestrial > Soil > Wetlands | place: USA... | reverse complement strand
TGGCGGCGGTGTCGTGGGCGGGGACGCTGCCGCTGGTGCCGGTGCTGATGCTGGTCTTCCCGACCGGCGGCCCGCCTTCGCGGCGTTGGCGGCCGGTGCTGTGGGCGCAACTGGCCACCGTCGCGGTACTTGCCGTGCTGTCGGCGATCGGCGAGGGCGAGGTGCCGCATGGGCTGGAGCCGCTGGCCGCGCTGTCGGGGGTGGTGCTGCTCGGCAGCGGCGTGCTGGCCGTGGTGCGGCGGGTGGCGGGCTGGCGGGCAGCGACCGGTGCGGAGCGGGCGCAGCTGCGCGGCTTCGCCATCGTCGGTGCGGTGATCGCGCTCGGCTACCTGCTCGGCGGGCTGCTGCTGCTGGCCGGCCTGGACGACGTCCGTCATGTCATCGGCGATGCCCTGCTGTTTCTGACGATGATCGCCGGGCTGCCAATCGCGGTCGGAGTGGCCATCCTGCGCCACCGGCTGTACGGGATCGACCCGCTGGTCAACCGGGTGCTGGTGTGGGCGACGGTCAGCGCCGTGCTGCTCGGGGCCTATTTCGGGATCGTCGCCGCGGTGACCGCGCTGCTGGGCGGCTCGCGGACGCCGGCGCCGGTGACGCTGGTCGCCGCGGCGGTGGTGGCGCTGGCGCTGGCGCCGGTTCGGGTCCGCGCCCAGCGGCTGGTCGACCGGCTGATGTACGGCGATCGCAGCGACCCGGTGCGCATCTTGCGCTCCCTGGGTGCGCGGCTGGCGGCCACCGTCGCACCCGACGAGGTGGCCCGGACCCTGGTCCAGACGCTGACCGGCACGCTGCGGCTGCCCTGGGCCGCGGTCGAGCTGGACCGGGAGGGCCAATGGGAACGGATGGCCGAGGCTGGTGACCGGAGTGTGGCCAGTGAGCCGGTCACCGTCCCGCTTACCCATGCTGAGGAACAGGTCGGGCGCCTGCTAGTACAGCCGCGCCGTGGCGAGGCCGCCTTGACCCGAACGGACCGGCAGTTGCTGGCCGATCTGGCGGTGCATGCCGGCCCGGCCGTGCGCGCGGCCTGGCTGGTCGATCAGCTCACCGAGAGCCGCGAGCGGCTGGTGCAGGCCCGCGAGGAAGAACGGGGTCGGCTCCGTCGCGACCTGCATGACTCACTCAGCCCGGCGCTGGCCGGGATCGGCCTGACCGCCGACACCGCCAGCCGCCTGCTGCGCACCGACCCGAAGGCCGCTGCCAGCCTGCTCGCCCGGGTGGTCGCCGAGGCCCGGGCCAGCACCGAAACCGTCCGGCGTCTGCTGGCCGACCTGCGCCCACCCGGCCTCGAGGAGCTAGGGCTGGTCGCCGCCCTGGAGGAACGCGCCCGTCAGCTGTCACGCCCGGGGGAATTCGACATCCAGCTGCGCATCGCCGAACCGCTGGCGCCACTGGCACCCGGCGTGGAGGTCGCCGTCTACCGGATCGCGGTGGAGGCCCTGACCAACGCCGCCCGCCACTCCGGCGGCCGCCACTGCTGCCTGGAGCTCGCCACCGGCCAGCTGCTGCGGCTGGTCATCACCGACGACGGCCACGGACTGGCCAGTCCCCGCGGCGAGGGAAACGGCATCGCGACGATGCGAGAACGCGCCCGCGGACTCGGCGGCCGGCTCATCATCGAAGCCGCCGACGGCGCAGGGGGACGTGTGACGGCCGAGCTGCCCACCCTGCTGGGGCGATAGGCATGGTGCGGGTGCTCATTGCCGAGGACCACCCGATGTTCCGCGACGCCCTGCAGGCCACCCTCAGCCTGACCGGCGAGTTCGAGGTGGTCGCCGCGGTCGGCACCGGCGAGGACGCCGTAACCGGGGCCGTCAGGCGCACCCCGGATGTGGTGGTGATGGACCTGGAGATGCCCGGCGGCGGCGGGGTGGCGGCCACCGCCGAGATCCTGCGTCAGCTACCCGCCACCCGCGTCCTCGTGCTGACCTCCTATGACGAGGACCGGCTGGTCTATGCGGCCCTGCGGGCCGGCGCCCACGGCTACGTACTGAAGTCCGCCACCAGCGAGGAGATCGTCCGCGCCGTCCAGACGGTCGCCCACGGCGACGGGCTGTTCGCCGGCAGCGTCGTCGAGCGCATCAGCAGGCACCTGGCCACCGGCGGGCGCGCCAGCGTCCCCTCCCCGTTCCCCGAACTGACCCAGCGAGAACGCGAAATCCTGGAGCTGATGGCCCAGGGCCACAGCAACGCCTACATCGCCGACCACTTCGTGCTCAGCCTCAAGACCGTCCGCAACCACGTCTCGGCGGTCCTGGCCAAGCTGGGCGTCAGCACCCGCGCCGAAGCCGTGGTCAAGGCTCGCCAGGCCGGGCTCGGCGGTCACACCGACCGGCCAGGCCATTGAGCATGACCGCTACAGTCGCCGCCAGCAGACCGGGCAGCACGCCGAGCGACCTGTAAAACCGAGATATGGCGCAGCCCGTCCCTCGAGGTAATGCCCGATCCGCCTATGAGGGCTTGTCTCCTGCTCCGCACGATCCGCTACCGCCTCTGAGCGCCGCCGCTCATCTTCTGGCCCAGCTCGGGCAGCCCCACGGCAGTCCCGTCGTTGGCGATGTCCAGCCGGTTCACCGCTTCGGCGAACCGCAGGTACGTGCCCACGCTGGCGATCACGATCCGCGCGTCAATGGTCAGCACCTCGATCCCGACCAGCGATACCCGCACGTAGCTCCACGGCCGCGCTGACGCGCTGGTGGGGCAGGGTGCTGTGCACGGCCCAGTAGTAGATCACCAGGCTGAACGCGGCGATGGCGGCCAGGTCCCACCAGTTCGGGAGGTGGTTGGTGGCCATCAGGGTCACGCCGAACACCGTGGGGGGCGAGCCGTTGTAGCGTCCGAGCCAGGACAGGATGAGCAGGCCGGCCAGCCAGGGCAGGACCCACACCGCGGCCCGCGGGTCGATGATGGTAGACCAGCCCGGCGCCGGCCGGGGAGATCACCGCGTCGATGAGGAGCAGGGTGGTCAGCCAGCCCAGGCCCGCCGCGGTGGCCAGGGTGGCGTAGGGGCCGAAGTTCTGGACGCCGCCGATCGGGTTCGCCCAGCCGTGCAGCAGGTGCGCCGGGTTCAGCGCGCCGACGAACGTGACCTCCAGCAGCAGGTAGATCAGCGTGCAGATGATCAGCGACAAGATGATCGCCCGGGGGATGTTCTTCTGCGGGTTCTTCGCCTCACCGCCGACTTGGATGCACATCTCGAACCCTGCCTCGGCGAAGATGACGCCAAGCGGGAGCGCCGCGAATATGCCGTGGAACCCGTACGGGGCGAACCCGCCGCCGGCGGTGAAGTTGGAGGCGTGGAACCTCGTCGTCATCAGCGCGACGATCGTGAGCACCGGGATGAGGACCTTCCAGATCACCGCGACGGCGTTGGTATCCGACAGCCACTTCACGCCCATCGCGTTGATCACGACGAACACCAGCAGGAACCCGGCGCCGGCCACGATGCCGCGGGGAGTCAGCAGACCGCTGGAGTTGATGAAGTGCAGGCCGGTGAAATGCGAGTCCAGGTAGCTGAGCGAGGCCTCAGCCTCGATCGGCGCGACCGTCACGTTGTACAGCCAGGACATCCAGCCGCCGGTGAACCCGCCGAGCGCGCCGAAGGTCAGGAAGGGGAACCGGGCGGTGCCGCCCGACACCGGGTAGGTCGAGCCGAGCTCGGCGTGGACCAGCGCGAGCACGGCCAGGACCGCGGCTCCCATGACCCACGAGACCAGCGATCCGCCGCCGGCCACCTTGGCGACGGTCAGCGCCCCCAGCAGCCAGCCTGACCCGATGATCCCGCCCACGTTGATCATGGTGAGCCCGGGGAGCCCGATCGCCCGGTGCAGGTGTTGCTCCCCGGCCGCCGTTCGCGTCGGGCCGGGAGAGGTCTTCGCCATGGTGTTCCTCCAGATGATGGTCTGTAACGGTTGCTGCGCAATGCGCTGGCGCTGCGGAACGCATGTGCGCTGTGCGGATGCCGGATGTCTGCTGGCCGGGCCAGCCGGGGCAGCTGCGGCCGCGCGGCTGACGCGGCAGATGATGCTCCACGATTCCGGGCGGTCGTTCGAATCGCTGCTGACAGAGTGCGCGCTGCGATACCGGCCCGGGCCGCATCGCCTCAGCGCCGCTCAGCTCGACCACCTGGCGGGCCGCCGTGACGCTGGAGACGATCATCATCGTGTCAGCTCGTCGAGGCAAAGCGCCGCCAGCGGAAAGGCTCGAGCAGTTCTGGTCGTTCGCCGGACAGCACGTAGCCGGCCAGGGCCTTGCCTGATGCCGGGGCCAGGGTGATGCCGAGCATGGCGTGCCCGGTCGCGATGAAGAGGTTCTCGAAGGGGTGCACGCGATCCAGGATGGGCAGGCTGTCCGGCGTCAGCGGGCGCCCGCCGACCCAGAGCTCTTCTGGCTCCCGGCCGTTGCTGCCTGGTTCGAGCTCATTCCAGCCGTCGAAGTACTGCGCGGTACCGCGGGCGATGGCCTAGGCCCGGGACCGGCGGAGGGTCTCGTTGTTGCCGCTGAGTTCCATCGTGCCCGCTACCCGGAGGCCCCGGGGGAACGGCGTGACGGCGACCTTGATGTCCCCCAGGTGGATGGGGCGCCTGGGCAGGGTACGCAGCCGGCGCAGGAAGCTGTATCCCTTGCCCGCGGTCAGCGGCAGCCGGATGCCGAGGGGGCGCAGCAGCATTCCGCACGAGGCTCCCCCGGCCAGGATCACGCCCGCTACCGGCAGCGGGCCGTGGCCCGTTACGACCGCTCGCACCTGTCGGGCCGCGACGTCAAGGCGTCTCACCTCGGCCTGCTCCCAGATCTCGGCGCCAGCCTTGCGGGCCAGCCCGGCCAGCCCGGCGGTCAGCCGGGCCGGGTCGATGTGGCGCTCCTGGCCGATGAGGTAGCCTGTCTCGGCCCGCCGGGACAGGGTGGGTTCAAGTTTCAGCAGTTCGGTCCTGGTGAGGAGGTCATCGGGCACCGTGTAGCCGTAGTGGCGCATGACCGCCGCCGACGCGAGCGACCGGGCGGCCGGCCGCGGCCGGCCGAAGACGTGCAGCAGTCCGTGCGACGTCATGCCGGCGGCCAGTCCGGCGCGCTCGAGCTCGTCGTAGAGCTCGAAAGTAGGGCGGCTGAATTCTGCCACCGCCCGGAGGCCCCGGGCCGCGGCGGCGGAATTGCAGTAGCGGATGGCCTGCAGCAGCCAGCGGTACAGGCCGGGATCCAACGCCGGCCGCAGGTACAGCGGCGCGGCGGGCCGGCCGAGGGAGTTGAGGGCCTGGCGGATGGCCTGCGGTGCTACCACGGGTGCCGATTCGCTGGGACTGATCCAGCCCGCGCTGCCCCAGGTGCAGCCCTGGCCGAGCGTACCCCGCTCGTAGAGCACCACCTCTGCGCCGCCCTGGGACAGGTAGTAGGCAACCGACAGCCCGATAACCCCTCCGCCGACGACGGCGATCAAGTGAGCCTCCTGCTCCCGGCCGGGACGTTCGGCCCATCCCGCCCAATCCGGTGGCACAGTGCCCTGATCGGTTCACCATAGGAACCCGAAACCGGGCCGTCACGATATGAACAATCCGAAAATATGACCAATATGATGACCATTTTTGTACTATTCGTACATGTATGATGACCGCGACTCCTCAGCGCTCACTCCGGAGCTCGCCCAGCAGATCGCCATCGATATCGGCCGGATTACCGGCTTCAACGTGCTGATCACCGACCAGCAGGCGGTCGTCATCGGCTGCGGGGACCAGAGCCGGATCGGCACCCTGCACGAGGCCTCCCACGAGGTGCTGCGCACCCGGCAGGCGAAGACCCACACCGCCGGGCAGGCCCGGCAACTGCGCGGCGTCAAGCCCGGCATCAGCCTGCCGATCATCGTCGGCGCGGAGGCCATCGGGACGGTCTGCCTCACCGGCAGCCCCGAGGACGTACGCCGGTTCGGCCTGGTCGTGCAGCGGCAGACCGAGCTCCTGCTCGAGGAGGCGGCGCTGCTCCGCTCGCGGCTGCTGCACGAGCAGGCGGTCGACGACTTCCTCAGGGACATAGCCCTGTACGACTCCGAGGTGATGGACCCGGACACCCTGCAGGCGCGGGCAGCCGAGCTGGGACTCACCCCCGCACTGGCGCGCACCGCCGTAGTCCTGGACGTGCGCGCCGGACAGGACGGCACCGCCGCGGTATTCCGGAACTCGCTGCTGCGCACGGTCAGGGAGTTTTTCGGCGGCAGCCAGGACCTGGCCGGCGAAATCACCGCCGGGCGGTACGCGGTGCTGCACGCCATGGACACCGCAGCTGGCGTCCTGACCGGCCGCTGCCAGCTGCTGGCCGATCTGATCCGGCACCGGCACGGCCTGGATACCTGGATCGCGGTCGGCGAGCCGGCGGCCGGCCTGGCCGGCATGCACAGCTCGTACCGGCATGCGGCGGCGGCGCTCCGGATCGGTCCCGTGCTGGACCCGGACGCCAGGGTCTTCGCCGTCGCCGATCTCCGGGTCCCGCAACTGGTGGCCGCAGCGGTAGGGCAAGAGCGGTCGGAATACGCCGCGTCGGTACTTGGCCGACTGCGCGACCGGGCCGACTGGCCCACCCTGCGCGAGACGCTGATCGCCTGGAGCGAGGGCGGGTTCAACCTGCTCAGGGCAGCCGAGCGGCTCCATGTCCACCGCAACACGCTGCTCTACCGCCTGGGGAAGATCGAGCAACTGTCGGCACGACAGATGCGTGAGCCCACGCAGGCGATCGCCATGTACCTGGCCGCCCTGGCCGACCTGCTGGACTCACCCGCAGGCCGCCGAGCCCTCTGAGCCCTAGGCGGCGTCGATGCCGTCTACGAAGCCGAGGACGGCCTTTGCCAGTTCCTCGGGGCTTCCATCGCGGCGTAGTGGCCGGCGCTGTCGAGCTGGACGGAGCTGATTTCCGTCGATGCGGCCTGGGACATGGTGCTGGCCGTGAAGGGGCCGCCGCCGGCGCCGACCGCGAGCACGGGCATGTTCAGCCCGGGGGATTCGGCGAGGGCCTTGATTTCGGCGCCTTCGCGCAGCATCGACCGGTAGAGGCCGGTCGCGCCGCGCCAGCCGCCGGGACGTGCGTAGGTGCGGGCGAACTCGTCGATGTCAGCATCGGTGATCGCTTCCGGGGTGGCGGTCATGGACGGGAATGCGTAGTGCCCGAGGAACTCGCGTTCGCGGCCGGTAAGGAGCAGTTCGGGAATGCCGGGCGCGGACAGGGCCCCGATGTGCCAGGCCCCGCCGTGGGTGATGTCGGCCAGTATTTCCAGGCCGAACCCGGCCAGGCCCATCTCGATGGCGGTGAAGCTGAGCACGTCTTCGGGGTGGGTGGTGGCCAGCCGGAAGACCGTCGCCCCGCTGATATCCTGCCCGGTGAGATGGACCGGGCCGGCGCCGAGGTGCGCGATCAGCTGGTGCAGGTCTTCGGCCGCGGTCGTGCTGTCATAGTCGACCGGCGCGGTGTCCGAGTCGCCGAAGCCGCGCAGGTCCACGGCGAAAACCCGGTGATTCGCGGTGAGCAGGGGGATGAATTTGCGGAAGGCCCGCCAGGTCTCGGAAACCCGTGGACTAGCAGGATCGGGGATCCGGTGGTTCCCGCGGCAACGTAGTGCAGGGTCGTCCCGTTGATGCGGGCGCGGTGGTGGGTGCGCTAGGTCGCGCACGTCGCGGGCAATGTAGAGCACCGCGGCGGCGGGCGAGCAGGCCGGTCAGATGGCCGGGACGATCAGCTCGCCCGGCTCGTCCGGATCCATGGGGCGCAACCCGGGCAGCTCGTCGGGCACGGCCTCGTAGCGGGCGGGCTCGAACGGGAACCGGTCCACACTCCATAAACATCGGCTACCCGCCCATCGCCAAGAAGGGCGTTCCGGCGCTAGAGCGCGTCAGGCTGCCGCACGTGTTCCTGAATTACGTCCGGCCCGAGACCCTGGCTGCCGCGAACGCCCCGCAGGTCGCCCGCCAGACGGGTCTGCCGCTGGCGCAAGCGTGGGGTGGCGGCATGGTCGGCGCGGTCGACCCCGAGCACGAGGACGGCAAGGAGGACAGCCGCGCCGAGCGCAGGTATGCCTGAACCGGCGTGAATAGCGGCGGGCGGAACCCTAGCCACCGCCCGGGCGGCGGCCCTCAACTGCCCGTCCTGACGGTCGGCAGTCGGCGGGCTAGCTCCGTACGACCGCGCACGCCCAGCTTGCGGTACACGCGGCCGAGGTGGAATTCCACCGTTTTCTGACTCAGGTAGAGCTGGCCGCAGATCTCCCGGTCGGTGAGCCCGTCGGCTGCGAGCATCGCGACTCGCAGTTCGGCCTCGGTCAGCTGCACGCCGGGCTGGGGCCGTGAGCGCAGCACGGCTCCGCTGGCCCGCAGCTCACTGCGCGCCCGCTCGGCCCAGGGCGCGGCGCCGTACTTCTCGAAGGCCTCCCGTGCCGCGTTGAGCTCGGCGCGCGCCGCCCGCCGCTTGCCCTGCCGGCGCAGCCACTCGCCGTAGAGCAGCCGGGTGCGGGCCACGACAAACGCGTCGGGGTCGCCCTCGTGATGACTGAGCGCCTGCCGGTAGGCCGCGTCCGCGTCTGGTCCGTCTGCGGCCAGCGCCCGGCACCGGGCTAGCAGGGCGGGCACCCGAGGATCGGCGACGCCCGTGACCCGTTGCTCGAACTCCCGCGCGCGGCTCGCGGCGTCATCGCGCCGGCCCAGGCGGGCCAGCGTTTCCACCAGGTCGGGCAGTGAGATGACGGTGGGGCCGCGCAGGCCGCGGGCCAGTTGCACTGCCGTCACTTCCTCGAACAGGCTCACTGCCGCGCCCAGGTCGCCCTGGCCGAGCGCCAGCAGCCCGCAGGCGCGCAGCGCGATCAGCCGCGCCCAGTGCTGGCCGTGCCGCTCGGCCGCCGCGAGCGCCGCATCGGCGTGGCCGCGGCAGGCCGCGGCGTCCCCGCGGCAGGCCGCGACGGTGGCGAGGATGCCGAGCACCTCGGGCCGGTGCGCAGGCTGGCCGAGTTCCTCGCACAGCTCCAGCGCCTCGTCGGCCTCGGCCACGGCCTCGGGCCACCGGTCGTCATCGAGATCTTGGGAAGCGGTCATACGCAGCAGCCGGGGCATCATGCCCAGTGCCCCTCGGGCGCGCAGCACGCGCATCCGCTGCACGGCGAAATCATGCCCCTCGCTCCCGCGACCTAGCCAGCCGAGGCCGGCCAGCCGCTGGACGCTGCGCGGATCCTGCCAGGCGCCTGCCCCGCTCAGCGGCTCAGCGGCCAGCACCCGCTCGATCAGCGCCGCCCCCTCGCTGGCCTGCCCGGTGAACATGGCCGCCAGCCCGGCGTAGAACGCAGCGTAGGACGCGAGGTGGGCGTGCACGGCGGCCAGCGCGCGCAGCCGGCTCACGGCCGCGGTCATGCCGTCGGGATCGGCGTGCCACCAGTGGGCGAGCGCGGCCTGGGCGAGGGCGTCGGCGGCGGCGCCCGGGTCGTGCGGCTCAAGCAGCGTAGCTGCGGCGCTGAACAACTCGGCTGCACGGTCGGCACGGCCGACCGTGTACTCGGTGTGGCCGCGCAGGTGAAGCACCCGGCCGCGCAGGTCATCCTGGCTCGCGCTGCCCAGCGCCTCGTCCAGCAGGCGCTCGGCGCGGCCGGCGTCGCCGGCCAGCCATGCGGCATCGGCCGCAGCCAGCAGGCGCCGCGCCGCATCCTGCGGATGAGCGGACAGCGTGGCTGCCTGCTCGGCGGCCCTGGCGGCGGTAGCGAACCCGGCACGCCGCGACGCATCGGCCGCTACCCGGTCCAGCGCGGCCGCGACCAGTTCGTCAGGACCGTCCGCGGCCGCGGCACGATGCCACGCCCAGCCCGGCTCGCCCTCGGCCAGCCCGGCCGCGACCGCGCGGTGCGCCGCGGCGCGATCGGCGATCGTAGCGGCGTAATAGACCGCAGACCGGACCAGCGGGTGCCGCCAGCTCACCCGGCCCCCGTCGATCGTGATCAGCCCTGCGTCCGCCGCCGGCGACAGATCGGCGACCGCGCAGCGCTGGTTCGCCAGCGCCGGTCCCAGCGAGGCCACGACCGCGTCGCCGCATGCCGCGAGCACGAGCAGCGCCCGCTGGGTGCGAGCCCCGAGCACCGTCACCCGGCCCACGTAAGCCGTCTCAAGTGCGGCGACCGGGTGTAGGGGCTCGGGCAGCACGTCACGGCCGGCGCGCTGGCTCGGCGTGAGCGAGCGCGCCATCTCCACCAGCGCGAGCGGGTTGCCGCCGGTCGCGGCGTGCAGCCGGTCCGCCACCTGCCCGGTCACGTCCCCCGCCCGGGCGGCCAGCAGCGCACGGGCCGCCTCCTGGGCAAGGCCAGCCAGGGTCACCAGGGGCAGGCCGTCGATGCGGACCGGCAGAGACTCCCCGCGCCGTATGGTCATGATTACGCCAACCCTGTCGGCGCGCAGCCGGCGGACGGCGAACAGCAGCGCCTGCGCCGATGCCTGATCGACCCAATGCAGGTCATCGACTAGCACGAGCACCGGCGACCGTTCTGCCGCCGCCGCGAGCAAGCTGAGCAGCCCGGCCGCCACTAGGAACCGGCTTGCCGCCACCGGCGCGGCGAGCCCCAGGGCACCGCGCAGCGCGTCGGCCTGCGGCCCGGGTACGACAGTGAGCAGGCCCGCGACGGGCCGGGTCACCTCGAGAAGCCCCGCGAAACTGAGGCCCGCCTCGGACTCGATGCCCGTGGTCTGCAGCAGGCAGAAACCGTCGGCCGCGGCGGCCGCGTACTCCAGGAGTGCGGTCTTCCCGATGCCCGGGTCGCCTTCGAACACCAGGCAGCGCGTTAGGCCAGCCGCCGCGTCAGCCATCAGCGTTTCGATCCCCCTGCACTCCCCGGCCCGCCCCACGAGCACAGGTTCAGCGTATGGCACGGCAAATACGAGCGGCAATGCCAGGGATCGGCCGGAATGCCAGGGATTTCCCTGGCGCGAGCCGCGGTGCCCGGACCGCATCATGGTGACCAGAGCAGCCGGAACCACGGCGCTCACGGGGATGACACGGGGGATCGGCAACGCGCATCTCACGACAACGGGACACCCGCTCTCTGATGCTGTCGGCAATGGCACAGTTGGCCAGCACCTGACTGCCTTTTTAGGAGTTGCGAGCGCTTCCCGGGTGGGGCGGAGGTGCGGGAGATTCCGGTCGTGGGGTCCCGGTTGATGAACCGCTCAGCGGAAGTTGAGCGGTCGGGGCAGAGGGGGAGCGCAAATGGCAACGCCTGATAAGTAGACATTCACTTCGGCGATCACGCTAGCTCGCAGTTTAAGACAACTTCCAGCCGCTGGCGCAGCCGGGACCTACGACGGGTCCCGTCCGGCACGCGGACCAGGAAGGATGAGTCCCTGGTGCTGCGGCTTGGGTCCGGACTTCGAATGACGGCAGGCCGAGCTGTCCTTTGAATGCCATTCAGGCCGGCCACCAGGCACGGCGGAATCAGCCCACTTGCAGTATCCGTATCGGCCAGACATCAGCAATGAAATCTCATTTCAGCCGTATCGCAGAGATAGGTCTGCGCAAGCTCATGGGAGGAAATCATGGGTGCTTATTTCGGTCAGACAAGCCAGTTTCAACCCGCTGTCATCCACGATGGCCGCGACCACTATCACATGCTTTTCGTGTCTCAGGACTCTTCGAACAGGCTGCTGTGGATTACCTCAAAGGACGGCCAGAATTGGACCGGACCCTCTGGTGACACTCACCAGACCACCCACTCGGCGCCGGCTATCGCTCTCTATCCGGCCGTCGAAGGTACCAATCCGAATCTACTGGTAGCTATACTCATAGCCAATGATCCGTCAAATCGGATCCTTTACTCGACACTCGATCTAGATGAATTTTATGAAGATCTAAATTCTAATCCCCCTCGAAACTTCGCCGGCTGGGTCTCTCAACCGCAGGTAGGCACCGAATCGGCACATGCAGTTTACGCATGGTCGGTTCCCGGCTCACCGGCTCGGGTAAACCTCTACTTCCTGGCAAACGACAATACGGGTCGCCTGCTTCAGCAATCATTCAATCCAGTCACTGGTCAGACTTTTGAATGAGCACCGCTGCGGTCCCGGCGGCTAGCCGCCGGGCCACCGTTCTCGCCGCCGCCCCGGCCGCCTGCAGGGCCGGGGCCCCGGCGCCGACGTGCACCCGGCGGCCCTGCAGCGGATCCGCGCCGGCAAGGTCTGTTGCGTGGCGTTCAGCCCCGACGGGCGGCCACGGCGACGACGGCACCGTGCGGCTGCAGAACCTTACCCCATCGGCAGATCGATAACCGGCCCTTGCCTCGTACACGCAGATGGGGCCGGGAAGCCCCGGCCAAGCGTCCGTAAGGGATCGCCCAGCGGGACATCCAGAAGCGCGGTCACCGGGACGGCCGACCCGCGGCAGCACCGTCTCATACAGATGGTCCGCGAAACATCCGGTGAGGGGAGGCTTAGAACAGCGGCTCGCTGCCGGCGGGGCCGCGCGGGCGCCGGCGTGGTGGCCGGGCGGGCGTGCCAGGCTGGAGCGCTGCCTGGACGGCGTCGGAGACGAGCTGCGCGGTCTCCGCGTCAATGGCGATGTTGCAGCAGAGTGGCACGCGGCGGACGACCTGCCCGGCATGCCGGGGCGCATCCTGCGGGTCAGCGGCCATGTCAGCCCTCCCTCTTGAGGTAGTCGTACACGGTGGTGCGGTGCACGCCGACGGCCTCGGCGATCCCGGCGACGGTGTGCAGCCTCTTGCCATCCGGTCGCCGTCAGCACCGAGGCGAGCGGCTTGCCCAGGCTGCCGAGTTTCTCGTCGCGGTAGCTGGGCGATGACGACGCGAGCCCGGAGCCGATGTCCTTGCTGATCCACTCCCAGGACAGGTCAGCGAGCCGTTGCGCGGCCAGCCTGCCAGCACTGCCGGTGGCGTGCAGGCCCTCGCACAGGCCGGGCAGCGAGTCGGCCACCCACTGCGGCCGTTCGTGTCCTCCGCCGTATGCCCACGTCGGCTGATCGCCGCCGAACCACGTCCGCAGCAGTTCCGCCGTCCAGTGCTGCCCGCACCCGTCCGCGATCTTGGCGAACGACTTCACCTGCGCGTCCGTCAGGTTCTCGATGCGGAACGGGCGCAGCAGCATCGCCGAGGATTCGGTGTCCGCTACGGCATCGGCCGCTCGCAGCGCCTTGTCGAGCAGTCCGGAGGTGCTCCCGCCTTCTCCCGGAGTCCGGCCGCGCACTGTGCTGTGCCAGAAGGGCGCCAGCGTCGCCGCTGCGGCCCGGGCGCCCGGCACGTCGCCTGCTGACGCCATCGCGGCGAGCTCATCTAGAGCCCAGGCAGGGGAGGTCACGGCGCGGTTAGCGAATGCCTGATCACGGGGCCATACTGCGACCGCCGCCCGGTGGTACCAGCGGTCCAGCGTGTTGCCCCAGTTGCCCATGTAGCCCTCGTACTCCGAGGAGTACGGCGAGAGGTCGCCCGTCGGGGTGGACGCGCACACCTCATCGCCGTCCACGGACAGCGAGGTCTCCTCCAAGCGGGTGCCCTCCGGGCCGGTCCAGTGCGTGAGGGTTACCTCGGAGTCGATCAGCTCCTGGACGTCGTACTCGTCTTCGCTGCCGCTCGCGCCGCCGGAATACTCATCATCGTCTTCGTCATACTCGTCATACCAGTCCTGGTATCCGTAGCCCTCATCGGACGCGAACGCGCTGTGCGTCGTCTTGATATCGGCCAGCGCGAGGACGGACTCACAGCCTGCCCTGTCCGCTGCGGCGCGCAGCAGCGCCACCCGGCTCGCGTCCGCGCCTTTCAGTCGCCGCCAGGTCAGCCCGCGGGGTGTGTACTCATGGTCGAGGAGGTAGACGAGCCGGTTCGGCGGGTCACTCGCAGGTCCGCCGTAATAGCGACGCACCGGCGTGCTGAAGTGCTCGCGGAGGAGACCCGCAAGTTCGGCGACGGTTCCGTCATCGCCCTCCGGGCGGCTTGTGTCCCCGTACAGGAGCAGGTTGTAGGTCAGCGTGATCCGGTAGCCCGACGTCACCCTGAGCACCTCGTGCCTGCAGTCGGCGTAGAAAGCAACGAGCGACAGCGCCGTCTTCGACCCCCGGTAGGCCTTCCACTCCTCGTTGTGACCCACCATCAGCTCGCCGCCGGCATAGCTGGACGGCAGCGTCACCACCAGGGTCCCCACCATCGAATCGTCCTTCTCGGAGTCCTGGTGGACGAGGAAGAACTGGTTCGGCTCATAGACCAGGAGCGAGTGAAGGTCAGCGGTCAGTTCCGCGGCGTTCGCCAGTCCGAGCTCGTCTTTTACCGTAGTGAGAATGTCCGTCAGCGCGGCGTCGTTCCATTCGGCGCGGACGAGGTGCCTCGGGATCTCCCATGTGTCACGGACATCCGGATCAGTCAGCGTCTCCTTGCCACGGCCGAACCTGGCCGGCTGACCGAGGCCGGCAAGCTTGCGGGCCTTCGCCGGAGTCACCGGGAACCTGACCTGCCCGAAGCCCTCAACCTGCAGGCTCAAGTCAGCCGTCCTCGCCGTCAGTTCGACGCTGAATACGGTCTGCGTATCACCGCGCAGCGTCCTGGCCAGCCGGTCACGCGCCGCCGTCACCATGGCCCTGATCCTCCTGCATCCCCCGGGAACCGTCTCAACTCTTCCAGCGCGACTGTAGTGAACCGCCCGCAACCGCAGCCCCGCTTCCGCCGATTGCGAGTGGACGTTGAGCCCGGCCCGCGTGTGGCTACGTGTTGCGGAGCAGACGACGCGGAGTCCCGTGCATCGCTGCGGCACCATACCGGACTCGACCATGTCGGTCGCCGATTGGATCTCCTCGGTCAACCCGGACTCCAGGCCAACCATCTTGCCGCTGAGCGTCTCCCGGGAGAGAACCTGGTCTTCACGGGTTACCGGCCGGTAAGATCGCTGAGGCAGGCTCCGGTCACGGCAACATGCGGACGCGATTCGTGTTCGTACTACCAGGGCTCTCTGCTACGCGGCAGGGCCTGGCTATGCTCGGCCCGGTGAAATGCGGCTCGGCCGGGATCTTGCAGAGCGCCACGTCGGCCGTCTGCCGGCGGGCGGCGGCTCGGCGGCAACAACGGCAACGGGCCGATCATCTCCGCCCTCAGGTATCCGGCGCAGGACGTCCGAGCTGGCACCGGTGCCATGGAGCGCCGCGGCCATGCGCGGTTCCCAGAACGGCCTGTCCCAGGACATTAGCCAACAGCCTCGCCAGACGCGCGTCCGACGCGGCCCGCTTCGTCCCCAGGAACCGGTGACAAGCCAAGTGACAACGGCTCCATGTCGCGGCAGCCGTGGCCAGACGTCCTCAGACGGTCCCATCGCCTCGGTCTCTGCTAATCGACCCGATGCGACCTGGCCGGACGAACCCAGTCTCTTTTGCACGGAGACGGGCAACGGCCGAATGCAGGCGTATCCGGCTGCCGCCAACATGTCGAGTCGGATTACCGCAGGCCAGAGCGCACCGGTCACTGGTACGTCACGCTGTGCCTGCTGCCAGATGGAGCCGCATCGTCGATGGTTAGTCACTTGATCTTGGAGCCTTGACTAGAAACCAAGATCGAAAAAATCCCATTGAGCTGGAGCCCCGTTACGGAATCGAACC
>Ga0335078_10008147_pt1 | contig 15577 bp, 15 predicted proteins | sample Lox_Sample_32_FD_206711 | JGI IMG/M metagenome (GOLD analysis project Ga0335078, IMG submission 206711) | Soil microbial communities from Loxahatchee National Wildlife Refuge, Florida, United States - Lox_Sample_3.2 | ecosystem: Environmental > Terrestrial > Soil > Wetlands | place: USA... | reverse complement strand
ACGTCCCGCCCAATCGGCGAGGAGTGCGGTGTTGAAACGACGGCCGTCGGGGGTCAGCTCCGCGTAGCCGAATGAAATGCCGATGCGGCTTTGCGCCGCCGATTCGAACAGCGGGCGCGTCACAGCGTTCGGCATTTCGCGCTCGAACCAGGCGTCGACCTCGCTCTGCTCGGTCATGTACCAGCGCGGAAAGAAGGTGGTGAGCGCCAGTTCGGGATAGATCACGAGGTCGCATTTGGCGGCGGCAGCTTGCGCGAGCAGGTGTAGCATGCGGCGCACCACCGCTTGCCGGCTGTCGGCCCTTTGTATCGGCCCCATCTGCGCGGCGCCGACGCGCAACGTGCGGCTCACGGCTTTAGCTTTCGATGACCTCGTGCACCGCGACGTCGCCGCGCCGCCAATAGGCGGCGGCGCGCATCCATTTCGGATTGGCGCCGTGGTCGGCAATCAGTTGCTGGCGAAGGCCTTTCGCGGTGAGCGACTCGCAGGCCACCCAGGCGTAATAGTCGCCACCGGGAAGTTTCAGCGTCGACAGTGTCCGCGACAGCGTATCGCTCATCCCTGGTGGCGTGCCCTCCCGATGCGCCCACGCGACGGTCGTGTTTGCTGCGGTCTTGAAGGAAATCTCGTCAGCGGGACCCTCAACCTCGGCCAGCACAACGGCGCGCGTTCCGGCCGGTAATTCGGCGAGCCGGCGGCCGATTGCGGGGAGGGCGGTCTCGTCGCCTATGAGCAGATGCCAGTCGTACGATGTCGGGATGATGAAGGAGCCGCGCGGGCCGCCGAGGTTGAGCGCGTCGCCTGGCTTTGCCTGCGCTGCCCAGCGAGTCGCTGGCCCGGCATCGTGGAGGGCGAAGTCGATCTCAAGCGTGTTGGCGGCCTTGTCATGGCGGCGCGGGGTAAAGTCGCGGCCCAGCATGTTTGGCGCCCCGTCGGCGTTGCGCGTGCCGTCGGGAAAAAACAGTTTGACGTGATCGTCGAAGCCGAGGCTGACAAATCCTTCAAGATCGCCGGTCAGCGTGACGCGGATCATCTGGGCGGCAATCTTATCGATCTGCTTGACGGTCAGCGCGCGGCGCCGAGTTTCATGACGCACGCGGCGCGGGCTGCGCGGATCTCCAGCGTGTGCATCGACTGGCGTTGCGGTCGCGGTGGGCATCGACATTGGAAATGCTCCAACATATTGCGCTGTCTTGCTGAACAAAACTGGCTCTTGCCTGCGCGATTTGCAAGTACGCGAAGAAATTGCCCGCGGAACGGGCTGCATTCTTGCATGGGGCCTAAGCGTGAGCGGCGGTTGGCGGTCTGAAAGTTAGGTGCCAGTTTCCGCCCGCCGATCACCACGCGCTTCCCGCGGCATGGCGGCAAGCGCCACTTAAGAAGGCTTCCAATTGAACGTCAGTCCAACGGCAACAGCGGCAGCCCAGGCGCCCGCAACGCGATCCTTTGCGGCGATGCGTCACTCGGGCTTTCGCGCCCAGTTCATCACCTACGTGCTTGCTATGATGGCCGACAATATCGAGCACGTCATCAGCTATTGGGTGCTGTTCCAGAAATTCCATTCGCCGGCGCTCGCCGGCTTCGCGGTGCTGTCCCATTGGCTCCCGTTTCTGTTGTTTTCCGTTGCCATCGGTGCGCTTGCCGATCGAGTTGATCCGCGCCGCATCATCCAATGCGGTATGGGGCTGTTTATCATCGCGTCCGCAGGCTGGGGCTATTTCTTCATTACCGACACGCTGCAGATGTGGCACGCTGTGGCGTTGCTGATCATCCACGGCTCTGCGGGCGTGCTGTGGCACACGCCGAATCAGTTGTTGCTCTATGACGTGGTCGGCCCGGCCGATCTCATCAGCGCGGTGCGTCTTAATGCGATGGCCCGCTATTTGGGCGTGCTGGTTGGACCCGCCGTCGGCGGTTTGATCATGCTGACGCTCGGGCCGTCGCACGGCATCGTCCTCAACACCATCTTCTACCTGCCGCTGCTGCTGTGGCTGATCAACGCGCCCTACGGGCCGCGTTTCCGCGCCGAAGTCACGCCGCCACCGACGCGGGCCGTGCGTGGTCTTGCCGACATCGTGCAGACTATTCGCGACGTTGCTCCATACTCGGTCATTGCCTCGATGACGCTGCTCGCCGGCTTGTCGTCGTTCTTCGTCGGCAATGCCTATAACGCGCAAATGCCGGGATTCGCCCAGGATCTCGGCCATGGCGATCCGGGCGTCACCTACAGCATGCTGCTATCGGCCGACGCCGCTGGCGCGCTGCTCGCCGGCGTGGTGCTTGAAGGCCGCAATCTGCTGCGGCCCGATCCCCGCACCGCCATCGTCTTGGCGATGCTGTGGTGCGGAGCGCTCACCGGGTTTGCACTATCATACACTTATGTATTGGCGCTGGTGCTGTTGTTCGCCGCCGGATTCTTGGAACTATCGTTTAATTCCATGGCGCAGACGCTGGTCCAGCTCAATGCGCCGGTCGGCCTGGGCGGCCGAGTGATCGGTTTGTTCAACATGGCAAGCTTGGGCTTGCGCGCCTTCAGCGGCGTCTCGGTCGGGCTTGTCGGCAGCCTCATCGGTGTGCACCGGTCGCTTGCGCTGGCCGCGCTGGTCATGCTCGCCGTGGCGCTCGGTCTCTTGCGGATAGCGGGCCGTCCTGGCCCGCAATCGTGACATGCTTTCGCCGCGACGATTGCCGCCCTACATTACGATTCCGACAAAGGATTATCCCAAAGGATTGGTCCAAAGGATCGTTCAATGACGCGACAGCTGCATCTCGGCGCTTTCATGCGGCCGGCCAGCATCCATACCGGCGCCTGGCGCTACCCGGGCGCTTGGCCGGACATGAATTTCAACCTCGCGCACATCAAGCAATCCATACAGGCATTGGAGCGAGCCAAGTTCGATGCCTTTTTCATGGCCGACCACATGGCCGTGCTCAACATGCCCATGGATGCGCTCAAGCGCAGCCACACGTCCACCTCGTTCGAGCCATTCACGCTCCTGTCGGCGCTGTCGCAGGCGACCGAACGCATCGGGCTCGTCGCCACCGGCTCCACCACGTTCGATGCGCCGTATCACATCGCGCGGCGTTTCGCTTCGCTCGACTGGCTCAGTAACGGCCGCGCCGGCTGGAACATCGTCACCACGTCCAATCCGGATGCGGCGCTCAACTTTGGGCTCGAGGAGCACATGGAGCACGGCGAGCGTTATCGGCGCGCGCGTGAGTTTTATGACGTCGTTACCGGCCTGTGGGACAGCTGGGCGGATGATGCCTGGGTTCGCGATGTCGAAGACGGCATCTTCTTCGAGCCCTCGAAAATGCATGTGCTCGATCACAAGGGCAAATATTTCTCGGTGCGAGGGCCGGTGAATATCGCGCGGCCGGTTCAGGGTTGGCCGGTGATCGTGCAAGCCGGGGCGTCCGACTCCGGTCGTCAACTCGCCGCGGAGACTGCGGAGGCGGTGTTCACCGCGCAGAGCGATCTCGCCACCGGCCAAAAGTTCTACGCCGACGTGAAGGGTCGCATGGAGCAGCTCGGCCGCTCACGCGAGCACATGAAGATCCTTCCGGCCTGCTTCGTTGTCGTCGGCGACACGGTGGCGGAGGCCAAAGCGAAACGCGCAAAGCTCGACAGCCTGGTCAATTACGCGAACGCCATCGCGTCGTTGTCGATTGCGCTCGGTCACGATGCTTCTAAATTCGATCCTGACAAGCCGCTGCCCGACAACATACCGGAAAGCAACGCCTCGAAGAGCGGACGCGAGCGCGCTATTGCGCTCGGCCGCAGCGAAAATCTGACGGTGCGTCAGCTTGCCCAACGGCTTGGCGGCTTTTCGGGCCTCGCCATGGTGGGCACGCCGGCGACAATCGTCGATGAAATGGAAGAGTGGCTCGAGACCGAAGGTTCCGACGGCTTTACGGTGATGTTCCCGTACCTGCCGGGTGGGCTTGAGGATTTCTGCAATCGGGTCGTTCCCGAATTGCAGCGCCGCGGCTTGTTCCGCACCGAATACGAGGGCGTCACGCTACGCGAGAATTTGGGCCTGCCACGGCCGAAGAATCGTTTTTTCGAAAACTAATGCCGCGCAAAGCGCCTGCGCTCCGTTCGGAGCGCAGGCTTCACGTCCGCAGCTTGATAGATTCGCTATCCGTGGGTCTGCTGCGGCGCGTTTACGTTCACGCCAAGCGCGGTCATCGTGTTCTGGGTGAGTTGTCCGTTACTGGTCATGCCCTTGCTCTTCTGGAAACCCTCCAGAGCGGCGCGCGTTTGCGGACCCCAGATTCCGTCAGCCCGGCCAGCCTTAAACCCATCCTTGTCGAGCGCGGTTTGCATCTGACGGATCTGGCCGTTGTTCAGGCTAGTTGGCGATATGGGCTTCCGGTTGGCGGCCTGTTGCTGCTTCTGCTGGGGGGCTTGTTGCGGCTGCGCCTGCGATTGCTTTTGCGGCTGTGCTTTGGGTTTCTGGTTATTTTGCGGCTGCATCTGCGATTGGGGCGGCTGTGTCGTATTTTGGGCGAGGGCGGGCGCAGCGAGTGCGGTGCCGGCAAGCAGCGCTATAATGACGCTCTTCATCAGTTTCTCCTTTTTGTTGTGGTCCAAGCTGCAATCCCGGGCGGAATTGCGATGCCTTGAGGAAAAACCTCCGCGCGGCTGACTCGTTTCGTCGGAGGCGCGCGAAAAGCGCGCTCAGGTCAGTATGCCGCGCGACGATGCGCGCATTTAATTTTTTGTAAGGTTCCCTTGAGCGCCTCGCGCAACTTCTTAGGCGGTGTGGCCGTCGAAGTCGCCGGACTTCGGCGTCTTCTTCTCCCGTTGCGGGGTCATTTTTGCCGTGTCCTCGCCGCCAGGTACACCCCGCGGCCCGAGCTTTTTGCGCGCAATCTCGTCCTCGGTTGGCCGGTCCTCTTCCGGAATTTCACGTGGCATGGCATCGCCTCAGATCGCGGTGGCGGAAACTCAAATGCCAACGCGACGGAGAGCAATAACGTTCCGGTCGGCTCGCCGCCGAGGCGGCGATCACATGGCTTGGCCCATGCCGCGGATGCGGCGCGCCATGGCGGTCATGATGTAAAGCGCGAAATTTGGCACTTCGTCGACCATGAACCGGAACTTGCGCAGATCGATGACCGACAGCTCGCAGGCTTCCTTTACTCTCGCAGTCGAGGAGCGCGGCGCGCCATCGATCATCGACATGAACCCGATCGCTTCGTTGGCGCCGCAGACCTCGATCACCTTTTCGCCGATGACCATCTCGATCACGCCGGACTGCACGACGTACATGGTCGAGCCTGGATCGCCTTTGTTGAAGACAACGCTGCCTGCGGGAAAGTTGATACTCGTTCCGGCCTTCCTGGCGAAGAGCCGCATGTCGATGTCGTGGCCGTTCATTGTTGTTTTCGTCTCACGCCGATTACCAAAGCTCTGCTATGATAATTTGATCTTGATCGCGAAATCCATCGGATTTCTGCGTAGGTCGGCGCAGCTTAGGTGGCCGCGTCGACGGGTCTGGCTGGAGCGCCTTGCGGTTTGTCGCCAAGCCTGAGGAACGGGACCAGCACGAACGCGAATGCCGTGAACGCTGCGGAAACTAGTACCAGGGGCGTGAGATCGCTGTTGAACAGATGCGTATAGAGAAATGAGCCGACGTTGTCGGCGAGCGTCGTTGCCAGGTTGATGACGGACATCAGCGTCGCAAACGCAAACCCTTCAGCGCGCCGCGGGCAGTAGTCGGCCGCCAGCGTCAGTGTCGCCACCGTCGCCAGCATGGCGGAAAATCCGGCGCAGAAGTTCAGAATGGCGGCCGACGTTTCGGTCGACAGCAAAAGGAATGCTGCGGTCGACACCATGCCGAACGCGATGCTCACATTGAGCAGATTCTTCAAGCTCAGGCCGCCAAAGAAACGTTTATAGAGCAACGCGCCCACAACCCAGCCGGCTGAAGCGATCGATCCCAAAATGCCGATGTAGCCCTGGGAGAACTTCAGATTGTCCGTCATGTGGTAGTAGAGCGGTGTCGCGAAACCTGGGCTGAAATAGTACAGGAACACGAACACAGCGATGATCCACAGCTCGCGCCGCCTAAAGGTCACCAGAAGTCCGTCCCAGGTATCCTTCATGCCCTGCAGGTTGATGGCAACTTTTTGCTCCGGGATAAGAAACACTGTTCCGATGATGACAAGGAATGGTGTGACGCCGACAATGGCTGCGCCGGCATGCAAGGCCGAGTCTGGCGGCAGGTGCTGAACCAGTTGGCCGCCGATGATCGCAGCCGCCATGGCCGCGATATTTGACCAGAGCCATTGCTGATTGACGAAGCGTCCGCTCTCGCGGAGTTTTTGCCCGTTCTGCACCAGCACTGCGCCGCATAACGTGCTCGAAATCGCCATGGCGTAGGCCGTCATCATCAGCGCGAAGACAAGCACGCTTGGCGTGTCGATTTGCGTCGCCCAGAAGAATCCGGCAATCGCCGCTACGTTGGCTACGAGCAGATAGCTTTTGCGCCGGTAGCCGAACAGCGGAATGAAATCTGAGATGAGACCGTAGACCGGCTTGATCACCCACGGCAGGTTGAAGAGGGTGAGAAAGGCCGTGACCTGCACGGGCGTCCAGCCGTGGGCCTGCTTCAGGTAGTAGGTGAGCGGTTGGGAGATCAGCCCCCCGGCGACCTGGCCAAGGCCTTCGACGATATAGACCAGCGCGAAGAACCAGAGCAGGTGGCCGATCAGCCGTTTCGTCTCGATCCGCTCATCGTCGGTCGTGGGAGCGTTTGCGTCCAGCGCGTGAGTTGCCGCGGCTTCAGAGCGTGCTGGTGTGGAATTCATAAACTGCGCCTTGCGTGATCACTCACACGCTGGGGATCGCCTTCAAGACCGGGAAGAGACTCCCCGCCAGTGTCGGCGGCCAGGGGATCGCGAGCAGCTGATCAAAAACCACATAAATCAGCGCCACGACCGCCGCGGCCATCGGAACCACGATTTTGAATGGTTCGCGTCCTTCGATCCGCATATAGGCGATTATAAAGACGGGTACCGCAGGGATAAGGCCGATCAAGTACATCAGCGCCATGAAGCCGCCCATCCAGCCAAAGAAAACAAAGCCGCGCGTCAGCACGACTTTGCCAGGCAGGTGTCCCGTCTTGGACGCGATGTCCATGTGAATCTTCTCGGACTTGCCCCCGATGCCAGCCGCCGCCATGCCGCCGCGCTCGTGCAGGCCGAACACGTCATTGATGAGGCTCAGCGAGCAGAACAGGATCGCGCCGGCGCCGACAATCGTAGGCACGATGCGCGCGGCGAATGCCCAATCGAAAGACTGCGATAACATCACGATGAAGAGAATGAGCAACGCGGCCGGGAACAAATTGTTGGTCGAAAACTGCGGGCTACCCCATTGGGAGACCATCTTCTTGAGGCCGCCGTGGCTGCGCACGTCTTTCACCAGGGGGCGGAACAGGGAAATGGCCGCAAGAGCAAACATGACGAGGACGAAGGGTTTCACCAGCCAACTGACGCCATAACGCTCGATTGAGATGAACATGTAGCGTTCGATCGGTTCGCCGAGAATGAAGCCGAGGACGAACGGCGGGCGCGGCCATTTGAAGTGCTTCATGGCCCAACCGAGCACGCCGAAAAACATAAGCGAGAACAAATCGCCCCAACTGCGCGATGCCTCGAACGCCCCGATCCAGACGAGACTGAGGACGGCAGGCATGAACAGCGTGTAGCGCAGCGTCGCGATTTTCGCGAGCTGACCGCTGAATGCGAAGCACAGGCCCGAACCTAGAAGGTTGGCGATGGCGATGCTCCACACCATCGAATAAGTCAGATCCAGATGTTTGGTGAGCATGTCCGGCCCGGGGACCAGGCCGTGGATGAGGAAAGCGCCGAGCAAAATCGCCATGCCGGCGCTTGCCGGCACGCCGAAGGCGACTGTCGGCACCAGCGCGCCGCCCTCGCGGGCGTTCGTGGCGCTTTCCGCGGCGATGACGCCGCGCACGTCGCCGGTGCCGAAAGTCTCGGCCGCGCCTTTCTCGGTGCGCAGCGCGTGACCGTAGGAAATCCAGTCGATCACTGACGCGCCGATTCCGGGAATTGCACCCATGGCCGAGCCGATCCACGAGCAGCGCAGGATCAAGAACCAGTGCTCCACGCAATCCTTGATGCCGAGCAGCATGCCGGTCTTGGTATCGAGCGTTTGACCTTGTTGAACGATTGCCATGCGTCCGATTGCCAGATCGCAGAGTTCCGGCAGGGCAAAGATGCCAAGGGTCAGCGGCACCAGTGGCAAACCATCCCAGAGATACAGAGTGTCCATGGTCCAGCGCAGCGTTCCGGACTGCGGGTCGGTGCCGATCATGCGCAGCATCATGCCGAAGCACGCGAAGGTCAGCCCGCGCAGCGGCGCGTTGCCGGAGAGCACCGCCACCATGGATATTCCGAACACGGCAATGGCGAGCAGTTCGGGCGAGCCGATATAGAGAATTATTGGACGCATGAAGGGGAGCGCGAGGCCCATCAACGCTGCGCCAAACAGTCCGCCGATAAGCGCGGACATGTAGGACGCCCCGAGTGCACGGCCGGCTTCCCCGCGGCGCGTCATCGGATAACCGTCAAGCGTCGTCGCCGCCGATGCAGCGTGGCCCGGCGCGCCAAACAAAATGGCCGCGATGGGATCGGCCGTCGTGGTGGTGGCGCCCAGACCGAGCAGCAACGCAAACGCCGTCGGGGGGTCGAGGTTGTAGGTGAAGGGAAGGAGCAGGGCCGTGCCGGCGATGCCGCCGATGCCTGGAAGGATGCCGAGCGCCAGCCCCATGCACACACCCGCGAACAAATAAAGCATGCGCATCGGATTGAGGATGATGAAGAGTGCGTTGTGCGCGGAATTCAGCGCCAGCCCGGCGCCGTCGATAAAATCATGCAAGTAGGAATGCAGCAGGCTCGCATCCATTCACATTCCCCACCGGCGCACGGCCGCAACCCCACGCCGGACTTCCCATTGTTCCGGCATGCCCGTCCGAGCTGCGGATTCATTCCTCTTACGGCGACCTTGTGGATGTTAGTGGACTATTCATGCGACGGCCAGCGCAGCGGGGAATGACCGGCCAGTCGAGCCCCCCTGACAACGCCGCAGCGACCCACTAGGATGTAGCAGCAAACGAACCGCGGCCGTTGCGGCCTGCTGCGGTGAAGACACTCGCCCGAAGGACCGACGACCATGAAGATCACCCATGCCGATGAAGTGCAATGGAAGCGCGGGCTGCAGCATCGCGGCGGCACTTTTCATTACCGGCATCTGCTCAATGGCTCGCCGGGCACGATCGGGAACTTCCAGTTCAACATCGGGCAACAGGACGGCGACTTCGCCTCGCCCCGGCACCGGCATAACTTCGATCAATTCCGCTTTCAGATTGAAGGCGCGATGAATTTCGACCGCAACGGGAAGATGACGGCGGGGACGTTTGGCTACTTCCCGGAAGGCGCCGCTTATGGCCCGCAGACGTCCGATGGCCGTTCGACGACCGCCGTGCTGCAATTCGGCGGCGCCAGCGGCAGCGGATATCTTTCGCGCGAGGAGGTTTATGCCGGCACTGAGGAGCTGAAAAAGTTCGGCACCTTCGAGGGCGGTATTTTTCGCCGCAACGACGACGTCGAGGGGCGCCGCAACACCGACGGCTATCAGGCGATCTGGGAGCACGTGCACGGCGAGCGGATGGAATATCCCAAGCCGCGCTACCGCGACCCGATCATGGTCGATCCCGCCAACTATGAGTGGCTGCCGGTTGCCGGCGTGCCGGGTGTCACCCGCAAGCCGCTTGGCACTTTCACCGAGCGTCAGTGCGCGGCGGAGCTGATCAGACTCAAGCGCGGGGCTGCGTATGGCGTCGACGCGCGCAGTGTCTGTCTGGTGTTGTCGGGCGCTGGCCTCGTCGGCGAGGCGCCGTACCGGCACCTTTCCGCGTTCCACGTCGACGAGGACGAGCACGTGGAGATCGTGGCGCGCGACGATACGGAGCTCGTGCGACTGGTGTTGCCCGATCTTACCGGCCTCCAAGCGCGGCGTCCGGTGCAGGTCGAGGCCGCCGAATAGGTCTTGCGGAAAACGACGAGGAATATGCTGCCGTCCCTCTATCGCTCGGGTGAAAACGCACAGGCGTGGAGCGTCGCGCATGCGGCAGCTTGCGGTGCGGGCATCGGCGCGCTCGCTGCTGTGTTCAAGACTTTAGGTCCGTTGCACACGAGCAGCGCGGCCGCAACTTTTGCCCACAGCGCTACGGAGATTGCCGGTGTGGCCGTCGCGTTCGCGTTCCTGTGCGCCGGCGCCGCCGCCTTGCGTAACATTCTCGCTCGGCGATTTGTTTGGGATGACGACCGGTAGCGGCTAGGTTTCCGGCAGGACAGCGCGGCTGGCGATAAAGAGAGCAAGCGCCGTAGCGTTCGACACGTTAAGGCTTTTGATCGCGCCCGGCAGATCGAGCCGCGCCAGGCGGTCGCAAGCGGCGCGCGTCCCTTGCCGCAACCCTTTGCCTTCAGCGCCGAGCACCAGCGCCAGCGGCGCCTTCACTTGAATCGCAGCCAAGTCGTCCGGCGCGGCGCTGTCGAGCCCGACGACCAGAAAGCCGCGTTCCTTGAGGGCGGCTAGCCCGCGCGCGAGATTCTGCACGATTACGATCGGTACAAGTTCAAGCGCGCCGGAGGCGGATTTTGCCAGCACGCCGGTCGCCTCCGGGCTGTGTCGCGCCGTGATGACGACAGCGGCAACGGCGAATGCTGCGGCGGTACGCAGAATGGCGCCGACGTTATGCGGATCGGTGATCTGGTCGAGCACGAGCACGATTCCGGCTGCGGGCAAATCTTCGATGTCCGGCGAGGGAAGAGGATCAGCCTCGGCGAGCAGACCTTGATGCACGGCGTCGGGCGTCAGCCGAGCCGCTAGCGAATCCGGCCGGACGATCTCCGGCGTCAACGGAAGCGCGATGCGGTCGTCGGCCAGCCGCCGAAGCGCGTTCTCCGTCGCCAACAGCTTGCGAATGCGGCGTGCGGGATTGGCGAGCGCGGCGGTGACCGTGTGCCAGCCGTAGAGGATGGCGCTATCCGATGCGCCTCTCGATGAGGCGCGCCTGTCGGCACCGTGCCGAGGGTGAGCAACGCCAGGCCGGCGTTGTGGGCGAGGTTTCGATCGCCATCGGGGTTCACGCATGCCCGGTTCAATCAAGCTGGCCGCCGGATCTGGTGGGGGAGGTAGGACTCGAACCTACGAAGGCGTAAGCCAGCGGATTTACAGTCCGCCCCCTTTGCCGCTCGGGACACTCCCCCGTCAGGCCGCGTAGTTAAGGGGTTCCAATAGGTTACGCAATAGCGGCGCAGTCGTTCCCGATTTCATTCCGGACAACTATTCTGAGCGCCATTCTGACAGATGCGCCGCACTTGCTCGCGAGGCGATGCGGTGGGTGTTTTGTCGATCACCACCCGATAAGGGGTCGCAACTGCTTTCCAAGCTGGGGCGTGACAACGAGCAGGAATAGGCCACGTGAAGTCTGTTTGCGTGATCCACAAAGTGCGGTCCGCTTCTGAGCCTGTTCAGTTCGGCCAAGTCATTCGGCCAAGTCATTCGGCCAAGTCATTCGGCCAAGTCATCAACTGAATCGTTCGCAGTTAATGCGTCCGCACGACGTTAACAAAAAGTGCAAATCCGAATTGCGCCGTCCGGGCGCTCAACTATAGGTCATGAGTTGAAACAAGCGCCGCACCGACCATACGTCGGAGGTGAAAGGGCGGCTGTAGCTGCGAAGGTATGTATGTTTAAGGAAGTCCTGGATTTTTCCTACCGCCGCACAGCCTTGCAGGCCTTCGGTTGGTACCTAATTTTTCTTCTCATCGGGGGTGTTATTGCAGGCCTCGCAGCGATAATTGCCCACGCCGAGCCGGGCATCGAAGCGCGGCAGGTCGGTGCGTCTATGATTATTCCGGGCCATGTGCTTATCGGCATATTGCTTTTGTGGAGTCGACCCAAAGACGCGGCAAATATCTTACTGCTTTCTGCGGGCATCATGCTGTCACCGTTGTTCGGTGCGTTAGGAGGGCTCATTCCCTTCGCCGTGCTCACCACACGCCCTTTGCTGAAGCAACGCGACGCCAGCGCCGCTGCGTGAAAATGCAGTCAGCGCGGGCGCGCCGTGAACGCGTCGACGCAAAATTAATTAAGACTGATTGGTTAGCGCCGATGGCCTGGTGGATAACGGCCAACGAAAATTTTGGACCTCGGCTTCATTCCGGGGCCGGCAGCTTGCCGCGGCTTTTGGCACTGTTCTGCGTGAGGACGATGACGAATGCGGCCGCATCGTTTGCGAGCCGAACATAAACTTGAATGACCAAATCGGAAGCGGTGAATAGATCGTCAAAAAGTTGTCGGTAAATTGAGGCGCAATCGAGCCTGCACAACGGCGAATAAACATTATTTTTAGCCTGTTATTTAAACTGATCTTAGAGCAAGACCGGTAGTGTCCGGGAGTACGGCGGGAAACAGGGCCCGTCTTTGATAACAAAATTTGACTGGAAAGAGGCGTCACTATGAAAGCTGTCGTCAAGACGGTCGAGCCCGCCGACCGCGAGGCGCGCTTCGATCACATCCGGCCACATTATCTGGAGGCGCTGACCCTGGTCGAGCGCTTGCATCGCCGTCTGCTCGACGTGATCAAGGATGAATTCGATCGCCGGGGGCGGGCCGACATCAATTCAGTGCAGGCTTTGCTCCTATACAATATCGGCGACAAGGAGCTGACCGCAGGTGAGTTGCGCACGCGCGGCTACTACCTTGGCTCCAACGTCTCCTACAATCTCAAGAAGCTCGTCGAGATGGGCTTCCTCGATCACCAGCGCTCGCGGGTAGACCGGCGCTCCGTGCGCATCAAGCTCACCGAAAAGGGTCGCGAAGTGCGCGATGTCGTCGATGCGCTTTATCATAAGCACGTGCGCACCGTGGAGCAGGTCGGCGGCATCAACGCCGACGAGTTCGGCGTGCTCAACAAGGCGCTGCACCGGCTCGAACGCTTCTGGACCGATCAGATTTTATACAGGCTGTAAAACAGTCGGCTCTCTACGCCAGCAACTGTGGTGCTGGCATGCCTTAGCCCCGGCGGCAACGCCGGGGCTCTTTTGTTTTGCAATCAGCTCACCAGCTTCTCAAGCCAGCTTATCACCGGAAAGGGCGTGAAGAACTGGAGCACGACCGCGACTGCGGCGAGGACCACGGCGTAGCTCAGCGTGTTGGTCGCCATGCGCGCGGGGAGAGACGGATAGGGTGCGCTGCCGTCGGCGGGCCACGCGAACTCTTCCTCCCACACGGCCTGCGTGTAGCCGTCTGGCCGAATTCTCTCCAGCGGCAACCAAGCCCGGTAGGCCGCAATACCGCGTTCGCGCGCGATCGTGCGTCGCAGCCATAAGAAATTGCTGCGGCCGGCAAGATCGAGCACCAAGACCATCAGCCATCGGAGTATGGCGAAGGCCACCAGACAGACGAGATACACGTACCCGATCATCACGCCGTCGGTGAGCATGGATTTGGTCAGAGTGCGCAGATTGTGCACGTGGTCGGAGATCAATTGCACGGTCGTTTCGACCAGCTTGTCCAGCCCATCGGCGGCCTTGGCCAGCACCGCGTGGTTACCGGAAAAATTCTCCAACAAGAGAACAAGGGCAATCACCGCGCCGAGTTGAACGAGCCGGGAACTCGCGATGTGGCGGATTGGTGCCGCAATCAGCCTGATCAGACCCATGATCACTCCTGCAAGCGGCTGGAGGGCGGCCTGCGGCTCCCCATGGCGCTGCACGACCCCATCTGCGCTTCTCAGCCTGGAATAGGACGATTATACGTCCGCTTTTCTCGGCCACAAAACCGCCTGGGCCAACGGGCAACACAGACTGTGTATAGGGCGGTCGTTTGGGTCGCCTCTTTTGGTTGTCGATCACGCCGTGCTAATCTTTTTCGGTCGAGTTCGCGTCGGGTAATCGTAAGATTGGCAGCCAGTTTCAGCGGATTCGCGGTCATGAATGACACGAGCGAAAAGCACGGCGGGAGTCCCGACCGGCGACGCTTTCTCCGGCACTTGGCCGGCGCCGCGACCTTTGCGGCCACGGGCGTGCCGGCGAGGCGCGCCACGGCCGCCGACGATACGCTCGACGCGCTGATCGGCGATGGCGACCATGGCGAGTATGGGCAGCCCTTCGACCAAGCCTCTCGCACCATCCACATGCCCAAAGCGACAGCCCCGACACTGTCGCCGCAGACCGCTCAGATCACCCAAGGGGCCATCGAGACCTACGACGCCATCGTGGCGCGGGGCGGTTGGCCGCACCTTCCGCATGTGGACGAGCTGCATCTTGGCATGCGCAACCCGAGCGTCGTCGATTTGCGCGCCCGTCTTTCGGCTTCCGGCGACCTCGACCCGAACGCGGTCGGCAACGACATCTATGACTCTTATGTCGAGGCGGCGGTACGGCGGTTTCAGGCGCGCCACGGCCTGACCACTGACGGCGTCCTGCGTGCGACGACCTTGGCGGCCATGAATGTGCTGGCGACGGTGCGCCGTGACCAGCTCAAGGTCAACATCAGCCGGCTGAAGACGCTCACCACCAATCTGGGTCCGCGCTACGTGGTGGTGAACATTCCGGCGGCGCGCGTCGAGGCAATTGAGAACGATGTCGCCGTGCAGCGCCACACCGCGGTGGTGGGCAAGCCCGACCGGCCGTCACCCGACATCAACAGCAAGATCGTGCAGATCAACTTCAATCCGTTCTGGACCGTGCCGGTGTCGATTATCCGCAAGGATCTCATTCCGCTGATGCAGGATAAGCCAGACTATCTGACGCAGAACCACATCCGCATCTTCGATCCGAAACATAAGGAGGTGGAGCCGGCGCAAATCAACTGGTACTCGGAGGAGGCGGTTCGTTACACGTTCCGAGAAGATCCCGGCGATACCAATTCGCTTGGGCGCATCCGCATCAACTTCCCGAGTCAGTTCGGCGTCTACATGCACGACACGCCATTGAAAAATCTGTTCGGCGGCGATTTCCGTTACGATTCGTCCGGCTGCTGCCGCGTGCAAAACGTGCGCGAGCTCGTGATCTGGCTGCTCGATGGCACCAAGGGCTGGACGCCGGATCGCATCGATGAGGCGATCAAGTCGGGCGACCAGGTCAACGTGAACCTGACCAAGCAGGTGCCGCTGCACTGGGTGTATGTGACTGCATGGTCTGCGTCCGACGGCATCGTGCAATTTCGCGAAGACATTTACAGCCGCGACGGTCTTGGGGCCCCGCCGATTCCGCCGACGACGAAGCTTTAGTTCGCGCCCACGATTGTGCGCTGCGGCAGCCGTCGGCGTCTTAAGCAAGCGATTACGATTGCAGAATGCTCAGCGCCTAACCAATCAGTCATACCAGCATCGGCAGTCATCCCTATTGCGTGCACCTTCAGAAAGGTGCAGCTTTTTCTAACTCGATCGTTCGGACAGCCTTTGCATGACGCTTACTCGGGTAGGGGTGACCCTTGAAAGCAATCGCGACGTCGCTGGCAGCGTTC
>Ga0335078_10008146_pt1 | contig 15578 bp, 8 predicted proteins | sample Lox_Sample_32_FD_206711 | JGI IMG/M metagenome (GOLD analysis project Ga0335078, IMG submission 206711) | Soil microbial communities from Loxahatchee National Wildlife Refuge, Florida, United States - Lox_Sample_3.2 | ecosystem: Environmental > Terrestrial > Soil > Wetlands | place: USA: Florida... | reverse complement strand
GCGGAGGGATGTACACGGCAAACACGATGGCGACGGCGATCGAGACGCTTGGTATGTCGCTCCCGTACAGCGCGTCGCTTCCAGCAGACAGCGACGCGAAGAAGAAGGAATGCATGGCCGTGGGAATGGCGATCCTGAATCTGCTCGAGAAGGACCTGAAGCCGCGGGATATCATGAAGAGGAATTCCTTCATGAACGCCGTTACCATGGTCACCGCACTCGGGGGATCGACCAACGCGGTGCTCCACCTTATAGCCATCGCGAAATCGGTCGGCGTAAGACTGAGCATCGACGATTTCCAGGACGTCAGCAACCGTGTGCCGTACATCGCGGAGCTCAAGCCGAGCGGAAAATTCGTGATGGAGGATATAAACGACATCGGCGGTATACCGGCAGTACAGAAGATGCTCCTGAAGGAGGGTTTGCTCGACGGCAATTGCATGACGGTCACCGGGCGGACGCTCGGCGAGAACATCGAGAAAGTCGCCGACCTGAAAGCCGGACAGAAAATCGTGCACACGTTGACCGATCCGATAAAGAAGACCGGCCATCTCCAGATTCTTTACGGCAATCTTGCGGAAGAAGGCGCGGTCGCGAAAATTACGGGCAAGGAGGGACTTACTTTCTCCGGGCCCGCAAAAGTCTTCGATTCGGAGGAGGAAACGCTTAAAGCCCTCGAAGGGAAAAAGATCGCGGCCGGCGACGTGATCGTCATAAGGTACGAAGGACCGAAGGGCGGACCGGGAATGCGCGAGATGCTGACGATCACTTCGGCTATCATGGGTGCGGGACTCGGGAAGAGTGTCGCGCTGATTACGGACGGTCGTTTCTCCGGCGGGACTCACGGGTTCGTGGTCGGTCACATAACTCCTGAAGCGCAAACGGGAGGAGTCCTCGCAGTAGTAGAGAACGGGGACAGGATAACCATCGACGCGGAAAAAAATACGATCACTCTCGATGTTCCTCAGAAAACCATTGACGACCGCGTGAAGAAATGGAAGGCGCCGCCCTATCGCGCGACGAGCGGGATGTTATATAAATATATCAAGAACGTCAGCTCCGCTTCGGAAGGATGCGTAACGGATAACTGACTCCGCCGCTCGCTGACCCGAATCGGCCGGAATTATTTGCCGATTACGACCGGCGGAATCCGGCTGAAGATTTAAATTGACTTTCACTGTGGTGCCGATACGGGCTATATTATATCAAAAGTCGGAGGCAGCGGAATGGATCTAACCCGGTTACTTCATGAGCGCATGGACGAGATACTGGCAGACGCGGAGGCGTCTCTCGCTCGGGCACACCTCACTCACTATGAGAAGGCCGGCGAGGAACACAACAGGCAGAAGCTGAAAGCCCTCTATGTGCTTACTGCCCGCGCGATCTCCGAGCGAAACCTCGGGCCTATGCTGGCACACGCCGAGGAAGTTGCGCGCGAAAGATACCAGGCGGGTTTCGACCTGGCAGAGGTACAGACCGCGTTCAATGTCCTCGAAGAAGCGACCTGGAAATTCATTCTCAAGAATCTCCCGCCCGTCGACTTCGCGGAAGCGATCGGGCTCATGAGCACCGTGCTCGGAGCAGGAAAAGATATGCTCGGAAGGACTTACGTTACACTGGCGAGTAAATCGAAGACACCTTCCCTGGACCTTCGTCCTCTTTTCGCCGGCACGTATTGATACGGAAAACCCACTCGGGCAGATAGCCGAGCGGATCACGCCCTTTCTATACATCCCCTCTAATTTCCCCGCGAAAGAACCGGAATACTCTTTTCCCAACTAAACCTATTTGGTGTGCAATTTGTTATTAATGGTGCAGAAACTTTCGGGAGGTCAGTTACAGATGCCAGAGAACGAAAAACGCCGGCTGGTGATACTCGGGAGCGGATTTTGTGCGTTAAGCATACTCAAGCGCATCGATCTAGACTACTACGATGTGTCGGTCGTCAGCCCGAGGAACCATTTCCTTTTCACGCCGCTTCTACCCAGCACGACCGTCGGTACAATCGAATTCAGAAGCATAATAGAACCGGTTCGTACTGCGAGAGGTTCCCGCGGAAATCCGTTCGGAAAATATTTTCAGGCAAGCTGCATCTCGATAGCTCCGGAAACCAATACCATTGTATGTGAAGGGGTACTCAGCAGAGACAGATTCGATCTGCATTATGACACACTCGTAATTGCGGTAGGAGGAGTGAATAATACTTTCGGCATACCGGGGGTGAAGGAACACGCACACTTCCTCAAAGAGCTTGCCGATGCGCGGATGATCCGCGGCAGGATCATCGAACATTTCGAACACGCGAGCGATCCTGGTCTCGACGACGACGAGCGAAAAAGGCTCCTCCACTTCATCGTGGTGGGGGGCGGGCCGACCGGAGTCGAGTTCGCCGCCGAGCTGAACGACCTTGTCCGGGAGGAGCTCGTCAAGTGGTATCCCGGTCTCGTGAAGGATGTCGAGATCACGCTGCTGGAAGCGTCCACGCAGATTCTCGGCGGGTTCGACAAGAGCCTTGCCGAATACACGCTGAAGCTTTTCCGCCGCCACAGCATCCGAATAAGATTCAATTCTCCCGTGAAGGAGGTCATGGATGACTCGGTGGTGCTGCAGGATGGAACCGCAATCCCGTCGGGGATGGTGGTCTGGTCGACGGGCATCGGACCCGTTGAGCTTGTAAAGACGCTTCAATTCCAATTGAGCCGGGGGTCGCGCCTCCTCACGGACGATTATCTCCGGCTCGGCGAGGCGGCAAACATTTATGCCGCGGGCGATTGTGCGACACCCGCCGGCAGGAATATCCCCGCCACCGGTCAGGCAGCGCAGCAGGAAGGAAAATATCTCGCTGCCAGTCTCAACAACATGGCACACGGGAGGAAAGTCGTGCCGTTCCAGTACCGTCATCTCGGAATGCTCGCGTATATAGGAGGGCGAAGGGCACTCGCCGACCTGCCGAATGTAAAGGGGAAGGGCTTCGTCGCATTCCTTTTCTGGAGGTCAGCGTACGTGACGCGACTCGTCAGCGTCAAGAACAAAGTCCTGGTGCTCTTCGACTGGGTCAAGGCCTCGATCTTCGGCAGGGACATCAGCAGCTTTTGATCAACAAACGCATTCGGCTGACTTTCCGCAAGAGAAATTTACGTCGTCATTATTCGGGAAATTGCGCTCGCGTGGAAGAGATGCGGGGAATTGAGAGATGCGGAATTTGCAATTCTTCGGTTTGAATCGCATTTTTTAATGAACACGTGAATTACATTTCGATTGAGCGGACGAAGAAGTACTGGAATGAAAAATTCTATAAGTAAAGATTCTTCCACAACTTCAGGCGTAGTGCGGAGGCTCGTCAGATTCGTCTCCGCTCGTCCGAATCTCGCCGTCATCGCGCTGACCATACTCGCCATCACCGGTATATCGATCGGTACTTTCATTTCGTCCAGGGACCTCGAGAACAAGCTCATCGAAACATTCTACCGGACGAACAGCCTCGTCTCGACCACCACCGCCTCGCACCTGAAAGATTATCTGGAGAGCCGGGCGAGCGGCCTCCGCTCTCTTGCGGGTGTGCTCGACTATGAGAAGAGTCTTCCCTCGAAAATCGGGGATATAAACGGTTATTACGATTACCTGAAGGAACAACACGTAAGGGCAATGATTCTCCTTTCCACGACCGGAGACGTGATCTACTCGACCGACAGCTCTCACATGGGCAGGAATTATGAACGAACGCGTTTCTGGGAATACGTCAGCGCGGCGGCTTCAAAGCCAATTTCCCCGCGTGTATTATCAAATCAGACCGAAGCACTCGAGCCGTTGCTCCCGTTTACGGGAAGCTCCGGCGACGCCGACTGGATCCTTATGGGCCTTCCGATTTTTCATCGGGACAAAGCGGGCAATATTCAGTTCGACGGCGCGGTCGCTCTCCTGATGAACCAGTTCGAGGTTGTCCCCCGGCCCATATCCGACGCGTTCGGATTACCCGATACGACGCTCCGCATGGCGATCGGCGTCCTCAGCGGCTCGGCATTCCCGTTCATTCATCTCTGGTCCAACGACTCCGCATGGAACAAGCAGGGAATCAAAGCCCTGCAGAGAGAGGGAAAGGCTTCCTGTGCATCGTGCCACACTCCAGGCGACATCGACAAGATACTCTCCGGGTCGGCGGCACTCGGCACCGGTGTAATGAAGACCGGACTCATCCCCCCCGCGAGCGGAAAATTTCTCTGGAGTTCCGCCAAACTTCAGTCGTCAAAACTTGCCATGCAGGACTCGACGTGGTACGTTGTCGTCAGCGCAGACAGGGGACCCGTGCAGATGTCTATAATCTCTTACCTCAAAGGCTCGATCATCCTGATGTCAAGCGTGATCGTGCTCCTCGTGATAATACTCAGCCTTTCTTTCTATATCCGTCGTCGCGCGGCGCTGGAACAGCAACAGATACGCGACCTCGAGCAGATAGCCGGACTTCGCGGCCAGTATGAAGTCCTGATTCAAAAATCCAACGACGGCATCTACGTCCTTTCTGGCGACAAGCTCATTCTTGCCAACAAGAAATTCCAGGAGATGTTCGGGTACACGCAGGACGAGTTGATGAAAAATGATTTCATGAACCTCGTCGCACCCGAGAGCAGACCGCTAATAATGGAGCGCTCGCAGCGCCTCGCGCGCGGAGAGGAAATAGAAAGCCGGTACTCGTTCACCGCGATCTCGAAGGACGGAAAGAAGATGCCCGTTGAAGTAAGCCTGACCCAGGTTCAGCTGGACGGGAAGCGGAGCGCCATCGGCATACTTCGCGACCTCAGCGAGATCACGGCCCAGAAACAGTTGTACGAGGAACTCTTCAGAAGCGCTCCGATCGGACTTGCGATTTACAAGGACCTGAGAGTCATCAGGATAAACAATACGGCGACCGATCTTCTCGGATACGACGATCCCGACGATCTCGTTGGGACGAACGTGCTGGAGAAAGTTCACCCCGAGGATCTCGCGGTGGTCGGTGCGAGAGTAAGGCGCGCAATCGAAGAGCACATCCCCGCGCCGCCGATGGAGGAGCGTCTCCTGAAAAAGGACGGAAGCGTGATCCATGTCCTCGTCCTCTCCCAGCCGATCATCTACGAGGGAAAAGACGCGGTCCAGTTGGCGTTCGTCTCACTCGAAGACCGGAAGAAACTTGAAGAGAACCTGGCTCGCGAGGCCGCCATGCAGGAGCGCGAGAAGGTGAGACTCTCCACCCTTCTTCAAAGCCTGGAGGAAGGAATATTGTTCCAGGGTTCCGACGGAACGGTCGAATTCGCGAACACCGAATTCTGCCGGATTTTCGGATTCGACAGTCCCTCGGGCGTTATCGGCAAGAACTCGAAAGATATCCTCATTCATTCGGCGAGCAGAACGAAATTCCCCGAAGAATTCGTCAAGCGGATTGCCGGCAGCGTCGAGCGGCGCGAGTATGTACGAGCCGAACGACTCGAATTCGTGAACGGCATGATCGTGGAACGAGATGCGCTCCCGATACTCAACTCGGACGGACAATATCTCGGGCGTGTGGCAGTATTCAGGGACATCACGAAGCGCGAAGAGAAAGAGGAGACGATCAAGCGGCTTCAGAGAACCGAGCTGCTCGGCAGGCTCGCCGGCGGTATCGCCCACGATTTCAACAATGTCCTCGGTATTATTATCGCAAGCCTGCAGATGATGATGAGAAAGGCAGACAACCAGGGCGTCATCCAGGAAAACGCCCAGCGTGCTCTCTCGAGCGCGATCCGCGGTTCGGAAGTCGCCAAGCGACTCCTGCAATTTGTCCGGTACTCGCCCGAAACTTTCAAGGATTTTTCCGTCAGGCAAATCATCGAGGAGACAGAATCGATAATCAGGCACACCTTCGAAGAGAACTTCACCGTGCGCACCGAGTACATTCTCAACGACGCCACCGTTTACGGCTCAGCCGGCGATATCCAGCAGGTGCTTATCAACCTTGCCAAGAACGCCCAGGACGCCATGCCAAAAGGCGGCACGCTCACCATCTCACTCACTACCGCGGATAAAAAGCAAGTCGAGAAAAAACTCGGCGGCGCTCCGGCCGGAGAATACGTGCTCCTCATGTTCCAAGATACCGGCCAGGGCATCGAAGCCGACAAGCTGGAGAAAATTTTCGACCCGTTCTTCACGACGAAGGATCTCGGCAAGGGAACCGGACTCGGCCTCTCGATCGTGCAGACGATCATATCGGCTCACAACGGCTTCATCGAAGTTAAGAGCCGCCCGGATTCCGGTACGACATTCTTCATCTATCTGCCTATGATCGGCCGGGAAGTGCATACGGTCGAGTCGGGACAACCAAACGAGCAAAACGAAGTCGAACCCGGCGTACAGGGCAAGACCATCCTCCTGATCGAAGATGAACTCGCGCTCCGTGAACTTGTAAGCGAGTTCATGTCGGAGAAGGGCTACAGGGTGATCACCGCTCCGGACGGCGAGGAGGGTTATCGTGCGTTCAAGAACCATCCCGAGATTTGTCTCGTGCTTACGGACCTCGGACTCCCGAAGATATCTGGAGACAAGCTCATTTCGCAGATGAAATCGGAACGACCGGAATTGAAGTGCATACTCGCGACCGGTTACCTCACGCCGACCGCAGACGGGACTCTCTCCAACCTGAAAGTGAAAATGGTCATGAAGCCGTATAATCTCAACGGCATTTACAATCTCGTGACCGAACTGCTATCCGAAGATTAAGAGATATTAACGAACTGTTTTAGCCGGAAAAAGCTACTTTTCTTCTTCTTTCCCGGAATTTCCCGAAGCCTCCATCACTTCTATCTCGAGTATCTGCGCACCGGGATATCCCCTTGCGATCAGATCGAGGAGTTCGCCCAACTTCATACATCTGGATGACACGCTCCGCTCTCTCCTGTAGAACAGGAAGCGAATTCTCATCTCTTTTTTTTCCCTCCAGCTCTCACTTGATTTGAATCGCGCCATGAAACAGCATCGAGTGTGGGACGCTGGTGATTCTCCTCAGTGGCTTGCTGTTCCAGGCCATGTTTCAGGTAGGCGCTCAACCCTAACTGCAACCTCGGCCAATATAAGTAGCGAGCGGTAAAATGAGAAAGGCGGGTAATAACTCGTTTAAAATGATCCGGTAAAATGGGAAATGTCGCGGCTGTCCCAAAAGAGGCATCAATTAAAATCGACGCCTCTCAAACTGCGAACCCGGAGGGTTTCGTGCTTCTGCCAGCCGTCCGATTCATCAGATGGCTGCCTTCTTGGACAGCCTCCCAGTGCTCTGAATTCCGGCTGGAGTCTATCACGCCTTCGGCGGGGCTGGCATGACACGGCGATAGAGGTGAAACTGCGTCACATCGAAAAGTCGTATGCCACAGGACCACGCGATGGACTTCCGCATCTGCAAGTTCGCCCGCAAAATTGAATTATTGTTCGAATAGCCATAGATTAACCTTGAGTCAGGGCTGCCCGGGAACATCCTCCATCCACTTGCAGGGAATTATTATTTCCGCTTCGAGATAGATTCGACGGAAGCCGCCTCGGGTAAAGGGGGCGGATGGAAATTTCGGCTGGTTATTAATCAATCTGGAGAGCGACGGATATGAAACGGGCATTCGTATTTTCTCTCTTTGCTGCGGCGAACATTTCGTTTGCACAATCCCTCGTCATCAACGAACTCATGTATTCACCTCCTGCCGGCGGCGAACCGGAATGGATAGAGCTCTACAACAATTCCGACGAGAGCATCAACATAAAAGACTTCACGATCCGCGATAAGAACAAAACAAGATACACGCTTTCAGCCGGCGACTATTTCGTGGCGCCCGATTCGTATGTCGTCATCACGAGGTCGACCGCCTTCGCCACTTACCATCCCGAAGCGGCGTCGCATTATATTGTTGTTCCCCTTCCACAATACTTCCTGGTCAATTCGAGCGACACCGTCTCTCTCTACGACAACGACGGCAAACTGGTCGACTCGATGTTCTACGCGTCGTCATGGGGCGGAAGCGGCGTGAAGTCGCTCGAACGAATTTCTCCGTCCGGACAGTCGCGTTCCAGGGCGAACTGGGGAACGTCAGTCGATCCAACCGGAAGCACGCCCGCCCGGCGGAACAGCATCTACGCGTGGGATTATAATTTGAAACTTTCTTCCCTCTCGGCGGTATTCGACATATCAAAATCGAAAGCTAATTTTCGAATCGTGGTACACAACGCTGGCACAAAGAGTACGTCCCCATACAACCTGTACGTATTCCTGGAACGTCAGAGCGCGAGCCTCGAGCGCATACCCATCGCCTCTTCACCCGACAATCCGGGACTCGACCCGGGAGATTCCGCGCTGATAGCCATCGAAACACCCCTGAATAATCCCGGACCGTCGGAGGCGCTCGCCAGGATCGATTATACTTCCGATGAGGATACGGCCGACAATATCCTTTCCGCACCTCTCATGTACAACTACTCTCCGGCCTCGATCGTAGTGAACGAAATTATGTACGCGCCTCGAACTCCGGATGTCGAATGGGTGGAACTGTACAACAACTCTTCAGATTCGATTAACATTGTCGGCTTCGACGTGTCCGATAATTCCGGAGCAACATCTATTCTGACGACACACGACTATTTCCTTGCGCCTTCGCAATATGTGGTCGTTGCACACGACTCGGGATTCTTCGCCGCCCATCCGGATTATTCCGGAAAATATACGATCTCCAAAATCCCGTCGTTAAACAACGACGGCGACGTCGTCGCGATCCATGACGCGACCGGAACGACGATCGACAGCGTGAATTACCTTCCTTCATGGGGCGGAAGCGACGGTGGGAAATCGCTCGAGAGAATCCTCCCTGCGGGAAACTCGAACGATCCCGCAAACTTCTCCACTTCAACGGACCCGTCCGGCAGCACCCCGGGAAGAATAAACAGCATCACGCCCCGTGACAGCGACCTCGCTCTTGGAACCGTAGCCGTTTCACCACCTTCGATGCAGTCCGGCGACATTGCGACAGTCTCGGTGACGGTAATTAACCGCGGAATCGTTGCGTCCCTGCCTGCGTCTGTGGTGCTTTACGAATCCGGCATGGTCCGCGACTCTAGCGCGTTCGGTTCGATTCTGCCGCACGAGTCTCTCGCCGTAAACCTATCGACAGGAAGACTATTTACCGGAACGCACAATCTCCTGGTTGTGGTACGATACCCATCTGACGAAATGGCGGACAACAATTCGAAAGCCTTCTCTATCGTGGTCGGATTGCCGCCACAATCGATTGTTATAAATGAAATAATGTATGCACCCGAATCGCCTCTCTCGGAATGGATCGAGCTGTACAATAACTGCGACTCGGTCATTTCGATAGCCGGTTACAAGATCGCATCGCACGGAAGCTCGGTCAGGATCCAATCGGAAGCACTTATTCTACCACACGAGTACCTGGTTATGTGCAAAGACTCATCCGTGGCGCAGTACCATTGCAATAGCTCGCGACTCATTCTCCAGAACGTACCTTCGCTCAACAATTCCGGCGACACCGTTTCGCTCTACGACAACCTCGGCAATCTCCTCGACAGGATGAACTATCTGCCGTCCTACGGCGGAGCAGACGGAAAATCCCTTGAGCGGGTCGACTGTATCGCAGGAAGCGATTCCGCTAACTGGAAGGAATCGGTCGATTCGACAGGCGCGACCCCGGGCATCGAGAACAGCGTCGCAATCCTTCCGATCGACGCGACTCTCGGTCGTATGGACATCAGTCCACGGATACCGGGAGCAGGCGACCCCGTGACGATCACCCTCACCGCACAAAATACGGGACGCGAAGAGATCGACGGACTTCATGCGTCTCTCGATATAATCAGCTGCATCGATTCCGCGAACGCGTTTAGCGGTTCAAGAGATCTCGCCTCGCGACTGTTGCCCCGGGATACTGTTCCGATCTCCTTCACGTTCGCACCGGTGAAGTACGGAAGATACGGAATCGCCGCCCGAGTGTCGTGTACAGGCGACGGGAGGGCAAGAAACGATACGCTTTCCGAATACTTCTCCGTGAAATGCGCGTCGAGCGTCATCATCATAAACGAGATCATGTACACTTCGGGACAACTGGGAGAATATTTTGAATTATATAATGAATCTGCTGAAGCAATAGATGCCGACAATTGGTCATATCATACATCGAATTCATCCAAACCGGCCAGGATATCTACTCGACCGCGGATTGTCCCCCCCAACGGTTATTTCATCGTAGCAGCCGACACGAGCATCGAAAATTTTATTCCCGATACTTCGCTTTGCCAGGTTTCCAGATCGCTCACGCTCCGTGACGATGGAGACTGCGTTGTAATCGTGGACCCGACGGGAACCGTGGTCGACAGCGTATACTATATGCCATCATGGCACAACTCCGACGTCGCTCGCACCGGCGGCAGATCGCTCGAGAAAATAAATCCTTCCCTTCCTTCGAACGACAAGACGAGCTGGTCGACATCGGTATCTCAGACCGGAGGCACGCCGGGAAAAAGAAACAGTCTCTACGTCGATCCCGGAAGCGCAACCGGCGGAGTCTGCGTGTCTCCTAACCCGTTCTCGCCCGACGGAGACGGGCATGACGATTTTACGTTCGTCAGTTACTCGTTTGCGGTACCGTCGGTAAAAGTCCGGATGAGAATATTCGATTCTGTCGGAAGATTAATCGCTACACCTTACAACCAGGCGATACTTCCATCAACCGGTAAACTGCCGTGGGACGGCAGGGATGGATCCGGCAAGATTGTTACGTTCGGATTGTATATCTTATTCATTGAATTCACCGGTCCCGGAGGAAATCAACTTGCCGTCTGCAAGAAGCCGATCGTCGTGGCGAAGAGAATGCGGTGACGTCATTGGTTTCGGAATGGCAGTCGCAAAGCCCTTGAGGTTAGCAATGGCTTGTCAGGAGGAGCGGGGTTCATGAAGAAGAACGGTCGGTAATGGAAGCCCATGCAGTTGAAAACAGATTATTTATAATTCGAGAACTCAGCATGATGATCGATCCTCAACCGGCGGACGCGTACGGAGTTTCCGCGAAGTCCATGAACCTTGCGGTCAGGCGTAACGGCTGTCGATTTCCTGGAGACTTAATGTTGCTGTTAAGTGCGGCCGAGTGCGAACAGTTAAGGAACAACTTGCGATTGCAATTCGAAACCTTAAATCAGAAGCGTCATGACGTTCGTCGATATATTCCATTCACGTTTACCGAACAGGGCGTCGCTCTGCCGTCCGGCGTGCTCCGAAGGGAGAGAGCAATTCAGGTGAATATAGCGATCACGAGAGTGTTCATTAAATTGCGAGAGATGTTTTCGATTCGAAAAGAGCTTACGGCAAAGTTGAATGAGATCGAGATCAGACTCGAGAAACACGATGAGCGTGTTGGTGCAATCTTCCGGGCGATATCGGGATTAACTGCTCCTCCACCTCAAAAACCCACACACCCGATAGGCTTCGGTAGGGAATAGGATCTCTTCATGGCTCTTTCCGAAAAATATTCTTCACTTCAAAAGCGAATCTCTCTTTATATCACCGCTCTGCAAAATGAAATAGAGGCGTTGCGAAATTATTCTTCGCGCAATTACTCGATTGGCGCCGGTAAATTTCTTGGAAATGCAGAAGCGGAATTCCTGTACGAGTTCAGACTCGATGACGAGACACGGATCGTGGAAGACGTTCCCGTGGAAATCGAGATCGAGGGAAAAACAAGCCAGGGGACAGTTGTTTCGATAGAAGGCGACAGGATCGTACTCCTCCTCCAGGGGTTCGTAGGCGAAAATGTCGAGCGGGCAACGCTGCGAACCGCGCCGTTTTTCCTTTTGGAACAGCTGATCGAGCGGCTTGAATCGATTGAAGACAAAGACGCCGAAGCGATCGCGATGCTCTTCGACGAAGACGCGGACGTCGGCTATGATTTCGATCTACCCATGAAATCCGCGAAGTTAAACGAGCTCCAGGTAAAAGCCGCAGAGTCGGTCGTAAAACGCAATGTGTCATTTGTTTGGGGACCGCCGGGAACAGGCAAGACACAGACGCTCGCCTTTGCCGCGGCAAATCTCGTTTCTCTCGGCGAAAAAGTCCTTGTGGTCTCGAACACCAACATCGCCGTGGATGTTGCACTTCAGAAGACGCTTGAATACCTGAAGGACGAGTCCGAGTATTTTGACGGCAAGTTCGTGAGGTTCGGAGTGCCGCGGCTGACGGAGCTTGAGGACTTCCCGTGGTCCCTTCCTCAATACATCGCGCGGGACAAGAACCCGTCCCTCTATGCCACTATCGACAAAATAGAAACCGATATCCGTTCGGCAACGTCCCGGGTGAGAAGTCAGCGGGCGAAAAGCGCAGGCGAGAAGAAACTCTCCAACTTGCGAGAGCAACTGTCGGCACTCCGGGAGGAGGCATACGGCAAGGAAAGCAGGATCGTTCAGCACGCCGACCTTGTCGGCTGCACGGCGGCGAAGGCCGCAATCTCGTCGCAAGTATACAGCAGGAAATTTGATGCGGTGCTGATCGACGAAGCGAGCATGCTCTACCTGCCTTACGTCATATATGCGGCTTCACTTGCCGGGAAACATGTCGCCATATTTGGCGACTTCATGCAGATCCCGCCGATAACACAATCGTCCACGAAAGTACTTGACATCCTTTCGAAGGACATCTTCCGTGAAACAAAAATGAACCGCCACATGTCCAGGCCGCACCCGAGAATGAACGTACTCGAAGTACAATACAGGATGCAGCTTCCTATCATGGAGCTGGTCAACGACCGGATATACGCAGGCAGGCTGAAACCGAGTCCGCAAATAAAGTCCGCCGAGCCGAAGCAGGACCCGGTTGTATTCTATGACACATCGAAGCTCTCGTCGAAGGCGTTTCGCGAAGCGACCTCCAACAGCAGGGTGAACATAATTTCCGGGATTGCTGCGATCGAGCTCGGCGTCGAATCGCTTAAACACGGTGCAAAATCCGTCGGAATCATTACACCGTACCGCGCGCAGGCGAGATATCTGCGCGGAGTATTGAGCACCATGAATCTCGATTCGACCGTCATCTCCGCCGCGACCGTGCATACCTTCCAGGGAAACGAGAGAGACGTCATCGTCCTGGACTTCGTCGACGACAATCCGCTACCGCTCGGGGTACTTCTTGCCACGTACGAGCACGACGACCGGGATGACGTTTCCGAGGGCGAGCGACTCCTGAACGTGGCGATGACGCGCGCCAGGAAACGCCTCCTGTTCGTCGGCAACTTCGAGTACCTAGCCTCCAAAGCTGCGCAGGACTCGCTTCTCCGCTTCGTGCTCGAAAAGATGCGGCGCGAAAAGAATATCTCGGCACTCCAGATGGACGACAGGACGGCGAAAAATTACGCGGGGAAAAACTTCCCGTCACTCGCGATCCATCACGGGCTGGTAGACTGCACCATCCCTCTTCTGAAAGACATCCAGGCGTCTGCCGAAGAATTGAAACTTATCCAGCCTATCAAGGCCAAACTCCAGTTCTTCAAATATGTTCTCAATAAGGAAGTGGAATCGTCGAAGGAATTTGCATCGGTCGAACTCGGCCTTCTCCAGCAGAAACTGAAGAACACGAACCTGATCACGTCCGACAAGGCCGATCTGTTCTTCTGGATCATCGACGGAAAGATAATGCATGTTTTCGACCTGCTCGGACGCGACCGCACGTTCAGTCTTCGGATCGCCGCTCCCGAAATCGTGCGGACGTTCAATTACATACTCCCCCGGAAGAGTTCGAAACTCACGGGCACGGGCGGAAGAGAGATCGATGCGCACTGCTCTGTCTGCGGCGGCAGGATGGAGCTCAAGGAAATGAAAGGTATGATCGTCGCTCAGTGTGCCGACAATCAGTGTATAACAGTCCCTGCCGACGGAAAAATTATCGAAGCGGTGCTCGAGGAAAACGGAGAGAGTTGTCCCGTCGACGCAGGCAAGATAAGGGTGAAGCGGGGACGACGCGGCTTCTTCGCGGGATGCGCGAACTATCCCGCGTGCACGTGGACCGCGGAACTCGGTGAAATCCTGAAATAAAATTCGAACAGGACGATCGCGCTCTCCAGGGAATCGTGACATCCGGGACAAACTTCCGAAGGGTCGATCCGACAGACAACCCCTTACGGACTTCCCTGTTAATTTTTCGGTTGCGCGCGGAAAGGCCGTTTCATTAGATTAAGATATGACTGCAGAGTCTTCTATCTGGTCCGACGACGCGTTGTACGATGCCTTCATGAGGCACGACAGTTCCTACGAAGGCATCTTCTACGTTGCAGTAAAGACTACCGGTATCTTCTGCAGGCCGACATGCAGCGCAAGGCGGCCGAAGCGGGAGAACATCGAGTTCTACCACTCGACCCGGGACGCGTTATTGAACGGTTATCGTCCGTGCAAGGTATGCAAGCCTCTCGAGTTGATCGGCGCGACTCCGGACTTCATCAGGAAGGTGATGGATCTTCTCTCTTCCGCGCCGTCGCGCAAAGTCACGGATTACGACCTCGTCAAAATGAAAATCGAGCCGAACCGTGTCCGCAGGTGGTTCAAGACGAACCACGGTCTCACGTTCCAGGGTTACCAGCGAATGCTGCGGATCAACGGCGCACTCCGGCATATAAAAGAAGGCGGGAGCGTCATCGACAGCGCATTCGAGAGCGGGTACGATTCGCTCAGCGGATTTGCAGACGCATTCAGGAAAATTGTCGGCACCGTGCCGACCGGTGCAAAGGATGCGAAGATAATAACGCTCCGCCGCTTCGCCACGCCGCTGGGACCGATGATAGCAGGATCAACAGGTGAAGGAATCTGTCTCCTCGAATTCACCGACAGGCGAATGCTCGAAACGGAATTCAGGGATCTCGGCCGTTCGCTTAAGGCAAACTTCGTTTATGGCACGGACAGGTTCATAACGCGGCTCGAAGAACAGATGACGGAATACTTCGAGGGAAAACGAAAGATCTTCGATATTTCGCTCTCGACTCCCGGAACTGAATTTGAAAATGCGGTCTGGCGCCAGCTGACGACCATACCTTATGGGACAACGCGTTCGTATGAGGATCAGGCGAAGGCTGTCGGAAATTCAAAAGCCGTGAGAGCGGTGGCAAATGCGAACGGATCCAACCGGGTGTCAATCGTAATACCCTGTCATCGCGTAATCGGGAAGGACGGATCGCTCACCGGTTACGGAGGCGGACTTTGGAGAAAGAAGTGGCTTCTGGATTTCGAGAAAAAAAACGCCTGACATCTCCTCCTGCCCTCCCAAAACCGGCGTAAGCGCGGCCTCGCGCAGGTAAAATCGCGCAGCACCGCAGAAAAACCACGTACCTGGCTCACTTTGCGACGGACGACATTTGATTTTTCGGCCGCACTCCTTTAGTTTCCAGTATATGGAGACAGATGTGTATCGTAGCCTCCGGAATATTAGAGGTGCTGTGAACGGGCTTCTCTTGTGCAGAGCGGGCTGATGGTGGAACAAGAACTCGAAGAACACATTTTCTCCCTCGAGGAGATGCTTCTAAGAGCAGACGTCAGGAAGAGCACCGAGATGC
>Ga0335078_10008145_pt1 | contig 15579 bp, 7 predicted proteins | sample Lox_Sample_32_FD_206711 | JGI IMG/M metagenome (GOLD analysis project Ga0335078, IMG submission 206711) | Soil microbial communities from Loxahatchee National Wildlife Refuge, Florida, United States - Lox_Sample_3.2 | ecosystem: Environmental > Terrestrial > Soil > Wetlands | place: USA: Florida... | reverse complement strand
TCTGTCTCACAAACACGTCACTTAACCTCAAAAGGAGAAAAGAAAGTATGTCTGAAACAAGCACGTTAATTGGCTACAGCGGCCGGACGATTGGCCGCGAAGAACTGGCGCTGGTGCCCACACCACCGGCGACCGAAACGCACCGTCCGATCCCCCATCACGAGATCGTAGGAGCATTGATCGAGACTCTCGGATTTCGGCACATCGGCGTCGTCCACGATGAGTACGCAGTATCGCTGGATGGCATGAAGATGTTCGGCATCCTGGATCTCGCAACCGAAATGAGCGGATGCCGTTTCTCGATCGGATTGAGGAACTCGCATGACAAGAGCATGCGTCTCGCGATGACCTGCGGGTACCGCGTATTCGTCTGCTCGAATATGGCGTTCTCGGGAGACTTCACTCCGGTCTTGGCGAAACACTCCAAGTCATTCTCACTTATAGATTGCATCTCAGTCGGAGTGGATCGAATGCAACGAAACTTTGAGCCCATGCAAAAGCAAGTGGAAGCTTGGCAGAGAAGTGAACTGACCGAGGTCACCGCCAAAGTGGTCATCTACGAGGCGTTCGTCGAGGGCAAGTTGGAAGCTCCGAAACACCTGGCGCGCACGGTTCACGACCTCTATTTTGAGCCAAAGCACGAGGAGTTCCGACCGCGGACAATCTGGAGTCTCTCGAATGCGTTCACCTCGGCATTCAAGGAACTGGAGCCGATTCCCCAATTTAAGGCGACAGCTAAGCTGGGTGAGTTCCTGGACGCCCGGTTTTCGCAGTCCTTCTAGCCGACGGGGCGGTGCAGCCGGCCGCCCCTCTAGTCCAACATGAGGGTGCCGTTATTAAGAACCCAGAGCGGGTGAGCTGGTGAGCTTCGGCTAAGCCATACTTGAGATTCCGATCACTTATGCCACAATCACTCACGCCAGCGTCACTGTCGACTTCACAGGAATCCGCAAGATTGCAAGGCTGTGGAGCAGGGACAGGAATGTCGCCATCCGCCTGCCAATACACATCAAGGATTGAGAGCAACGAGTGAGGGTCGGACCTTACCCTCACAGAAATACAGGGCCCGAAATCTGTCCATTTGCTTGATCTTGTCTACCAAAACCCGTTCTTGCTGTGAGCTAGAGACATTGCGGACCAACACTTTGGCGTCGGCCTCCGTCAGTCTCAAGACCAGGTAATTTGCAATTGCGGAGAAGAGTGAGGCGTTAAAATCCTTGGCCTCTTGGGATGCGACGACCAGCGATATCCCGTATTTTCGACACTCCTTAGCCATTGTGGGAATAAGTTTAAGTCCAGCGGCACGGTGTGCCTCGTCGAACACGACAGCATGCGTGATGTGGTCTTGAAGCCCTCTGCGAAACATGTCCTTATACAGGCCATAAAAGACGAGCGACGCAAATGCTTTCTGCAAGTTCTCATTCTGCGTAGTGTGGACGCGAATCACAATGGGCTGGTCGCTCTCCCAAAGACTATGGTCAGAGTCGCTCGTATCAAAGAAGCCATAGTCATCTAGTTCGTCCAGCCGGGAGAGTAGTGTGCGAAGTCCACGGTCAGGTTTTGGATCCTGGCGCAGGATTTCAAGGAATCGCTTGAAGGATGGCTCCGGCAGACCTTCTACAACGGCATTCGGGTCGTCCCAACCATCTTCGATGAAGCTATCTTTGAGCGACTTTCGAATCCGCTCTCCTTGAATATCCCCCAGTTCCGGGAAGATCGCCGTGAAAATATCCCGCAATGCACCTGCAACATCTAGGTATGCCATCCTCGACTGGCGATCAATGACCCGAAGTGGGTTGAATCCCAACCCGTGAAAATCTACGAACCTAATCGAGTCAACAAGTGTCTGTAGTTTCTCGTCGATATCCTGGTGATAGGAGAAGATAATTGGCCGAATATTGATCGTGAGCATCTGCCTGCAGAGATTCAGAAGGCAAGTCGTTTTCCCCATTCCAGGCAATCCAGCCATGAGTAGATGGGGATTTCCCCTCACCGTCAATGGCCACCGCACTTCAGCACCGGATAATGCATCGAGTCCAAAACAGACGGACGGAGTTTCGTCGGTGGCTTGCTTGGTACTCACACCAGCGCTGTGTTCGCCCCCGGATGTGTCCTCACTGCTCGCGCCTGCGGGCTCCGATTGCGCCACTGGTTCTCCCTCGTCGCGTTCAGGTCCACTTGAGGCCGCCAGATCTTTTGATTCTGGCGGTGTTCTAGGGCTGCTACTGGGGGAATTGCGCTGCATGTCGGAATCCGGCAGAAGCTCTGGTCCGAACAAGAACACTCTTGTGCTCCAGTCGTCGGGGGAGACTTCCAGGGGGCTATCACCGGCGTACTCGGGACAGAAGACCCAGCCACGGTCAGCGCGTTCGATCGAAGAAAACGCGTAGTCTGCACCCCTCTCGATCATGCGCTCTATTTCTGCTGTGATGAGGTCATATTGCTCTCGTGACAGATGATGGCGGTGCGCTTTGTCGGCATAAAACCGGAGAACCCGCGCCAGCTTTGCCCGCCGGACAGCCCGGAACGGAGTGCAGACATCAACGCCGCAGTACCATTCATCCCATCGATTACGCAGTGACTCCACTTGTTCACGAATGGTGTTGACAGTCTCGGGACTTCGAGCCGTACGGAGGTGCCTCCGGTACTTGACTTCAATAAAACGGAAGAACAGACCCTTGCGCGGTACAACCGATACGTATATCAGATCTGGACGAGACTCAACATCACCATCGCTCTCTTCTCGGACCAACGGAGGCAGCAAGTCGCGGACATCGTCAGCGGAAATGAAGAAGCCGCTCTCAAGAGCAACCCAGCAGTCGCTAACGTGCCGTGGCCCACTGGAATTAGCGTGAGAAAGTGCGAGCGCAACGAGTTCCGAGGTGGGCGCTTTGTCACCTGTGAGTCGAATGGCCAGTCGCCCACTGAGTGCCTTGAGGTGCTCCATTAGAAACTCTGCGTTACGTCTGCTTCGGCTGAGGCCCATTTGGTCCAGTGCCGCATCAAGGAGAGATCTGACCTCCTCGAAGTTGCTGGTCGAAGTAATCAGTTGAAGACAACCCAGGTCCTGACGTTCAGGGACACAATCGATGACGTAAGCGTCATAGATGTCTCTGTTGTCTTGGGGTGAATCGAAATACTCGATACCAGCGTTCCGGTCCAACGTGATTACCCAGTCGCAAAGCCGATGCAGCTGCCGAAGGTTCTGCGCCTTGTCAGGCGAGACTTCTGTACGCAACGCTGGAACGCCGCTACCGTCAATGTTGCTCGTTACCAATCTGTGCATCGCGAGCTGTAGCCGCACCAACCTGTCGCTGTGTGCACGATCTGAGGGGTGTTTCTCCCCTTCGTTCGAATCTGGAACTACACTGCTCCATTGAGGGGAAGGACTACTCGAATACGTTCGGTCAAAAAAAGAAAGCATACCGAACGCGTAAAGCGGACGAATAATTGGTGATTCACCTGGCGTATGTGACACCACACGCGACTCAAACGTGTCAAAGGCAACTGCCAAATGGGCCGCTGTCTGTGGGTCCTGATCGTTCTTACGTGCCCATCGCAACCTCGGCAGACTGACCCCGCCGGGCAGACCGAATGACTCCAGCATCCACTGGTCCTCTGGAGCTAATACGCCGGCCCCCGTACGCCGTTTCTCGCGTGCCTCAGCGATGAATCTTCCTGCAATAGCGCGTTGGCCTTCCGACGGATAGAGCTCTAGCACGAAACCGGGGGCTCCCGTCTGCGACATGTCGTCGCGGTCTTCGCTCAATGACGTCTTGCGATATTGCTCATGAACTCGTCCAAGCGCACGAGCTACCGTCAAGCCATCCCCCGGCCGGAGCGCATGTACGTGTAAGAGTTTGGCCGTGTTGTGGCAGTCGAGGTATTTAATGACTTCATTTCCAAGAATAGTCGCACTATGCTTACCGATGGTCGGGGCCGTATCTGCTGCTTCGCTCTCGCCCAATGCTCTCGCAAGAATTGCGATGGCGGCTTTTGGTTCTTTGTCAGTATCGGGAACCATCCCAACCGCGTGGAAACCTAGTGTGTCCGCATACACAAGAGAAGTTCCGCACTCAAGGCCTGGCAGGAACGCCGGAAACATCGCCCCGTCCAAAACGGACAACTCTTTCCTTATATCCGTAGGCTTCTGCTTTTGATCGAAAGCGGTATGAATAACCAGATTGTCGTATGCGGTCAACCACGCGACACGCACTGGATGGCTAGGGAGAACGACCAGTCCTATCGTTCTACCAGAAAGTGACTGCACCTCCACCGTGTTTGCAAGACAGAGCTCCGGATCTCCTTCTTCCAGCAGAGCTGCCCAGGCGAGCAAATACTCCTTGACTACTGTGTTAAAGAGTGTAGAGGTTTCATCATAGATTTGTCCGACGCTTCCTCCCGCACCTGCTAATCTTTCGGCCATTCGACGATTTGCAGCAACTGCGCGATCCCAGGGCGGCAAATTTCTTGCGGGAAATGGGACGAATTCCGCGTCAGCGGCTCGTGCTCCCGAAGACCTCACGCGTACAGTCCAGCGGCCAATTGCACCACCTCGCTCGGCCCACTGCTTATCCACTTCATTGATCAATGCCGGCCGATATACCCGAAAACTCTTCCCAGGTTGAGGTGTGCGCAGTACGACGAACCCCTTACTGTCTCCGGAGAAAGCTGCCGTGGAGGAGGCAAGACTTGCGATTGATTCACGATTATCGAGTTCGATCAAGCCTTCTGCAAACGTTCGAACCTTCTTTCCTACTCCGCCGTGTTCACGCTCGGGAGGCTGTCCGAAGCGAATAACAAATTCCTCACTCTCTTGAGGTTCAACGGAATCACTGCCGATCACCGAAAGCAAGACCTTGGCTGATATCAGCGCGCCCTCACTCAACGTGGAAAAGTCATCATTGCTGAAGCGGCATTTCTCTTCTCTCTTCGCAGAATGCACGACCTCCCGAGACGCAAGTTCCTCCTCCATGTCGGTTACGATAGTCACTCGATACTCGACAGCGTCCCTCTCTAGATTTTCTGGCCGAACCTTCCATTTGACTTCCAATTTTGAATAGTTGCCGGTCCTCTCGGCATCGGGTTCGAGAATCAAAACTGGTGGAGCGTCACCCTCGCCTTCCTCGACGAGTCCTGACCATTTAGCGACTCTGCCAGTGTTCGTACGCCAGGACAGAAGCTCAATGCTACTAATCGCTTGTGCTGCACTTTCAATGCGGAGATTGTTAATCCAAAGATGCCTCTCGTTGACAAGTTCTGCTAGAGCTGAAAGAAGAGGCTTCGTTGCCGACTGGCGCAGAAAGGTCTCTAGATCCCTCAATTGTTCTGCAGAAGCGTTGAGCAGTCGGAGAGACTTTATGCGCTGAGCTGGCGAGATCCCTGACACAGTGCGGCCCAAGAGACGTTCCACAAACATCTTCGAAACGTCCAAGCCATCCGTCGTATCTGCATCTCCAGAGGCGTCGGTTGGCCAGAGCCCGAGGATGTGCAAGAACTCCCCGGGATGTTTTCTCTCCGCAGCGATTCGACAGAGATAGTCAAATTCAGTCCAAAGAGACACAATGTGGTGCTGGCCGTATCCCCGGGCCTTCTTAACGGCGAGCTCAGCATGGCGACGGTCGACAGCAGATAGCCGACGCGTGATCTCGCGTCCAGCAAGGGCCAGCGCCTCCTTAAACAAGCCCTTTTCTTCCACTTCGCGAGCTGCGCTGTAAATTCCGTCCATCCCGGCACCGGCACGCGCAGTGTCCACTACCAAAAGTACGGTCCCGACTTTTGATTCGCGCATCTCGACAGCACGATCCGCCGTCGTAGTGCGTGCGGCTTCATCTATCGAATCTGCTACCCTCCATACTTGCCAACCCCCGGGTGCAAATGCCGGTTCACTAGCGAGGGTCTGCACAACGTCAGGCGTCAGGCACCGAACAAATGCAATAGAACCGGGATCTGGCTTCCCCAAGCTCCTTTCAAATGCCTGCGTCAGAATAGTTGTGTGGACCTCAGTCCAAGGCATTCTCGTTCTCTCCCGATTCAAACCGTGGCTGCAGTCGTTTCATTGCCTCGGCATCGTTGACACCCACGAGCAGCCCGAGGTCACGTAGCCGTCGTTCCAATGTCGCTCGGTTCGCTTGGAGAACTTCATTAGAAACCATCAATCCTGTTGGAGACACATCTACACAGAACCCGTAGCGCTCACGGAGCCTGCGCAAGAAATCTTTCAGCGACAGCGGCCGGCTACCATGCCGATTTCCACTGGGCAAGACATTAAGGTGAACGAGATAGTCCAGAACGGAATCGCTAAAGACTATTGAACGCAACTCCGTTCTCGTTCGGGCAGTATCCGGACTGAGGTGTCGAATCACTGTCCGCTTCGACGCCAATCCATTGGGACGATTTACAAGCAAGCACGAGTCCAGTAAGTTAACGAGGTTTTGTTGCGTGTTCTTCCGCCCCTGCAATGCAGTCAGTGATTCGGCAAGTCGCTCAACCGGGTTTCGCTCGCCACCCGACTCCCTTAACGTATTCGAAATGTCCGGGTAATCCTCCTCCAGCCTTTCAGCCAATTGCTCCGCCTTCTGGGTTAAATCGTACAGAATCGCGTCTGCTTCCGGTCTGCGCTTCAGAAGCAAGTCACCCAGCAACTTTAGCCAAGTAGTTGCGAATGGCCGTGTCGGAGTATCTGCAGCCTTGACTTTCGGGTCATAGCGGGCCCAGCGGTCCAGCAGGCGGAGGGTCATCAGAATCACAGGAACACGCTCGATCCGCCGCATGAAATCTTCGAGAGATTGCTCAGCAATCGCTCTAAGACGTCTGTCCACTCCGTTTGAACAGTCCACGAACAGTTCGGCAGAGCGCTGTTCATGCCGTGCTCGAATATCGCCCGTTTCTGCCCACTCACAGAGAATCTCAATGACACTCATGAGAACGGTGCTTAAGCCAACAGCGACGCAAGACTCCAATAATTCCACGAACGCGTGGCGAGGTATAACAGGAGCATAAGAGCGCACAAATCGGCGCATATCTTCTGAAAACTCCGAAGCCGCCTTTTCCGCTATCGGTCGTTGATTAGATATTTTCTCGCCCTCTGCCCCGCGTAATTTGTCTGGGGCTTCACCGAGTGCTTGCGCAAGACGGACCATCAATAGCTGATCTAAGCCGACTTCCACTCGCTCGTCAAAGCGATCGGCAGCACGGTTGCCTAGTATTCCTTCACGCGTTACGCCCTGACAGAAGGCTCTGAGGAGCACATTGTCCTCGAATCCTTTGCCGACCGCGAACCAAGTGCGTTCTTTATCCTGGTCCTGCCCGATATGCTTTCCCTTTTGATTGGCGAGCATTGCAACGATCGTCTCCGGAACATACCGGAGATTGGCAACGTGTTCTGGGAGATCTACCCAACTCGCCATGTAGTGTGCCGGTGCAACACGCTGAACCTGCTCCCGGCGACCAAGTGCTTTCTTGGCATTTTCCAAGCAAAAGCTAAGCAGCAGATCTCCCAGAATTGCCTGTTCTGCCTCACCCTCAAACCCCCTGAAGTCGTCGGTTGACGCTAACTTCCTTGCAACTTCTTCGATGGTGGCAGCCTTCTTTCCTTGTTTACCGCCAGAGATCGGTTCTCCAAAGACGCCGAGAAACTTGCCCTTGCCCCGCCGATGGCTGAACCGGAACATGTAGAACACTGCTGGAAGAACTGCCGTTAAGTCGAAGTCTTGGACAGTGATCGGAATTGCTTTGAAGTAATTCCCAGACCATATCTCCCGGGTAGTATCGCGACCGAACACGTCATCTACTATGGCGCGGGCAGGGCGGCTCGAATTCATGCATTGTCCTCCGCCGCAACCGGCGTCAATGCCATTCGCTGGCGAACGCCGTCTTCGGACTGGTCCACTCTTGCGGCTACTTTGTACAGTAAAGCCTCCTTCATCGGACTCCAGGCCAGCAGCTCGCGTTCATCTTCGCGAATCAGGCGCTGGACGAAAATAGACAGATTTGCAAACGTGTCATCTGTGGACACGTCGCCGAGCTGATACCCGTCACTCAATTCCAAGAGAAGGTGGAACAGTTCGGCGCCGAGTCTGAGACGTTCTTCTGCGGCGCTACGATAGCGATAAATTAGGAATGCCTGTCGGTGGAGTCGATCCATTGCCTCAGTTGACGGAATATCAGCTTCGAGTCGGAATGCAGAAAGTGGCTTTTCGACCCAGAATGTTGTTTCCGTAGGTGTTCGCGGAGTAATCCGAAGAGGCACTACCCCTAATTTATCTGCGCGATCGAAGGCCTGCGGAGGAAGGTCCTCTAGCCGAGAAATGCCGCGGCAAAGCCGAGCGCAGACTTTCACGTTGTTCGTTGAGTCAGTCAGTAATGCAAGGTTTCGAAATAACTGCAAGTTGCGACCTCGCGCCAGACCCAGGGCGTTGCGCTCACCTGCGATCTCCTCAATGTGCGTATCTGTCCATTCAAAAAACGCGCGTCGTCGTGCGGATTCCAGTGTCAGGCTCTCATAATGAGGGGCAGCCCTACGAGCATCTGTGGAAGGCGTGCTCAGTAGGTACCTGTCAACCTGAGGGTGGGCTTCAAGCGCCGGATCGAAACGGGCGATTTCCTTCAACACCTCGCCCTGGCGGTCCGGCGCATCGGCAGAGAACGCACGATCCCAATAGGGCAGTGTTGGGACATCGGATCCGACGTGGTAGTCGCTGCAAAAGTGAACACCGAAGAAAATATAGACTAGTGCGGCCCGCAGCTCGCGAATCGTAACGTGTGTCTCCCCCCGCAGGTGTACCGCTTGAAGTGCCTCATAGAGACGTCGTCTTGCATGTGAACGAATCTCTGAAGCTACCGCACCAGCAATGCTCTGAGGACCAAAAATCTGGCCAGCGCGGAATACCTCGCAACGGTCTTTTGCGGAACACGACTGGCATGGCGCCCAAATGCTCTCGGCTCGCTCACCGCCGTAGAGTTGATCCAATAGCTGGTCCAGAAAGCCCGTGTCGAAGTCACTGCGATCCGAGCTAATACTGCCGACGAGAGATCGATGATTAAGGTTAATGAACCTTACGTACGAGCCTTCGGCAGCCGAATCTCCCTGGAGAAAGCCAGCCAGTTCCTCCCCAAGCGGGGTTTCGGGTGCGCGTTCAATCCACTCCAGCAAGCGTCCGTCATTGATCGCGAGAAGACGAACAATATCCTCCTGTGGAGGGCCTTGCTGAAACGGTCCCAAGAAGTCGTCAAGAAGTTCATCGGCAGAAAGGTTTTTCCACGCCGCAGATCCATCGAGATTCATTCTTACAACCAACCCATCATCCATTCGTCCTTCGAGGATGCGTTCGGACGATGCGTGTTTGCCGAGTCCGAAACGGTTGGCTAGATGCTGAAGCAGTGCTGTTTTGCCGTCACCAGCATTCCCGCAGAGGATAAGAAGGCGTAGGCGGCGCGCACGAATGTCATGATAGAGAGTTTCCTCCAGGTTGGTTGCGACATAGGTATCCGCAGCGAATTCGGTATCGAGACCGCGTGTCTCCCGATTGCCCCATCGTGACCCCGGATAGGATTGAAGCAGTGGAAGTAACCATTCCACTTGATTCTCGCGCAAGACTACCTGCACATCTGCGGGCACATTGGGAAGCGACGGTAAAACCGACTCGGGTGGTTTTGCCGTGGGTTCGACGGGCATCGTCACCGATCGCCGGAGTGCATTGAGGGCATCGGCGACTGAAATGAATCGTCGTCCCGGATCAGGGTGGATTGCCGTCTCTAAGAAGGCGCTGAGTGTTAGGTACTGACTACGATCCACCTCTTCCCAGTTCAAACCGCGGCTCTTGGAAAGGGTTCCTCGATATTGGAACGGCTCCTTTTCGAACACGACGTGAAAGAAACTAGCCGCAAGGGCGTAGATATCGTCCGAAGGAGATGCCGGTCGTTGTTCCTCGTAAGAGGGCGAGCAGTACATTACGGTTGCAGGACGGCCGACAGGTTCTCCAATTTTGGCGACGAAGTCGTAGTCGGTTAGTACGAGATCTGCACCGCAAACAATTAGATTGCGAGGGCTAACGTCGCCGTGCACAAGACCATTTCGATGAAGCACTCCAAGGGCCTCGCATATTAGAGTTAACCAGCGAATAGCCAGAGCTTCGCTCGACTTCTCCTGTTGCTCCTCGGCCAACAGGGGAAATACGCCGATGAACTCTCGCAGAGGGGCACCTTCAATCCAGGTAAGGAGCGCGACGAAATTATTATCATGCCATTCGCGCGCTACCTCGAAGATCGCAGACAGACCGGGGTGTCTGCCAAGGTGCGACCGGGCCAGACTGTAGGACCTTAGAACCCTTCGGCCTGCCTCTTGATTGTGACCGACCTTTGCAACATAAGTTCCGAGGTCTTCTTTAGTCCATCGATCAATCTCGACTACCTTGAATGTTGTTCCTACACCCCCAGAACCGAGGCGAGAAACGATTCGGTAATCGCGATCGTGAAAGCGAATAACTTGATCCTCGGTCCAGAACCGAGCAGGAGGAGGGGGCGGGGCCGGCACCGAATCGCCAAGTATCTCAGAAAAGAAGCCTTCAAGGGCGTCGAGAGAAGCCCGTTCTTCTGGATTCTCGGCAAGACCTTGGTTCAGCTTGTCGATCGCTCGCTCACTCATGCTATCTCCGCGCCCGTTAAACAAAGTAGTAAGACAAGCACAGAGGGAGTACACGTCGGACCGGCAGTCTGCGGACCCCAGGCCGTTCTGCCGGACTTCCGGAGCAGTGGCCGCATCCCAACCGTCACTGGGAGTGCCTGGGGAAGCTACGCTAATGTCCGATGGGATTTTCGTTCGATCGAAGCCCGTCAGAATTGGTGAGTTGTCGTACCTTACCAGGATGGTCTTGCGCGTAAGGTTGCGATGAACCATCGCTTCATGCCCTCCGCGGGCGCCATGGAGTTCCTTAACAGCACCAACAGTCGAACGTGCAAAAGCGAGCCGTGCCAGTGTCTCCCAGGACTTGTCACCAGCACGCTCCTCTATTGAGGGGGCTGCAGGATCAACCAAGGTAAAGAAAAACATTTCACCCGCATAGCCGGGTGCGTCTTGAAACGAATCCAAAATACGCGGCGCCCAAGAGTGCAACTGCAGCTTGTGAAGGGCCTCGTACTCTCGCCGCGCCTTAGCCTCTGCGTTTGCCTCATCGCGGACTGACATATCATACAAATGGAGAATGACTCGATCTTGCCGCGCTGAATGAATTCCCTTGTAAACGCGATGGAAACGTTGTTCTCTTGGAGTCTGTAATTCCAGATTGACATACCCCGCAAAACGCCGCAGTGAACCATCGAGCGCCACGGCGGTCTTAGGCTCCAGCACGCGTCCGAGGAGCCGCACCTGCTGCGGACTCAGCTTGGCCGGCAAACCAAGCCCAACCGCTTCCCTCCACTCATTGAGTGAAAACAGTCTTACTCCACGAACTGTTTTTCCTGCTAACCGTTTCACCTTAGACGGTTCTTGCGTTAGTAGGATCGCACCATCCACGCGTGGCAGATTTGGCACAGTCTTCCGGAGCGTCGTGCCGATCTTGCGTGCCTTCTCAGTCACACGTTCGGCTTCTTGCGATACGAGATCCTGCATGTGCGTGTCAGCCCATTGGGCAGCCCAGTGCTTAACCTCGATTACACGAATGCCTGGCGGACCAATTGCGATGATGTCGATCTCATCGGACTGGAGTCGTTGTGTGACGGAAAAGGCAACATTCGTCAGAAGAATCCATTCATCGTCACCCAGCGTACCCTGCAACCGATTTTCTAGGTGTTTGAAAGCGATCTGCTCGCTCTCATTGGCTGCAGGTCCACAGTGAAAAAGCGTCACCTTCATTCTTTGCGCTCCATGTTCGCCATCAGCGGCTCGACCACAACGTCGGACGAGAACACTTCTTTTCCCTGGTTAAAGCTGTGTAGCCGTGAGCACGGCCATCATTGTGTCACTGCGTTGCTGGGCTCTAATATGGCCCAGGAGTGTAACCTTACTCCTTCGCTTGTTTGCCCGTGTGAACTAAATGCATGGGACGCCGAAGCCTTTAAGTCCGCACAGCTGGTTTCCGCAGGTCTGTTGCGATTTGTACGAACTGGTCCAACGCTGCTTGCAGATCCTCGGCGATTTCGGTCGCAATTACGTCCGGATCGGGCAGGTTAGCTGAGTCCTCCAGGCTCTCATCTTTCAGCCAAAATATATCCAAACTGGTCTTGTCACGTTTGATCAGCTCGTCATAAGTAAACGAACGGAAACGCTCGCTCACTTTACGATCGTGCCTATTCTGCGGGTTGTAGCAGCGGACGAAGTCGTCCACATGCTCACGTTTCAGCGGATTTGTCTTTAGCGTAAAGTGCTCGTTCGTACGGAAGTCGTAGATCCACAGCTCATCGGTCCACGGCTTTTCACTGGCGGGTTTCCGATCGAAGAACAAGACGTTGGCTTTTACCCCCTGGGCGTAGAAGATGCCAGTCGGCAATCGCAACAGGGTATGAACGTCGCATTGCTTTAACAGCTCTCGGCGGATCGTCTCGCCCGCACCACCTTCGAAGAGCACATTATCTGGGACGACAATCGCCGCACGTCCGTGAATCTTGAGGCACGACTTCACGTGTTGCAGGAAATTGAGCTGCTTGTTGCTAGTGGTGGCCCAGAAATCATCGCGAACGTAAGTGATGTCCGCTTTAGTGGCCTCGCCTTCATCATTAAGGATAGTGAAGCTCGACTTCTTCCCGAATGGCGGATTGGTTAGTACCATATCGAAGGCAACTGAAGGCTTCTGCTGCAAGCTGTCCGTCCCGCCCCGGATTGGGATGTCATCGCCACCGATGCCGTGGAGGTAGAGGTTCATCACGCACAGCCGTGCTACGCCGTCCACGAGTTCGTTGCCGGTGAGCGCGTGGAATTTCAAATGTTTCTTCTGGTCTCTGTCCAAGTCGTAGTTCTTTGAGATGTACTCATGCGCGATGAGCAGGAAACCACCGGTCCCGCAAGCAGGGTCATGAATGGTTTGGCCAGGCGTCGGCCCCATCACGTCCACGATGGCGCGGATCAGCGGGCGCGGGGTGAAATATTGTCCCGCGCCGCCTTTCACGTCTTCGGCGTTCTTCTGCAGCAGTCCCTCGTAGGCATCGCCTTTCACGTCGGCATCGAGCGTCATCCACTGCTCTTTATCAATCAGGTCGGCGATCAGACGCCGCAGCTTAGCCGGATCCTGGATCTTGTTCTGCGCTTTGCGAAAGATCATCCCCAGCATCCCGGTCTTTTTGCCCAGCTCAGTCAGGACATGTCGGTAGTGGGTTTCCAACTCAACACCATCCAGCGCTAATAGGCTCGGCCAGTCAAGCGGCTTGCCGTCACTGTCTGGTGGAATAATGGAGGGCCTGCCGAGTAGTTGGTTCTGCTCTTGCGCCATCTTCAAGAAGAGCAGTGTTGCGAGCTGCTCCAGATAGTCCTGATACGACAGCCCATCGTCCCGAAGGACGGTGCAATAGTTCCAGAGCTTTTGAACGATATTGGTGCCGTTGGTTGCCATTGTTCCTCACCCGCAATTCTTGATCGTCGCCGTCAACTTGGTCACGCACTTCTGCCAGATCTCATCAGCCGGAGCACTCCTTGTTATAGCGTCTGTGTACGCCTTTAGCGACCTCGCTAATGCCTTGTGAAACTCGTCGGCCTGAATGCGAAGTTCTGCTGCATCAAACATCGGTCGTACGGGGATGAGTGTAATTGTCCAGCAGCCGGTCGTTTCAGCTTGATGGAGGATTCCGCATCGGACGTGCCTGTAGAAAGGTTGTGCATAGCCCTTGAAGACGTGGAACTCAGGCTCTCGATCTAAGAATGAGCAGAAGGCGAGCTGACTGCGCCCCTCGGATGATTCCCAGCCTTGCCGAAACGCTTCGAGCGCCTCGATGACCAAACAGCAGGTTGCCATGATCATGAATCCGTTTCGCTCGGTGATTGTCAGCGGGCTGAAAGGCGCGAAGTAACGCTCGTCGAAGCGATTCCACAAGAAACTGCCGATTGCGGCGCTGTCATTAGCCGCCAGCCAGCCCTTCACTTGACGAACCGTGGTCTGGGTTCGCCAGCACAGCAGTGTGTCCTCAGGCATAATGACCAACTTTCAGCGGCAAACCTTCAGCCCCGCCCTGGCATTTTGGGCAGTTCCGTTCATGAATGTCGCTGCCATTCGCACCGTATACGTGACCACAATGTGAGCAAGCGATCTGGTAAACACGTTGGAAGTGGTCGGTACCCTTCACTCCAGTGTCCCGGATCGTAACCTGGCCGTTCTGATTGACATAACCCGGAGCCGTGGTGCCTCTTGGCTGACTCCGTTCACCAAGTTGCGGTTCTGTCTTAGCGGAGAACACCTTGTTCTCGTCATTGAAAGCGGCAGCGTCGAACAGGCAGGGCAGAACTCCCGCCTCAGCACACACAGTCTGGACACAGTCCAGCATCTGCTCGTAGTACGCGGTCTCCCCAAGCTTTGTGGAATCGATGTGGAAAGAAAGGTTGTCGTTAACCCAGGCGCACACCCGGCTATCAAGGGGAATTTCGTAGCGCGTCAGCCCAAGCCATTGCCACAAGTTGCGCGACTGCTTAGGGCCGATGCCGGCCAACTCCTGGTCTGCTTCCCTTGCAGCTCGGCGCTCTGAAGCTTTATCGCTGTCGCGAGGCTGGCGTTGACGCTGCTGCTTGAGCATCTCGTACAACGCTTGGATGTTGCTCCAGCCGCCATTCTGGAGCCACTTGTAGTTCTGCATTGCCTGGCGGGCAACGGTCGATGCCCGCCTGATCCCGCCGTATTCGGTCAGCGTTTGCAATACGAACTGTTCGACATCCTTATTCTGTCGGCAAGCGTTCAGCGAGAGAGGAAATGGCTCGTCGGCTAAGAATCGGGGTACAGGCATTCCCTTTGTGGAGCGCTGTTGCGTCGTTAACAGACATCCGAGAAGGACGTACCAAAAGTGCTCCCGGTCAAAAGTCGGAGCAGGTCCGTTGACATTATCGCGCATGCGCTCCTGTACAAAAGCATCTGTCGAGAACGAATCTAGAAGAGCGCGGATCGCTGCGGCATCTTTGGACAAGTTCATGTTGTCACCTCAGCGGCCGCTGCCTTTCGGGTGCGCCTTCTCCGTGTAGGCTCAGTCCCGGTGAGTGCTGTCTCCCGTTCCGCGCGAATACGCTCTAGTAGCGCCGAGGCAGGCTCGTCGTTGGGGTCCTGCGGCACTACCTTGCCTTCAAAGGCGTGCTTCAGGATGGATTGGCGCAAGCGGTCAGCACGCGTACTCTGAATCGCAACAGTCTCGTTGAGGGCGTCAAGGACGTAAATCCGACTATCAATCTCAGCAACCACCCGCGACAGCTCATCTGCCGGCGCGAGCGGCACAGGAAGCGGGAGCAGGAGGCCTAAATTGATATTCGGCTGCCCTCCTGAGGAGTAGGCTGCAGTGCGCAAACTCAGCTTCGTCAGTCGCAAGTAGAACTCGACGAATCGGAGCAGAATGAGGTCATCGCTTTGCAGACCAACAACACTGTCCGGACAGCAGGAATCAAACGCTAGTACACCG
>Ga0335078_10008142_pt1 | contig 15581 bp, 12 predicted proteins | sample Lox_Sample_32_FD_206711 | JGI IMG/M metagenome (GOLD analysis project Ga0335078, IMG submission 206711) | Soil microbial communities from Loxahatchee National Wildlife Refuge, Florida, United States - Lox_Sample_3.2 | ecosystem: Environmental > Terrestrial > Soil > Wetlands | place: USA... | reverse complement strand
TAGCCGCGATAGAGCGGACCGATGCCGCAGGCGGGGCAGCGCCGCGCGAGTCCGCGCCGCATGCCGAGGGACCAGGGCGCCGGCTCGGCGGGGGCCGGTGCGGGAGCGTCACGAAGCTGGAGGGGCATGGATTGGGTCAAGCGACGCTTAGAGTGCGTCCGCCGTGGTTAAGACTTTCTTGAGATAGCGCGTTACCGGCGTTTTGGGTAGCGGCGAGAGCGGGGGGCAGGGCTGCGCCCCGGCCGCCCCTCGCGAGGCGGTTTCCGCCCGGGCCCCGGTTCTTCAACCAGCGAGAACAGCAGGCTGCCGGTAACCGCGTTGGCTTCGGCCAGCTTGACCCGCAGGTGATCGCCGAGGCTGAAGCTCTGGCCGCTGCGCCGGCCGACCAGCCGGTGATGCGCCTCGTCGTGGACATAGAAGTCGTCGCCGAGGCCGCGCATGGGGATGAGGCCGTCGGCGCCGGTCTCGTCCAGGGTGACGAAGAGCCCGGCGCGGGTGACGCCGTTGACCCGGCCCTCGAAGACGGCGCCCACGCGGTCGGCGAGGAAGAGGGCGGCATAGCGGGAGAGCGCGTCGCGCTCGGCCGCCGCGGCTCGGCGCTCGGTGTCGGAGATATGCGTGCCGAGCTCGGCGAATTCCTGCGGGTCGACCGGCGGCAATCCCCCCTCGCCGAGCTTGAGGCCGGCGATCAGGGCGCGGTGCACGAGGGTGTCGGAGTAGCGCCGGATCGGCGAGGTGAAATGGGCGTAGCGCCGGAGCGCCAGGCCGAAATGGCCGAGATTCTCCGGCGAGTAGACCGCCTGGGACTGGCTGCGCAGCACCAGCTGGTTGACCATCGCCGCGTAGGGCGTGGCCTTGGCGTGGCGCAGCACCGCGTTGAAATGCTGCGGCCGGATCACCTGGCCCTTGGCGAGCGCGAGGCCGGGGATCTCGATGCCGCGCAGGAATTCCCGGAGCGCCGCCAGCTTCGCCGGATCGGGCGCGTCGTGGACGCGGTACATGCAGGGCTGGCGCAGCTTCTCCAAGGTTTCGGCGGCGGCGACATTGGCGAGGATCATCAGCTCCTCGATCAGCTTGTGGCTGTCGAGGCGGGCGCGCGGCTCGATGCGCGCCACCTTGCCGCTCTCGTCCAGCACCACCTTGCGCTCGGGCAGGTCGAGGTCGAGGGCGCCGCGCTTCTGGCGCGCCTTGTCGAGAAGCCGGAAGACCTCGTAGAGCGGGCGGATGACGCGGTCGAGGAGCGGGCCGGTCGTGTCGTCGGGGCGCCCGTCCTGGGCCGCCTGCACCTGCTCGTAGGTGAGGCGCGCCGCCGAGCGCATCAGGCCGCGGACGAAGCGGTGCTCGATCAGCTTGCCGTTGCCGTCGATGACGAGATGGGCGGCGAGGCAGGCGCGCTCCACCTTGGGCTTCAGCGAGCAGAGCTCGTTGGAGAGCGCCTCCGGCAGCATCGGCACGACGCGGTCGGGGAAATAGGCGGAGTTGCCGCGGCGCCGGGCGGCGCGGTCGAGATCGCTGCCCGGCCGCACGTACCAGGCGACGTCGGCGATCGCCACCACCGCGTGCCAGAATCCCTGGCGCTCCGGATGCGGCTCGGCGAAGACCGCGTCGTCGAAGTCGCGGGCATCGGCGCCGTCGATGGTGACGAGGGGGATCTGCCGGAGATCGGTGCGCCCGGCGAGGCCGACCGGCTGGGCAGCCTCCGCCTCGGCGACGGCGCCCTGCGGGAACTCCATGGGAATGCCGTGATCGGTGATGGCGATCAGGCTCACCGCGCGCGGCGCGTTGCTGTCGCCGATGCGCTCGATGACGCGCGCCTCGGGGAGGCCGAGCTGGCGGCCCGGCATCGCCTCGCAGAGCACGATCTCGCCGTCCTCGGCGCCCTTGGCATGGGCCAGCGAGATGCGGAACTCGGTCTTGACCCGACGGTCGGTGGGCTCGAGGCGGCCGCCGTCATGGATCTTGCGGTAGATGCCGAGGACGCGGTCGGGCGTCGCCGCCAGCGTGCGGATGATGCGCGCCTCGTAGCTGCCGTCGTCCTGGCGCTTGAGCTCGGCCAGCGCCCGCTCGCCGACCGCCAGCGCGCTCGCTGCCTTCTCCGAGACGATGAGGATGCCGGGCGGCGGCGTGTCCGCCTTCCAGTCGACGGGCTTGGCGATCATCTCGCCGTCGAGGTCGAGGCCGACGGCCTCGATGACGGTGACGCGGGGCAGCGTGCCTTCGGCCTTGAAGCGGCGCTTGCCGGTGCGGTCGACCGAGCCCGAGCGCTCGATCTCGCGGATCATCGCCTTGAGCGCGAGGCGCTCGCCGGGCGGCACCTTGAAGGCGCGCATGATGTCGCGCCGCGCGAGCGGCGTCGGGCTCTTGGCGATGTAATCGACAATCTCCGCGCGCGTGGGCAACCGGCGGGGCGGGCGCTTGCCTTTGGGTTTGGGCACCGACTAGCCGTTGGCGGCGCGCTTGACGCGTCCGGTATGGGCGGGCGGCCGCTCGGAAGCCTTGGCCTTGGTGCCCTTGCTCTTCGTCTTCTTGGGCTTGGCGGCTTTCGCGGGCTTCTCTTCCGCCGCGCCTTCCGCCGGGGCGGCGGCCGCATCGGCGGCCTTCTTGGCGGGCTTGCGGCGGCGCTTGCCGGTGGCTTCCAGCTTCTCCGCGCGCTCGGCGAGGAGGCGCACCGCCTGCTCGAGCGTCACCTGCTCGGGCTCGATGTCGCCCGGCAGCGAGGCGTGCAGGCCGTCATGGCTGACATAGGGGCCGTAGCGGCCCTTGTAGAGCTCGACATCGGCGTTGTCGGCGGGATGCTTGCCGACGATGCGGATCGGATCCGGCTTGCGGCGGCGACCCTTGGACGGCTCCGCCAGCAGCGAGACCGCGCGGTTGAGGCCGATGGTGATGACGTCGTCCTCGGGCGGCAGCGACTTATAGAGCTTGCCGTGCTTGATGTAGGGGCCGAAGCGGCCGAGGCCGGCGATGATCGGCTCGCCGTCGGACGGATGCTTGCCCACCTCGCGCGGCAGCGACAGCAGCTTCATCGCCGCGTCGAGCGTCACGTCCATGGGGTTGATGCCCTTGGGCAGCGCCGCGCGTTTCGGCTTTTCGCCGTTGTCGTTGGCGACGCCGAGCTGGACGTAGTTGCCGTAGGGACCCTTGCGCACGGTCACCGGCAGGCTGGTGGCGGGATCGTTGCCGAGCTCGCGCGGGCCGATCAGCTCCGGCCCGTTCTCGCCGTTGCCGTCGATATGGGCGAGGCTCAGGGCGCGGGTCATCTTGCACTCGGGGTAGTTCGAGCAGCCGATGAAGGCGCCGAAGCGGCCGAGCTTGATGCCGAGGCGGCCGTTGCCGCAGGCGGGGCAGGCGCGCGGGTCCTTGCCGTCCTTGCCGGGCGGGAAGAAATGCGGGCCCAAGGTCTCGTCGAGCGCCTGCACCACCTGCGCGCCGCGCAGGCTCTTGGTGCCGTCGACGGCGACCGAGAAATCGCGCCAGAACTCCGCCAGCACCTTCTTCCAGTCGGCGCGGCCGCCGGAGATCTCGTCGAGCTGGTCCTCGAGGCCGGCGGTGAAGCCGTACTCGACGTAGCGCTCGAAGAAATTGGCGAGGAAGGCGGTGACGATGCGACCGCGGTCCTCGGGAATGAAGCGGCGCTTGTCGAGGCGCACGTATTTGCGGTCCTGCAGCACCTGCAGGATGGAGGCGTAGGTGGAAGGCCGGCCGATGCCGAGCTCTTCCAGCTTCTTCACCAGGCTCGCCTCGCTGTAGCGGGGCGGCGGCTGGGTGAAGTGCTGTTCCGGCGTGACGATGCCGCGGGCGAGCGCGGCGTTCTCGGCGAGCGGCGGCAGGCGGCGGTTCTCCTCGTCCTCGTCGCCGTCGTCGCGGTCCTCGCGGTAGAGCGTCAGGAAGCCGTCGAAGACGATGGTCGAGCCGGTGGCGCGGAAGACGGTCTTGCTGCCGGGCGCGGCGATGTCGACCGCCACCTGGTCGAGCACGGCGGATTCCATCTGGCTTGCCACCGCGCGCTTCCAGATCAGCTCGTAGAGCCGGAGCTCGTCGGTCTCGAGATACTTCGTCACCTGCTCCGGGCGGCGCGCCATATCGGTCGGGCGGATCGCCTCGTGCGCCTCCTGGGCGTTCTTGGCGGCGGTCTTGTAGACGCGCGGCTCGGCCGGGCAATACTCCTTGCCGTAGGTCTCGCCGATCATCTTGCGCGCGGCGTCGATCGCCTCGGTCGAGAGGGTCACGCCGTCGGTACGCATGTAGGTGATGAGACCCACGGTCTCGCCGCCGATGTCCACGCCCTCGTAGAGGCGCTGGGCCGTGCGCATGGTGCGCTGGGCGCCGAGGCCGAGCTTGCGCGAGGCCTCCTGCTGCAGGGTCGAGGTGGTGAAGGGCGGCAGCGGATTGCGCCGGACCTGCTTCTTCTCGACGCTGGCGACGGCGAAGGAGGGCTCGCGGAGGATTGCCGCCACCGCCGCCTTCGCCTTTTCCTCGCTGTCGAGGTCGAACTTGTCGAGGCGCTTGCCGTCGATATGGGTGAGGCGCGCGGTGAAGCTCTGGCCGTCGGCGGTCTTGAACTCCGCCTCGATGCTCCAGTATTCCCGCGGCTTGAAGATCTCGATCTCGTTCTCGCGCTCGCAGATCAGGCGGAGCGCCACCGACTGCACGCGGCCGGCCGAGCGGCTGCCCGGCAGCTTGCGCCACAGCACCGGCGACAGCGAGAAGCCCACGAGATAGTCGAGGGCGCGGCGGGCGAGGTAGGCGTCCACCAGCTCGCCGTTGATCTCGCGCGGATGCTTGAAGGCCTCCTGCACGGCGGCCTTGGTGACCTCGTTGAAGACCACCCGCTTCACGTCGACGCCGGTAAGCGCCTTCTTCTGGCGCAGGATCTCGCGGATGTGCCAGGAGATCGCCTCGCCCTCGCGGTCGGGGTCGGTGGCGAGATAGAGGTGCTTCGCCCCTTTGACCGCCTTGGCGATCTCGGCGATCCGCTTGTCGGCGCGGGTGTCGACCTGCCAGGACATGGCGAAGTCCTCGTCCGGGCGCACCGACCCGTCCTTCGGCGGCAGATCCCGCACGTGCCCGTAGCTGGCCAGGACGGTGAAGTCCCGGCCCAGGTACTTGTTGATGGTCTTAGCCTTGGCCGGGCTTTCGACGATGACGACGTTCATGTTCGCTGGCAAAGGTGGTTTACCAGGCAAGAGAGTTATCCAATGGCGTTAAATCAGGGTTACCTGGTTGCCTGCATGTCGCTCGAGCCTTCCGGCGAGCTCAAGTTCTAGAAGGATGGTAACCACGGTCGCCGCAGACAATTGGCACTGCCGGACCAGTTCGTCAACCGCCACCGGGCTCGGCCCCAGCGCCTCCAGCACCTTACGGGCTGCCTGATCGAGCTCTTTTTCCGAGATATTTCCACTGGTTAACGGAGAGGTCACAGACCCCCTGCGAATCTCTGCGGGGCGGGTGGCCAGCGACCCTTCCAGGGCCGAAACCACGTCCTCGGCCCCTTCCGTGAGGGTCGCGCCGCGCCGGAGGAGGTCGTTGGTGCCCCGGCAGCGGGGGTCCAGCGGCGACCCGGGAATCGAGAAAACATCGCGACCCTGTTCTAGCGCGAAGCGAGCGGTGATCAGGGATCCCGACTTGAGGGCGGCCTCCACCACCAGCACGCCGAGGGAAATGCCGGAGATGATCCGGTTCCGGCGCGGGAAGTGCCGGGCCTGCGGGACGGTGCCGACGGGCAGCTCCGCCAGCAGCACGCCTTGCTCGGCGATCGCCTCGTGGAGCTCGCGGTTCTCCTCGGGATAGACCACGTCGATGCCGCCGGCGATCACCGCCACGGTGCCGGTGGCGAGCGCGCCCTGATGCGCGGCGGCATCGATGCCGCGCGCGAGACCCGAGGCCACCAGCAGGCCGCGGCGGCCGAGATCGCCGGCGATCTCCCGGGCGAGCCGGCGGCCATTGGTGGAGGCATTGCGCGCGCCCACGATGGCGACGGCGCGCCGGCGCAGCAGCTCCACCTGACCCTTGGCCGAGATCAGCGGCGGCGCGTCCTCGACGGCCGCGAGCGCCTCCGGATAGTCGGGCTCGCCCCAGGCCAGGAGCCGGGCGCCCACCTTGTCGAGGGCGGTGAGCTCGCGCTCGGCCTCGGCGCGCGAGCAGAGCCGGAGCGAGCGGCCGCGCCCGCCGCGCCGCGCCACTTCCGGCAGCGCCTCCAGCGCCGCGGCGGCGGAGCCGTAATGCTGGAGGAGCTGATAGAAGGTGATCGGCCCGACGTTCTCGGTGCGGATGAGCCGCAGCCAGTCGAGTCGTTCGGCGGGGTTGAGCGGGCGCGCGGCGGCAGCCATGGGGCGGCAAGGGTGCCCATGGGCCGCGGACCCGTCAACCTGCCCCCGTGTTCAGCCCGCGGCGCTGCCGCTCAGCTTGATCTTGCTTTCCTCGCCGCTCAGCAGGCGCCGGATGTTCTCGCGGTGGCGGATGATGACGAGGATGGCGACCAGCCCGACCACGGCGGCGCGGTCGATGGTGGTGAAGAGGAGCGCGTAGCCCGGCGCCAGCACGCAGGCGGCGAGCGCCGCCAGCGAGGAGTAGCGGGAGATCGCCGCCACCAGCAGCCAGGTCGCGAACGCCGCCGCGCCCACTGGCCAGGAGAGCGCCAGCAGCACGCCGCCGGCGGTGGCGACGCCCTTGCCGCCCTTGAAGCGCAGCCAGGCGGGAAACATGTGGCCGAGGGTGACGCCGATCGCGGCGGCGATCGCCATCTCCGGCGCGAGGCCGGCGCCGATCAGCACCGCCGCCGCGCCCTTGCCGAGATCGAGCAGCAAGGTCGCCGCCGCCAGCCCCTTGCGGCCAGTGCGCAGCACATTGGTGGCGCCGATATTGCCGGAGCCGATCTGCCTGATATCACCGAGCCCGGCGAGCCGCGTCAGCACCAGGCCGAAGGGGATCGAGCCCAGGAGATAGGCCAGCGCCGCGCCAAGGATGAGCTGCCAGAAGGGCATGTCAGGCGGCGCTGCTGGCGCTGCGCGTCGCGGCGGCGGGAACGAGCAGCGAGGTCAGCAAATCCTGCACGAGGCGGGCGGTCTTCTGGGCGTGGTCGAGGGCGGGATTGTACTCCACGATCTCGATCGCGCGGAGATCACGATGGCGGGCGAGGGGGCGCAGCACCGCGCAGGTCTCGGCGGCGCGGAGCCCGTCCGGCACCGGCAGCCCGACGCCGGGCACGTCCTCGGGATCGAAGCCGTCGAGATCGATGGTGAGGCCGAATCCCTCGGTGCCGCGCGTCGCGATGGCGAGCGCCTCGGCCATGACCGCGGCAAGCCCGCGCTCATGCACCTCGTCCATGTGGATCATCCGCACGCCGAGCCGGCGCAGCAGCGCCCACTCCGCCACCTCATAGGAGCGGATGCCGATGTAGCAGAGGTTCTCCGGCCTGAGCACGCCGCCGCCCACCGCCCGGAACTCCGGCAGGCCGTGCCCGAGCAGCACCGCGGCGCTCATGCCGTGCGCGTTCATCGAGGGCGAGGTGGCTGCGGTGTGGGCGTCGAGATGCGCGTCGAGCCAGATGAGGCCGAAGGGCGCCTTCATGCCGCGGGCGACGCCGCCCCAGGTGCCGATGGCGATGGCATGGTCGCCGCCGAGCACCACCGGCAGCTCTCGCGCCGCCATCGCGCCGGCGACCGCATCGGCGAGGCCGGCGTTATGCCGTGCGACGATGCCGAACTTCTCCTCCGGCGTCAGATACATCACGCCGCGATGATCCCGCTCCGCCTCCACCATGGCGGACCAGCGAGCGGGAATGCCGGCGGCCGCGAGGCGCTCGGCGAGGCCGAGCTGCCGCAGCACCTGCGGACCTTCCTGGGTATGGCGGAAACCGGCGCCCCAGCCGGAGGCGGCGCCGATGAGGGCGGCGCGCTGCATGGCGCGTCAGGCCTCGCCGCCGAAGACGAGCCGCCCCTCGACCATGGTCTTGAGGACACGGCCCTGCACCGGGCGGCCGTCGAAGGGCGAGTTCTTCGACTTCGAGCGGAACTCGTCGACGGCGATCTTGTAGGGGCGCTCGAGATCGAACAGCACGAGATCGGCGGGCTGGCCCTCGGCGAGCCGGCCGGCCGGCAGCCGCAGGATCTCGGCCGGGCGCTGGCTCACCGCCTTCAGCGCCTGCAGCAGCGTCAGATGCCGGTTGTGCACCAGCTCCAATGTGAGCGGCAGCAGCGTCTCCAGGCCGATGATGCCGGCCTCGGCGGAGGTGAAGGGGAGGCGCTTGGAATCCGCGGGATGCGGCGAGTGATCGCTGGCGATGGCGTCGATGGTGCCGTCCTTCAGACCCTCGACCACGGCGCGGCGGTCCTCCTCGACGCGGAGCGGCGGCGAGAGCTTGGCGAAGGTGCGGTACTCGCCGACCGCCGTCTCGTTGAGCGCGAAATAGGCGGGCGCGGTGTCGCAGGTGACCGGTAGACTCTGCGCCTTGGCGCGCCGGATCGCCTCGATCGCCGCCGCCGTCGAGACATGGGCGAAATGGAGCCGCGCGCCGGTGATCTCCACCAGCCGGAGGTCGCGCTCCACCATCATCACCTCGGCGGCGGGCGTGATGCCCGGCAATCCCAGCCGCGTCGCGGTCTCGCCTTCGGTGAGGGCGCCGCCGGCGGCGAGGGCCGGCTCCTCCGGATGCTGGATCAGGAGCGCGTCGAAGGTGCGGGCGTAGGAGAGGGCGCGGCGCATGACTACCGCGTCGGCGATCGCCGCGTGGGCGTCGGTGAAGCCGACGGCGCCCGCCGCCTGCAGCAGCCCGATCTCGGTGATCTCCCGGCCGTTGAGACCGCGCGTTGCCGCGGCGTAGGTCCGGATATGGGTGCGGCCGATCTCGCGCGAGCGGCGCGCCACGAACTCGACCAGCGCGATGTCGTCGATGGCGGGCTCGGTGTTGGGGAGTGCCACCATGGTGGTGACGCCGCCCGCTACCGCGGCGGCGCTGCCGCTCTCCAGGGTCTCCACATGCTCCTGGCCGGGCTCACGCAGCTCGACCCGCATGTCGACGAGGCCGGGCGCCAGGCAGTGGCCCTGGCACTCGATCTCCTTGGCGCCGGCCGTAGAGCTGCCGAGCGGGGGATCGAGCTCGGCGATCTTGCCATCGGCGACCAGCAGGCTGCCCTTGCGGTCGAGCCCGCTGGCGGGATCGAGCAGCCGCGCGTTGCGGAGGAAGATCCGGCTCATAAGGAGAGCTCGTTCGGAATCTCGCGGGTGAGCGCCTCCAGGCACGCCATGCGCACGGCGACGCCCATCTCCACCTGCTGGCGGATGAGGCTGCGGTCGATGTCGTCGGCGACCTCGCTGTCGATCTCGACGCCGCGGTTCATCGGGCCCGGATGCATGATGAGGGCATCGGGCTTCGCCACCGCGAGCTTCTTGGCATCGAGGCCGAAGAAGTGGAAGTACTCGCGCGTCGAGGGCACGAAGCTCCCATGCATGCGCTCGGTCTGCAGCCGCAGCATCATCACGATGTCGACGCCCTTGAGCCCCGCCGCCATGTCGTGAAAGACCTCGACGCCCATGCGGTCGATCGCCGAGGGAATGAGCGTGCGCGGCGCCACGACCCGGACGCGAGCGCCCATGGTGTTGAGCAGATGGATGTTGGAGCGCGCGACGCGGCTGTGCAGGATGTCGCCGCAGATCGCCACCACCAGGCCCTGCAGCCGCTCCTTGCGCCGGCGGATGGTGAGGGCATCGAGCAGCGCCTGGGTCGGATGCTCATGGGCGCCGTCGCCGGCATTGATGACGGCGCAGTTGACTTTCTGCGCCAAGAGATGCACCGCGCCGGATTCCGAGTGGCGCACCACCAGCACGTCCGGGTGCATGGCATTGAGGGTCATCGCGGTGTCGATCAGCGTCTCGCCCTTCTTGATCGAGCTCCCCGCCACCGACATGTTGATGACGTCGCCGCCGAGGCGCTTGCCCGCCACCTCGAAGGAGGTGCGCGTGCGCGTCGAATTCTCGAAGAAGAGGTTGATGATGGTGCGGCCGCGCAGCAGCGAGCGCTTCTTGTCCGCCTGCCGGTTCTGCTCGACATAGGTCTCGGCCTTGTCGAGGAGCAGCGTGATGTCGTCGGGTGAAAGCCCCTCTATCCCCAGGATGTGCCGGTGGGGATAGGCGGGAGAAGACAGGGTGCCAGTCATTAAAGCCGGGACTATAGGGATGCGCCCGGCGCACTGCAAGGAAAGCGACGACTCGTTTTGCGGAGCGCGGAAATCCGCGCTAGATCACCCCGCGCTCGCGCAGCCCCGCGATCTCGGCGGCGGAGAATCCGAGCCGCTCGCCGAGGATCTCCGCGCTGTGCTCGCCCAGCATCGGCGGGGCGCGGTTGTAGTCGACCGGCGTCTCCGAGAGCTTGATCGGATTGGCGATGAGCCGCGTCGGCGCGCCGCCGGCGGCGGGGTGCGGCATCTCCACTGTCATCTTGCGCGCGATCACCTGCGGATCGGCGAAGACCTGATCGAGGCGGTTGATCGGGCCGCAGGGCACGCCGTGCCGCTCGAGGCCCTCGATCCAGTAGGCCGAGGGCTGCCGGGCGAGGAGCGTGGCGAGCTCCGGCACCAGCTCGGCGCGGTTGCGGATGCGGTTCGAGTTGCTGGCGAAGCGCGGATCCTCGGCGAGGGCGGGCGCGCCGGCGAAGGCGCAGAACTTGCGGAACTGCCCGTCATTGCCGACCGCCAGCACGATGTGCCCGTCGGCGGTCGGAAACACTTGATAAGGCACCACGGTGGCATGCGCGTTGCCGAGCCGCTCCGGCAGCTTGCCGGAGGTGAGGTAGCTCTGGCCGAGATTGGCGAGCCAGGCCACCTGCACGTCGAGGAGGGCCATGTCGATCTGCTGGCCTTCGCCGGTCAGGTCGCGATGGCGGAGCGCCGCCAGGATCGCGGTCGAGCTGTAGACGCCGGTCATCAGGTCGGCGATGGCGACCGCGACCTTCATCGGCTCGCCCCTGGGCTCGCCGGTGAGGCTCATGATCCCGCCCATGGCCTGGATCAGATAGTCGTAGCCGGCGCGCGGCGCGTAGGGGCCGGTCTGGCCGAAGCCGGTGATCGAGCAATAGACGAGGCGCGGGAACTCGCCGTGGAGATCCGAGTAGCCGAGGCCGTAGCGCGCGAGGGTGCCGAGCTTGTAGTTCTCGATCAGCACGTCGGACTGGGCGATGAGGCGGCGTGCGATCGCCTGGCCCTCCGGCTTGGTGAAGTCGAGGGCGAGGGAGCGCTTGGCGCGGTTGGCTGCGAGGTAGTAGGCGCTCTCTGTCGTCTCCTGGCCGGCTGCGTCCTTAAGATAAGGAGGGCCCCATTTGCGGGTGTCGTCGCCCTCGCCGGGGCGCTCCACCTTGATGACGTCGGCGCCGAGATCGCCGAGGAGCTGCGCGCAGCTCGGCCCCGCCAGCACCCGGCTCATGTCGAGAATCTTCACCCCGCTCAGCGGCCCGGCCATCTCGCGCTTCTCCCTATCTGTCGCGCGTGGGTGCCACAGAGGGGGCTCGCGGGCAAGGGTGAGTGCGGTCGCGGGGGCCTGGAAGGCTCATCTCGCGTCCTTCGAGACGCGCTATCGCGCGCTCCTCAGGAGGAGGCGCTTTCTTACTGCCATCCTGGATTTACCTCACCCTGAGGAGCGGTCCGCAGGACCGCGTCTCGAAGGGCGCGAGATGGTTTTGCGATCTTAGAAGAACCGCTCCGGAACCCGGATCACGTCGCCGGGCAGGACCGGATCATCCTCGGCCGCCGGCTGCTCGCCGGCGCCCGGGTCGGAGGCGCGCTTGATGACGATGCGGTCGCGGTTCGCGCGCGGGGTGTAGCCGCCGGCGAGCGCGATGGCGTTGATGACCGTCATGCCGACGATATAGGGATAGCTCGCGGGATGGCCGACCTCGCCCAGGATGAAGAAGGGGCGGTAGTTCAGCACCTCGATATTGACCCGGGGATTGACCAGGTAGTCCTTGCCGTAGCGCTGGGTGATGTCGCTCTCGGCCTCGCTGATGGTGCTGCCGGAGACCTTCACGGCGCCGATCAGCGGCAGCGTCACCGCGCCCTGGTCGTTGACGTCGAAGCTGCCGGAGAGATTCGGCTCGCCGTAGACGGTGAGGCGGAGCTTGTCGCCCGTGCCGAGCTTGTAGGCCGGCGGCGATCCGGCGGCGCGGACGCCGCGGGAGAACAGGGTGAGGCTGCCGGTCGCAGCGAGGGCGCCCGCCAGCCGAAACAGCGAGCGGCGTCCAATCGGTCTAGTCATGTCAGCACCGTCCTGACGATCCATGCCGGGGGTTCGGACCGGCTCGTCACCCGGTCCCGACCGCCCCCCTTGGCGCCGCATGCTGCCAAGCCTGAGGCGCGGCAGCAAGGATCAAGAGGGCCGGAATTAAACCTATCGAATTATTAATTTCGGGTTGCCGACGCCGCCGGCGCGTAGCCCAGCCGGTCCAGCAGCCCCTGCAGGATATAGGCGGCGGCCGCGCTGTCGATGATCTCGCTCCGCCGGCGGCGGGTGAGGTCGGCCTCGATCATGCCGCGCTCCACCGCGGCGGTGGAAAGCCGCTCGTCCCAGAAGGCGACCGGCAGGTCCCGGATGGCGAGCAGGTTCTGGACGAACTGGCGCACCGACTGGGAGCGCGGGCTCTCCCGCCCGTCGAGGGCGAGGGGAAGCCCGATCACCAGCCCGCCGGCGCCCTGGGTCTCGGCCTCCCGGAAGATCTCCGCGGCATCTGCCTTGAACCGCCCGCGGCGGAGCGTCTTGAGCGGCGTCGCCACCGTGAGCCGGGTGTCGGAGAGCGCCAGCCCGACCGTCTTGCTGCCGACATCGAGGCCCAGCAGCCGCTCGCCCGGCTGCAGGAATCGCTTTAGGTCGCTGGGGTTGCAGATCGCCATGTCGGGTGCTAAGGGATCGCCCAATAGGGCGCGCGGCCCCTCGGGCGCGGGCCACGGGAGACATCTACATCATGGCATTGGACAAGGCCACCGTGGCGCGGATCGCCACCCTGGCGCGGATCAAGGTGCCCGAGAGCGACCTCGAGCGCCTCGCCGGCGAGCTCTCCGGCATCCTCACCTGGATCGAGCAGCTGAACGAGGTTTCGACCGACGGCGTCGAGCCGATGGCGAGCGTCGCCGAGATGACGCTGCCGATGCGCGAGGACAAGGTGACGGACGGCGGCTCACCGGAGAAGATCCTCGCCAACGCGCCGCAGCAGGCGCTGGGATTCTTCCTGGTGCCGAAGGTGGTGGAGTGATGGCGGCGCTCACCGACCTCACCATCGCCGAGGCGCGGGCCGGCCTCAGCAAGAAGGAATTCTCCGCCCGAGATCTTGCCGAGGCGCATATCGCGGCGGTGGCGGAGTCGCGCCAGCTCAACGCCTATCTCGTTGAGACGCCGGAGCGCGCCCTCGAGATGGCGAAGCGTTCCGACGAGAAGCTGGCGCGTGGGCAGGGCGGCGCCCTCGAGGGCATGCCGCTCGCGATCAAGGATCTCTTCTGCACCGAGGGCATCCAGACCACCGCGGGCTCGCGCATCCTCGGCGGCTTCAAGCCGCCCTATGAGAGCACCGTAACCGCAAAGCTCTGGCAGGCGGGCGCGGTGATGCTCGGCAAGGTGAACATGGACGAGTTCGCCATGGGCTCGTCGAACACCACCAGCGCCTATGGCGCGGTGGAGAATCCTTGGCGCCGGCGCGGCGACAACCGGCCGCTGGTGCCGGGCGGCTCGTCGGGCGGCTCGGCGGCGGCGGTGGCGGCGCGGACGGCGCTCGGCGCTACCGGCACCGACACCGGCGGCTCGATCCGCCAGCCTGCGAGCTTCGCCGGCATCGTCGGCATCAAGCCCACCTATGGCCGCTGCTCGCGCTGGGGCATCGTCGCCTTTGCCTCGTCCTTGGATCAGGCCGGGCCGATGACGCGCAGCGTCCGCGACGCCGCTATCATGCTGGGCGCGATGGCCGGGCACGATCCCAAGGATTCGACTTCCGCGCCGCTGCCGGTGCCGGATTTCGAGGCGGCGCTCACCGGCGACATCCGCGGCATGAAGATCGGCATTCCCCGCGAGTATCGCATCGACGGCATGTCGGCGGAGATCGAGCAGCTCTGGCAGCAGGGGATATCCTGGCTCAAGGCCGCGGGCGCCGAGCCGGTTGACATCAGCCTCAAGATGACGAAATACGCGCTGCCGGCTTACTACATCATCGCGCCGGCGGAGGCGTCCTCGAACCTCGCGCGCTATGACGGCGTGCGCTTCGGCCTGCGCGTCCCCGGCGAGAGCCTCGACGAGATGTACGAGGCGACCCGCGCCGCGGGATTCGGCGCCGAGGTGAAGCGCCGCATCCTGATCGGCACCTATGTCCTCTCGGCCGGCTATTACGACGCCTATTACCTGAAGGCGCAGAAGCTGCGTGCCCTCATCGCCGGGGATTTCGCCGAGGCCTTCAAGACCGTGGACGCGATCCTGGCGCCGACCGCGCCTTCGGCCGCCTTCGCCATCGGCGAGAACAGCGACGATCCCATCGCCATGTACCTGAACGACGTTTTCACCGTGCCGGTGAATCTGGCGGGGCTGCCCGGCATCTCGGTGCCGGCGGGTCTCTCGGGCGAGGGACTGCCGCTCGGGCTGCAGGTGATCGGCCGCGCCTTCGACGAGGCGACGGTGCTGAAGGTGGGCGACGTGATCGAGCGCTCGGCCGGCTTCACGCACAGGCCGCAGTTCATGGCGGGAGGGCGCGCATGAGCCTCATCGAAGGTCGCACCGGATCCTGGGAGGTCATCATTGGCCTCGAGGTGCATGCGCAGGTGATCTCCAACGCCAAGCTGTTCTCCGGCGCCGCCACCGCCTTCGGCGCCGAGCCCAATACCCAGGTCTCCACCGTCGACGCCGCCTTTCCCGGCATGCTGCCGGTGATCAACCGCATCTGCGTCGAGCAGGCGGTGCGCACCGGCCTCGGCCTCAAGGCGGAGATCAACCTGGTCTCGGTGTTCGACCGGAAGAACTATTTCTACGCCGACCTGCCGGCGGGCTATCAGATCTCGCAGTACACGCGGCCGATCGTCGGCAAGGGCGAGATCATCCTCGACATGGCCGACGGCTCGACGCGCACCATCGGCATCACGCGGCTGCATCTGGAGCAGGACGCCGGCAAGAGCCTGCACGACCAGCACGCCGAGTACACCTACGTCGATCTCAACCGCGCCGGCATCGCGCTGATGGAGATCGTCTCCGAGCCCGATCTCCGGACCTCGGAGGAGGCCGGCGCCTATCTCAAGAAGCTGCGCTCGATCCTGCGCTACCTCGGCACCTGCGACGGCAACATGGAGGAAGGCTCCATGCGCTGCGACTGCAACGTGTCGGTGCGCAAGCCCGGCGCGCCGCTCAACACGCGCTGCGAGATCAAGAACGTGAACTCGATCCGCTATGTCATGCAGGCGATCGAGCACGAGGCGCGCCGCCAGATCGAGATCATCGAGGATGGCGGCAAGATCGACCAGGAGACGCGGCTCTTCGACGCCAACAAGGGCGTGACGCGCCCGATGCGCTCGAAGGAGCACGCGCACGACTACCGCTACTTCCCCGATCCCGACCTGCTGCCGCTGGTG
>Ga0335078_10008140_pt1 | contig 15581 bp, 13 predicted proteins | sample Lox_Sample_32_FD_206711 | JGI IMG/M metagenome (GOLD analysis project Ga0335078, IMG submission 206711) | Soil microbial communities from Loxahatchee National Wildlife Refuge, Florida, United States - Lox_Sample_3.2 | ecosystem: Environmental > Terrestrial > Soil > Wetlands | place: USA... | reverse complement strand
AATCAGCGAAGACCAGCGCAGCGCGATTCCGCTTAGAAGCCACAATCCCAGGAATAATTCAAAAGGCGGCAGCCAGTGCGCCACGAAACTCACCGCGCCCGGCGGCAGCATCTGATAGGAGTCGACACCCATCGCGAACATCGAGAGCGAAATCTTGATTGAAGCGAGCGACCAGCCCATTCCCGCCTGCGGCTTCATCTTCGCGTACGCCGCGCAGACGAAAATGAGTCCCAACGCGACGCGCCCGATGATGAGTAGCGCCCGTCCCCACTTTTTGCCGTTGCCCGAATTAGGCATGGATCGCCAAATGAACTTTTCTGCGAAGCTCGCGCTAGTTCTGCGACAAAAGCGAATCGAAAAATTGCTCCAAGATGGGCCACGAAACGGCGCCCGATCCCGCCGGCAGCTTTTGGCCTTTGTTGGTGATTACATATGTGGGCGTCGCCTGCACCGGCACCTTGTAACCCAGCTCGACATCGTCCGCCACGGCGTAATCGAATGCGCAGGGATGGGGATCGTTCGCCAGCGGATTGCTATGATCCCAGGTGGAAGTAGGCGCCGGCGACTGGCAGGACTTCACCAGGTCCTCCACACGCTTGAAATCCGCCGCAGGCATTGCGGCTGAAATGTATTTCGCGATGTCGCCGTTCGCTCCCCAGGCTTCCTGGTTATCGTAGAGAGCCTCTTCCGCCTCCGGAAATTCGCCGACGCGAGCCGCCGCATTGGCCCAGCGTGCCGCCATCCCTGAGTACATGTGCGCCTGAAGAGGAAAGTCGTGATGCACGAGGTAGACTTTGCCTTCCGTGATGTACTTGCTCGGGATCAACTGCTTTAGGGTGCCCTCGTAAAACGCCTTGCACGAGGGACACTGATAATCCGTGTAGATGTCCATGCGGATCGGCGCATTCGCGGAGCCGTAGCTTTTCACCAGCGGGCCGGATGCCGAAACCGCCTTGGACGCCGCACTCGCGGGCTTCTTGGCGGCCACGGTCTTGACCGCAGGCTTCGAGGTAGCAGTCGCCGCCGAGGAACTCGTGGATTGCGCGGCCATGCCGGCCGTCGCCCCCGCTGAAAACACGGCCATGGCGCCCAAGATCAGCCCCGCCTTGGCGAGGCCATAGCGGCGGTGGCTACCCTTTCTTTCAATGGATGCTTCGCTCAGCACGCGCCTGCAGAATCCTTGAATCAAATCTTCCTCCCCCAGCCTTAGACGCAGAATCGGCGGCCTTATTGTAGCGCGAATTGAACCGGGCCCGGGTGCTTGAGAATCCGACTGCTTGCTGCCTGTGAATCTAGGATGCGTTTGCCCGCAAACCCGTTCGTATCTGCCGACGCCGGTTGCCGCAAAGCCCGAACGGCAAGGCAAGCTCGATTGCTTCCTCGCGAGTCTCCTCCGTCGAAAAAACCTGTTTCACTCAAGATAAGCCCCTATATTGCAGAGGAATACGGACACACAAGAAACTTGACAATGCTACGCTCAACGTGTATCCTACCCCCGTGCTACTCGCAGGCCCTTGCAAGCTTGGGCCGCACCAGGACATCCAGGAGCGCATTCAATGAGCAAGATCATCGGTATTGATTTGGGCACGACCAACTCGGTCGTAGCCGTGATGCAGGGTGGCGAGCCGGTCGTCATTCCCAACCAGGAAGGCGGGCGAACCACGCCCTCCGTGGTCGGTATCACCAAAACCGGGGAGCGCCTCGTTGGCCAGGTGGCCAAGCGCCAGGCCATCACCAACCCGGAGAACACAGTTTATTCGATCAAGCGTTTTATGGGCCGCCGCTACGACGAAGTGAGCGACGAGCTAAAGCGCGTCCCGTACAAAATCGTCAAAGGGCCGCACGATGACGCCCGCGTCGAGATTTCCGGCAAGTCCTACAGCCCGCCGGAAATTTCCGCGATGATTCTCCAGAAGCTGAAGACTGCCGCGGAGGACTTCCTCGGCGAAAAGGTCACCAAGGCCGTCATCACCGTCCCAGCCTATTTCAACGACAGCCAGCGCCAGGCCACCAAGCAGGCCGGTGAAATCGCAGGGCTCGAAGTTCTGCGAATCATCAACGAGCCGACAGCGGCGGCTCTCGCCTACGGTCTCGACAAGAAAAAAGAAGAAACCATCGCCGTCTACGACCTAGGCGGCGGCACGTTCGATATTTCCATCCTCGAAGTGGGCGAAGGCGTCGTCGAAGTGAAATCGACGAACGGCGATACCCACCTCGGGGGCGATGACATCGACCAGCGCATCGTGGACTGGCTCGTCGCGGAGTTCAAGAAAGACCAGGGCGTCGACGTCAGCAAAGATCGCATGGCCATTCAGCGGCTCAAGGAAGCGGCAGAAAAGGCCAAGATCGAGCTTTCGCAATTGCAGGAAACCGAAATCAATCTGCCGTTCTTAACCGCCGACGCTTCCGGCCCGAAGCACATGGCCGTGAAGCTCAGTCGCTCGAAGCTCGAGCAGTTGATGGAAGATTTGCTCCAGCGAACCGTTGGTCCCGTGAAACAGGCTTTGCAGGATGCCGGCATCGGTCCGGAAAAAATCGACGAAGTGGTTCTCGTCGGTGGATCGACCCGCATTCCGCGAGTCGTCGACATCGTGAAGAACCTCTTCAACGGCAAAGAGCCTCACAAGGGCGTTAACCCCGATGAAGTCGTCGCGGTCGGCGCGGCCATTCAGGGCGGTGTGCTCGGTGGAGAAGTGAAAGACATCCTGCTGCTCGACGTGACGCCACTTTCGCTCGGCGTCGAAACGCTCGGCGGCGTGATGACCGTGCTGATCCCGCGCAACACGACGATTCCGACGCGCAAGTCGGAGGTCTTTTCGACCGCTGCGGATAGCCAGACCTCGGTCGAGATTCACGTGCTGCAAGGCGAGCGGCCCGTGGCCAGCGGCAACCGGTCTCTTGGAAAATTCCATCTGATCGGGATTCCGCCCGCGCCGCGCGGCTTGCCGCAGATCGAAGTCACCTTCGATATCGACGCGAACGGCATCTTGAACGTCTCGGCAAAAGACACCGCGACGAACAAGGAGCAGAAAATCACCATCACCGCTTCCACCGGCTTGAGCAAGGACGAAGCCGAGCGGATGAAGAAAGAAGCCGAGTCGCATGCGACCGAAGACAAGCAGCGCCTCTCGGAAGTCGAGGCCAAGAACAAGCTCGACACTCTCGTCTACCAGGCCGAGAAGCTGATCAAGGAAAACCGCGAGAAGCTCAGCGAAGGCGACGTCAAGGCCGCCGAAGCGGCGATCGAAGATGCGCGGCGCGCTTTAACCGAAGGCGGAGCGGACCGGCTCAACGGCGCGTCCGACAGCCTCACCAAGGCGTTGCATCGCATCGGCGAATCGCTCTACAAAGTGCAGCAAGCTTCGGGCGCCGCTGCCGGAGGCGATGCAGGAACTCCGGGCGGTGCGCCGGGCCAGGACTCGGGCCAGAATCGCGGCCAGGGTGATGTAGTCGACGCCGAGTTTGTCGACGTCGATGAATCGAAGAAGCCGAACTAAGATGCGCCGGCAACGAACACGTTGATTGATGGGGGCGTCCGCCACGGTGGACGCCCCTGCGAATTTTTGGGGGCGAACGGATGAGCAACATCCGGCGGGCAGGACCACCACAGGCAGTCCAGAAAGTTCGCGACAATTTTTACATGGTGCAGCTTTCGATCAACGAGTCGCCCTCCGGCGATTGGCGGCGCCTTTTCTACGACGCCCAGCAGGATGTGCCTCCCGATTTTGCGCCCCGCTCCATTGAAATCACCGGCACGTTCCTGCGGTTCAAGGCCGATCCCGCTACCGTCGAACAGAAGATCGCGCTGATTGACCGCTGGATGGAACGCGCCAATCAAAAAGAAGCCGCGACGGCCATGCGGTCGGAAGGTGCGCGGCAGAAAAAAGAAGAGCTGACGCGCGAAGCCCAGGAAATTGCGGAATGGAACGCGCGCTGGGCCAAACTGTGAAAAGAAAATCGCCGGTTAACGGGCTTTTCTGATGGCAACAACCACCAAAACCGATTACTACGAGCTGCTGGGCGTGCCGCGCAAAGCGACGGCAAAGGAAATTCGCGCCGCCTATCGCAAGCTCGCGCGCAAATATCATCCGGATCTGAATCCCGGTGATAAATCCGCGGAAGAAAAATTCAAGCAGATTCAGGAAGCGTACGACGTCCTCTCCGACACCAAGAAGCGCCAGATGTACGACCAGTTCGGGTTCAATACGCCCGGAGCAGGAGGCGCGCCCGGAGCGGGCGCCGGCTATGGCGGCGTATCGCCCGAGGACATTCACTTCGATTTCGGTGGATTCGATTTCGGCGGGCAGGGCGCCGAAGGCGGCAACGCCAGCTTCCGCGATCTCTTCAGTCAGTTTTTTCGCGGAGCGACCGCCGCGCACGGCGCCGAGCGCGAGCCCGGCAGCGATCTCGAATATCAGATCGATATCACCTTTGCCGAAGCCATGCACGGCACGGTGAAGAAGCTGAGCTTCACTCGCCTCGATGTGTGCAATGTCTGCCACGGCTCTGGCTATGCGCCCGGAGACGAGAAAATTTGCCCGACGTGCAACGGCTCCGGCCAGGTGACGCAGGTCAGCGGCAAAATGCGCTTTCAGGTCACCTGCTCGCGATGCGGCGGCAGCGGACGGCTGCGCACCGTTTGCCGCAATTGCGGCGGCGAAGGCCGCGTACAGCGCGTCGAGACGCTCGACGTGCGCATTCCGCCGGGCGCGAAGACCGGCTCGCGCGTGCGCGTCGCCGGGCGCGGCAATGCGGGGACGGGCGGCGGCCCGCCGGGCGATCTCTACATCATCACCAACGTGCAGCCGCATCCGTTCTTCGAGCGCCGCGGCGACGATCTCTACACCGTCGTGCCGATAACCGTGAGCGAAGCGTCGCTCGGCGCGAAAGTGGAAGTGCCGACCATCGATGGCCGCTCGCAAGTGCGCATTCCGCCGGGGACGAACAGCGGCAAACGCCTGCGCCTGCGCGAAAAAGGCGCGCCTTCCGCCGGCCATCCGGGCAAGCGCGGCGACCAGATCGTTGAAGTGCAGGTCGTGGTGCCCAAGCCCGAGGACGAGCGCGTGCGCAATCTGCTCAAGGAATTGAGCAAGGTAGATCACGAAGATCCGCGCGCCGATATTTTCGCGCGCGCGGCCGTGTGAGGAAAAGCGCGGTGCCGGCGGGATCGAATATGCGAGTGGGGTTTAGAAGCTGTGCGGTCGATTCTTCGTCAGGGCACGGCTTTAGCCGTGCCGTAAACGGCGAGAAATTCAAGCGGCTTTAGCCGCTGAGGGGCTCTCGAATAAAGATAGGAGGCGGCGATGCCGCCACGTGCCAGAAAAAAAGCCAAAGCCGGTTACATGATCAGCGCCGTCGCGGAACTCTACAAATTGCACCCGCAGACGCTGCGGCTCTACGAGCGCGTGGGGCTGCTCAAGCCCTCCCGCTCGCAAGGCAATACGCGCCTCTACACGGACGAAGATCTCGAGCGCCTCGAAGTGATCCTCAATCTCACCCGCGAACTCGGCGTCAATCTCGCCGGCATCGAAATCATTCTCAACATGCGCGACAAAATGGGCGAGATGCAGTCTCAAATGGAAGCCTTCATCAGATTCGTGCGCAACGAGGTGGCCCGCGGCTTCAATCTCCCCGATGAGCGAAAATTCCGCACCGCGATCGTCCGCGCCGCTCCCCGCCACGCCATCCGCGTGGAAAAGTGACCATCCGGCGAGGATGGTCATCCCGAGCGAGCGTAGCGAGTCGAGGGATCTGCTCGACGCCCATGTAGCTCACCCCGTATCGCAGGGGTGAGGCCTTTCACGCTCTTCGGCTGTTTCCGCAAGCTGAATCCGTTATAATCTGCGCCCCTTAGACTGACGAAACTGTTCGAGCGTATTCGTGTTTGAGCAATGGAGGCCGCCATGTACGACATGAAAAATCTCGCCAAGCTGAAGCAGTTGGACGCGAACGCGCCCGAAGGAATGAAAGCGTTCTGGGCGTTCGACAAAGCCGCAATGGCTGCAGGCGCCATCCCTGCCAAGTACAAGGAACTGATGGCGATCGCCGTCGCGTTCACCACGCAATGCCCGTATTGCATCGAGATTCATTCAGGGCGGGCGCGCGAGGCGGGAGCCACGGATGCGGAAATCGCCGAAGTGGTGCTGGTAGCCGCAGCCCTTCGCGCCGGCGCCGCCGTTACCCACGGCGCCCACGCAATGAAATAAAGTGAAGCGACCGGCGCACCTGGAAATCTGTTCTCGTTCGTTGGCTATTCCGTCTCGAGGCCGCGCCAGGTCAGATCCCAGGTTGTGATCCGCCGGTAGTCGTCCGAACTGCACGGCGCGCTGCCATCTTTCGAGAGGCCGGCCGGCTTTCCCGCTTTGGCCGCTTGCAGGGACGATGCCGGCACGGCAACGCTTTTCACCAGCGATCCATCCGCGCCGCGCAGCAGAATTTCGAAAGACGCTTGGGGATTCGCCCGCGCGCGCTGCAATTCCGCGGAATCGGATGACATGGAAAACGTGTATTGCAATTGATCGTCGCGCCAGAAAATGACGAGCTGGGCCTTGCCGCCCGCCGCAGGCACATCCAAAGACGGCATGCTTTGCGGATTCGCCAGCGCTTCATTTTCCCTGTCTTCGGCTGCCTGCTCTTGAGGCGTTTTCACCTTGACGATCTTGTTGTCGTCCATGACGGTGACCACGCCCGTGTCTTTGTCCACGCTGAGAATGTGACCGTCGTCAGCGTCATCCGCCGATTTTCGATGCGAGCAGCCCGCCAGCGCCAGCGTCAGCGCCGCCGCAAAAGCAAGTGACGAGAATTTGTGCACGGGAAGTCCGTTGCGAAATCATATGCTGCGGAGACGTAGGCGGCAAGCTCTTGTAGCGCCGCCTTCCAGCCGGCGGTTTTGATCGCGCTGGCGGTGCACCAGCGGATCCGGCCGGCCGGACAGTGGCCGGGCACCTGCATCACCCGCTATTCCATTGCTATTCCTCTTAGTCTATAACCGAGACGGACCCGGAGGTGCGCCATGGCTCGCAGCCGCCGCAATAACAAGCCGCTCAGACCCTCGACGAAAGTGTTGACCGAAGGCTTCGACCCGCATCTCTCGCTCGGCTCCGCCCGTCCGGCCGTGTTTCGCAGCTCCACGTATGTCTTCGACAGCCCCGAAGCCGCCGAGCACGCCTTCGACATCACCTCCGGCCGCGCCCGGCTTCGCGAAGGCGAAGCTGCCGACCTGATCTACTCGCGCTTCAATCATCCCAACGCCGAAATGCTCGAGGACCAGATCGTCAATCTCGAAACGGGTTCCACGTCGGCGCTCGCGTTTAACTGCGGCATGGCCGCGATCGTCACTTCGCTCTTCGCGTTTCTGCGCCCCGGGCAATCCATCGTCTATAACGTGCCCATCTACGGAGGGACGCAGCATTTCATTCAGGACTGCCTCTCGCAGTGGGGCATCGCCGGCATCGCGGTCCCTTCTGGAGACACCGCCCGCATGAATCGCGCGATTCGCTCGGCGAAAAAGCTCGGCGTCGTTCTGCTTGAAACGCCCGCGAATCCTACGCTGACCATGACGGATATCAAGCAAGTCTGCGAGACGGTCGCGGCTCTGAAAATCGCGAAGGGCGCCTCGCGCCCGCTGGTGATGGTTGACAACACCATGCTCGGCCCCGCGTTTCAGCATCCGCTGGCGCTCTGCGCCGACCTCGTCCTCTACTCGGGCACGAAGTACCTCTCCGGCTTCAGCGATATGCTGGCGGGCATCGCGCTCGCGAAAAACCGCGAGTTGATGCGCAAGATTCGCGCGCTGCGCGGCCTTTTCGGCACGATCCTTCAGCCTGACGAATGCTGGCTGCTCGCGGGCCGTCTGCCGACCGTCCGCTTGCGCATGGACAAGTCCAGCATCGACGCGCAGCGCATCGCCGAACGCCTCGCCGAGCACAAGAAGATAAAAAAGGTGCACTATCCGACGCTCTTCACCGATCCCGAGCAGAAGCGCATCTACGCCGCGCAGTGCGATTACCCCGGCGGCATGCTTTCGATCGAACTCGAAGGCGGGAAGCGCGCCGCATTCAACTTTTTGCGCCATCTGAAGATCGCGCGCAACGCCGTCTCGCTCGGCGGCGTCGAAACGCTCGCCTGCCATCCCAAGTCGACCACGCATTCGGGATTTACCGAGGAGGAGTTCGCGCAGGCGGGGGTCACCGACGGGCTCGTGCGCATCTCCGTCGGCATCGAACACTGGCGCGACCTGCTCGCCGATTTCGAGCAAGCCCTCGCCGCCGCCTAGTGTGCCTCTGCCAAGGGCGAAACGGGTTTCAGCGGCCGTCCGGCGTCCGGACAATCTCCACGGAACACGGCGCGTAGCGCGCCACTCCTTCCGTTACGCTTCCCATCAGCGCGCGGTCAAACGCTTTTCGTCCGTGCGAGCCAAGCACGATTAAATCCGCCTGCCATTGTTCGGCTTCCTCGATGATCCTCGTGGTTGGATTACCTTCGGCGACGCCGACATTCGCTTTGAAGCCGGCCCTACGCAGCAGTTGCGCAGCTTTCTCCACGAGTTCGGATGCGTCATGCAGGCGGGAGAGCTTCATTTCATACAGCGGTGCAGCGGCAGCTTCCGTTTTCTTTTCATCCGCAAAATGATCCATCAGGTCGACCACCGTAAAGACGTGCACCTCGGCATTAGGCGATTTGATTCGGTCGATGACGGCCTGGATCGCAGCCTCGGAAAATTTGGACGCGTCAATGGCGAGCAGGATTCTCGTCCGTTTTTCACGCTGCCCGGCTTCCGCCTTGCGCACGCTGCTATCCCCGGCTCCGCCTCAGACTCGGCAGGCGCGAAATCCTCGCCTGGCCGCCAAAAGATTAGCCTAGATTCAAGGTCAGCGGCAATCGCACGATGGCCCGATGGCGACCCCGAAAAATCATCACCTTCGGTGCGCTTCTATCCGCTGCACGTCTTCGCCGATGTGAGTAGAATTGAGAGGAGTGCTCGGTTCCGCGGCCCGCCCCAGCGCCGCAGCTTCGAGAGTGCATGATGACACGGGAGAGCGAGCCGAGGCTGCTGGTGGAAGCCGCGTTTCTGGGCGTCGTCGGGGCGCTGGCGGCTCAGATATTCGCGTGGGCGCTGCGCCTCTGTGAACGCATTTTTCTTGTTGGCATTGCCGGATACCATCCTCCGGGTCTTCCTGCCGAAGGCGGCGTCCTCAAACAATCCATCGGCCCGCACGGCCTTTGGCTCATTCCTGTCGCCACGACAGTCGGCGGTTTTCTCACCGGCATTCTCGTTTACACCTTCGCCCCCGAAGCCGAAGGTCACGGCACTGACACGGTTGTAAAGGCATATCACCGCGCGGGAGGCTTCATCCGCGCGCGCGTTGCGCCTTTGAAACTTGTCGCCTCGGCAATCACGATCGGTTCGGGCGGATCGGCGGGCCGCGAAGGACCGACGGCCTTGATCGGCGCTGGCGCCGCCTCGATCTACGCAACTCTCACGCACCGCAGCGACGAAAAGAGAAGCCTGCTCATACTCATGGGCATGGCCGCCGGGCTCTCCGCCATATTCCGATCGCCGATTGGCGCCGCCTTCTTCGCCATCGAAGTGCTCTATGGGGATATGGAGTTCGAATCTGAAGCGCTTTTGTACACGATGCTCGCCTCGGTGGTCGCCTACGGACTCAACGGCTTCTTCGTCGGCTGGAAACCACTCTTCTTATTCCCTGCCGGCCAGAAACATCCAAACGCGTTCGGCTACACATGGTTTGGCATCCTCGGCATCGCCGCGGGTCTGATCGCCACATTTCTCCCTGTCGTGTTTTACCGCTGCCGCGACTTGTTTCGTTCGCTCCCGATCCCTCCTATTTTGAATCCGGCTCTCGGCGGACTTGGCGTGGGACTCATCGCGCTCGCCTTTCCCCAAATCCTGGGCGGAGGTTACGGCTGGATTCAACAGGCGATCGATGGAGAGCTCGCCGCCAAGCTGCTGCTCGCTGTTCTGTTTTTGAAAATCGTCAGCCTGGCCCTGACGGTCTCATCCGGCGGCTCTGGCGGCATCTTTGCGCCGACGCTCTATGTGGGCGCCATGCTCGGCGCGCTCCTCGCGTCGGTCGCTCACCTGCCATCCGGCTCTTTTGCGGTTGTCGGAATGCTCGCCGTTTTCGGCGCGGCCGCACGCGTCCCAATCGCGTCTTTGATCATGGTCACGGAAATGACGGGCGGCTATCAGCTCCTCCCCGCGGCGGCTTTCGCCGTGTTGCTGAGCTATCTCGTTCAAACCGCGCTCTCCGGCAAGCTGAAATACCACAGCATGTATGAAGCGCAAACCGCCAACCGCGCGGAGTCGCCGGCCCGCTACGTCGAAAATGTCGAACTCGCTCTTCACCTTCTCGGCACGCAAGCGCTTCCGCGGGCAGCCAAGGTGGGTCATCTCGATCTGGTGGCGCTCTTGGATTCGGGCGTCCCTGTGCAGCTCCCCGGGCGCAGGCAGCTTCACGTGGGCGTCCTCAGGCCCGAAAGCTCGCTCGTGGGCAAAACGATTCAGGACTGCTACAACTCCGCAAAAGAAGGTCCGCTCGAAATCATTGGCATCGTCCGCAACGGCGAAATCCTCTTTCCCTCTCCGCAGACGATTCTGCAAGAACAGGATCGCCTCCTCATTATTGGCTCGAGCCAGGCGCAAGCGCTCGTTGCCGAGCATCTCTCGCCGCTCGAGCCCGCCAGGACCGCACCGAGTGCGTAGTGCTGATTTCATTCGCACGATCGCTCGATTCGCGAACGGCCCCAGTTGGACTACAATCGCAGGCGGTTCGGGGGAAAAGCGAATGCCAAATCGTCGTGGTTCGCGTTGGCGAGGCGCGCGGCTGGCGTGGGCCGGTGCGGCGCTGGCCGCGGCGGTGGGGTTCGCAGGGGCTTCGAGCCAATCGCCCCAATGCACTCTCACCGCGCCACAGCCAGGCCTTCAAAACCAGATCACCTCGATGGCCGATCAGGACGCCGCGCAAGAGTCCTATCCGGTGATCACCCAACATGACGAGCTTTTGAACAACCCACACTTCACGCAAGATCGAGCAGCCGGAGAGCAACCACCCAGGCAACCCACCGAACAAGCAGCACAGCAAGCCAATGAGCAACCAGGCGCCCAAGCCGGTGCGCAAACCACGCAGCAACCCGCTGGTCCAGCCCAGCCGCAAGGGCCGCTGGTGGGGCCGATGGCGCGCATCGTCGGGCAATCGCTCTTCAACCGGAATTGCGCGAGCTGCCATCGCCACGCGAATACGAGCGCGGACCAGCAGCCGGTCGTGGTCGGCGGGCGCGTGGCACCGACGACGGAGACGCTCGCGCAGATGACTCCCGAAGCGATCTACGCGACGCTCACCACCGGCGACATGGTCCAGCAAGCCGCGGCGCTCTCCGAGAGCGACAAACGCGCGATCGCCGAATTTTTCGGCGGTCGTCCGCTCGGCGCGGCCGATGCAGGCGACGCAAGCCATATGACGAATCACTGCACGACAAACACTCCGGGCCCTGGACCGCTAACGATGTGGAATGGCTGGGGCAATGGAGACGACAACGCGCGGTTTCAGACCGCAAACTTCGCGGCGCTCTCTCCCGATCAGCTCCCGCGCCTGCAACTGAAGTGGGCGTTCGGCCTGCCGGCTGGAGGCGAAACGTCCGGGCAGCCAGCTGTTTTCGGTGGACATATTTTTTTCGGCGACTACAACAGCTACGCGTATTCGCTCGATATGAAGACGGGCTGCGTCTACTGGTCGTATCACATGGATGCGCAGGTGCGAACGGCAGCGCTTATCGAGCCGATCAAGCATGATGGTGAACAAGTTTGGGCCGTCTTCTTTGGCGACAAAAAAGCTAACCTCTACGCTCTCGACGCGCGCACAGGCGAGCTGATCTGGAAACGCAATCTCGAGCAGCGGCTGCTCTCGCACATCACGGCCGCGCCGGTCTACTACGAGGGGCGAATCTACGTGGGACTCGCGGGATCGGAGGAGATCGTCTCGTCCGATCCGCATTATCCCTGCTGCACGTATCGCGGCAGCCTTACGGCGCTCGACGCTTCCACCGGCGCGGTGATCTGGAAGACGTACACGATTCCCGACCCGCCGAAGCCGACGAAGAAAAATGCGCTGGGCACGCAACTATGGGCGCCGGCGGGCGCGTCGATCTGGTCCGCGCCGACGATCGATCCGAAGCGCCACGCGATCTACGTCGGCGCGGGCAACGGCTTCACCGAGCCTGCCGCGCCCACGACCGATTCGATCATGGCCTTCGATCTGAAGACGGGGAAAGTGCTGTGGTCGTATCAGGGCTATGCGAATGACGCGTCGCCCGGCGATTGCACCGGACCGGGGCCTAAGGGCGCGCAATGCCCGCAGAACGTCGGCCCCGATTGGGATTTCGGCGACTCGCCGATTCTGCGCACGCTCGCGAACGGCAAGCGCGTGCTCGTTTGCGCCCACAAGGGCGGCACGGTCGTCGCGGTCGATCCGGATCGGCGCGGCGCGCTCGTCTGGACCGCCGATCTTACGGCGGGGCGCGACACGACCGCGCCGGTACAGGTGCAGATTCTGTGGGGCGGCGCGGCGGATGAGCAGAACGTCTACTACGATACGCAGGCGGGAACGGTGGCGGCCGTGCGGCTCGCCGACGGAAAAGTTTTGTGGGACGTGCCGATCGCGCCATCGCCCGCGCATCCGGGAGCGAACGGGCGTTTGCGCAAGGGGCTCGAAGCGGCGGTGACGGTGATGCCGGGCGTCGTGTTCGCGGGAGGATGGGACGGCGTGCTGCACGCGCTCGCGACCGCGGACGGACACGAGATTTGGAGCTTCGATACGGCGCGCGAATTCACCACGGTGAATGGCGTCGCCGCACATGGCGGCTCGCTCGGCGCGCCGGGAGCGGTGATCGCGGGTGGGATGCTGTTCGTCGGCTCCGGCTACGTCGGCACCGGGAACGGCATGCCGGGTAATGTGCTCCTCGCTCTAGCGCCGCAGTAGTCTTGCTTTTCTCCTAGGTTTGAATGTAGCGCTGGGCTTTAGCCCAGCACCTTCGCGCCGTCTCTCATGCTGGCACGCGACCTCGAACACATACTGCGGGTGAACCTGCGCAACGGCACCAGCGGCCCGACGCAGGTGGGCGGCATCAATTCGCTGGGCGAAAGTGGTCGGCTACTCGTATCTGCCGGACAGAAATTTTCGCGGGTTCTACTGGATCAATGGAAAGATGACGGCGATGGGCACGCTCGGCGGCGACTGGAGCCAGGCGTACGCGATCAACGACAGCGGGCAGATCACCGGGACCGCGTACACCAAGGGAAATGTGGCGGACCACGCGTTTATTTTTCAGAACGGCGCGATGAAGGATTTCGGCACGCTCACCGGAACGATTTCGGTGGGCACGGCAATCAACACGAGCGGCGCGGTGGTGGATACGCGCAGGTGCGGAGCTCGAGCGAATTCGTGGTGTATCACGCGTTCATTTATAGCGGGACGAGGATGATGGACCTGAACTCGATGATCGGGGCGAAGACGGGTTGGGTGCTCGAGCAGGGGAACGGGATCAATGATGCAGGAGAGATCGTGGGATACGGGACGATCGGCGGGAATACGCATGCGTTCTTGCTGACGCCGGCGAAGTAGAAAGATGCCGGCGCGACGCCGGCAACGACGAGCACCCACCCCTCGCGGAAGGCGCGAAGAGTGGGGCACCCATCGGCGCAGGGCGAGGCGGAACGTTGCCAAGCGGCCGCGATCCCGAACAGGCCGCATCGCGCTTCGGGCTTGTCCAGGCGGCGGGGAGCCGGAGGAAGCTGGCGCTAAAAGAGCTGCGCGGCGGACCGCGTTGTCGGGAGCCAGGCATGCTTTTCCCACCTAAAAGAACGCAAAACTAACCTACTGATAAAACAGTGGATATTCTCCAGGCACGGGCCCTTGCAATCTAAGTTTAGTCTGATATACTCAACATGTCTTACAGCAGGATGCGAAGTTCGAGAAATCCTTTCTTCGCGGACTGCATCTAACCCTTTGAGCAGCCGATAAGACTGTTCAGGTGGATTTGTCCTTTTAGATTTGGCATTTTGCCCAAGGAGGTCCATGTGGCCACTCCGAACAGAGCTACGCCGGCTGAGCTGCCGATTTTGCCGGTGCGAGACACTGTGTTGTTTCCCGGGGCAGTGATGCCGCTGCCGGTGGGACGCGAGAGCTCGCTGGCGCTGCTCGATTCTCTCGAAGGCCCCGAAAAACTGCTGGGCGTAGTTGCCCAGCTCGATCCGCGCGTTGAGACGCCGACGGGCACCGACCTGCACGGCGTAGGAACGCTCGCCAAAGTCCACAAGATGGTGCGCATGCCCAACGGAAACGTGGTCGCGTTTCTGGAAGGCTTGAGCCGCATTCGCGTGCAGGAGGTTGTGGGCTTGAAGCCGTTCTTGCGCGCGCGAGTGGAAGCGCAGCCGGATGTGGAGGACGAGCAGGGCCCCGAATTGACGGCGCTCGAACGCAACGTTCAGGAACTTTTCCGGGACGTAGTCGCGCGTTCACCGCAACTTTCCGACGATTTGCAAGCGGAAGTGATGAACATCGAGACGCCCTCGCGGCTCGCCGATTTCGTGGCCGCCACGCTGCCGTCGCTGAGCACGATGGTGCGCCAGGAGCTGCTGGAAACTGCCAGCGTTCGCAAGCGGCTGGAATCGCTGACCAACGAGCTTTCGAAAGAAAAGGAAGTGCTCGAGCTGCGTTCGAAGATTCACGATCAGGTGCAGGAGCAAGTGAGCCAGAGCCAGCGTGAATTTCTTCTGCGCGAGCAGATGAAAGCGATTCAGAAGGAACTGGGCGAATCGGACGATACCCAAAGCGAAGTGGAAGAGCTTCGCAAAAAGGTGGAAGAGTCCGGCATGTCCGCCGAGGCCAAGAAGGAATGCGAGCGCGAGCTCAAGCGCCTGGCCAAGATGACGCCGGCTTCGGCCGAGTACATGGTTTCGCGAACGTATCTCGAGTGGATGACGTCGCTGCCATGGAACAAGACGTCAGGCACGGCCGAGGACCAGATCGACATCGTCAAGGCGCAGCAAATTCTCGACGAGGATCACTACGACCTGGTGAAGGTGAAGGAGCGCATCCTCGACTATCTCGCGGTGAAGAAGCTGCAGCCGGGGATGAAGGGACCGATCCTGTGCTTCGTCGGGCCGCCGGGCGTGGGCAAAACTTCGCTCGGAAAATCGATTGCGCGGGCGCTGGGGCGCAAATTCGTCCGGATTTCGCTCGGCGGCATGCACGACGAAGCGGAAATCCGGGGACATCGCCGGACGTACATCGGCGCATTGCCGGGGCAGATCATTCAGGGGATTCGGCGCGCGGAGACGATGGACCCCGTCCTGATGCTGGACGAGGTGGATAAGCTCGGGCGCGATTTCCGGGGGGATCCTTCGGCGGCGCTGATGGAAGTGCTCGACCCGGAGCAGAATTCGACGTTCCGCGATCACTACCTCGATGTGCCGTTCGATCTATCGAAGGTGATCTTCATCATGACCGCGAACTGGCTCGATCCGATTCCCGAGCCATTGCGCGACCGCATGGAGATTCTCG
>Ga0335078_10008138_pt1 | contig 15583 bp, 10 predicted proteins | sample Lox_Sample_32_FD_206711 | JGI IMG/M metagenome (GOLD analysis project Ga0335078, IMG submission 206711) | Soil microbial communities from Loxahatchee National Wildlife Refuge, Florida, United States - Lox_Sample_3.2 | ecosystem: Environmental > Terrestrial > Soil > Wetlands | place: USA... | reverse complement strand
TGTTGTTTCCTTTCCTTTTAGTTGTCTACGCGCATAGCATCGAACTCAACAATGTCAGCGAGTGCTCGTTTTCCGCTTCCAAGCGGTACCGCGCCAGGTCCGCCACCGTGATCATGACGAGATCGTGTTTCTGACAGAAGCGGATGAGGTCTGGAAGCCGCGACATCGTACCGTCGTCGTTCACAATCTCGCAGATCACGCCTGCTGGATTCAGACCCGCGAGACGAGCAAGATCGACCGCCGCTTCCGTCTGGCCCCGGCGTTCCAAGACGCCGCCGTCCCGGGCGCGAAGCGGGAACACATGGCCAGGCCTGCCAAAGTCTTCCGAGGAACGATCTGGATCAATGGCGGCCAGAATCGTTTTTGCCCGATCGTGAGCGGAGATGCCGGTCGTCACGCCGTAACTCTTCAGGTCAATCGAGACGGTGAACGCCGTTCCGCCTGACGCTGTGTTGTTAGGCGCCATCGGTCCAAGTTCCAACTCCTCGAGTCTCTCGGCGGTCATGGCCAGGCAGATCAGGCCTCTTCCATGCGTTGCCATGAAGTTAATGGCTTCCGGCGTGATCCATTCCGCCGTCATCGTCAGGTCGCCCTCGTTCTCGCGATCCTCGTCGTCCATGACCACGATCATTCGTCCAGATCTAAGCTCTTGAATAGCAGTTTCGATACTTGCAAACTGAAACTGAGCGTGACTCAAATACTCGGACTCCTCGCGCGGAACGAGGCTCAGCGTGTGCCCCATCTTTTCGTTTTTGGACCGCAGATAACTCAGGGAGTGCTGGTTGGGAGCAACTTCGCAGGGGACCTGAGCAACTACCTCGATGCCGGCATCAAGAAGGGCGCGACGTTTTTGCGGATTATTCGAAAGCAGCCGGATCCGGCTGATGCCGAGGTCACGCAGGATCGCGGCCGGTAAGCCGAAAGTCCTGCAATCCGCCATGAGTCCAAGCGCCTCGTTGGCTTCGACGGTATCGAGACCTGCGTCCTGCAGTGAGTAAGCCTGCAGCTTCGCCATCAGTCCGATGCCGCGCCCTTCCTGATGTTCATAGATGACAAGGCCGCATCCTTCGTCCGCAATCGCTTGCATGGCGATCTCTAACTGCTCGCTGCAATCACAACGCAGTGAGCCAAACACTTCGCTGGTGACGCACTGGGAATGGATGCGCAACAACGGAGCGCCGGACGTAACATCTCCCATAATCATCGCCAGCGCGGTTTCGACCGGCCCGTTCCCAGCCGGCGCGGAACATTCGAAGGCGAGGGTCTGGAAGGTACCCCACCTAGTCGGGATTCGAGTGGAGGCGATTCGTCGAATCGCTTCGTGTGCGCGGCTTGTCATCATTTCTCTCCGCCTCCGTGAGTTAGCGAGAAACCAACTCGCGGTCCGCCCGTTCCGCTACTTTCCCGAGGGTGTTGCTCGCGCGCAGGCCTTCGATCTCATTCGTAGCGAATCCCAGCTCTGTGAGAATCTCCTGGTTGTGTTCTCCGATTTCCGGCGCCCGCTTCGCGGGTACTTTGGCAACGCCGTGCACTTGAATTGGACTGCTGATCGTGAACTTCAGATTGCCGCCGGCGCCCTCGAGCGGGACGACAATGTCGTTCTCCCGCAGTTGCGGATCTTTGACAACTTCGCTGGGAGCCCGCACGACTCCGAATGTGATGTGACCTTGTTCAAAAACCTCGACCCAGTGCGACATCGGTTGCGAGGCGAACACTTCATCAAGAATCGCCGTGAGATCCGCCGAATTCGCCGCTACTTTTCCCGGGTCGGCGAATCGCGGGTCCGTCAACAGATCCGGGCGTCCAATACCTTTCGCCAGAGCCAGCCAGTGGTCCGGCGTGAGGACGAGTACGAACCAATTATCGTCCGAAGCCCGATACACATTGATGAGTGCGTTCGGTGGCTTCAACCGATCATGCAACGGAAAGAACGAGGCGTCGCAAAGCGCGGCCTGAACGAAGACGCCGCTGGACCAGACTCCCGCAGCGAGCAGCGACGTCGTGACATAGGAACCCTTTCCGGTGCGCTCGCGCCTGTATAGGGCGGTGACGATGGCCGAAAACAACGTAACCGCCGTCGCGTGATCTCCGCTGCCCGATGGCGGAAGAGTCGGTGGCGCACCCGCATCGCGGGTCAGCGAGAGCAATCCGGATCTGGCCCAGTAAGCTGTGATATCGAACCCCGGAAGGCTGGCGTCGGGTCCTTTTTCGCCGTAACCAGTCAGGTCGGCATAAACCAGCCGGGGATTCCACTGCGCGACGTCCTCGTACTCCAGCTTGAGCTTCTTACGCGCTGGATGCGGCGTGTTAACAATCAGCACGTCCGCCCACTTGACGAGCCGCTCCAGAATTTTCGTCGAGTTTGGAGATTTCAGATCGAGGGACAGTCCCCGCTTGTTGCGATTGTTCAGATGCCAGGGGTAGTTGTCGTTAGATCGCGGCTGGGGTGGAAGCTTATACCCGATTCGCCACGTGTCACCGGTGGGAGGTTCAACTTTGATCACGTCGGCGCCGTAATCGGACAAGATCACCGCGGCGGACGGGCCTGCGATGAAGCTCGACAGGTCTACAACTTTCAATCCGGAAAAGATATTGTCATTTGTCATGAGTGTCTCCTTGCAAGCCGCGGCTTCACCGGCCCTGGAATTTCGCCGCGCGCTTCTCGAGGAACGCCGATGTTCCTTCCTTCTTGTCTTCGGTTGCGGCGCAGAGGCCGAAGAAAGAAGCTTCGAGTGCCAGACCCTCAGACTGGCTGGTTTCCAACCCTTTGTTCACAGCCTCGAGCGAGTACTTCACGGCGATCGGAGCGTTGGCGAAAATCTGCTTCAGAATCGCTTCGGCGCGCGGGATGAGATCCGCGGCGGGGACAACTTCGTTGACGAGACCGATGCGATGAGCTTCGGCCGCATTGATTGTCTCCGCGGAAAGAATGAGCTGAAGGGCCCGGCCTTTCCCGACCAGTCTGGGCAAGCGTTGCGTGCCACCTCCGCCGGGAAGAAGGCCCAATTTGACTTCGGGCTGGCCGAACTTCGCATTCTCAGCGGCGACCCTGATGGTGCAAGCCATGGCGGTTTCGCAACCGCCGCCGAGCGCGAATCCGTTGACGGCCGCGATCACCGGCTTACCGAGATCCTCGATGAGGTTCAGGACCGCTTGCCCGAAACTGCTGGATTGTTCTGCTTCCACGGCAGTGACATGCGCGAGTTCGCTGATGTCTGCGCCGGCGATGAAGGCCTTATCGCCCGTCCCTGTCAGGATTGCGCCGCGTACGTCACGGTCATCCCGCGCCTGTTCAAAAGCAGTTTGCAAGTCCGCCCAGGTTTGCTGATTCAGAGCGTTGAGAACCCTGGGGCGATTCACCGTCACATAGGCGACGGCGCCTTTCTTCTCGTACAAAACGTTTTGCAGTGCTTGCGCTGTTGGTGAAGCCATATCGACGATGTCTCCTGTTTTGGAAGCTGTTGGTTATACAAAGGCGCTGAAGCCCGTTACGGCTTTGCCTACGATCAGGTTTTGCATCTGGTAGGTGCCTTCGTAGGAGTACAGCGCTTCGGAATCGGCGAAGAAGCGAGCGACGTTATAATCGGCTACGATTCCGTTCCCGCCAAACAGTTCGCGAGCCCACGCGACCGTCTCGCGAGTTCTGGCTGTGCAAAATCCCTTTGAGAGCGCCGCATGTTGATCCGTCAGCTTGCCTTCATCATCCAGGTCAGCCAGGCGAAGCAGCATGCACTGGCAGGCAGTGATGTTGGCGAGCATTTTGGCGAGGAGGTCCTGCATCAGTTGAAACGAACCGATCGGCTTTCCGAATTGCTGCCGCTGCTGGGAATAGAGCAGCGCGTTTTCGTAAGCTCCCATCTGGCAGCCGGTTGCCATCCAGCCCACCATGAAACGCGTCATACGCAGCACACGAGCAGTGTCGCGGAATGAGTTGCCAGCTTGCAGGCGATTTGCTTCCGCCACGCGGCAATCCTTAAGTGTGATGTGACCGTTCTGCACCACCTTGAGAGCGATCTTACGTTCGATCTTCTCGACGCTGAAGCCGGGTGTGGTTTTGTTCTCGACGATGAAGCCCTTGACCTGGTTGTCCGACAGGTCGCGCGCCCAGATGATCGAGAGGTCGCACCACGGGGCGTTGCCGATCCATCGCTTTTCGCCGTTGAGGACCCAGGTGTCGCCGTCGCGTTGAGCGGTCGTCGTCAGGCCGCCAGCGGCTCCCGAGCCCACCAGCGGTTCGGTCAGGCCGAAGCAGCCGATTTTTTCGAGGCGCGCCATCTGCGGCAGCCACTTCTGTTTCTGCTCTTCCGATCCGTCGAGATAGATCGAGCCCATCGCCAGGCCGTCATGTACGCCAAAAAAAGTGCTGAACGACGGATCGATCCTTGCCAGTTCCATCATGACGAAGCCGAACAACTTCTGACTTCCGCCCTTGCACCCATAGCCCTGCAGGCCGAGCCCGCCGATGTTGAGCTCTTTGAATGCGGGGATCAGCTCGAAGGGAAAGGCATCGTCAGCCCAATACTTGTTAATGATCGGCGCGACCTTGGACTCCATGAATGCGCGGACCTGTTTGACTAATGCAAATTCCTCCGGCTTCAAGGTTTCTGCAAGCTGGTAGAAGTCGCTATTCGGCGCCGGTAGCGGCTTCGGTTGTCTAATATCTTTCACTGCTGTGGCCATTTCAATTCTCCTTTAACTTGTTGTGGCTACCATTTCGTTTACACATTGGAGGCTCGCCAGGATGGACTCCTAGGGTCCAGGACGGCGAATCGCTTGCCGGAAACGTGTCTTGTAGGATTGCGTCGATCGCATCTTCGTTGGGTTCCGGCTCAGGAATCGCGCCGAGAGTTGAATGAGTGCGCATCATCGTCGTCGCGTGTCCCGATCGGCAATCACGCCTGTGATTACGCACGACCAGCACCAAATGTTGGCGATCTGCAAACGGTTGGACTGATTGAGTGTCGATGCCTGTCAGAGTGAGCACGGATGTCGGAGTTTCGACACTTAGGGAAGAGATCGATACTCGCCGCTGGTTGGCGTCATCGCGAGACCGAACGTTTAGAGGCTTGCGCCCATCTTCAACGACAAGAACCTTGTGCGCCAGCCGTGAAGAACGAAGAGGCTCAGTCTTGGCGGAGGCGAAGCATCGGATGGAATAGACTACTTTGGAGGTCGGATTCGCGTAGATCCTTGGCTGAACGCTTTTGGGCCCCATCAATTTGCGGATGGCGCGTAGTCGTGGACGTGAGTGATAGCCGGGCGGCGACGTCCATTCCCTTTCGGCTGCGATGCGCTACAGCACCTCGACTTTGCGCGAGGTCAAGAATCTTGCGCAGCGTCTTCCGCGATCCTGGCCGCGATCTCGGGCGGTATCCGTCTTTCGCCGGCATGCACCGCACGAATCGTCTCCAGCAGTTCCTTCCGCAGCAGGCCTTTCAAAACATAGCCGCAGGCGCCGGCCTGAAACGCGCGTATCGCCTGAACATCGCCCGGGTACGTCGTCAACACGATGATCCGGACATCCGGGAATTCCCCGCGGATGGCAGTTATGGCATCGATGCCGCTCATCGCGCCCATCTGCAAATCCATCAGGGTGATATCTGGACGGTGCCTTCGAAACTGTTCCACGGCTTCGCGCCCGTTCGCTCCTTCCCCTACCACCTGCATGTCGGATTCACTCCCGACGAACACCGCAATACCCTGGCGGAAAGCGGGGTGGTCGTCCACAGCCAGAACCCGAATTGGGTTGCTATGCTCCTCATCCATGACCGGATGCCGTCGGCCTGCTCTTGCCCTTTCCGCGCCGGAACAGCGCGGTGAGATGCCCGGCACCCGACGTGCCATATGCTTTTGTGCCGGGGATTTTCAATTCGATCTCCGTGCCCGCCCCGGGGCGGCTCCAGACATTCAACTCCCCCCCGATACGGGCCGCGCGCTCGCGCATTCCGGGCAGGCCGTAGTGACTTGTGCGTCCCTCGTTCAGGATTGCCGGATCGATGCCCTTGCCGTCATCGCGGATGCGCAGCCGTAGGCTGTCGCCGTACGTGATCTCGGCCTCAATGACCTTGGCCTGGGCATGGCGGAAGGCATTACGGATCGCCTCGCGTGCAATCCCGTAAACTTCATCGCGAAGAATCGGGTGAACATCCCTCGAAGACCCCTCCACCTGGACCCGTAATTCCGCCGAACCCTCTGATGCCAATTCGTCCCCTAGCGCCCGAATGGCCTGCGCCAGATCGTTGGTGACCTCCGTGGAGGAACGCATTCCCTGGATCGCCTCCCGGCCCTCAACGATCGCTTTGTCGGCCAGGTCGAGCGCAACATCTAACACCTTCAACGCCTCGGTGGGACGCTTGGCAAACATGTTGCGCGCCGCCCCAAGCTGCAGCATCATCCCCTGGACGCTCTGCAATAGCGTGTCGTGCAGCTCGCGGGCGACGCGCAGGCGCTCGTCCACCCGGCCCTCCAACTGCGCGTTGAATTCCCTCGCGATCTGATGCACGCGGTACCGGTACAGCCCCCAGAGCAGCGCCAGAAGAGCGGACCCACACGCCGCCTTGAACCAGTTGGTCTGATAGTACGCCGGGTCGATGGAAAATTCCAGGGAGTCGCCGGCCTCGTTCCACACTCCGCTGTTGTTGCAGGCCATGACGCGGAAGCGGTAGTGGCGGGGAGGAAGATCGGCATAGAATGCCTGCCTCCGATTGCCGACATCTTGCCAGTCGGGATCCCGGCCTTCCAGCTTCACGCGAAAACGGATCTTCTCCGGCGCAACGAGGCTGAGAGCGGTGTAGTCGATCTGCAGATCGCGAACCAGCGGAGGCAGGCGCAAGTGCGACGCTGCCACAGCGGTTATGTTCTTCAAGTAAGACTTGCGGTCGGCGGTGATTTCCTCGATGTGTACCGGTGGCCGGAGATTGTTGACGGGAATGTGACGCGGATCGATCACGCTGAGGCCACCCAGAGCGGAAAACCACAGTCTTCCATCCGGGGACCTGGCAACAAGTGGGCTGAGGCCGAACGCTCTCGCTTGGCTCCTCATCCCGTCGGAATTGTCGAAAATAGCGGCCTTTATTATATGAGTCGGATTGGTGGCCCAGGCAAGCAACTCGGGGCGCGCGATGCGCACTAAGCCGCAGGGCATATTCAGCCACAATGAACGCGCATCGTCTTCCATCACCCAATGGACTGAATCGCAGGGCAAGCCGCTTTTGCTAGTAAGGGTGGCGACACGCCCATTTTGCAGGCGGCTGAGCCCGCCCTCGGTGGCGGCCCAAAGCGTGCCGTCCCGATCGAGTCGCAGGTCGTTGACACGGCCTTCGCCCATGCCGCCGGCGGCTGCGTACGTTTCGCGGAGTTGGCCTTCAGCGAAGTAGACGATGCCGCTTTGATCGAATCCAAGCCATAGGCCGCCCCGGAAAGGGTCAGCAGCCAGAGAAGTAGCAAAGTCCTTACGCCCCAGCCTGGACCAGGGAATCTGCTGCACCACGTTCCCCGGTAGCAACTGAGACAGACCGAGATACTTGTTGGCGATCCACAGATTGCCCCCAGCGTCCTGCGCGATGGCCGGCACCTCTCCTCCAGGAATGCCGCTGATCGAAATAAACCGGTCATTCTCCAGGCAGCCGACCCCGCCCGACGTGGAGACCCAGATTCGCCGGCGGTTATCCTGAAAGAGAGACATCAAACCGTGAACCGGCAGCCCACTGCCAATGATCTTTCGCGCCCCGTGCTCCGCTTTCACGCCGCGTTCACGATAAATGGTAATTTGCCCGTCATTCCATCGGGTCAAGCCATCGAAAGTGTCCAGCCAAATGCTTCCATCCGGGCCTGCGAGCACGGGCCCGGTCGGGTTCGAGATGCCTTGGCTCACCGAAAACGTGGCGACGGCGAGGTCCCGAAATCGGTCGAGGCCATTGGAGGTGGCTACCCAAATATTGCCTTCACGATCTTCAAACAGACTGTTGGAAGCATCATTGCCAGAGAGGCCGTCAGACTGTGCAAACGTATCGGCCCTCCCCTGGTGTACATGCACGAGGCCCCGGCCGAAAGTTCCAATCCACAGACCACCGTCGCGATCGCGCAGCAGCCTTAGAGCCTGGAACTGCCGTACGGAACCCGGCAAGGGATATACAAACTCTGTTTTGCCATCAACGAATCGTCTGACCCCGTTGCGCGTGGAGATCAATAGTGCACCATCGTCGCCTTCAGCCAGACCTTGGATGCCGTTCGGCTCGCCCGGCAGCGGATAGAATTTTGGGGGGCCGGGTTTCCATCGCCACAGGCCGGTTGCCACACCAACCCAGAGATTGCCCTTGCTGTCCTCAAATAGACCGACAACTAGGGGGCCTAGAGCGCCGTCCTCTGCGTAGCACTGGACGCTGCCCTTCTGAATCGCGCAGAGCTTGCCAGGAGCCGGAAGCGATCCCACGCTGGCCCATACCGTGCCTGCACGATCCTCGACGAGTGCGGGAATGAGGTGCCCAACCAGTTCCGGGTACTGAGTGAGCTTGCCGCTCTTCCAGCTGGCAAGGCCCTTTCGGGTGCCAATCCAGAGGGTGCCGTCGCGCGCGGCGAGTAGCTTTAGAATATGGTTGCTGGGGGGCTGTTCACCGTCCGGCAGTTGCAACGGGACAATCCGAACACCATCGAAGCGAAGCAAACCGAATTCCGTGCCCAGCCAGAGATAACCGTCCGGCGTCTGCGCAATTGCGTTAATGGTGCCTTTTAAAAAGCCTTCGCTAACCGTCCACGCTTTGTGCGCGTATTGATTGATTTCGAGAGATGGGTTTAACGCAATAGCACAGGGGCGGCACGCCAGCAGGATTATGGCGGCATAGATTTTAGCCTGTGTTCGGACTCTTCTCTCCACGTATGCACAATTATAGTGTCTGTGGTGCGGGCCGGTCGGACAGGTCTCCTGGCGATCGCGGCTAGAGTGGCTAGAATGGCTATCATCTTCGCGAGTTCCGATCGGCAATCACGCAGGTGATAGCGCACGACCAGCACCAAACACTGGCGCGCTGCAAACAACTGGACAGATTGAGTGTTTATGCCTGTAAGAATGGAAACGGCGTCGTACTTTCGACACTTGGAGGAAAAATCGATACTCGCGCTTTGTTGGCATGATCGCGAAACTGAATAGACGTCGGGCGGGCGGTTTTGCCGGCAATCCTCCCATGGGCCATGAGCTGGAATCATAATCGCCTCACCATTCTTAGACTGTTCGGGCACAACGGAGGGGCGGTAAAGGACGGGACTTCGCCCGTGCTAAGGGCGGATCAGAGCGGCACGAGCTAAATTTCCAGGAAGCGAAGGCCTGCGACAAGTCATAGCCTGGCGTAGAGACCGCCGGGCCCGAGAAGCGGTTCGTGCGAGCCGCTTTCCACAATGCGGCCGTCTTGAACGACAGAACCTGGTGCGCCCGCCGGATAGTTGAGAGCCAGTAGGCGATCACGAATCGCGGTTTTGCCTTCGATCAGCCGGTCAATCGCGTCAAAGACTAGTTCTTCCGATGCTGCGTCCAGGCCTGAAGGTGGGCTCGTCCATGAATACACCCGGCCTGTCGCGAATGGCGCACGTGATTGCCATTCTGTGCCAGCAAGCTCGGACGCCAGGCGCGGTGTTTCCCGCGTTGTAACCAAGCGTGCCGTGAGCAAAGCCTGCACCTCAATAAGTGGCCAGTGCGATCGCTGAGGCCGCACCGCCAAGCGGCTCGCCTAATATGCAGGTACTCTCGGTCGTGTTTCGGCTAGAGCCCCGGTGTGCGCCCGATGGTTTGTTCGAGCTCCGCGCCGGCCAACAGATACGCTAATTGCGCTTGCAATAGATCTGCTTGAGCCTTGTAGTTTGCCGCGGATGCCTGGCGGCGGTTTGATACCAGTATTACGCCCTGCGTAAACTGTTTCTCCGCCAGCTGCTCGCCTTCGGCGCGCAACCGCACCACTTCGTCAGCGACGCGAAGCATCTGTTTCGTGCGTTCGACTTTGTTGTAGCTCCGCTCGACTTGCACGCTCACCGCCTCTTTCAATCGTGCGAGATTCTCCTGCGCCTGCGCCAGCTTTGCTTCGCGCTCACGCACCGTGGCGCGGCGCTTCCCGAAGTCAAAGACGTCGTATGTCAAAGTGAACCCGAAAGTTCCGAAGTTATGCTCCACAAATGGCACACCGTTCTGATAGCTGTAGCGTGCGATTGCGGTAATGTCCGGTATGTAGGCTGACTTAGCGGCGCCCACCCCGGCCTGGGCTTGCTCTACCGCAGCTGCCGCGGCCTGGATTTGCGGATTGTCGGCCCAGGCGATTCTTTCATATTCATCTCGGGGCCGCTCTTCCAGGCTGGCGGGCCGCACCGGGGTCAGTTCCAACGAGGTGTCCAGTGGCAGGCCCAACAGGTCATTTAGTTCGGTTGTCAGATCCGATAACTGCAGATCAATCGTAAGCGCGGTCTGCTCGCTCTGCAGGAGCCCAGCACGGCCTTCGATGGCCGCGATCCTGAGTGCATTGCCGTCGCGCACATCCTCTTCGCTTTCGCGCAGACGTGTCTGGGCGAACACGGTCTCTTGCTCCGCCGCGCGTTTCTGGAGGCGCGTCGCCAGAATCGCGTAGTACAGTTCATGAACCCGGAGCGCCACCTCGGTTTCGGCCTTCTTGACCTCGTCCCGTGATCCCGCGACCTCCGATTTCGCGATCCGATTGGCCTGATGGATGCGGATTAGTTGGGTGAGAGGCTGAGCTAACGTCGTGCCGCTGGTGACGAACGTCTGTTTGCCCTCATTGATTAACGTGTCGCGTGTGGGGACGAGTCCAACACCTGGAAAGACACCGAAGGCGCCTGCGGGGATCTCCAAGTTCTGGAATGCTGTTGTGTGGAGGAAGGACGATTGATTCGTGATTTCGGGGAAATAGGTTGCCTTCGCTCCGGCTCTCTTCTGTTCGCTCTCTGCCACCTTCAACCGCGCTATCTTCAGCTCGCGGTTCTGATTCAGCGCGAGATGGACGGCCTCACTCAAGGTCAGGCGCCGGATTTCAGCCGCGTCCTGTGGGGACGCGCACAGCGCTGCAATGCCAGCCATGACGAGCATCCGATACAAATGCTTACGGTTCATTTCATGTTCCTCAAGTCCTGGTAGCGGATCTGGCCGGGCCGCAGAAGCAACATCAGCATCAGATAGCCGGCCACCATCCACCCAATCAAGATGAATGCATCGGCTGTCGCCAGCGTGAAAGCCTGCGCTCGCACTTGTTGGCTCAGGATCCCGATCGCCCGGTGTTGTGCTTCCTCTGACCCAGTCGAACCCGGCAGCAGCCCTCCTGTGAGCACGCGCACTCGTTCGTCGGTCTGCCAGGCGCCGATTTGCACATTTAACCCCAGCAGGTTGGAATGAAACTGCTCCCGCACGGAAAGGAAGCGGTTCATAACAGCCACACCAGCCTGACCGCCGAAAATGCGAATGAAGTGCATGAGCCCCGAGAACGTGGCGGCATTGGCGGCGCTGGTCAAGGCGCCCGCTTCGAGCCCCTCCAAGACGATACTGCCCACTAAGCCGACGTAGGTCCCTGCGAACCCGGTCGCCAATAAAAGCTCCACTGCCTTGAAGCTGTTTCCCGTCCAGGAAGTATCGACGTGTGAGCAGACCCAGCAGCCCACTGCGGCGGCGGTGAGCCCGATCGTCAAAATCACCCGCGAGCTAGTATAGATAATCATCACCGCAACCAACCACACCACCGCGAACATCGGCACCGCCACCCACGCCAGAGCATGGCCGGTCTCCAAAGGGCGGTACCCTTGGATGTTGCCGAGGAATCCGGGAATCAACACAATGGTTGCCAGGTGCTCGAACTTAAACACAAAAATAGATAAGGCAAGAATCACGATGTTCCGCCTGTTGAGGAAGGAGAGGTTTAACGTCGGATTTGGCTGTTTTAGGCGCCTCACCAGTGCCGCAGCTAGCAAGAAGATGCCTGCGGCCGACATTGCCGCGATTACACCGGAGTTCAACCAGTCCAGGCGCTCCCCCTGATCCAGAGCGCCGTAAAGAAGGCTTAATCCGAGGCTGAAATATGCGAATCCGCGCCAGCTTGGCCGGGCGTCCGGGCGAGGCCGCCGCGGAATTCCGAAATAGACAAAGATCATCATCAACGGCGTGACTATCGCGGCGGTCCAGAAGATCCAGTGCCAGGATAAGTGCTCGGCGTACCAACCCTCGAGCAAGGATGCAAAGTTACTGACGAAAACAATGTCCGCTGCATATGCTGCGATCCCGAAGATGATCAGCCGCTTGGGTAGGGTGGTCAATACGAACGTCATCGTAAGAGAGTAGAAAGTACCTGAAGCAAGGCCTGCGATCACAACCAAGGCCAACATCCCCCGGTAACCCGGCGCAAAGGGCAGAATTGCGGAGGTGACCGTAAAGATCGCGGCAGCGGGCAGCAGAATCTTGCGCGGGCCGAACAAGACGCTCAGGAAGCACACGAATACGCCGCTGAACATCATCGCCATGTTCAGCACAGTCGGAATCCAGGAGGCCTCGTCGAAGCCGAAGCCGTTGGCGCCACGGAGATCGGGCAGGCCCACGCTGATCAGGCGAGAGTTTAGCGTGGCGATTCCCGCGCCCAAAAAGACTCCACAAATCCCTATGTATGGGTTGGTCGCGATTTGCGATCGATCCAATCGCGAGGGTTGCGGGGCTGCCTTCAGCTCAGTGGCGGTCACCTGAGATCCTCCCTCACAAAGCAGCCCCATTCGCCCGAATCGTCGCAATCACGGATAGTCCGGGCCGCAATCGCTTGGCCGTTTCTTGGCCACCATCCAGCACGATCTTCACCGGTAACCGTTGCACGATCTTCGTGAAATTGCCGGTGGCATTGTCCGGCGGCAACAACGCGAACTGCGAGCCGCTGGCGGGAGACACATGATCCACTTTCCCCCGGAGAATTACTCCGGGAAATGCATCCACGCGAATTTCAGCCAGGTCCCCCGCGCGGATATGGCGAACCTGTGTTTCTTTAAAGTTGGCCTGTACCCAAACATCGCTTTGGACGAGCGAAATTACTTGTGTGCCTGGACTGACGAGTTGTCCGGGGCGCACCCTGCGTTCACTCACGATTCCGTTTTCCGGGGCCACAATTCGCGTGTACCCGAGATTTGTTTGTGCCAGTGCGAGGGAGGCCTTCTTTGCGTTGAGATCGGCACGAAGCAGGAGTTCCTGCGAGTCAAGCACGGCGCGCTGCCGTTTTTGTGCTTCGAACTCGGCTTTTGTGCTGCCGAGGTGGGCGTGCGCGCGCGCCAGATCGGCTTGCCGGCTCGCCAGTTGGGCCGTCGCCGTACTGAGGTCAGCTTCACGGCTGGCGAGTTGTGCGCGAAAGCGCTCCGCGTCCGCCACCACCTGCTCCAGTTTCTGGCGCGTGGCTGCCTCAGCGGCAATCAGGGCCTCCTGCCGGCGGCGCTCCAGGGTTGTTCGTCGGACGTCCGCATTTGCGCCATCGATCGCACTCTTGGAGTTGGCAATCATGGATTTCGCCGCCTCAGTCCCGGCCTCCGCTGCCGCGATATCCGCTTGCGCTGCGCGAATTCCATCTTCAGCCTGAAGGATCCGGGCATCCTGCAATTCCTTCTGCCGCTGATTGTTTATGAGCGCACTTTCGCTGTACGTCACAGCAGCCTCGGCTTGCTGTACCTGCGCGTTAAAGTCGTCGTCCCGCAACTGTACGAGCAGGTCGCCCGCTTTCACCGGCTGAAAGTCGGAAACGCTTACAGTAGCCACGAGCCCAGCGACCTTGGTGCTCAAAGGCGTCAGGTCCGCTCGCACATAAGCGTCGTCGGTTTTTTGGGAAGCCCGTTCGCTGGCCCAGGTATTCCAGTTGCCGGCGATCAAGAACAAGATCCCGGCGGCCATGAACAGAATCGTTGCCGGGACGAGCAATGTTCTCAGCCGTTTTGCCCAGCGCGGGCTCTCCCTTACGGAATCTGTTCGCGAGTCAGCCATGCGTTCCTCCTGCAGCAGATCCGCTGCGGTTTGCTTAGAGTCAACGCGATAACGGCTGACTCCGCACAACCAACTGGAGGCAACTGCAATTCCAAACGAATCGTCACCTGAGACGTGAAGAGAACCCAACCAGAGTACGTCGATTGCCGAACATGAATGATTGGTCGCCACAACCTGGTGTCGCGACTCGCGACTCGGTGTCGAAATTCCGACCGCAGCCAGGAATGATTAGGGCACTGACGGCAAGACCCTGCGCTTTTCGGGCCAGCCGCAACGCTAGGTCCTTCGCGCTCGCACTCTGAGTGGGAATGTGTCCCGTCGCAGCATCGGCTGCCGACGCGGACCGCGGGATGGTGAAGGTTGATAAGACGCAGGGCCTCGCCACCGAGGGCGGACCCTGCCGATCCGAATTGATGAATGATTGTCGGTCTACTTGAGGATTGGATTTGTTGACACTCCGCCGCTGGCCCGTAGTTCAGCGGCTCACTGCAACCGGCACTCCGTGCTCAGCCAGAGCCGTCCGTACGCCCTCGCCGTACGCCGGGTCCACTCGATCGAAGAGTGCAATCTGCCTCTCGAGGATTGCGTCCGGCACGCTCTTCATCGCCGCGGCGAGGTTTGAAAACAGGCGCTGTTTCTGCCCGGAGTCAAAGAGGCGGAACAGCGCACGGGGTTGACTGAAATCGTCGTTTCCTTCCCGATGGTCATAACGTGCGGCGTCGCCCGAAATCCTCAGCGGGGGTTCCGCGAAGGCGGGATCCTGCATCGGCCCGGCGAAGCTGTTTGGTTCGTAGTAGGCGTCTGGATTCCCGCTGTCAGTACTGAAAAAACGCATCGCTCCATCCTTGTGGTAATTGTGAACGGGGCACCTCGGCGCGTTTACCGGCAGCGCTTCGTAGTGCGTTCCAAGCCGGTATCGATGCGCATCGGCATAGGAAAACACACGCGCCTGGAGCATTTTGTCCGGGCTATAGCCGATACCCCTCACCTTGTTTGACGGACTGAAAGCCGCCATCTCGACCTGGGTGAAATAGTTTTCGGGGTTGCGGTTGAGTTCCATGATACCCACTTCGATCGGCGGGTATTCCGTATGCGGCCAGACTTTCGTCAGGTCGAAAGGATTGTACGACGTCTTCTCCGCGCCGGCTTCCGGCATGATCTGCACCTGCATGGTCCATCGAGGGAACTCGCCGCGTTCAATCGAGCCGAACAGGTCCTCCTGGAAGCTTTCCCGGCTCGCTCCAACGACCAGTGCCGCCTCATTATCCGTCAGGAATCGATGTCCTTGCTGCGTCTTGAAATGGAATTTCACCCAGTAGCGTTCGCCTTGCTCGTTCCAGAAGCTGTAGGTGTGGCTGCCGTAGCCGTTCATAAAACGCGGGCTGAGCGGCAGTCCCCGATCAGAAAACAGAATTGTGACCTGATGCAGGCTTTCCGGACTCAGCGACCAGAAGTCCCACATCGCAGTTGTACTGCGGAGGTTCGTTTTCGGATGGCGCTTCTGGGTGTGAATGAAATCGGGGAACTTCACGGGATCGCGAACGAAGAATACCGGCGTGTTGTTGCCGACCAGGTCCCAGTTGCCTTCTTCTGTATAGA
>Ga0335078_10008137_pt1 | contig 15584 bp, 17 predicted proteins | sample Lox_Sample_32_FD_206711 | JGI IMG/M metagenome (GOLD analysis project Ga0335078, IMG submission 206711) | Soil microbial communities from Loxahatchee National Wildlife Refuge, Florida, United States - Lox_Sample_3.2 | ecosystem: Environmental > Terrestrial > Soil > Wetlands | place: USA... | reverse complement strand
CTCACTCGCGCACTTATGGAGTCAGCACATGAATGGTATGCAGCCACGTTTCCACCAGCTCAGGCCAGCGCGTTACCGGCAGATCGGTGCGGCGAAGCCCGTACCCGTGGCCGCCCTCCGCATAAACGTGTAGCTCGGCGGGAACCTTCGCATTCTTAAGCTCCAGGAAGTAAATCGTGGCGTTCTCCACATGCACCGGATCGTCTTCCGCCTGCACAATGAACGAGGGTGGCGTTTCGCCGGTGACATGAATCTCCGGGTTCGGCGCGAAATTCTGCTCCGCCAAGGCCAGATAGCCAGGATAGACAATCACCGCAAAATCCGGGCGGCAACCCTGCTGGTCCGCCGCATCCACCGGATCATAGAGCCGCTGACTGTAATGTGTGCTGAGCGCCGCTGCCAGATGGCCTCCGGCCGAAAATCCCAGCACCCCGATGCGATGCGGATCAACATGCCATTCGGCGGCGTGCAGGCGCGCTATTCCCAAGACGCGCTGCGCGTCCTCGAGGGCCGCGGCAGACTTGGGGTACGGGCCCGAATCCGGCACGCGGTACTTCACCAGAAGGCAGGTCATTCCCGCGGCATTCAGCCAGTCGCAAACCTCGGTGCCCTCCAGGTCAATGGCAAGGATGCGATATCCTCCACCGGGAAAGACCACAACCGCCGCGCCCGTGTTTTTGCCGGTGGGAGAATAAACCGTCAAGGTCGGGATTGATACATTTCCCAGCCGGATGATCGGCTTTCCCGCGATCAGACGGTCTTTGAGCGTAGTGGTGTCGGTTTCGGGTGGCAGATTTGCCGGCGCCCCGGGCGCTTCGCCCGGCCACAGCCGCAACGTCAAATGACCGGGAGCCGGCTGCCAGGCTGGTTGCTGCGCGCACGCACAGACGGACAGGCTGAAAATGGCGACAAGAAGCAGTGGCCTGCGCATCATGAGCTCTTCAGAAAGACCCGCAGCATGATGGCAGCAGGAGTACGTACTGCGCAAGCCGCGCGTCACTGCCAGGCTCGCTTGTTAGTGGGCGGCGCCTACCCCGCCCCGGCTGACAGTCTTCTTCAAGGCAAACACTAACGGAATGCAGCCACAGCATACTATCGCGAGATAACGAAAATCATCCACGTAGGACCACAGCCGCGCCTGCCCATCGAGAATCACATTCAACAATCCATAGGCGCGCCGCAGGCCCAGCACCGAATCCGCGCCGCGCAACGCCAGAAATTGCTGCATGGCATGAAGCGGACCCTGCACATCCACCCGGCCGGCGGAAAGGTTGTGCGCCAGCTCCGTGCGGTGCATTTGCGTGTGGCGCAACACGATGGTGTTGACCACGGAAATTCCGATGCTGCCACCGATGTTGCGGAGCAGGTTGTAGAGGCCGCTCGCGTTGCCGATTTCTTCATTGCGCAGGCGTGCCATGGCGGTAGTCGAGAGCGGGACGAAAACCGAACCCGAGCCAAATCCGCTCATGATGATCGCCCAAAGAAATGTCCATTGCGAAATGGCCAGATTCACCTCACCAAACCAAAGACTGCTGATGGCAAAAAGGGCAAAGCCGGTCGCGATGAGCCAGCGATTGTCAATCTTCGCGGTGAGAAGACCAATCACGGGCATCGCCAGAATGGCGCCAATGCCTCGCGGGCTGACCGCCCAGCCGGCAGCGAACGCCGTGTAACCCAGCAATTCCTGATAGAAAAGCGGGAGCAGCGTGACCAGCCCATACAGCGCCGCGCCAAAAATTCCGATCAGCAAACAGCCCAGTGCGAAGTTGCGATAGCGAAAGACGCGCAAGTCAATCAGCGGTTTGTCGTGTCGCCACTCCCGGATGAGGAACGCCACAAAGCAGATGATCAGGATCGCCGCCGCCCATTGGATCCAGGTCGCTCCAAACCAGTCGTCTTCCTGGCCCTTGTCCAGAATGATTTGGAGGCAGCCCAGCCAGATGGCAAGCAATCCAAGGCCGATCGCATCGAGTTTGCCGGGCTTGGCGTCTTTGATGTACGAAGGGTCTTCGACATACCGAAGAATCATGAAAATTGCAAAAATTCCGATCGGAATGTTGATGTAAAACGCCCAGCGCCAGGAGTAATTCGTAGTGAGCCAGCCGCCAAGAGTCGGCCCCAGCACCGGCGCCACCACCACGCCCAGCGCGAAGACCGCCATCGCCAGCCCGCGTTTTTCAGGGGGAAAGGTTTCCAGCAGAATTGCCTGCGACAGAGGCTGCAGCGCGCCGCCGCCGGCGCCCTGAATGGTGCGCGCGATTAGAATCATGGCCAGGCTGGTCGCCGCCCCGCAGCTGAACGAAGCAACCGTAAAAAGCACGATGCAACCCACCAGGAATTTCTTGCGGCCGAATCGCAGCGCAAACCAGCTGCTGGCCGGCAGAACAATCGCATTCGAGACCAGGTAGCTGGTGAGCACCCAGGTGGCTTCATCGTTCGATGCCGAAAGACTGCCGGCGATATACGGCAAGGCTACGGAGGCGATCGAAGTATCGAGCACCTCCATGAACGTGGCGAGCATGACGGCGATGGCCACCAGCCACGGATTCGATATGTTACGCGGCTCAGCGGGCATACTTGGTGCGAATGCCGTAGAGTAGGAACATGGTGTATCACAGATGCAATGGGAACTGGCGAAGTTTCAACCCGCACAATTTATTCTTCCGCACTTGGGATGATTCGCCCTCGTTCTCCGCGGACACGCCGGAATTATGTATAGTGAGTGGCAAGCAAAGCAGCGAGAAGGACTGCAGAAATGACTGATCTGGCGAGCAAAACCTGCGTTCCCTGCAGGGGCGGCGTCCCGCCGCTGAAAGGCCGCGAACTGGAGCGCATGTTACAGCAGGTGCCGCAGTGGAAGGCAATCAACGAGCACCACATTGTGCGCGCCTACACTTTTCCCGACTTCAAGCAGGCGCTCGCCTTCGTCAATGAAGTGGGAGAACTAGCGGAAGCGCAAGGCCATCATCCCGATATTCTCTTGACCTGGGGCAAAGCGGAAATCACTCTGTGGACGCACAAGATTGACGGCCTCAGCGAAAGCGACTTCATCATGGCCGCGAAGATTGACCGGCTGCGGCCGAATTAATCTGCTCAACTCGCGGCTATAATCTCCTCATGCTCGACGAAAATGATTTCCGCAATCACGCGGAGCGCGCGCTGGAATCGCTAAAGCAGGCGCTGATCGCCGCCGAGGGTTCGGCGGACTTCGAGGTCGAAGACCAATCCGGCGCGCTGCATATTTCTTTTGATGACGGCACGCGCTTCGTCGTCTCTCCCAACGCCCCGGTGCGGCAAATCTGGGTTTCCGCGCTGGCCACCAGCTTCAAGCTCGATTGGGTTGACGCAGAAAGTCAGTTCGTGCTGCCACGCACCCGCGAGACCCTGAAGCAGCTTATGGCGCGGGTCATCAATCAGCAACTGGGCGAAGAAGCGGTTACGCTTGCCTGACTATTCATCCGGCGCACTCGCCAGTTTCTGGCGCAGATGTTCGGCGATCTGCTTGCCGTGGAAGCGGCCGTTTTCAATGAAAATTTCGTTCGTGCGCGAGCCCGCCACGATCACGCCCGCCACATAAATTCCCGGCACATTGCTTTCCAGCGTCACAGGATCGCAGATCGGACGGCACTGCTCGGAAGAAAGCTCAATCCCCATGCCGCGCAGAAAGTCGTAGTCGGGATGGTAACCAATCAGAGCGAAAACAAAATCGTTCGCCAGGTCAATCGTGCCCTTCGCGGTTTCGAGCATTACTGAATCCTGTTTGATCTCCAGAACGCTGCTATTGAAGTAAGCGGTGATCTCGCCGCTCTTGATGCGATTCTCGATGTCGGGCAAGATCCAGTATTTGACGTGATTGTGCATCTTGGGGCCGCGATGCGCCAGCGTCACTCTGGCTCCATGCCGCCACAGGTCGAGCGCCGAAATTGCCGCCGAGTTCTTGCCTCCAACCACCAACACGTCACAATCGAAAAACGGATGCGGCTCGCGATAGTAGTGAAAAACTTTGGGCATGTCCTCGCCGGGAACGCCCAGTTGGTTGGCCAGATCGTAGTAACCCGTAGCCACAATCAGCTTGCGCGCGCGGTAATCATAGACCCTGCCTAACACATCGCTGGTGGTGACATAAAACTTTCCGTCAGAGCCGGCCACGGTTTCCACCCGCTGATACTGAATCACCGGCAAGTGGTAATGCTCTACCACCTTGCGGTAATACTCGAGCGCTTCCTCGCGGGTCGGCTTCTGGTGCGCCGTGCTGAACGGCAGGTCGCCGATCTCCAGCAGTTCCGGCGTGGTAAAAAACGTCATGTGCGCGGGATAGTTGAAAAGTGAATTCACCACGCAGCCCTTGTCCACCACCAGCGCCCGAAAGCCGGCTCGCTGCGCCTCAATACCGCAAGCCAAGCCGGTCGGGCCCGCACCAATCACCAGAACATCGCAGCGGGTGTCACGATCGGACTGCGTCTGCGCGCGCGGCAGGGTCTCGGGGATTTGTCCGGTAACCACGGCGGTTGCCTCTGCGTCAGAGCGACGGCGTGGGATTTCGCTCCACCTGACGCTTCGCTGACCAAGGGATTGGTGATTCTAGCATGTGGGTCAGCATCCGCTAGTTTTCAATTGTTCCAGCACAGGGCCGCTCCGCCCGCAATGCCCGCCTCCGCCTCGTACCGCGCCAGCACCAGCGGAATCTCCTGCGGCCGCGGATTGACGCACACCTGTGGAAGCCGATTCCGTATCCGCGCGAAAAATCCGCTCAGCATTTTTGCCACCCCTCCGCCAACGATCATGATGTCGGGTTCGAGCAAGTCAACAATGTTGCTGAGCCACACCGTCAGCAATTCGACGATCTCTTCCAGCACCTGCGTGGCCAGAGCGTCGCCCGCGGCGTAAGCCCGGCCGACCATTTCGGTGGTCACAGCGTTGATCTCGCCACCTGCCAAATCGCGAAGCAGAGACGCGCCGCCTGATTCCGATAACCTCGCGCGTGCCCGGCGGGCGATCGCCGGCCCGGAAGCCAGCACTTCAATGCAACCGGGCTTCCCGCATCCGCAGCGCGGACCGCGATAGTCAATGCTCATGTGCCCGCCTTCGCCGGCCGCGCCGGTGCGGCCGTGATAGATCGCGCCGTCGAACACAATGCCCGTTCCGATTCCCGTGCCAATGGTGGCGTAAAACACCTTGCTGTATCCGCGCCCCGCGCCCCACCGCACTTCCGCCAGTGCGGCGGCATTGGCGTCGTTATCCACTTTTACCGGAACCCGATAAATCCTGGAAATTTCAGCCGCCAGCGGAAATCCGCGCCAGCAGGGCAGATTCGGCGGATTGATCACCAAGCCGGTATACGGATCGAGCGGCCCCGGCGCGCAGATGCCGATTCCGCCAATAGAACTTTTCGCGCCCGGTGCGTGCTGCAGTAAGGAGTCAATGGCCGAAACCACCGCCGCTAATCCCGCGGCCGCGTCCTGATTCGCCACCATCGGCGTGCGCCTCTGCTCCCGAATTTCACCTTCATGGTCAACCAGTCCGGCGGCAACCTTGGTGCCGCCGATGTCCACTCCCACAAAGAGTTGCGCACTCGGTTGATCAGGTGCCATTCACTTTTCCTCTCGCTTACGCGGCACAAGGCCCGCGGCGCGCTTGTTATAATTTCCAGTACTTCGGTTAGGCTCACAACAAGATTCCTGCACCCTCCGGAGCCCGCATGCCCACTGCCGCCCGCAGTTCTACGCGTACCGAAAAAGATTCGCTCGGCCCCAAGGAAATTCCCGCCGACGTCTATTACGGAATTCAGACCGCCCGCGCGGTGGAGAATTTTCCCATCTCCGAAATGCGCGCCCACCCCTCGCTGATTCGCGCTCTCGGCATGGTAAAGGAGGCCGCCGCCGAGGCCAACAAGGAACTCGGCCTGCTCGATGCCAGGCGCGCCGACGCCATCATTCGCGCGGCCCGGGAAGTGCAGGAAGGGCAGTGGAACAAGGAATTCGTGGTGGATATCTTTCAGGCCGGCGCTGGCGTGAGCTTTCACATGAATTCCAATGAAGTCATCGCCAATCGCGCCATCGAAATTCTCGGCGGTGCGTTGGGCGATTATTCGGTCGTGCATCCCAATGATCACGTCAATTACGGCCAGTCCACCAACGATGTTTTTCCCACCGGCATGCGGCTGGCCTCGCTGCTCGAACTGGAAAAGCTACGCCCCGTGCTGGATGGCATGGCCGCCGCTCTGGAGAAAAAAGGCAAAGAATTTCATGACATTCTAAAATCCGGCCGCACCCACATGCAGGATGCCGTGCCCATGCGGCTCGGCCAGGAATTTACCGCTTATGCCGGCGCCATTCGCCGCGCCAACGCGGGCATTCGCGCGGCTGAGGATTTGCTGCGCGAACTTGGCCTTGGCGGCTCGGCCGTCGGAACCGGAATCAACACGCATCCCGACTACCGCGAAAAAGCCATCACGAACCTGGCGCGCATCTCCGGGCAGAAGCTCATCCCTGTGGACGACATGCGCTACGCCATGCAGTCGAATTTCGCCATGGCCGCCGCATCTTCCGCGCTGCGCAACCTCGCTCTCGAAGTCATCCGCATCTCGAACGATTTGCGCCTGCTCTCCTCCGGCCCCAACACCGGTTTGGCCGAGATCAACCTTCCCGCGCTGCAGCCGGGATCTTCCATCATGCCGGGCAAAATCAATCCGGTTCTGCCCGAGTTAGCGGCCATGGTTTCCTTTCAGGTCGTGGGCAATGACGTGGCCGTCGCCATGGCTGTGCAGGCCGGGCAATTGGAGCTCAACGTCATGATGCCGACCATGACCTACAGCGTCCTGCGCTCCACCACCATCATGACCAACGCCCTGCGCCAGCTCACCGAAAAGTGCATCGCCGGCATCACGGCCAATAAGAATCGTTGCGATTTCTACGCGCAGGCCACGGTTTCGCTCGCCACCGCGCTGAATCCCTACATCGGATACGCGAAAGCAGCCGAGATCGCAAAAGAGGCGGTCGCCACCGGCCGCTCCATCATCGAAATCGCGCGCGAGAAGAAACTGCTCAGCGAAAAGGAAATCAACGAAATTCTCGATCCCGTTCGCATGACGGAGCCAGTTCGTCCGCTCGAAGCCGCCAAACATCGCGAGGAAGTAAAGGCGAAGTGAGCGAAACCGGCTAATCCAATCCGCTTAGTCTCAGGCCGGCATCTCTACGCTTCGGAAACTTCGGCAAGCTCCCGTTCGCGTACCGGCGCCCGCGGGTCCGCATGCGCCCGAATAGTCGCGATCGTGATCACGCTGGCCAGCACCAGCGCCGTGCCCAGCAGCGTGCGCGGCCCCACCGCCTCGCCGCCCAGAAAATAGCCCAACGTCACGGCCACCACCGGATTCACATAGGCATACGTGCCGACCTTGGTCGGAGACTCGTAATGCAGCAGCCAGACATACGCCGTGAATCCAACAATCGAGCCGGCGAGGATGAGGTACGCCAGGGCGAACCACGCATTCCACGACACAGCCCCCGGATGAAAGCCGGCAAACTCGCCGCGCAGAGCAGCCACCACGAATAGCTGCACTCCGCCGGTGAGCATTTGCGTCGCCGAACTCATTGCCTTCGACTCCGGCAGCCGCACCTTGCGCGTGAGAATCGTGGCCAGCGACCACGTAAACGCAGCGATCAGCAGAGCGCTCGCGCCGGCTCGATTGATGGGCGCCTCGCCAAATGAAAGGGAACGATTCATCAGGAACGCAACTCCGCCCAGGCCCACCAGCAAAGCCACGCCCAGACGCAACGTGAGCCGCTGGCTGCGCAACAGAATGATTTCCAGCAGTGTGATGAAAACCGGAATGGTCGCCAGAATCACCGCCGTAATGCCCGAAGGCACGCGCTGCTCAGCCCAGAAAAGGCAGCCGTAGTCGAGCAGGAAAATCAGCGAAGCCAGCAGCGCAGCCGTACCCCACTCGCGACGCGTGGGATTCGGCGTCCCCCGCAGGCGCAACCAGGCATAGAGAATCAGGCCGGCGATAAAGAATCGCAGCCCCGCCAGCAGCAGCGGCGGCGCTTCCCGCACCGCCACGCGGATCGCCAGGTAGGTTGAGCCCCAGACGAAGTAGATAATGCTGAACGCCAGCAGAATCTTCCAGGTCGCGGGACGCGAAGCATCCTTCATTTCAGATTTCCTTGCCTGTGCACAACTCCGCCGCCAAATAACACCGTTGCGTTCACCCTAGAATCAATTCGATGACTCGGCCTCGTTCCGGGCGGCAACAATCCGCATGAATAGATTTTGTCACCAACAATCATGCGGTTCATTCATCGCGCGGCGCCGCGAGCTTGTTAAATGTGCGAGAGTTTCACTTTCACCCTCACCCGTCACCGCCTTGTCCCAAAGTTCTTGCCAAAATTCAACCCGCTCAACCCCGCCGCCAGCGCCGGATCCACGCCCTTGCTTGCGACCAGCACATGAAACGTCTCTCCCACTCCCTCCGGCGTGATCAGATGCTTCAGCTGCAACGCAACCTTCGCCCGCTCCTGCGGAAGAGAACATTCTTCGAACGCATCCGCGAATTGATTGTTCTCGCCGATTCCCAGCAGAAATTGCGACTGCGTCAGCAACGCATGAGTTTTCATCCCGCCTGCTTCCAATGCCGCCGCCAGCGCCGTGAAGTTCACGTGCGCCGTAATGTCCTGCTCACCCGGTGCTTCATAGGGGTTCGCGCTGACCGAATGTTGCCGGTAAGCCGTAATCGTCCCCCGATGCCGGCCCGCAAGCTGTTCTTCGCGCGTGTAGCCGTAATCAATCGCAATCATGAATCCGCGCCCGATCAGGCCCGCCGCGCGCCGCGCATACTGCTGCGCCAGCAGCCCGGCCTCCACTCGCTCCCCCGGTTCGGGATGAACGCCATAGCCATCCAGAAATTCGAGCGTCGCACTTCCGGACGGTGCCCATATTTCCGTATTCCGGCCGTCCTGGATATCGAGATGAAGCTCGCCCTGCGCACCAATTACTTCCACCGGCAGCGCGTCAAAGAACTCATTCGCGAAAATGATGAGAGGAGTCCCATCGGGCAGCGTCCGCACGGGAAACCACGCGCCCGGATGCTGTCGCTCTCCACCACAACTCGCCAACGGCTGCATCGCGCACAACGCGGCCTTTCCGTCTTCGAGATGCTTGGCCAGCAAACTCCGCAACCGTTCGCGCAGAGCGCATGACCGCTCCGCCAGCGAATAGCGCAGCACGGCGAAGAATTCGGGAAACTTCTTCGCCGACCAGTCGAGTACATCCTGCGCAAACAACCCCCGCCCCGGCCCCAGTTCGAGAATTTCAATCTGCGCCGGCGCCCCCAGCGCGCGCCACATTCCCTCGAACTGCCGCGCCAGCAGCCGCCCAAAGACCGCGTGCACATCACTCGATGTATAAAAGTCGCCCGCCTTGCCGAACTGCTCCGTCGCGCGCATATAGTAGCCGTACTCCGGATCGTACAAACAAAGGTCCATGTACCGGGAAAACGGCATCGCCCCGGCGGTGCGGATTTCCGCGGCAATTTTTTCGCGCAGGCTCACTGCACTTCCCGCTCATCGCCATCCCGGCTCTGCGGCGTTCGCGTGAACATCTCCACCAGGTAATCGTGCAGGCAATCGTAAAGCTGGCGCTGAAAGCTCCATTCAAATTGCGGATCGTCCAGGTCGCGAGGATGCAAATCGAAGTAGTAGGTGTGCACCGGGACCGGCGGATTCTTGAACTTGATAATCAATTCCACTCCTTCGCCCTTGGCGCGCGCAGAAAACTCGAGCAGCGGATGCTCATAGCGGGCGAGCTGTTCCTCGACGCGTCGCAAGCGAGTTTGCCCATCCCCAGCCACGCCACGATTCTATCGGAGCCTGAAACTCGGAGCTGATAGCCGATAGCTGAGAGCTCGTAACAATTCGCTATCCCCCGGACCCGTCCCCCGTCTAATCGCTCGTTTTGTTCGTGTTTATCCGGGTTCGCGTCATTCCGTTTCACATATCAAGCAGAGGAGAATTGTTATGCGACGCTATGTTTCAGCAGCCAGCGTGTTCGCAGTATTCTTGTTGGCTATTCCGCTTAGCTCAGCGCAATCTGCCGTGTTGACCTTACCGGTGGCGAGCCAGCGCGCCGTCGTATCGCAGCGCATCGGCCTTACCGATATCACTGTCACCTACCACCGTCCGCTGGTGAATAAGCGGGAAATCTGGGGCAAGGTCGTCCCTTACGGCGAGGTCTGGCGCGCCGGGGCCAATGAAAATACAACCATCGAATTCACCGATCCCGTTAGCATCCAGGGCAAGCCGCTCGCTCAGGGCATTTATGGTTTACACATGATCCCACGCCAGGATGAGTGGACCATCATCTTCTCCAAAGCCCACACCGCGTGGGGCAGCTTCACCTACGACCAATCGCAGGATGCCCTTCGCGTCACCGTCAAGCCGCGCGCCGCCGATTTCCAGGAAGCCCTCGCCTACACCTTCGATGAGGTGAAGCCCGAGTCCGCCTTGCTCACGCTGCGCTGGGCGAAACTCGCCGTTCCGGTCGAGGTCGGCGTGGATGTTCACGAGATCGTCAAGGCCAGCCTGCACAACCAGCTCCTCGGCATCGCCCAGTACACCTGGGAAGGCTGGGACGACGCCGCCACCTACCTTGTGGACAATAAATTCGATCTCGAAGAAGCCCTGCGCTACGAAGACACTTCGATCAAGACGGAAGAGCGCTTCGACAATCTGCTGACCAAGGCGCGCATTCTCGACGAACTCGGCCGCAAAGACGAAGCCGCAGCCACCCGCGCCAAAGCCGTCCAACAAGCCAACGCCCTGCAGCTCTACGTGTACGGCCGCACCTTGCAGCAAAAAGGCCAGCAGGACGAGGCTTTCAACTACTATCGCCAAGCCGCCAAGAAAAATCCCAATGATTGGGTGGCGCATATCGGCGTGGCCAGAATCTATTCCGCGCAGGGCGACTTCCCGGCCGCGATGAAGGAAATGAAGCTTTCACTCGACGGCGCTCCCGACAATCAGAAAATTTTTCTGCAGCCCCTGGTGAAGAAGCTGGAGGCGAAGCAGGACATCAACAAGGATTGAGGAACAAAGATTGAAGCGCGCTCGCCAGTTTCAGAGAGATTACCGGCTCAGCCGTGCATCGAGGTAAAAGGCTACGGGTTCGCTGATTCGCAGCTTGTGAAAGTCCGCGTGCGCCGGATTCAGCAGAAAGTTGTGCTCCGCCGGCACCAGCGTGCTTGGAACTCGCAGCACCACCGAGCTGGCGGCGAGGGCCCACTCATTCCCGATCTTCTGTAACTCGGCAGGCGGCGGGTTCTCGCGCCAATTGGCCGGCAACTGCGATCGCTCGATGTTCTGGATCAGCGATTCGTCCACCTCTACGCCGAACAGAACGTACGCGGAAAGCAGACTGGCCGTCTCGAGATGCACCAGCATTTCGAGCACCGCCAACGACTGGCTTTGTGCCGTATAGATAACCGGGATTCCCGCGCTGTTCCAGCGACCGCCGTACTTGCGCGCGCCCGCTCCGTCGAAGGCGCTCTTCGCATGTTTTCGCTTAGTGATGCGCCAGCTGGTCAGGATCACGAAAACACGCCATGTTCCAAGCGGCCGATCAGATGTTCCACTTCCCTTGCGCCAACCTCGGTGCGGGAATACGCCAACGGCGTCTGGCCATGCAGCGCGCTGCGCCCCCCCGTCAGCCAAGCGGTTGCGGCCGCCACGTCGCCCTCAAACAGTTCCACCGCCCGCTCGAAGATCATGGAAATTCGCAGCAGCCGGTCTGATTCGTCCCAGGTCAGCTTACCCGCCGCTCTCCGCCGCGCCAGGGTCCGCTCCGGAATACCTAGAATGGCCGCGATCTCTGCGATCGCAATCCCGGAACGCGACTGAAGGTTTTGCAGCGTCGCGAAAGCGAAGCCGCGCTCGACCTGCCGGATCAGACTTTCTGGGTTGGTAGCGGGCAGCCCGAGGCTGTTGATTCTCGCGGCCGGACGTCTCACCCGCGATGGGTTTCGCTTCGCTCGATTGTGCCTTTGCCCCGCCATGAATTAAGCATAGAGCGCTTCTGCCATATTGTCAAAACTTACATGCCAAGTGGCAAAACAGGAAACGTTTCGCCAGAGTGCTTACTGGCATTTCTCCGGATATTCGTACACTCCACGTCCCGCTTTGCGTCCCAGGCGCCCTGCCTTCACGTACTGCACCAGAAGTGGTGCAGGCCGATATTTTTCTCCCAGGCGGTGATGCAGGTACTCCAGAATGTGCAGGCGCGTGTCCAGTCCCACCAGGTCCACCAGCTCAAACGGCCCCATGGGATGATTCAAGCCCAACTTTAAGGCCTTATCTATATCCTCTGCTGTAGCAATACCTTCCTGCAGCATAAAAAACGCCTCGTTTCCGATCATGGCGTTGATCCGGCTGGTAATGAACCCGGGCGATTCTTTGATCACTACCACCTCTTTGCCCATGCCTCGGCCCACCGCCGCCGCCGCTTCCAGCGTTTCGTTGTCGGTCTCGAGGCCGCGCACAATCTCGAGCAGCTTCATCTTGTGCACTGGATTGAAAAAGTGCATGCCGAGACATTTCTTCGCCCGATAGGTCACGCTGGCAATTTCCGTGATGCTGAGCGAAGAACTGTTCGAGGCCAGGATTGTCGCTGGCCGGCAAATTTTATCCAGCAGAGTGAAGATTTCAATCTTCGACTCCATCTCCTCCGGCACCGCTTCAATCACCAGGTCCGCTTCCCGCGCCGCCTCTTCGACCGAAGCCGCATACCGCACTCGTTCGAAGGCCGCATCAGCTTCGGCAGCAGAAATTCTCCCCAACTCCACTGCCTTATTCAGATTGCTCCGGATTTCGCTCTCGGCCTTGCGCAGCGCGTTGGGCAGCAGGTCTTCGAGGATGGTCCGGTAACCGCCGAGCGCCGCCGCGTGGGCGATGCCTCGCCCCATTGTGCCCGCGCCGATTACCGCGATGGTTTGCACTTCGGCCACTACTTGCCGGCCTTTTCCAATTGCTCAACCACGGTATTGAATTGGTTCGCGGCGCTGCGCAGGTACTCAGCCAGTCGCCGTCGCTCCTCGCCATCCATCGTCGGGATAGTGGCGCTGATGCGCCGCAGGGTTGTCGTGATGTCGTCCACGTAATTCATCAGGCGAATGAGTTCTCCCGTCGCTGACATGAGGCTCCTCTGACGCTCAATTGAAAAAATTGTCTCGCCCGCAATGGCTTCTCTCCCTCGCGGACCGACCAATCATTCTCGACGCTATGAAAGATTTAGTAAAGGCGCGCCGGTTACCGGCGGTGCTTAACTTGCATGGTCATCCCCAAGAATCTTCCTTTGATGCTCGAACAGTCTCCGTAGGAAGGCAAACTCATCCACGACCGGATTACCAGACGTTACGTGTGAAAGTATGCCGCTTCTTAGCGCGAGTCTTCTCAATCACTTCCAGCGCCCAGAGCCAGCGTTCATCGCGCATTCACACTATGAACCAAAGTGTGCAAAGATATGGCGTCTATTGATGTTTTTTATTGGCATTCCGTGAAGGAAGTGAATCTAATCCTTACTATGATCAGCAAGCCTTTAAAACGCTATCTTTTTGCCAGCGACTTCGATCAGACGCTCACGTTCAACGACTCCGGCTATGTGCTGAGCGAACTCGTCGGCATTCCAACCGCCGAGTTCGAGCGCAAAGCCAAAGGTATGGCCAAACTCAACCTGGTGCAGCAGGGCGCGGAGCTGGCCTATTTGCTCCTGCACGATCCCGAATTCCACAGCCGCGTGCGCAAGCAGCATTTGCACGAAGTGGGCAAGCGTATCCGCCTGAAAGAAAATATCGAGCTGCTCTACCAGATTCTCAAAAGCGGCGTGGATGGGTACTGCTTCGATTTTTATGTCCTCTCGGCGGCGCCTGTCGAAGTCATTCAATCGGCGCTCGAGGGGATCGTCCCGCGCAGCCACATTTTCGGCACCGAGTTTCAGTACACTGCCTCCGGCGAAATTGAATCCATCATTCGCGCTACCGCCGGCTATGGCAAAGTTGCCGTGCTCGACCAGTTGCAGAGCGAACTGCAGGTCGGCCCCGACCAGATCATCTACTGCGGCGATGGCAGCTCGGATGTTCACGTCATGCTGCACGTCAACACGCGGGATGGATTTACCATCGCGGTCTCTGACGCGCGCCTGGTCTCGCAGGTCGCCAAGCGCACGGTCTTGAGCACGAGCGCGCTGGCCGTCCTGGCCCCGATTCTGGAAGTCATCGTCGGCTGGGACCGTCTGCGCATCCGCGAGTTCTTCGAGTCCCAGGGATTGCTGGTGCAGGAGTGGGACCGAATGCACACCGATTGGCTCACGCTCCGTCCCATGCCCGATCTCGCCGCCGCTTCCTCCACCGAAGACCGCGCTGAAGCAGCCAAAGCAAACTGAAGCGTCGCCATCCCGCCGTTCCATCAAGAAGCGCTCCCGGCCGCGCGGAAAGGTTTGTGGGTGGTCTTGCGCTTTAGCGCTGCGATTCGGAGACTCAACTCAAGCGGCTTGAGCCGCCGAGGCGCCTCATCCCGGTTCAAGCCCAGTTCAAGCCGCGCTGAGCTCCAGGCGTACTCCTCAGCCGAGTAGCCGCTCCGCGTGCGATACTCTTTTCATGCTGCGCGATAAGAACTTGGTTCCGCTCTCCCGCCAGCACCAGCATGCGCTGGCGCTGTGCGTCCGCCTTGAGCGAGCGATGAAGGAGCCAGACGATCTTGCCGCGTGGCAGGCAGAAATCGAACAGCAGTTCGCGCAGGAAATTCGCGTGCACTTCGCCGCCGAAGAGGCCCACCTATTCCCCGCGGCCGAGCACATTCCCGGGCTTCAACCCTTGGTCGCCGACCTTCGCGAAGCGCACAACGCGCTGCGGGAAATGTTCTCCCGCGCCGCTTCGCGCACCCTCGATGCCGCCGGGCTGTTGCACTTTGCCAAAAGCCTGGCTGCCCACGTTCGCAAAGAGGAGCGGCAACTTTTCGAAGAAATGCAACGCCAAATGAGCGGGCCTGAACTCGCCGCACTCGGGGCTGCGCTTGAAAAGGCCCTTGCCGATGCCGCCACCGCCTGTGCCCTTCCCAATCCCGCCGCCTCGCGCTCCTCGCGCTGAATCCGGAACAGCCCGTTTTACATCTAGCATTCATGATTCCGGAACTGGTGAATTCACCGCTTGACTCTTCCCAACCGGCGGCTTTCGCGCCCAACGTCGCCCTCAACGACTCTTCCCTGCTCGACGCTTATTCGCGGGCAGTCGTCAGCGCCGCCGAAAAAATCAGCCCTTCGGTGGTCAAGATTGATGTAGCCCAGGCAGCCCGCACCCGGCGCGGCGAGCCGGCTGAGCGCCAGGGAGGCGGCTCAGGATTTCTGTTCACGCCCGATGGCCTGATCCTTACCAACAGCCATGTCGTCCACGACGCGAACCGTATCCGCGTTTCGTTTTCCGATGGCCGCCGCTTCCCCGCTCACACCATCGGCGACGATCCCGGCTCCGATCTCGCCGTCATTTGCCTCGACGTGCCCGCGCACGAGACGCAAAGTTTTCTTCCCGCGCCGCTGGGCGATTCGCA
>Ga0335078_10008135_pt1 | contig 15585 bp, 12 predicted proteins | sample Lox_Sample_32_FD_206711 | JGI IMG/M metagenome (GOLD analysis project Ga0335078, IMG submission 206711) | Soil microbial communities from Loxahatchee National Wildlife Refuge, Florida, United States - Lox_Sample_3.2 | ecosystem: Environmental > Terrestrial > Soil > Wetlands | place: USA... | reverse complement strand
GCACATCACGAATCTAGCGTGCGCGGTTTCTTATCTGGGGATGGGGACCATCAAGAGCCTTGCGCTGGCGTCGGAGGTATTTCGCGTATTTAAGCCCGGGCCGGGGATACGAATCTCGGTTTGCGACTCAATGCAGCATCATGCGTTGCAGGTGGCCACTATTGCCGGCGCGCTGCCCATCCCATCGCCGCTTCGCGACCATGCGCTGATCGCCGGCCTGTTGCACGACATCGGAAAGCTCTTTCTGGCAAGCACCATGCAGGACGACTATTGCGCGGTGGCCGCGAAGGTGAGCGCCTGCGGCTGCCCGTGGTTCGAAGCCGAGCGGGAAATTCTCGGCGCGTGCCATGCGGAGATAGGAGCCTATCTGTTGGGGCTTTGGGGCATTCCGGAACTCGCGGTTGAGGCGATTGCGCATCACCACAATCCGTGCCGGATTCCTCATTCCTCCTTCGATTGCACGGAGGCTCTCTTCGTTGCGAACTTGCTCGCGCACGAGTTGAAATGCGAATCCGAAACGTTGGCAAGCGGCGAGTTTCGAGAAGACGACCGGGAGACGCTGGAGCGGTTGGGTCTTCTGCCGCAAATGAAGGAGTTCCGCGAACTCGCGGCGGAGTCTCTCAGCCGGCAGAACGGCAATTTCAAAGTGTGTGTACCCTCTTGAGGTTCTTGCCAGGCCAGCGAATCCCTGCGCCTCTGCACTGCTACAATCGAATAGGCAAACCTCCGGCATATTGCGCGGGCGCAACGTGCGCCGGCCGAGGCAGCTGCCGGGCCATCTAGCAGCAGTACAATACACGAACTACGCCAGCGATGACCCTTCGCCTGTTCAACACCCTCACGGGACAACTGGATGCGCTCGAGCCGGTCGACGGCAAGGCGTTGCGCATGTATGCCTGCGGGCCTACGGTCTACGACTACGGCCACATCGGCAACTTCCGCACTTTTCTGCACGTCGATATTCTGCGGCGCTTTCTACGCCTGAGCGGCATGGCTGTGCGCCACGTGATGAACATTACCGACGTGGACGACAAGATTATTCGCAACGCCGCCGCAGCGGACGTAGCGATCGCCGAGTACACGAAGCCATACGTCGATGCGTTTTTCGAAGACCTTGAGGCGCTGCGCATCGAGCGGCCGGCGCAGATTCCGAAGGCCACCGACCACGTGCAGCAGATGGCGGCGCTGATCGAGAAGCTCGCCCGCGCCAGAGCCGCCTACAAGACTGAGGATGGCTCATGGTACTTCCGCCTGGCAGCCTTTCCCGCGTACGGCAAGTTAAGCAAGAAGGACCTAAGCGGCATGGAAGACGGCGCGCGAGTAGACGTGGACGAGTACGAGAAGGATTCAGCGCGCGATTTTGCGCTGTGGAAGGCGCCCAAACCCGGCGAAACCTCGTGGGAAACGGTGATCGGGAACGGGCGTCCCGGCTGGCACATCGAGTGCTCGGCGATGGCGATGGAGTACCTTGGGGAGAGCTTCGACCTGCACTGCGGCGGCGAAGACCTGATGTTCCCGCACCACGAAAACGAGATTGCGCAGAGCGAGACGGCAACACACAAGCCGTTCGCGCGGCATTGGATGCACGTGCGCTTCCTGCTCGTGGACGGCAGGAAGATGTCGAAGAGCGAGGGCAACTTCTATACCTTGCGCGATCTGCTGCTGAGAGGATTTAAAGCTTCGGCGATCCGGCTGGCGCTGGTCTCGGTGCCGTACCGCCATCCCCTCAATTTCACCTTCGAAAGCCTGACAGACGCGACCAAGGCCATCGACCGGCTACGCACGTTTCGGGCGCGCTTGGCAAGCGGCACCTTTGCCAATGGGATAAACGAGGCAACACAAGGCGCGGTAAAAAAGGCACAGACCGGCTATAGGGATGCGCTGGCGAACGACTTGAATACTGCCGAAGCGTGCGCGGCGATTTTTGAAATGGTTCGCGAGGTCAATACGGTCATGGATCGTGGACTGTTCCATCTCTCGGATCGGGATGCAGCTCTGGCGGTTCTTCAGGACTTCGATGCTGTCTTCGACGTGCTGGAGGACCGCGACGCCGAACCGACGCGCCGTGCACTGCAGTGGGCCAGGGAAGCCGGCCGCATGGGCGATGTAGCGCCCGAGCTGATTGCCGCGCAGTCGCTGACGGATGCGGAGATCGAGGCGCTTGTGGCGGAACGTGCAGCAGCCAAGAAGTCGCGCAATTTTGCCCGCGCCGATGCGATTCGCGCGGAGCTAGCGGAAAAGGGCGTGATTCTGGAAGACTCGAAGGACGGTGTACGGTGGAAGCGGAAATAGCCCTTCGCCTTGATGAGTCAATGTCCCCGTATTGGAGGCCATAGCCCTGACCGATACGAAGCAACAGATAGAGATCCGGTCCCACGCTCGCGCAACAGGAATCGTATATCCGACCTATTTTGCGGCGGCGATTCTAGGGCTGCTCCTGACGAGCCGCAAACTCCCGGCAGGCGTTTTGGCGAGCGGGCTTGCGCCCCTGCTATATGCAGCGGTGACGATTCTGCTCTACCGGCTCTTTCATCCCGCACAGTTTCTACTGGCGCTGAGCGAAAAACTTGAGACGGAGGCCGACTGAAGACGTATGGAAGCCAACGAAGCGCAGGAATTGCAGGAACACGCGGAACACGGAGCGCACGAATCCTCGCTGCGTCCGGTAGCCTTCACCATGGCCGTGCTGGCGGTGCTGGTGGCAGTAACTACCGTGCTGGGTCATCGCACGCACACCGAGGCGATTATTTGCCAGGATCAGTCGACCGATCAGTGGAACGACTATCAAGCCCACAAGATCAGGGCGAACGATACGCAGCTAGCCTCCGACCTTCTCGGCGTCTTAAGTCTTGCCGACAAAGACGGCGCCGGCAAACTCGCTAAAGGCTACGCAGACCATCAGAAGAAGTGGGCCGACGATCTAAAGCAAGAACAGGACCAGGCCGAAGCGCTCCAGCGCAAGGTGGAGCAGGCCGAGGCGCGCGGCGACCGCTTCGATCTGGCCGAGGCCCTGCTCGAAATCGGTCTTGTGATCACGTCGGTCACGCTGCTTACGCGCAGCCGCATCTACTGGTACCTGGGTCTGATCTTTTCCGTTCTGGGGATTGCATCGGCGGCGTCGGCTTTCCTGCTCAAGTAGCCAACACCGAGCGAGAAATATCGTCGCATTCGCGACGCCGCTGTAGACTGACTGCCAAGCGAGGATGGATCGATGCGAGCAATTTTCGGCGCGTTTCTTCTTGGTTATTTGCCGCTCCTGGCTCAAGGGCCGCCCCCTGTGGCCGGCCCGGCCACAAAGGCCGCCCCAACGCCGGCTCCTGCCGCAACTACTTCCGCGCAGCCTCCGCAAGTTTTAAGCACTGACATCGGCTTCAGCTATAGCCTGCCTTCAGACTGGGAGTTTGTGGCTCTGCCTCCGGCCCCCAATGTCTTCGTGCCCTATCCCGGCGCCGTAGAAGCCAAGAAGGGCGATGCCTGCGTCGAAGTTGTCTTCACGGCCAAGCACGGCACGCCGGCTTCTGTAGTAGTGGTGATGGCGCTGCCGTTTGCCTGCTATGGGCAAACCATGACGCCCGGCGATCTCGCGAACTTCGACGCCGGCGCCTCGGAGGGCCTCAAGCAAGCCTTCGATGTCGCCGACCCGGTCGAGGGCAATTACACGCTGGGCAGCCACGCCGTTTGGATCGAGCGCGCCAAGGGAACTCCCAAGGGCCACACGGACAAGCCGTTCATTTTCGAGACCGTTTGCACCGTGCTTGCCAAGGGCGCGGTTTGCTGGCTGACTATGGCTGCCGATTCGGCCAGTTTGCGCGCCTTCGAGACTGCCCCGGTCACGCTCGACGGGGAGATCTCCCCGGAGTTGGTTCCTTCGCGTGCCTTCCTGCACGATTCGAAGTGAGCTGCGCTCAAATCAAACAGTGAATCGATCTCCGGCACGCTGCACCGGTGCTTTCGGGCGTGTGCATAGCCTGGAATCTCGCAGCGTGCTATCCTCTGGGAAGAGCCAAAATCTTATGAAAGCGCGCGCCCTATTGCCATCGCTACACCCGCCAGCTGCCAACGGCCGGTCGCTCGTGCGTGACAATTGCCCGGCGCGGCACTTGCGCGGGCTGCGCACCCGACCTAGCCTCTTCGGCGGCGATTAGCAGCCCTCCGCCGAAGATCCTCGCCTGCACTGGGCCTATGAGGGCCCGCGGAATGGAACGATTCCACGCGTTGGGATCGCGGGCAGCGGCGTATTCGGTTAGCCACATACGGCGCAGCCGCAACAATAGAATCTGCCTAGGAGAAATCACAATGACCAAGCAAGAATTGCACGCGCAATACGGACCCAAACTCGTTTGCCCTTTGCCTGGACCCAAGGCCCGCGCAGCCGTTGAGGCCGACCATAGGCTGGTCTCGCCCAGCTTTACGCGGTCTTATCCGCTGGTCGCCAAGCGCGGACGCGGCATACGCGTCGAGGACCCCGACGGCAACGAGTTTCTCGATTTCGCCGCCGGCATTGCCGTGGTCTCCACCGGCCATTGCCATCCCGAGGTTGTTGCTGCGATCCAGAAGCAGGCCGCCGAACTGCTCCACATCTCGGGCACGGATTTCTATTACGAGGGACTCACCAATTTGGCCGACCGGCTTTCGGCCGTGGCGCCTATGCCCGGCCCGCACCGCTTTTTCTACGGAAACTCCGGCGCCGAGGCCATCGAGTGCGCGCTCAAGATTGCTCGATATCACACCGGCCGCCAGCAGATGATTTCGTTCTTCGGCGCATTTCACGGGCGCACCATGGGAGCGCTTTCGCTCACCGGTTCCAAGGCGCAGCAGAAGCGCCGCTTTGCGCCGTTGGTTCCGGGGGTGACGCATGCGGGCTATCCCTATGTCTATCGCGGCTCGACCGGCGGCCCGGAGGAGCAGGAAGCCTTTAGCCTGGGCTGCGCGCGCTACATCGAAGAGAAGCTCTTCAAGACCATTCTTCCGCCGGAAGAGGTGGCCGCCATCTTCATCGAGCCCATCCAGGGCGAAGGCGGGTTTGTTCCCGCGCCGGCAAACTTCCTGCGGGAGCTGCGCGCCATCTGCGACCGCCACGGCATTCTATTGGTCGCAGACGAAATCCAGTGCGGGTGCGGACGGACGGGCAAGTGGTGGGCCATTGAGCACGCGGGCGTCGAGCCCGACATTGTGTGCATCGCCAAGGGCATTGCCAGCGGCATGCCGCTGGGCATTTGCATGACGCGCGCCGAAATCATGAACTGGGGCCCGGGCTCGCACGCGTCGACATTTGGCGGCAACCCCGTATCGATCGCCGCCGCGCTCAAAACCATGGACATCATCGGCCGCGAGGGAATCGCCAATGCCGCGCGTGTGGGCGATTTCATGCTGGACCGCCTGCGCGGCTGGATGCAGAGCCATCCTTCCATAGGCGACGTGCGCGGGCGCGGCCTGATGATCGGCATCGAAGTCGTCAAGGACAAAGCCACGCGCGAACCCGCCGTAGATCTGCGCAACCGCGTCGAGACGCTGGCCTTCGAGCGCGGCCTCATGGTGCTGGGCTGCGGCGAAACCTCGCTGCGCCTTTCGCCTCCGCTCATTGTCACGAAGGAAGAGGCGACAGTCGCGCTCGATATTCTGGAAGAGGCGCTGACTCTGGCCGAGAAAGAGCACGAGCCGAGCGCAATGGCGGCTGCAACGGCCTAATCGGCGGCGCTGTTGCGCTCTGTTCGAGAAACGTAAGCCGCTTGGATCGCCCGGATCACTTGGACAGCTTGGATCGCGCGGCCCGCCTATTTTGCCTCTCGAAGGAATCGCCTTGGCCGGGGACCGCGCTCGTCCATTTCTCTTTTCTGTTCAGCGCCTTACTCGGCGATACGCATATTTGCGATCTCCGAAGTGCGGTGCGCGGCGCGTTCGAGATTGTGCGCCATCTCCTGCGTGGCCAGGTGCTGTTCCTCCGCGGCGGCGGCCATCTGGTGCGAGAGCCCCGACAGATCCTCGGTCTGAGCGGCGATGCTGTCGATGGCGGCAATGGCCTTGGAAACGTCCGCGCCGATTGCCGTGACCTTGGCCTGAATCTCCGACGTGGCCGCGGCGGTTTGCTCGGCAAGCTTGCGTACCTCGCTTGCCACCACTGCAAATCCCTTGCCGTGTACGCCCGCTCTGGCCGCTTCGATATTTGCGTTGAGCGCCAGCACGCTGGTTTGTGTGGCAATGGAGGCGATCAGGTCCGCCACTTTGGCCACGCCGCTGCTCGAGGTCTGCAAGCTTAGAATCGAGCTCTTGCTGTCGGTGCTGGCCTGTCGCGATTTTTCCGAGGCCTGGGCCAAATCGGACGCGTTCCGGGCAATCTCCGCGATGCTGGCCTCGATCTCGTGCGTGGCCGTAGCTACCATTTGCAGATTGCCGTTCAGATGCTCGATATCGTTGCGCTGCGCTTCCTGAGCACTTTTGAGCGCGTCGATTGTCTGTTGCGTGCTGATACCCCACAAAAGCACGGCGCCAATGTATTCGCCGCGCTCGTTGATCATCGGCTCGATCTCCTGGTCCAGCTTAACGGGGCCGAGTTCGATGGTGGACTTGTGCGGAAGCTGATGCCGGCCCTCGAATTCTTTTGCGCCGAGAATCTTGTCGATCCTTGCGGGATTTTTGTGCATCACATGGATCGACTTGCCGACGAGCTGGTCGACCGGCAGCGGCAGGTGCTGCTGGAGAGAGAGCAGCGTCTTGCGCGACGATTTGTTGATGTAGCGCAGAATCAAATCGCGATCGCAGAACATTACATTGGCAGGCAGCGCATCCAGCGCGCATTGAAAACTGCGATCCGCTGCGGCGGCCGGAATAACCTCGATTGCCGCCGGGGCGTGCAGCGCGGCGCTGACCGGCGTTGCATCGCGGTGAACAAACAAGCCTCCGAACAAACCATGAGCCATGACCGATGCTCCTTGTCGGTACAGTTCAAATTTCGGACAACTTTCGCGATACAGACACCTGCAGCACAGGGCCGAATGCACGGTAGTTCCAGAATTGAATGCGCAGGTTTCACTTTGGGAAGGGAACAAGGGCGAAGTGGTCCCGCCACCCCATGCCAGACGCAGCGCCACAGGGCCACGCTAAGCGGGGAGTGATGCAAGACTAGACGATCAACGACAATCCAGGCGCCGAATTTACCAGACGCGGCAGGAGTTCTCAGGGAGCATAGGCTGGCCCTTTTTGCAGCCAAAGGCTTTGCCAAATGCATCGAAGTTTTCGACTGCGCCATTTACGCGCCATTGGCCGGGAGAATGCGGATCGGTGAGCGCTCTCTGACGGGCAATAGCATCCGTGCGGTTCTCGCACCAGACTTGGGCGAAACCGATAAAGTACCGTTGCGCCTCGGTAAAGCCGTCGATTTTGTCGTCGATACTCTTGTGCTCGGCGGCCAATGCATCGAGCAGCGCTTGGTAGGCGATACGCAATCCGCCGTTGTCGGCCGTGTTCTCGCCCAGAGTAAGACGCCCGTTCACATACGCAGCCGCCGTATCGCCGCGCGCCGGAGCGGCGAGAAAGCCGCTGTACTCATGGGCCAAACAATCGGTGCGCTCGGTGAATGCCTTGCGATCGGCGGGCGTCCACAACTCGCGCATATTGCCATTGCCGTCGAAGTGTGAGCCCTCGTCGTCAAAGCCGTGTGTCATCTCGTGTCCGATCACCACGCCGATGCCGCCGAAGTTCACCGCAGGATCGGCCTTGAAGTCGAAGAACGGAGGCTGCAGGATGCCGGCAGGGAAGTTGATGTCGTTGAACGAGGCGCTGTAATACGCGTTCACTGTGGGCGGCGTCATGCCCCACTCCTTTTCGTCCACAGGCTTGCCGAGCTTGGCAAAGTTGTAGTGGATTGCGAAGAGGTTCGCCTGCTTCATGTTTTCCACAAACGTGCCGCGATCAACCTTGACGCTCGAATAATCGCGCCATTTTTCGGGATAGCCGATCTTATTGCGGATCATGGCCAGTTTTTCTTCGGCGGCCGTCTTGGTTTTGTCGCTCATCCACGGCAAATCGCGCATGTCGTCCGCAAGGGCTTTCTCAAGGGCGGCCACCAGATTGTCCATGCTCTGCTTGGCGGCGGGCGGAAAGTTCTGCTTTACCCAGTCCTGACCGACCGCCTCGCCTAACGCACGGTCGGTAGCGGCCGTGCACTGCCGCCACCGCGGCTGAGGCTCCTTCTGTCCGGCCAGGATTTGCCCGAAAAAGCGGAAGTTTTCATCGAAAAACGCGCTGGAAAGACTCGTTGCCTCGCCGTGCAGAACCTGCCAGCGCAGATAGCTCTTCCAGGCGTCAAGCGATTCGCCCGCCAGAAGCGCGTTGAGGCCTTTGAAGAAATCCGGTGCGACTACGTTGAGCGTGTCGAAGCGGCCGATGCCGACGGAACCGAAGTAGACCTTCCAGTCGAATTCGGGCGTCAGTTTTTGAAAGTCGTCCACGGAGTAGATGTGGTACACCTTCTCGGGATCGCGCCGGTCTACGCGAGGCATTGACGCCTTGGCCATCGCGGTCTCAATTTCCATCACCGACGCGGCCTCATTGGCAGCCTCGCCGGGTGAATCGCCGGCCAGCGCGAACATCTTCTTGATGTGCTCGACGTACGCGGCGCGAATTTCCGCAAAGTGCGGCGAATCGACAAGGTAGTAGTCGCGGTCGGGCAGCGAAATACCTCCCTGGTCGGCCTCGGCAATTTGTTTCGACGAGTCCTTTTCGTCCTGGGAGACGCCAAATTGAAAGAAGCCGTCGGGCGTGCCGCGAGTTTCGAGCCAGACGAGCAGGGCGGGGATTTCGCGCGTGCTTTTCAAGGCGGCGATCCGGTTCCAGGAGCCCTGGACGGGTTCCAGTCCTAGCTTCTCGATGGCGGCCGTGTCCATGCAAGAGGCGTAGTAGTCGCCGTATTGCTTTTGCAGTGGAGTCTTTGGCGCGCCGGCCGCCGCGTCCAGCTCTTTCCAGAGCAGATACTGATTGCGCAGCAGCAGAAGCGAAAAAGAGCGCGTCCAGCGGGTCTGGTCGGAGGGAATTGGATTCTGCTTCAGCCAGTTGCCGCAAGCGTATTGGTAGAAGTCGACGCAGGGGTCTGCGCTCGTATCCATCGCGGAGACATCGAAGCTTTTGATTTCAGGAGGCGGCGCAGGTTTCGAAGTCACATCCTGAGCGATGGACGGCTGCCGGACATCAGGCGTCGTCTGCGCCAGTGCGGTTCCGACCGCAATGACGAAAAGGAAGGGAATATTCTGGAGACAGTGCATAGCTTGAACTCGTATGAGCAATTATCGCCGATCCATCTAGAGAACTGGCAAGCCGGACTCGCTTGCTTCGATCCGGCCAGTTACTGAAGCTGAATAATTGCACCAAGGCAGCGGCTGGTTTATCGCGTCACGCCGGCAGAATCGATTTTCCGCAGGCGCGCTATCACTGCGAATAGCTCTGGGTTTCGGTCCACTTTTCCATTCTTTACATGCCGGCCCGCGCCCTGCCACACTGGAGCGTGGACAGCCAGACAATTGTTATCCTCGATTTCGGATCGCAGTATACGCAGCTGATCGCGCGCCGCATCCGCGAGCAGAACGTTTACTCCGTAGTGCTCCCCTGCACGGCGCCGTTGAGTGAGATTGAAGCTTACAGGCCCATCGGCCTGATTCTTTCCGGCGGCCCTTCGTCGGTATACGATGCAGATGCCCCCGCCGCCGATGCGCGCATCCTCTCGCTGGGCGTGCCGACGCTCGGCGTCTGCTACGGCCTCCACTTCATCGTACATCACCTGGGCGGCAAGGTGCGCTCGGCGCCCAAGCGCGAGTATGGGCATGCGGAGGTCGAAATTGAGGACTGCTCAATGCAATTGTTCGCCGGGCTGCCTCGGTCGATGCAGGTGTGGATGAGCCACGGCGACGAGGCCGAGGAACTGCCCGCAGGATTCCGTCGCGTAGCCGTCACTGCGAATGCGCTGGCCGGTATCGCCAACGAGGAGCGCCGCATCTGGGCCGTGCAGTTCCATCCCGAGGTGCACCACACGCCGTTGGGGCCGCAGTTAATCGGGAATTTCCTGCGCATCTGCGGAGCGCGCGGCGACTGGACGCCGGCCCACTTTATCGAGGCCACCGCGGCCTCGATTCGCGAGAAGGTAGGCACCGGTCACGTGATTTGCGGCCTTTCGGGCGGCGTGGACTCTTCGGTGGCCGCCATGCTCGTGCACAAGGCCATCGGCGATCGGTTGACCTGCATCTTCGTCAACAACGGCGTCCTGCGTAAAAACGAATTCCAAAGCGTGCAGGATAATTTGCGCGGCAAGCTCGGCCTGAATATTGTGGCCGTCAACGCCAGCGCGCGCTTTCTGGAACGGCTGGCCGGAGTGACCGATCCGGAAATCAAGCGCAAACGAATTGGCGCGGAGTTTATTGCCGTCTTCGAGGAGGAGGCGCACCGTATCGCGCAGGAGACGGGAGGTGTGGAGTGGCTGGTGCAGGGTACGCTCTACCCCGACGTCATCGAGTCCTCGAGCGTGAAGGGCCCCAGCCAGACCATCAAGAGCCACCATAACGTGGGCGGCCTGCCCGAGCGCATGAAGCTCAAATTGATCGAGCCGCTGCGGGATTTGTTTAAGGATGAAGTCCGGCGCATCGGGCGCGACATGGGAATGCCGGAGGAGATTCTGAGCCGTCAGCCGTTTCCCGGTCCCGGCCTTGCCGTGCGCATCCTGGGCGAAGTGACACCCGAGCGCGTCGCGCTGCTGCAGGAGGCCGATGAGATCGTGGTCGGCGAGATCAAGGCTGCCGGCCTCTACACCCGGATCTGGCAGAGCTTCGCCGTGCTGCTGCCGGTGATGAGCGTGGGCGTCATGGGCGACCAGCGCACCTACGCGTTCACTTGCGCCATCCGCGCCGTGCACTCGGAAGACGGCATGACCGCCGACTGGACGCCGCTGCCTTACGAGCTGCTCAAGCGCATCTCCAACCGCATTGTCAACGAGGTGCGCGGCATCAACCGCGTGGTCTACGACGTGACTTCGAAGCCGCCGGGAACGATTGAATGGGAATAGCTAGCCGGGGTTGGCCGTCCAGGCGGGCGCGGCTTTTACACAACCAGCCCTAGCCTCTTAGCCTCTCCTTCCAGCCAGATGCGGCTGAGTCGAGCCTCATTGGCGACTCTAATTTCCAAATCTGTCTTAAGAAACTTGCCGAATCCGTCAAGACCAGGGAATAACGACCCGCTGTGGATATTCATGCCTCGAAGTCTCTCAAGAAACTCGATTCTCAAGTTCTCGCCAACCTTAAGTTTTCTGATAACTGGTCGCTCCTGTATTGGGTCCAGCATCATTGAGATCAAAATGTGGTCGAAGAATGGCGTAGGCCCATGGAGCTTCCATAGGAAAAACCCTTGTTGAACAAACATCCGCTCATTGCCTTGCGGCGGGTCGATTTTGACGATCAAAGGCTCGCCGCGTTGCTCAAGCAGTCCCTCCAAATATGCTGTTCTTTCATTCGGGTCTATCGATTCGAGGCGTTTCTGCCTTTTCATCTCCAACCACTCTAGATCCATCGCCCAAACCGCTGAGTACCCGTCGTCCGTCTCTTCTTCAACATTCTCCTTCTCGTCATTTTTCTCTTGGGGTTTCTCTTCTATTGCAAAGTAGAGCGCGACATATGGTGACGAAGTCCAGTCCAGAAGGCGAGTAGGCGCACCGTAATGCTGCATCAACGCGAACCAGCTGGCTTTGTCATCGACAGGAGGGGGATGTGGAACGAATTGATGAGCTTGCTGCTTAAATCGGAACAGTAAATCATCTTCTATCTCGCGGCGATCGAGGTGATGGTGACCATGCGGTGTGCATACTCTAACGGCACGATCAAGGGAGGTTTGGAGCGTCCACGCGGCTTCGCGTTGGCCACGGAAGCACCATGGCTCCCGGAGTTCCCCAATCCAATTCAGAAAACCCTGCCAGTTCTCTGTCGTCTCGGTGTGGATCAGCTTGCTGAAAAGCTTATCGTAGGAGGGTCCAAACTCTTCCCGGCTCCGACCATATTCTGCCAACACAGTTCTTTGTTTTTGAGACCAATCTTTCGGTACCGGCATATGTTGTTCAGGACCTCGACGGTATTCTGACACGAAGCGCCTGTTTGTGCAGAGACCAAGTTGCGACAACTTTGTCACCGTGTCGGGAGCGCCGTAATAATTATCGCTATTCCACGAATCGCCACAAGCGCAATCGCCTGGACGGCCAGTCCTACCGCTCGCCCTGCGTAGCCTTAACAAAATGAAACACGCAGTTGACTTGATGCGTTTCCGGGGCCGGCTTCACGTCGTACGTTGTGACGACGGTCTGCATCCATTTTGCGAGCGCTTTGTCCTGCTTTTCTGCATGCGCCGCAAAAGTTGACACGTAGCTTTCGTCGAAAACCGCCCCGAGTGCGAGCTTCCAAAGGTGTGCGAGTCTCGCGGTCATGGCATCGGGGGCGCCGTCAAATTGCACCGTGCCCATCCGATAGACCGGGCCGGGATCAACATCGAGACTGTAATTCACGATGTGCGCGCCCTCGTCGAACGAAGGACGCGAAACGACAGAGCAATCGAGATACCCGCGTGCGTGGTAGGCGTCGCGCACGGCGAGCAGAAACAGATCGAGCGGCCTGCCGGAACCGGCCGGATATTTCGACAAGACCTTCTGCACCTCGGCGCGAGGAACAAGCGCATCAGGCGGGTAACCGATCGTGCCGAGCTTGTAGACGCCACCTTCCTTGATGGCGGCCGTAAAGGGAATCTCGACGGCCCCGTCCGATGATTGTCCCGATACGATCGGCGGATCGACTTGCGTCACTTCAACTTGAACGGCCGCGTAGCCCTGATCCCGATAGATATCCTCGAAGGCGCGCTGAAGACCGCTCGCGGAGTTCTCCGTGTCGAACGCGTTTCCCGTCTGACCGGCGACCAAGGCATTGACCTTGACCTGCATCGCGGCTGAAACGCCGGAAAACCCAATGGAACCGATGCGCACCGCCGGCGAAGTCACTGTGAAATTCATGGACGTGACTTTCTGTGGGCCGAGGCCGCCGGTGAGGGAGGCTTTCACCGTTCCCTTGACGCCCTCGCCGGCGAGCATCTGTTCGAACATCCGGCGGATGCCTTCGAGCATTGTCCCATTGGCGGGCACCATGCCGTGATAGAGCGGGAATCGCGTGTGGAGCTTGTCGTCCAGTTCCTTGCCAGGCTTAAGCGGCAGATTGTCGAGGTGGATGGGAAAGAGCTGGCTCGCGGGCGTCAGCGTGAACAGCAACCCCTTGCTGTTGGCGCTGAACTTGACAACCGCGAACATGCCGGTGTCGTTGAGCAGCTTGGCGTGAGCTTTTACTTCGGCAGCGGTCAGGCGCGCGCCCGGCTTGAGACCGGCGGCCGCAAGCAGTTCCTCTTGCGTGTACTGGGGCGCGCCTTGAAAGCGGACCGCATTGGCCGGCGCCTTGTTTGGCGCAGGCGGCGAAGCCTTCTTTTGCGCGGGCAATGGAAGAGAGCAGAAAAGAAGAAGAGCGGCAGTCAGTGCAGCCGGTTTAATCATGCTCCGCCAAGATTAACACGCGTCGAACCAGCACGAAGGTCTCTCCTTATTCGAGGTGCAGATTCAGGCGTCTGCTAGAGTGGTGAAGGCAAGAGCGAGAAAAACGACTCGTAGGGGTGACTGTGACAGAACTTGCGCCGTTTCGGATTGAGCCCCAATGCAAAGCGCGTGTGTGGGGATTTTGCGATCTGCGGCCCTGGTACGATCGCGTGGCCGAGGACGAACCCATCGGTGAAGTCTGGCTCACGGGCGACGATTGCCGAGTTTCGACTGGGCCTCACGCCGGCAAGGGGCTCGGCGCGGTCTTTGCCGAAGGGCATGAGGAGCTTCTCGGCGCCGGCGCGCCTTCGCCGGATTCGCCTCTGCTGATCAAGACGATTTTTGCGCGGGAAAAACTGAGCGTGCAGGTGCATCCCGACGACGAGCTGGCACAAAAGTACGGCCAGGCGCGCGGCAAAACGGAGTGTTGGTACGTGCTGGCCGCCGAACCCGGCGCCGAGGTAGAGTTGGGCGTCAAACCCGGCACAACACTTGCCCAAGTCGAGGAGAAAATTCGGACGGGAACGCTTGAAGCGAGCTTGAACGCAGTGCCCGTAGGCGCGGGCGACACGATTTTTGTCGATGCGGGCACGATTCACGCCATCTTGCCAGGTTCGATTTTGCTCGAAACGCAGCAGAACTGCGATTTGACCTATCGCATGTTCGACTACGGACGCGGGCGCGAGCTGCACATCGCGAAATCGCTCGAAGCGACGCGGCTTACGACGCGCGCCGGGAAGATTGCGCCGCGGCAGCTTGCGGATCGTACAGTGCTCATCGACGTCGAGTACTTCCGCCTGGAGCGGGTTCCGGTGGAAGGCAGCCGGACCAGCGCGAGCCTGCGCGGAGGCGAAGAGCCGGGCCTAGCCTACCTGTTTGCTGCGGCGGGAGCGGGGCGGCTCACGGGTCCGGGATTCGATTCCATCGAGTTGCCGCCGCGGGGCATGGTGGCCGTGCCCGCGGCCTCGCCTGAGTTTGTGCTAGAAGACGCGAGCCGGACGGGGGAGAGGCTGAATTTGATTCGGATCGCGCCGAACTGGCCGGGGTAGCGAGTCAGCAGGCCGGCTGGCGCTGCGCCTGGCGAGCAGCACACCTGCAGAGATTGCCGGCGTTTAACCCGACTTGTAACCGGACGCTACTATCTACCGGCTGTTGGGCATTGCCTGCGTTACTTCGGTTCCCAGCGGTCCTGGCCCTTCTCATCGGGATGGGCCTTGAAGTAGGCCTCCTGGTCGGTGGTGAGTTGCTTTGCCAGGTCAGAGAGATCGTTGGCGCTAGCGATCGCATCCTTCAGCGAGAGATCGAAGCCAGGCTCGCTGGGCAAGTCGTGCAGCACGCCTTGCCAGCGCTGGAGGCCTTCATCGAGGCCCTTAAGCGACTTGCGAATATCGGCCTTGCGCTGGGAGTAGACGTCGAGATTATCGCCGAGCTCATCCATAAGGGCGGCAAAATCCTGCAGTTCGTCGTCGATGCGACGGATGCGGGCCGAGGATTTGGCGCGCGGGATCAGGCCCTTGATAGTGCCGGAGTAATCGTTGAGGTACTTGACGTACAGGTTGACGCGTGTCACGGGATCGATGCCGGCTTCGGCGATCTCATCCTGTTGCTTTTCGGTAAGGGGCTCGCGCTTTTGTCGCTGCGCGGCGAGAGGCGCGCTCAACAGCAGGCAAAAAAGAACGATCAGCCATGGACGCATGGCAACATGCCTCCAGTGCTCTATTCAAGCACAATCGGCGTGCACTGAACAGGGGTTGAGCATTGAACGAGTGAATGACTGGATAGTGTCCCCAGATCCGGCGGACTACTTATGAAAGACCTGCATCATGGTGGCGTTTTGTGCCTGGGTCACCTGGGCCAGAGTCTGCTTGACCAGTGGACGGTCTTCAATGTTGCTTGAGTGCAGCATTTCATTGAGACGGAACGCCGTGTGACTGAGCAGGATCTCGGCGTTCTTGAGGCGCTTATCGTTGTCGGACAGCGAGAAGTGAATCTTC
>Ga0335078_10008134_pt1 | contig 15586 bp, 15 predicted proteins | sample Lox_Sample_32_FD_206711 | JGI IMG/M metagenome (GOLD analysis project Ga0335078, IMG submission 206711) | Soil microbial communities from Loxahatchee National Wildlife Refuge, Florida, United States - Lox_Sample_3.2 | ecosystem: Environmental > Terrestrial > Soil > Wetlands | place: USA... | reverse complement strand
CACGGGCAAGGAGCTCCGCGACCGCGTGAACCGCCCGGAGGAAGAGGAGAAGCACGCCGGGGAGGCCGTGCCGACGGAGTCCGGGTCGAGCGGCGGGCCGGTGAGCGGTTCCCAGTAGGTCGTCTTTCCTCGAGGATAGAGGGCCGGAGGCGGGTCCGCCGAGCCGCAGGGCAGGCCGCGGGGCGCGTTGCCCAGGCGCCCTCCGATATCGCCTGGCGGGGGAAGCTCGAGGGCCGGAAGGGCGCGCCCGGGCCCGTGGTAGCGTCTCGGCCGATGGCGACGGAAGCGGTGGCAGACTACCTGCGCAGGATCTCGGACCAGATCGTCTCGGCGCAGCGCCCCATCCGCATCCTCAAGGCCATCAACTGGAGCCCCCGGGTCCACGAGCAGTTCTTCCGCAACGAGTGCCGGGAGCTGCCGCGCCCGGAGTACGCCCCCCTGGGGTTCGACGCCGCCGCGAAGACGCGCGAGTTCCGGGCGCTCAAGCGCCAGATTCGCGGACGGAACGCTGTCGAGGAAATGCTCCGGCAGAAGTGCGACGAGTTCGCGCTCCTCGCCGAGATGCTGGCCTCCCGGGGCACGAGGAGATTCTACGAACTCTCGAGCCGGATCTTCGGGGACCCCTCGGACCGCTTCCCGGACGTCCGCGCCGACAACCTGGCCATCGCCCGGCTCTGGGCGTCCCGGCCGCGGGCCCGGGACGAGGACCTCTCCCTCACGGCCGCGCAGGCGGCGCGCATGGTCCACCGCATCTGCGACCCCGTGCTCGGCGGGCACGTGAAGGTGGTGGTGCGCTCGCGCCTCACCGCCAACGCCGCCGCCGGCGCCACCCGCATCACCCTGCGGCGGGGAGCGCGCTTCTCCGAACGCCAGGTGCGGGCGCTCGCCCACCACGAGGGGCTCTGGCACGTCCTCACCTCGCTGAACGGGTTCCGCCAGCCCGTGCTGAAGGTCCTCGGCGTGGGGCTGCCCCGGCACACGGAGAGCCAGGAGGGGGCCGGGATCGTCGCCGAGTACCTCTCCGGCAACATCACGGACGAGCGCTACATCGAGCTCGGGGAGCGGACCATCGGCATCGACATGGCCGCCCGCGGAGCCGACTTCCTCGAGGTGTACCGCTACCTTCTCTCCCGCTTCCCGCCCCAGAAGGCGGCGCAGATGTCGGAGCGCATCTTCCGCGGCGGTCTCGTGGAAGGGGGCGCGCCCTTCACGAAGGACGCGGCCTACCAGCGAGGTTACTGCCGCACCTTCAACTTCCTGCGCGCCTCCCTGGAGCAGAGGGACGTGGACCTGGTGCGCGCCTTCTTGGCCGGGAAGATGAGCGTGGACGAGGCTGAGCTCGTCCGCGACCTCGTGGACGAGGGCCTGGCGGTCGGGCCGGTGTACCTCCCGGAGTGGTTCGTGGACATCGACCGGCTGAACGCCATCGCCACCCACTCGGTCACCATGAACCGCTTCAGCGTCCCGACCGTGAGCCGCTACTACGAGCGGCGGCGCCGGGGAGCGGTCCGGCCGCGAACCGCGCGACAGGGGGGGACTCTGGGCGACGAGGAGGCCCTGCCCGAGGTGGCCGGCGCGGACGAGAGCGCCGAGTAGGGCGCCGCAGGCAAGGGAGAGCGCCCCTAGGAGACGGCTGCACCGAAGAGCTTCCCCACGAGGAAGGTGGCGCAGGCGGCGAGGGCGGCGAGGCCGACCATGCGCCCCGCCCCTTTCCAGGGCGGGGTCCCGGAGAGGAACCCGACGAGGCTTCCCACGGCGCCCAGCACGAGGGCTGCCGCCGCCGCGGCCGCGAGCACCGCCGACCGCTCCTTCAGGAAGAGGAAGGGGGCGAGGGGGATGGCGGCGCCGATCGCGAACATGACGAAGCTCGAGGAGGCAGCGCCCCAGGGGGAGCCGAGGTCCGTCGGATCGAGCCCGAGCTCCTCCCGCACGAGCGTGTCGAGGGCCTGCTCCGGCTTCTTGAGCAGCTCCACCGCCGTCCGGCTCGCCTGCTCGGTCGACAACCCCTTCTGCTTGAGGATGAGGGCGAGCTCGGCGGCCTCCTCTTCCGGGGCCTCGGCGATCTCGCGCCGCTCCAGCTCCACCTGGCGCTTCAGGATGTCCCGCTGGGAAGCGACGGAAGTGTACTCTCCCACCGCCATGGAGAAGGCGCCGGCGAGCAGCCCCGCGAGGCCGGTCACCACCAGCGCGTGAGACTCCGCCCCCGCCCCGGCGACGCCCAGGACGAGGGAGAGGTTCGAGACCAGGCCGTCGTTCATCCCGAAGACGGCGGCGCGGATGGAGCCGGCCCGGCCGCCTCGGTGCCAGCGCTCGCGCACGGCGATGGCGGCCCGGGCCTCGAGCGGTTGGCCCTGCCCCAGGCCGGCGAGCACCGCTTGGTGCGCCCGCTCCTCGTCCGCGAGCGGCGCCGCCTCTCCTCCCTGGCGTGAGTACTTGTCCGCGTCGCCGGCCTCGGCCTCGGCGACGTAGGGGAGCACGGCGGACGTGCCCAGCCGGCGCGCCAGCCAGAGCATGGCGCGGATGCGCGCGGACGGCCGGTCGGCGGGGACGGCGGCCCCCTCCTTCTGGAGCTTCCGGAGCCAGATCTCGGCATGGCGCCGCTCCCCCTCGGCGAGCTCGGCGAAGCTGCGGGCTCGCTCCGGGTTCTTCTCCAGTCGGGCGAGCCCCTCGTAGAGGGCGGCCCCGTCGCGCTCGTCCGCGAGGTTCTGCAGCCACAGGTCGGTGCGAGAGGTCATGGCCCGGAGTGTAGGGAAAAAACCCGCGCTCGTCCCGCGAGGCGGCCCCTCCCCGGCGGGGCCGGATTCGTGTAAGAACAGGCCCTGGGAGCCCTCCGTGAAGATCCTTCGCAGCCGCGACAAAGACTTCCTCGAACAGTGGCGAAGGCTTTGCGCCCGCGGATCGGAGGAGGACGAGGCCGACGTCCGGGAGGCGGCCACGCGCATCGTCGCCGACGTGCGCGCCCGCGGCGACGAGGCGCTTCTCGAGTACACCCGCCGCTTCGACGGCTGGGAGCCGGCGAGCGCGCGGGACCTCGTGGCCGGGCCCGCCGAGTTCGCCGGCGCCTGGAGGAGGCTGCCGGCCGCGGGGCGAAAGTCCCTCGCCCTCGCGGCGCGGCGCATCCAGGCCTTCCACGAGCGGGAGACCGACGCGGTGGTTCCCCTGTACCGGGACCCCCTCGGGGCGCGGCTCGGGCAGGTATCTCGCCCCCTCTCCCGCGTCGGGCTCTACGTCCCCGGCGGCACCGCTCGCTACCCTTCCAGCGTGCTCATGATGGCCATCCCGGCCCGGGTGGCCGGGGTGCGGACGGTGGTGGCGACCTCGCCGGCCGACCGGTCCACCGGGAAGGTGGACGACTGGACGCTCGCGGCCTGCCACGTCTCCGGGGTCTCCTCCCTCTACAAGGTAGGAGGCGCCCAGGCCGTGGCCGCCCTCGCCTTCGGCACCCGGTCGGTGGCCGCGGTGGACAAGATCTGCGGCCCCGGCAACGCCTACGTGGCTGCGGCCAAACGGCTGGTCTTCGGCCACGTGGACATCGACATGATCGCCGGCCCCTCGGAGGTGCTCGTGCTCGCCGACGCCTCCGCCAAGCCGGCCGAGGCGGCGGCGGACCTCCTCGCCCAGGCAGAGCACGACCCCCGCGCCGTCGCCGTCCTCGTGGCCACGTCCGAGCGCCTGGCCCGGGCCACCATCGCCGAAGCGGAGCGGCAGGTGGCGAGCCTACCGCGCGCGGAGGTGGCCCGGCGCTCGCTCGAGGAGCGGGGAGCGGCGGTGGTGGCCCGCACCCTCGCCGAGGCGGTACGGCTCGCCGACGAGTTCGCCCCCGAGCACCTCGTGGTGCTCGCCGCCCGCGCCTCGAGGCTTTTGCCCGGGCTCTCCCGGGCGGGCGCCGTCTTCCTGGGGAGCCACACCCCGGAGGCCATGGGGGATTACGTGGCGGGTCCGAGCCACGTGCTTCCGACCGCCGGCACCGCTCGCTTCGATTCGCCGCTGTCGGTCGCGACCTTCCGGCGCCGCATGAGCGTCGTGGAGATGGGTCCCCGCTCCCTGCGGGCTCTCGCTCCCACGGTCGAGGCGCTCACCGCGGCGGAGGGGCTCGAGGCGCACGCCCGGGCGGTGCGCGTCCGGCTCGACGGCGCCCCGGCCCGCGCTCCGCGGAGGCGCGGCCGGAGAGATCGCCGCGCCCCCGGGGAGACCCGATGAAGCGGCGCTCGGCCTCCGCCCGAGCCGGGCGACGCGGCTCCGTGTCCCGCAAGACCCGGGAGACGGACGTCGCCGTGGCCCTGGACCTCGAGGGGGGAGGGGTCGAGGTGGACACCGGGCTCCCCTTCTTCGACCACATGCTCGAGCAGGTCGGCCGCCACGGTGGCCTGGGGCTCTCGGTGCGGGCGAGGGGGGACTTGGAGGTGGACGCCCACCACACCGTGGAGGACGTGGGCATCGCCATCGGGGAGTCGCTCCGGCAGGCGCTGGCGGACAAGGCCGGGCTGGCGCGCTACGGCCAGGCGGTCGTGCCCCTGGACGAGGCTCTCGTGGAGGCCGTGGTGGACCTCTCCGGGCGCCCGCACCTCACCTGGAACGCCCGCCTGCCCTCGGGAAAGAAGTTCATCGGCGGCTACGACGTGGACCTCACCCAGGACTTCTTCCAGGCGCTCGTGAACCACGCGCGCATCTGCATTCACGTGAACGTGCGCTACGGGAGAAACCTCCACCACATCGTCGAGGCGGTGTTCAAGGCCTCCGCCCGGGCGTTGCGGGCGGCACTGCGGCGGGAGGGCGACGGCGTGCCCTCCACGAAGGGCGTGCTATGAACGCGGCCTCCCAGGCAGGGGGTGGTCGGTGAGCGACAGGCCCATCGCCCTCGTCGACTACGGCGCCGGCAACCTGCGCTCCGTGGAGAACGCGCTGCGGGCGGTGGGGGCGCAGGTGGAGGTGACGCACGACCCGGAAGTGGTGCGGCGCGCCCGGCGCATCGTCGTGCCCGGGCAGGGGTCGATGCCCGCCTGCGCGGAGGCCATGCGCAAGAGCGGCGCCGCCGAGGCGCTGGTGGACGCGCTCGGGCAGGGGGCGATCGTGCTGGGCATCTGCGTGGGCCTGCAGATCCTCTTCGAGAGCGGGGAGGAGGGGGGCGGCTCCCGCGGGCTCGGACTCGTGCCCGGCCGGGTGACGAGGCTGCCCGACGGAGTGAAGCTGCCGCACATCGGCTGGTCCCCGGTCCGTGCCGCCGGCACCCCTCACCCGCTCTTCGCTCCCCTCGACGGGCAGTACGTCTACTTCGCCCACTCCTATGCCGCCCCGGCCGACGCCCCGGGGGTCGAGCTCGTGGCCACGCACGGGCGGCCGTACTGCGCGGCGCTCGCCACGGACGGGATCTTCGCCATCCAGTTCCACCCGGAGAAGAGCCAGCGGGTCGGGCTGGCCCTCCTCGACCGCTTCGTGAAGCTCTAGGCATGATCGTCATCCCGGCCATCGACCTCATGGGGGGCCAGGTCGTCCGCCTCAAGAAGGGGGACTTCAGCTCGGCGACCGTCTACTCCGACGACCCGGCCGCCATGGCGGAGTCCTTCCTCTCTGCCGGCGCCCGGCGCATTCACGTCGTGGACCTCGACGGGGCCCGGTCCGGGCGCCCGGTGAACCAGAAGGCGATCGCCGCCGTGGTCGCCACGGGCGCCGAGGTGGAGGTGGGCGGAGGGCTAAGGCGCCTCGAGGACGTGGAGGAGGTGCTCGCCCTGGGAGCCCGCTTCGCGGTGCTCGGGACCGCCGCGGTCGACCGGCTCGACCTGGTCCGGGAGGCCTGTCGCCGCTACCCGGACCGCATCGTCGCCGGGATCGACGCCCGGGACGGGGAGGTGAAGATCGCCGGCTGGGAGCAGGGGACCGGGCTCCCCGCCGCCGAGGTGGCGCGCAGGGTCCGGGGAGCCGGGGTGGCGCTCGTGGAGTACACGGACGTGGGCCGGGACGGCATGTTTAGCGGCGTGGACGCGGACGGGGCGGCGCGGCTCCAGGAGGAGGCGGGGGTCGCGGTTGTGGCGAGCGGAGGAGTGGCCGCGCTGCAGGACGTCGAGGCCTGCCGGCGAGCCGGGCTGGCCGGGGTCATCGTCGGCAAGGCCCTCTACGAGAGGAAAATGGACCTGGCCGAGGCCATTCGCTCTTCCCGCGACTAAGGATCCCGATCATGCCGGCTAAGAGAATCATCCCCTGCCTCGACGTGAAGGGCGGCCGCGTCGTGAAGGGCGTGAACTTCCTCAACCTGCGCGACGCCGGAGACCCGGTGGAGGCGGCCGCCCGCTACGACGCCCAGGGAGCGGACGAAGTCTGCTACCTCGACATCGCCGCCACCCAGGAGAACCGCGGGACGCTCCTCGGACTGGTGGCGCGAACCGCGGAGTGCGTCTTCGCCCCCCTCACGGTGGGCGGAGGGGTGCGGGACGAGAAGGACTTCGTGAGCCTGCTGCACGCCGGCGCGGACAAGGTGAGCGTGAACTCGGCGGCAGTGGCGGATCCCGGCCTCGTCGACCGGCTCTCGGCGCTGGCCGGGGCGCAGGCGCTGGTGGTCGCCATCGACGTGAAGCGCCGCCCCGGGACCGAGCCACCGGAGTGGGAGGTGTACGTGGCCGGGGGCTCGAAGCCCACCGGCGTCGAGGGGGTGCGCTGGGCCCGGGAAGTGGCACGGCGGGGCGCCGGCGAGCTCCTCCTCACCAGCATGGACCGCGACGGCACGAAAGCCGGCTACGACTTGGAGCTCTTGGAGCGGGTCTGTGCCGCGGTCTCCGTCCCCGTCATCGCCTCCGGCGGGGTGGGCACGCTCGAGCACCTCTACGAAGGGCTGCGGGTCGCCGACGCGGCGCTGGCCGCGAGCATCTTCCACGATGGCGAGCACACCGTGCAGGAGGCGAAGGCCTACCTGAAGGCGCGGGGCATCGAGGTTCGGCCGTGACCCGTCGGGACTGCCCCCGGGCGCGACCGCGCCACCGCACCTGACCCCGGCGCCGAGCGGAGAGAGACATGGCGGACGAACAATTCCTTGCGAAGCTCTGGGCCGTCATCGAGTCGCGCAAGGCGGAGGCGGGGCCCGAGAGGAGCTACACCCGGGAGTTGCTCGCCAACCCGGCCAAGGCCCGAAAGAAGGTGGCCGAGGAGGCCCACGAGGTGAACGAGGCCCACCAGGCGCTCCTGCTCGGCCGCGACACGAAGGACCACCTCGCCCATGAGGCCGCCGACCTCGTCTACCACCTCTTCGTTCTCCTCGCCTCGGCGGACGTGACGCCGACCGAGGTCTACGCGGTCCTGGAGAGCCGCCACGCCGCCGCCCCCGCGCCGAAACCCCCTTGACAGACACGGGATTTTGCCCTAAACGGCTCCATTCGGCTTTGAGCGAGCCGGGCGGATCGTGCTGCCCGGCTCTCCTGCCTTTGGAACCCTCAATTCGGTATTCCGCCGCGAGGTGTGCATGACGGGAGTGCGAGTCAAGGACGGGGAGTCGTTCGAGAACGCCCTGAAGCGCTTCAAGAAGCAGTGCGAGAAGGCCGGGATCCTCTCGGAGGTTCGCAAGCGCGAGCACTACGAGAAGCCCAGCGTGAAGAGGAAGAAGAAGGCTCTCGCCGCCCGGAAGCGCGCCATGAAGAAGGCCCGCAAGAGCTGGTAGCGGGAAAACTGCGGGAGAGGTCGACGATGGCGCTTCGGGAAAAGCTCGACGAGGACCTCAAGTCCGCGATGCGGGAGAGGGATCAGCTCCGGCTCTCCGCCATCCGCATGCTGAAGAGTGCCATCAAGTACCGCGAGATCGAGCTCATGAAGACGCTCGACGACGGGGGCATCCAGGCCGTCATCGCCTCGGAGATCAAGCGAAGGCGCGACTCGGTGGAGCAGTTCAAGGCCGGTAACCGGCAGGACCTGGCGGACAAGGAGGACGCGGAGATCCGCATCCTCCAGGCCTACCTCCCCCAGCAGCTCACGGCCGCGGAGTTGGAGGCCAAGGTGGACGAGGTCATCGCCCGCGCCGGCGCGAAGGGTCCGAAGGACATGGGCGCGGTGATGAAGGCGCTCCTGCCGGAAGTCCAGGGCCGGGCGGACGGCAAGGTGGTCAGCGAGCTCGTGAAGCAACGGCTTGCGGCGCGGTGACAGGCGGGCGGCGGCGGCTCGGGGGGTGCCCGGGCAGCGGAGGTTCGGGAGGCTACCCTCCCGGCTCGGATGATCCCGGATTCGATCATCGATGAGATCCGGAACCGGGTGGACGTGGTGGCGGTCATCGGCCGCCACATGGAGCTCCAGAAGTCGGGCAGGACGTGGAAGGGCTGTTGCCCTTTCCACGGCGAGCGGACGCCTAGCTTTCACGTCTACCCGGAGGACAAGCACTACAAGTGCTACGGCTGCGGTGAGTACGGCGACGTCTTCAAGTTCTTGCAGAAGGTCGAGGGAAAGGAGTTCCCCGAGGTGGTGAGGGCCCTGGCCGCCGAGGTGGGTGTCGAGATCCCGGAGGAGACGTCCGAGGACTCGGCCGAGGCGCGACGCCGTCGCAAGGAGCGGGCCGAGGCCCTGGCCGCCTGCGACGCGGCCGCGCGCTACTGGCAGGCCCGGCTGTCGAGCGCGCACGGAGAGGCGGCGCGCGCCTACCTCGAGTCCCGCGGCGTCTCGGAGGAGATGGCTCGCCGCTTTCGCCTCGGAGTGTCGGCCCAGGCCTGGAACGACCTGGAGCGCCGGCTGGCAGGGAAGGGAATCGGGGCCGCCGCCTTGGACCTCGCCGGGCTGCGCGTCGCCCGGGACCGCGGGGGCTACGACCGGTTCCGGGGCCGCCTCATGTTCCCCGTCTGCGCCATCGACGGCCAGGTGATCGGGTTCGGGGCCCGCACCTTGCCGGGCTCCGCGCCCGAGGGGGGCCCCAAGTACATCAACAGTCCGGAGACCCTCCTCTACAAGAAGAGCCGGGTCCTCTACGGGCTCGAGATCGCCCGGGAGGCGATCCGGCGCTCGCGCTCCGCGGTTCTCGTGGAGGGCTACTTCGACGTCGTGGGGCTGCACCAGGCCGGGATCGCGAACGCCGTGGCCGTCTGCGGCACCGCTCTCTCCCCGGAGCACGTCGAGCTCTTGCAGCGATGCGACTGCCGGGAGGTGACGGTCCTCTTCGACGGCGACGTGGCCGGGCTGGCCGCGCCGGCGAAGGCCGCGGCAGCGCTCTTTCCCTCGGGGATGACCGGGCGGGTGGCCGTGCTCCCCTCCGACGGGGGGAAGACGGACCCCGACGAGTTCGCCCGCGCCCGGGGTCGGGAGGCGGTGGAGTCTCTGCTCAAGTCGGCGTTGCCACTCAGCGACTTCCTCATCGAGCGCGCCGAGGAGCGGCACTGCCACGGGGCCGCCGCCGACGCCCCGGTGGAGGAGAAGCTCACCGCCGTTCGCGAGCTCGGGCCGTTCGTGAAGCTCGCCCCGGAGGGGCTGGCGCGCACCACCTTCGAGGAGCGCATCGCCCGCAGGCTCGGCCTCGACCTCCAGGCGCTGCGGGAGGAGCTCCACGGGAAGCCGCGGGCCCCGGCGCGGCCGCGTCCGCGGGCCGCGGTCCCGGAGCCGACTCGAGCTCGCCCGACCCTGCCGGGCCCGGCCGTGGACGCGCTCGCGCTCCTCGCCGGGCACCCGGACCTCGGGCCGGTGGCCGCGGAGGAGGACTTGCCCAGGCTCTTTCCGGACGGTCCCCTCGCCGAGCTGGCCCGGGATCTGTGCCGGGAGCCCCTCCCCATCGAGGCGGTGATCGAGCGGCTCGGGCCGGTGGCCGACGCCCGGGTCCTGGAAAGGGTCCGCAACCTGGCGGGCCCGAGCCGCCCGGAACGGGCCCTGGCCGAGCGCGAGCTCCGGCGAGCCGCCGTGGAGGCGAAGATCGAGGCCATCCGGCGGGAGCAGGGCCGCTTGCTCGCGGAGGTGGCGCGGGCCGGGACCTCGGACGAGCTCACTCGCCTGCAGCTCACCCTGCAGAGGCGGCGCGTCGACCTAGAGCGGCGGCGCGAGGAGCTGCGGAAACCATGAGGAGAGCGCTGGACCGGGTCCGGGGGTTGCTCGGCAAGTTCGCCGGGATGGGCCAGGGTTACCAGGTTAGAAGAGAAGATCGCCCAGCCGGGAATCCGGAGGAGCACCGAGAAATGAAGAAGAAGAAGAAGGCCCAGACGCCGAAGAAGCTCCAGAAACCCGACAGGAAGGCGCGGGCCGGGGCGGAGCACTCGGCCCGGTCTGCGGCGCGAAAGGCGGGGGGCGGTCACAAGGGAGGGCGGGTGGCGAAGGGCGCGCCCAAGAACGCCGGCGCCAAGGAGACCGGGAAGGCGGCGTCGCCGCCGGCCCACAAGGGGGCAATCGCCAAGGCGGCGAAACTCCAGCTGGTGCCGGGCAAGGGAGCGGCGCGCAAGGGGAACCGCGCGGACGAGCGGCAGAGGGAGCGCGGCAAGGGCTCCGGAGCGGACGAGGACCGCGAGCTCCCGGGCGAAGAGGCCGAGGAGGAGAAGGCCTCCGCCGAGGGCGAGGAGGACGAGGCCGAGGAGGCGGGCGAGGACCTCGCCGACGTCGCCGACGACCTCGACGTGACGGAGCGCTCCGAGGTCAAGGCGCTCATGGAGCGCGGCCGCGAGAAGGGCTTCCTCACCTACGAGGAAGTGAACGACGCGCTGCCGTCCGACATCGTCTCCTCCGACCAGATCGACGACGTGATGTCGATGTTCGGCGAGCACGACATCGAGGTGGTGGACGACGCGAAGAAGATGAAGCTTCCGGACAAGCCGCCCGAGCCGGAGGCCAAGGTCGCGGCCGCCGAGGAGGAGAAGGAGGAGGAGGAGGAGGACGCCGGCTACGGGAAGTCGAACGACCCGGTGCGCATGTACCTGCGCAAGATGGGCTCGGTGTCGCTCCTCACCCGCGAGGGGGAGGTGGAGATCGCCAAGCGCATCGAAGAGGGCGAGAAGGCGGTGCTCACCGCCGTCCTCGGCTCCTCCCTCGCCATCAAGGAGATCCTCGACCTCGGCGAGAGGCTGCGCAAGGGGAAGATGCGGGTCCGGGAGATCATCAAGGACGCCGGGGAGGATGCCTCGCCCGAGGGGGAAGCGGACGAGGAGGCCGAGGCCGAGGTGGTCGAGGAGGCGGCGGACGCCGCGCCCGCGGCCGTCGCCGACGGCGGCGACGCCGCCGCCCAGCCCGCGCTCCCCAAGGACGAGGAGCGCAAGGTCGAGCAGGTCCTGAAGCACATCGACAAGATCCGGAAGCTGGAGCGCGACGTCGCCCGGATCAAGGAGATGCTGGACCAGAAGAAGCTCTCCGACGTGAAGCGCCGGGAGCTAAGGGAGGAGATCCGCTCCGTCGAGGGCCAGATGGTGGAGGCGCTCGAGGCCATCCAGCTCAACAAGAAGCAGATCGACCGGATCGTCCAGAAGCTGAAGGGCCTCATCAAGCGCGTGGAGGAGGCGGAGCGAGAGATCCACGACTGCGAGCGCCGCTCCGGGGTCTCCCTGCGGGAGCTGAAGCGGCTGGTGGTGGAGGCCCGCAGCGACGAGCTGACGCGGCGCAAGGTGGCGCGCAAGGTCGGGGTCAGCCCGGAGGAGCTCGAGGACCTCGACCGCGGGCTCCGCACCGCTCGCCGGAAGATCCAGCGGGTGGAGGAGGAGGCCATGCTCCCGGTCGAGGACCTGCGCCGGACCTACCGGGCCATGGCCGAGGGGGAGCACACCGCCGAGCGGGCCAAGACGGAGCTCGTCGAGGCAAACCTCCGGCTCGTCGTCTCCATCGCCAAGAAGTACACCAACCGCGGCCTGCAGTTCCTCGACCTCATCCAGGAGGGGAACATCGGCCTCATGAAGGCGGTGGACAAGTTCGAGTACAAGCGGGGCTACAAGTTCTCCACCTACGCCACCTGGTGGATCCGCCAGGCGATCACCCGCGCCATCGCCGATCAGGCCCGCACCATCCGCATCCCGGTGCACATGATCGAGACCATCAACAAGCTCATTCGCACCTCGCGCTACCTGGTGCAGGAACTGGGACGGGAGCCCACCCCGGAGGAGATCGCCGAGAAGATGGAGCTCCCGCTCGACAAGGTGCGCAAAGTCCTGAAGATCGCGAAGGAGCCGATCTCCCTGGAGACGCCCATTGGCGAGGAGGAGGACAGCCACCTCGGGGACTTCATCGAGGACAAGGCCATCGTCTCCCCCTCGGACGCGGTCATCAACATGAACCTGGCGGAGCAGACGCGGAAGGTGCTCGCCACCCTGACCCCTCGCGAGGAGAAGGTCTTGCGCATGCGCTTCGGGATCGGCGAGAAGTCTGACCACACCCTCGAGGAGGTGGGCCAGGACTTCGAGGTGACCCGCGAGCGCATCCGCCAGATCGAGGCCAAGGCGCTGCGGAAGCTGCGCCATCCCAGCCGCTCCAAGCGGCTGAAGAGCTTCGTCGAGAACTGATCCGATGCGCTCCGTCCTGCCTCATACTGTGCTAGACACGGGCCCAAGCCGTTCGGGGCCCATAGCTCAACGGCAGAGCGGCCGGCTCATAACCGGTTCGATCCAGGTTCGAATCCTGGTGGGCCCATCGCGCCAACATTCGGGCGGGGAATACCTGGGAGGAAACGTCCTTGTCGCTGCGTGAGAAGCTGAAGGCGCTGGAGGAGCTCCAGCAGGTCGATATCGAGATGAACGAGCTGCAACAGCAAGCCGCGGCGGTGCCCAAACGGAGAGCCGAGATCGACGCAGCCGTCGGGGATTCGCGGAAAGCATGGGAGGCCGAGCAGGGAAGGCTTGGCGCCAACGAGCGCGAGCGCCGGGGTCAGGAGCAGATGCTCGCCATGGAGCGCGACAAGGTGAAGAAGTGGGAGGGCCGCCTCAGCGAGATCCGCACTCCGCGCGAGTACGCTGCGCTCTCTCGCGAGATCGACATCGCCAAGAAGACGAACGAAAGCGTCTCCGAGCAGGTGAAGGTCCTCTCCGCCGAGGCGGAGGAGATCCAGAAGTCGATCGAGGGCCTGCAGGAGAAGCTCGACGAGAAGGAGGCGGGGGCGCAGGAGGAGCTCGAGAAGCTCAGCCGCAGCCAGGCCGAGTTCGAGAAGCGCCTGGCGGAGCTGGAGGCCCGGCGCGGCGACCTGGCGCAGAAGGTGGAACCCGCCCTGCTCGCCCGCTACGAGAACATCCGCAAGCGGCGCGGCGGCGTGGCGGTGACTCAGGTGGTGGGGAATACCTGCCGCGGGTGCAACCGGAACATTCCCCCGCAGATGGCCATCATCCTGGCGCGGGCGAACTCGATCGAGAACTGTCCCAACTGCAATCGCATCATCTACGTGGCCGCGGCCGTTAGCCCGGCCTCGTCCCCGGCAGCCTGAGCGCCACCGTGCCGAAGCCAGTCCTGGCCGAGCTCCTGCGGTTCATCGCCGCCAACGAGGAGTTGCCGCGCGCCCTGGCGCGCTACCCGGGCTACAGCCGCGACATCCTCGGCAAGCTCATCAACGCCGCGGCCGATCGGGTGGAGCAGGCCGAAGGGGCGGCGGCGGAGGCGGCCGGCGGCAGCGGCGGCTCGAAGGGGCTCCGCGTGCGCCGGGCCACCGAGGTGGAGAAGGCGGCCCGGGAGTCCGCCGAGGAGCTCGACGCGGTCATGAACGAGTCGAAGGTCGAGCGGGAGCGGAAGAAGAAGGAGCGAGCGGCGGCGGCGGAGAAGGAGCGGGAGCTGGAGCGGGCGGCGGAACGGCCGGTGCGGACCCGCCTGTTCACGGATGGTGCCTCTCGCGGCAACCCCGGTCCGGCCGGCGCCGGGGCCGTCATCATCAACGCCAACGGTCACATCGTCGCCAAGGTGGGCAAGTACCTGGGCGAGACCACCAACAACGTGGCGGAGTACACCGGCCTCATCCTCGGACTGAAGCGGGCCAAGGCCATGGGGCTGCGAGAGCTCGAGGTGTTCGCGGACTCGGAATTGATGGTGAGGCAGCTCAACGGCGAGTACCAAGTGAAGGCGGACAACCTGCGCCCCCTCTTCGACGAGGCGCGGGCGCTGTTGAAGGAGTTCGCAGCCATCGACGTTCGCCACATCCCCCGCGAGGAGAACGCCCAGGCGGACGAGATGTCGAACCGGGCCATCGACCTCCGCTTGTAGCCGACGAGACCTCGGCGGGGCGGACTCCGGAGGCGGAGACGTCGAGGTCGGTGTCGGAGCGGTCGAGGCCTCGCCGAGCCCGAATTGCGGGTGCACGGCGAGCGTGTTACATCCACGCTGCCGGAGTCGTCCGGGCGAACGCGTCGGCCCGAGAGGGCCGCCGAGGAAAGTCCGGGCACCGCAGGGTGGAGTGCCGGCTAACGGCCGGTCGGGGTGACCCGCAGGACAGTGCCACAGAGAACAGACCGCCGAACGGCGCCGAGAGGCGTGCGTGGCAAGGGTGAAAAGGTGCGGCAAGAGCGCACCGCGGCCCGGGTAACCGGACCGGCACGGAAAACCCCACTCGGTGCAAGAGCAAATAGGGAGGCCGCCCGCATCCGCGGGTGCACCTGCGACGAGCAGGTGGAAGACTGACCCGGTCGGGGCCTCCGGGTACGGCTCGCTGGAGGCGCGCGGCAACGCGCGTCCGAGAGGAATGTTCGCCGCCGCCGCTTTTCCGGCGGGACAGGACCCGGCTTACAGGGCGGCTCCGGCACTTTACTTTGTTATTTCGCTTGGTTGCCATCACGCCTTGTCGCGCCGTCTGGGAATCTTCTGGGAATTCTCCACGGAAACTAGCCTGCCGCCGGGCGACAGGTCGATGTCGAGCGCACCGTGAACGCCCTCCGCCCAGAACCCGGGCGCGAGATGGGCGTACCGCTCGGTGTCGGTGGTGCTCGCGTGCCCGAGGATGGCTGTAGCTCGCGGGCCGCCCTGCCATCGCCCAGTGCGACGCGAAGGTGTGCCGGGTCGCTTGGTACCAAGGCTTCGGCTCCAACGGCGGCAGCTTTAGGGCGACGAGGGCGTGCCGGAGGTGCTGCGCGGGGGTGCTCTTGTCGATGTGGGCGCCGTCCTGGCGCATCGGCGGGATGACGAGGCCCGTTCCCCCGGTCTTGACGTGCCACGCCTTCAGGAGCGGCAACAGCGCATCTTGAATCGAAACGGGGCGGGGCTCCCGGTCCTTCGTCAAGCCGCCTATCGACTCCGAGACGAGGATGCGGCGGCCGGCCAGGTCGACCGAGGTCCACCGCAGTGCGAACACCTCGCCGGTGCGAAGACCGGCCAAGGCCCCAATGGCATACGCAAGGTTCAGGGGCTCCTCTAGCTTCAGGAAGATCCGGCGCACGTCGGACAGCTTCTCCACGAACGGCGTGGTTCGAGGGTCGTGCTGCGTGATATTTCGACGCCGAGCGGCTGGTAGGCTCCAAGAGCGCCGCCAGCGGGCTGGGTCGGAGTCGAGGGGATCTCGTCAACCGCCGCCTGAGCGATCTTCGCGAGCACGGGGTCGTTGCGGACCATCAACTCATTGACCACGGTCCACTGTAAGTCCGACACCGCGCGCTCGTACTCCGGGAACGGAGAACTTGGGCTCTTGGCCTGTCTTGACGATGGCTCTGCCGGCATCTCTATTTCGTTCTCCCTCGTACTTAGAAAAACACCAACATCCTGG
>Ga0335078_10008133_pt1 | contig 15587 bp, 10 predicted proteins | sample Lox_Sample_32_FD_206711 | JGI IMG/M metagenome (GOLD analysis project Ga0335078, IMG submission 206711) | Soil microbial communities from Loxahatchee National Wildlife Refuge, Florida, United States - Lox_Sample_3.2 | ecosystem: Environmental > Terrestrial > Soil > Wetlands | place: USA... | reverse complement strand
GACATCCCGGCGCTGTGGGCCGCGCCGACCACCACCGTGGCCGACCGCAAGCGGCTGATCCGCGCCGTCATCGAGTCCGTCCAGGTCACCGCCGACGGCGCCACCGAGCGCGTGCACGCCGCCATCACCTGGGCCGGCGGCCACCAGACCCGTGCCGACCTGGCCCGCCCGGTGGCCCGGACCGGCCAGCTGTCGTACTACCCCGCCCTCACGGAGCGGATCAGGGCACTGGCCGGTGAAGGCCTGGACAACACCGCGATCGCCGGGCAGCTCGCCGCCGAGGGCTTCCGCACGCCCCGCCTGCACGACCGCTTCCATCCCGGCGAGATCCAGCACCTGATCCGCCAGCTGGGGCTGCGGCCCGGCCTGGACCACGACCACCGCACCGATCAGGGCAGCCTGGGGCCCGGCCAGTGGTGGCTGGCCACCCTGGCCCGCGAAATCGGGATGCCGGTCGCCACCCTGTTCGGATGGCTCAAGCGCGGCTGGGCCACCGGCCGGCAAGACACCCAGCCGCCCTACCGGTGGATCATCACCGCAGACCCCGCCGAAGTCGAGCGCCTCCGCGCACTCCGCCAGGTGCCGGCCGGCTACCACAGCCGGCGCCGCTGGACCGGCGACGGCACCCCGATCGGCACCCCGGAAGACAAGGAGCCCGGTAACCATGGATGAGGAGACCTACGCAGCTCGCACTGAGACAACGACATCTCGGCCGGATTGTCATGCGGGCTGTACCGGGCGCCGTAGAGCAGTTCCAGCCGGGGGTGCTCCTCCAGGTAGGCGGTGACCTTGCGGGCGTGATGGATGCTGTCGTTGTCGCAGATCACCGCGATCACCGGGGCGGACGGGAAGGCCCGCAGCACCTGGTCCAGGAGCGCGATGAAGTCGGATGCGCAGCGGCGGCCCAGCCGGTACACCCAGGCTCCGGTGGTCACCTCGAGCGCGCCGAAGACAGTGACCTGCCGGTTCGTGCCGGGGGTGGGGACGTGCGGGCGGGCGGTGCGCAGCGTCCAGCTGGCCCGCACGTGCGGCAGCAGGTTCAGGTGGGTCTCGTCCTCGGCCAGCACCACCGCCCGGCGCGGCAGCTCGATCAGCCGGGCCACGATGCCGGCCACCACGTGGTCATGGTCCGGGTCGCCGCGGGCGGTCAGCTTGGGGCGCCGCCAGATCGCGACCAGCCGGACCCGCCGGTACAAGGTGCGCGGGCTGAGCTGCGGCCAGCCCAGGCAGCGGCGGATCCGGGGCAGGGTCCAGGGCCCGGGGCGGGCCAGCAGCGCGGCGATCCGCCTGGTCAGCTGCGGCCCGCCGAGCCGGGGACGCCCGGACCGGGGCCGGCCGGCCAGGCCGGCCAGCCCCTCGGCGCTGAACCGGGCGATCCAGCGGCGCGCCGTGCCCGGGTGGCACTCCAGCAGCGCCGCGATCTGGGCCGGCGTCAGCTCGTGCAGCGACAGCAGCACCATCACCGCCCGCGCGGCCTGCCGCCACGGGCCCCGCAGCTGCGCACGCAGCCGCTCGATCTCGCTGTCCGGGCCGTTGGCGAACACGCTGACCGGGCGCATACTGATCACGACCTCGCCGGCGGGTGGATGTTGCGGCAACTTCGATCCAACCCCCGGCGAGGCTGATGTCAACGGCCCGTCACCCGGCAGCCGCGTCCTTTGTAACGCGCAGAACTTATGTATAGGCGCTAAGCTGCGGAAAAGGCTGTACCCGGCTGGGTCCGCTGACGCAGTTCGGCGGCTATCATGCCGCGCAACGCGACCGCCACCTGCTTGGGGTGGTCCGGGCAACGATGCTTGAGCTCGTCGGCCATTTGCGCGAGTGTGCCACCCTGATAGTCCAGCCACGCGCAGATTGCCCTGCGGGCAACGCCCAGGTCGATGTTCTTCATATCGCGGTACTTCACAGGCCACCGCCCGTGGCCGATCCCCGGCAAGCCCCGAGTCCCGCGGCCTGTTTTCATGGCGGACACCTCCTCACACTCGCACACCAACAACCTGAACTCAGTCCACCGGTAGCGCGCTGTCGTGCGATAGTGACAACAAGGAGCACGCGGGACGACTCCGGAGCACGACCGTGCCCCCCCACGCGACGGCGACGCTAAGGTATGCGCGATGACCCGGTACAGCGGCAGCGACCTGCGCGAGTGGCGCAGGTCCCGCGGATGGGACGTGCCCGAACTGGCACGCCAGCTCCGCCGCGCCTCTACCGAGCCGGTCGCCGCCCACGACGCCCTGGTCCGGATGATCCGCGCCTGGGAACGCGGCGACCACCGCCCCTCCGAACGGTATGAGCTGCTCTATCACAAGCTCGGCCTGATCCCGCCCGCCGACAACGACCAGCCCAAGGCACAGCCGACTCCCATAGCCAGCCAGGAGGACGATGACCCGGTGAGAAGGCGCACTTTCGTCGAGCTAACCGCCATCTCTGCAACCGCCACCCTCCTCCCCGCCCCGGCAGGCACCCGCCCGCCGCTCGACACCGAACCGCTCGCGCTCGCCCTCACCGCGCAGATGACCGGCACCCCACCCGAGCCGACCCAAGAGCCGCCCGGCATCCCCGCCCTGACCCTCAGCGTCACCCGCGCCCGCACGCACTACCAGGCGTGCCGCTACGCCGAGCTGATCACCCGCCTGCCCTACCTGCTCGCCCAGCTCGACGCCGCCTGCGGTTCCCTCGACGGCGACGGGAAGCTCCGCGCCTGCGCGCTCGCCGCCGACGCCTACCACCTCGCCGCCGGGATCCTGCTCAAGACCGGCGACCACGGCCTGGCCCACCTGGCCACCGACCGCAGCATGACCGCCGCGCTGGCCAGCCAGGACCCCCTCACCGTCGGAACCAGCGCCCGCATCGTCACCCACACCCTGGCCAGCTCCGGCCACCTCCCGGCCGCCATCGCCACCGCCAGAAACCACAGCCAGCGACTAGACCGCCAGACCGGGACGCAGACCCCGGAGTCCCTGTCCGTCTACGGCTCGGTGCTGCTGCGCGGGGCCCTCGCCGCCGCCCAGCACGACGACCGCGCCACCGCGCACGAGATGCTCGCCGAAGCCGCCGGCGCCGCCCGCCGCCTCGGCACGGACGCGAACCTGCGCGGCACCGCATTCGGCCCGGTCAACGCCCAGCTGCACCAGGTCAACGTGGCCGTCACCCTCGGCGACGCCGGGACCGCGATCGACCTGGCCCGCCAGGTCGACCCCGCCGCGATCACCGTCACCGAGCGCAAGGCCAGCCTGCTCATCGACGTCGCCCAGGCCTTCTTCCAGTGGGGCAAGTACGGCCAGGCCTGCACCGCGCTCCGCGCCGCCGAGCAGACAGCCCCGCAGGAACTCGCCGCCCGCGCCCCGGTCCGCACTCTGGCCCGCAACCTCGCCACCCTGGCCCCGCCCGGTCTCCGCCGCGACGCCGCGCACCTCGCCGACCGAATCGGCGCCTACACATGACACCGAACGGGCGGGTCCTGACCGCCATCGTGTGCGGCGCAGGCCCCGCCGCCGCGACCGCCACCCTGGTCAAGCTCGCCCACGACCGCGGCTGGACCATCCAGATCGTCGCCACCCCGGCCGCGCTGGAGTTCTTCGACGAGCAGACCATCGCCGACCAGACAGGCAGCCCGGTGCGCAGCCAGTACGCCAAGCCCGGCGCGCCCAGATCCCAGATCCCGGACGCCATCCTGGTCGCCCCGGCCACCTACAACACCATCAACAAGTGGGCGCAGGGCATCAGCGACACCTACGCGCTGGGCGTCCTGGCCGAGGCCACCGGCCTCGGCGTGCCCACCGTGGTCCTGCCCTTCGTCAACACCGCCCTGGCCAGCCGCGCCCCGTTCCGCCGCAGCGTCGAATCCCTGCACGCCGAAGGCGTCAAGATCCTCCTCGGCCCCGGCGGCGTCCAGCCGCACCCGCCCCGCACCGGCGGCACCCTGATCGACACCTACCCCTGGCACCTCGCCCTAGAGGAGGCCGAACGGATGCTCGATCCCGCATCCCCGAAGCCGTAAAAGCGCCCGCAGCCAAGCGCCTTGCCCGCCCGATAGATCCGGCACGGTGGCTCCCTTTTCGCAGCAACTTCGAGATCCTCGTATCCCCTGATCACCGTGCCCTTTCCCGCCTTTCGGCACCCTCCTCCCCCGTTCGCTGTAAACGATCATGAACCGCCTATTGCGCACCATGGTTCATAGCGCCGCAGACCGTTGCATTCATCGAAATGATCATGGTCGGCTCTGCGGCGCCGCGATCCCCGTGGGAAAGGAGGCAACCGTTTGGCCGTGGTCGTCACCGTCGCCAAGGGCTACGACCTCGGCTACATCTGGAAGACCCAGGGCAAGGCCGCCGAATGCACCACCGGCGGCTATTACATCAACGCCGCCCAGGCCGGCGAGCCACCCGGCCGCTGGTGGGGACCCGGAGCACAAGCCCTCGGCCTCATCCCCGGCCAGATCGTCCAGCGCCAGCCCTACGACGCTGTCTACCGGCAGATCGACCCGCGCACCGGGGCCAAACTCGGCCGGCCTCGCGGCCGCTACGCCACCTTCGCCGACCACCTGGCCCGGCTGACGGCCGCCGAAACGCACGCCACCGCCGAACGGCTCATCGAACTCGAACGCGAAGCCGCCCAGGCGACTCGGCAGCCCGCCGCCTACACGGACGTCACCATCTCCTTCTCCAAGTCCATCTCGGTGCTGCACGCCTCGATCCGGGAAAACGAGCGCCGCGCCCGCCAGGCCGGAGACCTGCGCGCAGCCGCGTACTGGACCGGTCGCGAGCAGACCTTCCAGGAGATCTTGCACCGGGCTAACCGGACGGCGCTGGAGTACCTTCAGGCCTGGGCTGGGGTCACCCGCACCGGCTATCACGGCACCCGGGTCGACGGCCGCGAGCCCGGCCGGTTCGAGCCCGCCGGGCTGATCGTCACGTCCTGGCTGCAGGGCACCAGCCGGGACGGCGACCCCCAGGACCACATCCACAACCAGATCGCGCGCATCACCCGGACCTTCAGCGACGGCAAGTGGCGCGCGCTTGACACGGTGAGCTTGCGCGCCGTCCTCGGCGCCTTGCAAGCAGTCGCAGCCACCGCGGTCGAGTGCGAGCTGACGCGCGAGTTCGGCGTGGAGTGGATTCCGCGCGCCGACGGGCGCGGCAACGAGATCCGCGGCGTGACGCAGGCGCAGATGGATGCGTATTCCACGCGCACCGTGCAGGTGCACGAGAAGGCACGCGAACTCGCGCGCAAGTGGGAGCGCAAGCACGGCCGCGCGCCGACCTCGCGCGAGCTGCTGCACATCGCCAACGACGCCACCTTGCAGTCGCGCAAGGGCAAGAACTCTGGCCCGGTCGACTGGGAGGCGCTGGCCGCGCGGTGGGACGCCACACTCGGCGGCGAACTGGCCGGCATTGCGCCTGCGGTGTCGAACGCGCGCGGCCCCGGTGCAAAGGCGAGTGAGCATCACGGCGGCTGCGCGCCAGCCGGACCGCCCGCGCGTGAGGCCCAGGCGCGGGCTCTGGCCAAGGCTCTGACTCTGGTCTCCGATAAGCATCCGGCCTCGACCCGGCACGACCTGCTCAAGCAGCTGGCGCTTGTCCTGCCTGCAGAAACCCGACGGATGAGCCCGGAGGAAGCGCAGGAGCTGCTGCTCGGCCTGGCCGAGGAGGCCCTGTCCGGCAGATCCGGCGACGTGCTGTGCCTGGAGGCCCCCGAATGGCCGCCGCTTCCCGCGTCGCTGTGCCGCCAGTTGGACGGGCGCAGCGCGTACACGCGGCCCGGCGTCGCGCAGTACACCACCGCCGCGCAGCTGACGCTCGAAGACAAACTCGTCGCGCACGCGCAGACGCAAGGCGCGCCGCGGCTGCCCGGTGAGGTGGCCGCGCGGCGTCTCGGCGCCGACGCGGCGCTGCTCGAGGCGCAGTTGCGCGGCCGCGCGCATGACCCGCGCGAGCATCCCGCGCCGCGCGGGCTGCGGCTGGACCAGGCCGCCGCCGTCTGGCACGTCCTCACCTCACCCCGCACCGCCGAGGTGATCACCGGCCCGGCCGGCACCGGCAAGACCCGCGTCCTCGCTACCGCCGCCTCGATCTGGGACGGCCCGGTAGCCGGCACCGCCACCTCCCAGAACGCCACCAACGAACTCCGCGCCGCCGGAGTCCACGTCACCGCGAACACCACCCGGCTGCTCGCCGACCTGAACAACGGCCGGATCCCGCCCGGCTCGCTCATCGTCGCCGACGAAGCCTCGATGATCTCCATCACCCACCTGGCCGCCCTCACCGGATACGCGGCCCGCAACCGGTGCAAGCTGATCCTGGCCGGGGACCAGGAACAGCTCGCCGCGGTCGAAGGCGGCGGTGCCATGACCCTGCTCGCGGACCGGCTGGGCTACGTCCAGCTCGCCGAACCGGTCCGATTCACCGCCGCCTGGGAACGCGCCGCCTCGCTGCGGCTGCGCCGGGGCGATGTCACCGCGCTGGACGAGTACGACCAGCACGGCCGCATCCGCGGCGCCCCGCCCGACATCGCCATGGACCAGGCCGTCAACGCCTACGTCGCCAGCTACCTCGCCGGGCGGGACGTCCTGCTGATGGCCGCGGACTGGGCCCGCTGCCGCGAACTCTCCCGAAGGATCCGCAGCGACCTCATCCACCTCGGCCTGGTCGACGGCGGCCGCGCTATCCGGATCGCCGACGGTGCCGTGGCCTCGGCCGGAGACCTGATCATCTGCCGCCGCAATGACCACAGCGTCGAGGCGGGCGAGCCCGGCCGGGCCCTGGCCAACGGCGACGTCTTGCGGATCGAGGCCATCACCCGCCGCGGCCTCATGGTCCGCCGCCTCCTCGAGCCAGACCGCGCAACCGGACAGCGGCGGTTCACCCCCCAGGCCTTCCGCTATGACGGCTACCAGTCCTCCGACCTGGCCTACGCGATCACCGGGCACTCCGCCCAGGGCGCCACCGTCCACACCGGGATCGCCCTGGTCACCGGCACCGAGGACCGGCAGTGGCTCTACCCGGCGATGACCCGCGGCACCGACGCCAACCTGGCGTTCGTGGTCACTACCCCGGCGGCGGCCGACCCGGCGCCCGGCACCCGCCCCGCACCCGAGCTCGACTGGTACCAGCGCATCCGCCGGGAACGCGCCGGATACCCGCTGCCCGCACCAGCTCCCCGCGAGCAGGACCAGACAGGCCAGCGCGAGCCGGTCGCCGTGCTCGCCGACGTCCTCAGCCGCGACGGCGCCGAACAATCCGCCGCCGCGACCCGGAAGCGCAACCTGGCCAACGCCGACCACCTCGCCACCCTCCACACGATCTGGACCGCCGAAACCACGGCTGCCCGCCACGACCGCTACCGCGACCTGGTCACAGCAGCGCTGCCGCCCGGCCACCGGCACCCGCTCTCGTACCAGGCCCGGTGGCTGTTCCGCACCCTGCACGCCGCCGAACTCGCCGGCCTGGACCCCACCGAGGTCATCGGCACGGCGATCGCCGCCCGGGACCTGGTCGGAGTCCGGGACATCGCCGCCGTCCTGGACGCCCGGATCCGCCCGCGTGTCGGCGCGCTGCTGCCCCAGCCGCAAGGCCCCTGGGCCGGGCGAGTCCCCGACCTGCCCGACCCCGGCCGCCAGGCCTACCTGACCCAGATCGCCGCGATAATGGACGACCGCACCCGGCGCCTGGGCCAGCACACCGCCCAGACCACCCCCGTTTGGGCCATCACCGCCCTCGGCCCGGTGCCCGCCGACCCGGCCGCTTGCAGCGCCTGGGAACAGAAAGCGGCCGCGATCGCTGCCTACCGCGAGACCTACGGATACGACCACCGCGGCGACCCGATTGGCCCCGAACCCAGCCACCAGACGCCCGGCCAGCGCGCCGCCTGGTACGAGGCATTCGCCGCCCTCGGCCCGGCCGGCCAGCCCGACGTCCGGGCCATGCCCGACGGGCGCCTGTGGCTGCTCCGCGACAGCTACGCCGCCGAGACCGCCTGGGCACCCCGCCACGTCGGCAGAGAACTACGGCTATCCAGGCTCGGCGCCTTCCACGCCGGCCTGGACGCCATCCGCGCCGCCGCTGAAGCCCAGGCCGCCCGTAAGGCCGGTGACCACGGCCGCGCCGAGCGGCACGAAACCCTTGCCGCGAGCTACCGGGCCCTGCGCGACCTCCACCAGCAACAAGAACAGACCCTCGCCCATACCATGGCCGACCGGCAGGAATGGGAACACATCACCGCCCGCTCCCGCCACCTGGCCATCGCCGCCGACGCCGAACTACGCCGACGCCACCCAGGCCAGAAGATCGAGCCCATGCACTCCGCCGAGCCATCCCCCGTCAGCGACGCCGAACGTGAGCAGCTGCACCCAGCCCCCGATTCCGAGCTCACCGAGGCTGTCACCCGGATCGACGACCTAGCCGCCCAGCACCAAGCGTTCCGGGCCAGGATGGATAAGCGTCAGCAGCAGGTAGCGCACCGCGAGGACTCGGACTGGGCTGGCCTCGGCGAGATCTTGCCCTACGGGTGGCGGGCGCTGCGCCGGGATGCGATCTTGCAGCCGCCCAAACCCGAGATCACCCCTTCCGACACGATCCTCCAGCTCGCCGCTGAGCGAGACGCAGACCACGAGGCCGCGGACTAAGGTCGCTGGGTTATGAGCCATACGACGCGCGTCTCTCAGCGTCTCCGGCGTTCCGCCCCGTCTCGCTGACCAGGCCAATGGCCTCGCTGAGCGTCGCTACTGTCTCGCGTCGTCTCCCCCGTCCCGGGCAGTCTCGTTAGCAAATCCGTTAGCTGAACCGTGCCCTGAACTGCGCGTCTGACTGTTGAGGCCGGGATGCCAAAGACCCGCGCGAAGCGCGATGATCGTCTCGGCGAGATTGCGGGGAGCATCTGATCCGTAGGAGTGGGCACATCGTCCAAGACCGTCCGTCACCGGTCGTGGGCTGGGCCGACATTCCAGAGTTGTCCACGTGCGTCGGGCGCCGTCCAGCGGCTTGGCTACAGGGTTGGCTACAGTCGTGGCGAAACGCCGCTGATCTTCGACCGTCTGCTTTTCAGGCCGGACATATCCTGAGTTGGCGCAGATCGTGCGAGCGTCCTGCGCTGTCGCCGATCGCTGCTGTTGCTGTCACCGTTGCTGTCAGCTCAGCGCAGGGCATCCGGCGGCTAGCCGACCCGAACCCGCAGAGCCGCTAGGTCCGAGGACCGGAAGCGGCGCGGCAGAGCTACGCATTACGAGCCTGTCCCCTGCTGCGCAGCGCTGGTTAAACGGGCATACTTATCGACATGGAAGCTAAAGACCCTGCCGACATCAATGCCGTGAAGGGTGATCCGATCAGCTCAGACCGCTCGGAACGCGATCGAGAAATTAGTATTCTATCACTTGAATATACGGCGCTAAGAGCAGAGATTGTCAGTCGCCAGTCGGGACGATTTCAATTCCTGGGCTTTACTACTGCATCCGCCGCGTTGCTGGGATCAGTGATCGGCCGCTCTTCTCTTTCCACTACGAGCTGGGTTCTGGTAGGGCTTGCTGTGGGAGTTCTGATCTTCGGTATGTATTGCTTCGCAAGCCTCGGAAGGATGATGACTAAGGCGTCAGCACACATAGCGAGCATTGAAAGGAGGATAAACGCCCTAGCTTCGGATCAAGCTGGCAGCCCGCCTCTGTTGACTTGGCAATCAATACACCAGGAGCGTAGCCGCATAGAGCAAATTACCCTGGGCTCCTTCCCCCGTCGTGCTAAGAACTAAGGCTGTCGGCAAACCTGCAAGATTCCCCCGCCACTCTCCCGTTGTCTATAAGGACCGAGATACCGATGTCGACCACATTTCCTGAGGCAATCACTCTGGGCGGTCTTCTGATCCGTAGATCAATGGAAAGTGTCTAGCCAGTGCGCCGGAATCCGAATCCGCAGCTCAGCGTCCTGCAAATGTCCGGCATATATGCCGTCGTCCGGTACCGTCCGGTCAGTCCGTGAGAAAGCTGTGAGAGATGCCTGCACCTCGGCGCCCTAGTTCTGGTCGTCGTCGCCGCTTCCGTGTCGGGGCACCAATGGTTTTCAAGAGCGTACGTGGTTTACTGGCTGCCCCTGCTCCTACCTGGACTTTTAGCATGTCCGCCCTCTATGCCATCCAAGATCACCCCGTGCATATCCCGCGAGGCCAGCGATTGGCTTCTTCGTCCCGAAGCTAGGTAGCGGTGCGGGCGGCCAGCGCTGTGGCATGCCCGCTCGGCCTGCGCATTCCGGCGCGACATGCGCCGCGCGCATCAGCATGGCCATGCGGCGATCGGTTTGGTCCTCCTTCATCGCTTCCGCCTAAGTCCTGCTTACAGCTTTGCAGGTCCATGACATGGGATTGCCGTAGGAGTGCTCGCTCTGGCCGTCAGCTAGCCGTGTCACGGCCTGCTGTGCGCTGCGAAGGATCCACCGAAGTGTCCGATGAGTTCGACGTGCCGGAAACGAGGACGCTCACTTTGCGGTCAATTAGCCGTGTGACGGCCTGCTGGGTGCTGCCGAAGATGGCGGCCCAAACAAGGAGTTCCAGAAAGGTGCTCGCCGGGTTCAGCTCGCTGATCACGCCCGACTGCAGCATGACGATGCCGAAGAACGCGAATAGCGGCCCTGTCGTCAGCTTGACCAGCATCTGGTATTGCGGAAGGCAGAAGGGGTTCCTCGTTCCTGGCATATGCGACAGCGCCGGGATCGAAGACACGAAGGCACCTAGAGCCCCGAACAGGGCAATCAGCAGAGGTGTCTCCCAGCCACCCGGGATTCCCGTCCGGGCAGCTGGGTTTAGGTCGATCGGCCCGCGGGCGGTGGCGATGATGAGAAGTGTCACGCCGACCAGGCCAATCCCGCTCAGCCGGATGAGGCGGTTCCGGTAGTTGCGGCTCTCGGCGTAGGATTCGTCCTTCTTGTCGTAGACCGCACGGGTTACATGAGTGGTCTCCGCTGCCAAGGCGGCGTGGGTATCTGTCCAAGAAGTATGGTTTTCGATCAGTTTGGAGAGCTGTGTGACATGCGGGTCGTTCTCGCCGAGGGCTGCCTTGGCCTGCTTCAGGACTTCCTCGCTGTGCACATATAGCTCATCCTCGCTGAGGACTTCGGGGATCTCTGTTTCGGCCTGGTGCAGTTTCATCCACGCCCGCTCCTGCTGATCACCCGTCCAACAAGTGCGAAGCGAACCGGGCGTCTCAGCGGTGCGCTTGACCAAGTGAAGAAGGTGCTGGGCGTGGTTCGCCTGGCCGTTCGCGGCACCCAGTTCGTGCTCGGCGCGCTCTGCCCGCGCCAGCACGACCTCGCGCCAGGCTCCGTATGGTTTCATGGCGACTTCCCCCCGTTCCTGCACGGTGGGGAGGGCGATTGCCGTCCTCTTTCTTGATCGGTGGCGTCGTACATCCACACGAGCTAGGACTTCCGACCCGGTTTTGCCGCCATTGGTCCTCGCTTCGCCGCGTTCTGGGCGAGGACCTCCAGACATCATGGCCTCCGCCGACAACCCTCGTGGACTGGCCGATGCAGACGACGCGGATCGCACGCGGTCCGGCACGCTAGCTCCTGGACCAGATCATGAGGGCACTAGCGGTGGCTGAGGGGAGGGCTGGCGAGTGCCTGAGACGCAGATCACACTCCGCGAAGTTGTAGACGAGTACCTGCCCGGTGCTCGTGCTCGTCGCCCTGGTGGTCCTTGACTATGCTGATGCCGTATCCGAGTTTGCTCCGTTCCCCGGACAGCTCAAGGGCCTTGCGCTCCCACTGGTTGAGGCCCTTGGAATCGGCCCAGTCAACGTGAGCGCCAGCGATGCCGTCGAGCGCGGCGACAGCGTGACGAGGACACCCGCGGGCCCTGTCCCCCTCCGAATCTACGATCGTTACCCGTGTATAGACTGGCATGCGGGTTCATCTGCTCTGGTGAGTGCGCACGTGAAGCGGGTCTGTGCCATTTCCGGTCTCGGCGGCCGCGCGCAGCAGCTGCTGGGCCTGCTCGACCGACAGCGCCTTCGAGGGTCTGCCCTCATGTCCCACTGGCGGGCGGACAAGCGCGGCCACATTCCGGCCGACTAGGTCGTCGCTCTCAGCGTGCCGGATGGCCCGCACCAGGCAGTTGTGCGCGATCTGCAGCGACCGCGTCGACAGATGGTCACTCAGATCCACCAGCGCCGACCGGACATCGGCCGCGGACAGCTTCCGCAGCGGCCGACGGCCCAACCGGTCGGTTAGCGGCTTCACGCCATCCCGGTACAGCTGCACCGTCCGCGCGGACCGGCCCGACAGGCCGTGCTCGAGCCAAGCGTCGACTGCCGCCCGTACCGAGTAGCCCGCTGACGATTGCAGCCCGACGTCGAGCTCGGCATGGAGTGCCTTGAGCTTGTCCCGGACCTCCTGCTTGGTCTTGCCGGAGACCTTCCGGCGCAGGCGCTTCCCGTCCGGGCCGAAGCCGACCGAGACCGCGCCGATGTACCGGTTCTTGTCCGCCGCGAAGTAGATGGCATCTTCGCCATGACCGCGGCGCCTAGACGAAGCTTCCGCCATGCAAGCCATGATAGCTCTTTGGCTCCCGGTTTGGCTCCCCGCCGCGCCGGTCCGGATCCCCATATGGTCTCTGACCTGGTGGGCGCAACTGGGTTCGAACCAGTGACCCCTCGCTTGTAAGGCGAGTGCTCTACCACTGAGCTATGCGCCCTTGCGTTCCGGGCGCCATGCGGCACCGCGAACGGAGCTAGCGTACCGGTTTCTGGGGCTTCAGCCGCATCGGGCGGGCCAGTGCGTCCGTCTGTGAGATCCCGGGCGGCCTAGCCTATGGCTGGTTCAGCCGCCGGCTTGGCGGAGGTCTCAGCCGCCGGCTTGGCGGAGGCTTCGGCGCGGGGGGCGGGGCGCCGGTGCCTGGCCATCGCGACGTCCTCCAGGTGGGTCATCATCCGGTGGCGGGCCAGCGCCCCGTCTCGGGCGATGATCGCCTCTCCGATCCTGGCGTGCGCCGCGTGCACGTCGTGGAGAGGAGGCCGGTTGCGGTCGAGGACCGGCAGCTGCCGCTGGGTCAAGATGGTGAGGGTCTGCACGAACAGGTGCAGGGCGGGGTTGGCGGTCAGCCGGGCCACCAGCACATGAAAGTCGCGCAGGCTCCGTGTCTCGCCCGAGGTGACCTGGGCGGCCTCGGCGGCCAGGAAGGCCCTGATCTCCGTTATCTCGTCCTCGCCGATCCTGGCGGCGACGCGCTCGACGCAGAACAGCTCGATGGCGAGCCGGGCGTCCTCGAGCTGGCGCGGTTCGACCTTCTCGAAGTCCAGGTAGACGGCCATCGCCTTGGCCACTGGCTGGGGATCGGGCTGCCTGATGAACAGGCCTCCGTGCAGGCCCCGGCGCATTTCGGCCAGGCCGTGATGTTCGAGGAGCCTGACCGCCTCGCGGAAGACCGCCCGGCTGACGCCGTAGCGAGCGATCAGTTCCACCTCGCTGCCGAACAGATCGCCGGGCTCCCACCGCTGACCCACAATCGTTTGCTCTATCTGATCGGCGAGTATCTCTGCCTTCTTCAACGTGGTGTCCTTGCTCGAAGCGGCAACGAACGGGAGCGGCGCCGATTGGATCGTTTTAAGGGGGCCGGAACATACTCTACTGAGATAAGTTACCCTGCGCTGTCGCCTGTGCACTCCTAAGCCGGCGGACGGCCGCGCCGCGCCGGACATGTCCAAGAATTCCATATGTCAGCTCCCTCCGGTGAGCAGCGCGAGTCCTTCGGCGGCGATCCGGTCGACCTCACCGCCGATGTCGCCGAACTCCTGCCCGGCCATCGACCCGGCCTGCACGCGGGCCGCGATGCCCTGGGCGATCACCGCGGACTTGAAGTGGGCCAGCGCGACCCAGGCCGAAAGGTCGGACAGGTCGGCGCCGGTCCGCTCGGCGTACCGTTTGGCCAGGTAGGTGCGAGGCGGGAAGCCGGGCAGCATGGTCGGCGCGGGCGTCATCGCGGGCTTGTGATCACCGGGCTCCCGCCAGTAGAACAGGAACAGGCCCAGGTCGGCCAGCGGCTCCCCCAGCGTGGCCAGCTCCCAGTCCAGCACGGCCTTCACCGTCGGGGGCATCTGCTTGCCCATCAGGCAGTTGTCGATCCGGAAGTCGCCGTGCACGATCGCTCCCCCGGGCCCTTTCGGCGGGCTGGCGCGCAGCAGGCGGCCGAGTTCGTCGACCGCCGGGACGTCGCGGCTCTTGGACCGCTCCCACTGGTCGCTCCACCGGCGCACCTGCCGCTCCCCCAGACCCGTGGGCCGGCCGAAGCCGGACAGGCCGATCTCGTCCGGATCTATCGCGTGCAGGTCGGCCAGCGTGTCCACCAGGGCGTCGGCGATGGCCTGACGGTCACCTGGCGACTCGGCCCACCCGGCGGGGAGGGTGCGGATGACGTATCCGTCGATCTTCTCCATCACGTAGAACGGCACGCCGATGAGCTCGCCGGCGTCCTCGAACAGGATGGCGGCCACCGGGACGGCGGTGCCCGCCAGCGCGCGCTGCACCCGGGCCTCCCGTGACATGTCGTGCGCCCGGGGCAGCAGCGGCCCGTCCGGTGGCCTGCGCAGCACGGCCTCACCCGCGTCGCTGGTGAGCTCGAAGGTCAGGTTCGACTTGCCGCCCGACACGAGAGAGGCTTCCAGCCGTTCCCACCCGGGGTCGCCCAGGACGCGTGCGAGTGCCGGGCCGACCAGGTCGAGCCGGGTCAGATTCTCGTACATCGGGTCCTTTCCTGCGATGCCCTCCCGCTGACCCTAGCGGTATCTGGCTCTCAGGCGGGCGGCACGTCGGGGCCGTGGTCGGGCAGGGCGGGTGAGACGATCCAGAGCACCTGGACGTGGCCGGCCTGGGGGGGCGCCCGGAAGGTGTGCTCCATGTTGGCCGGGAAGGTAAAGGAGTCTCCCTGCTCCAGGGTGATCTGCTCCCCCGCCACGATGACCTCCAGCTGGCCGGCCAGGATGAAGACGAACTCCACGTCGGCGGGCAGCGAGTAGGGCTCCTTCCCGCTCCCGCCGCCGGGCTCGATGTCGGACAGGATGGCCTGCACTCGCTTCTCGCCCGACGGCGTGAGCAGGTACTCCGTCATCTTCCTGCCGCCGAAGTTGATCGGCGGGCGGGCGCCGCGGCGGACGACTTCTCCCTTCGGCGCCTGGAACAGCGAGCCGACGGAGACGCCCAGCGCGTCGCAGAGCCGGATGAGCGAGGCCACCGAGACGTTGGCCAGGTCCCGCTCCAGCTTGGACACGAAGCCCTTGGTCAGGCCGGCCTGTTCGGCGACTTCGGCGATGCTCATGCGGGCGGCGAGCCTGGCCGCCTTCAGCTGCGCGCCGATGCGCGTGCCGTCCCCGATCGCGTCCGGTACGCCGTTCTCCCCGGTGCCGCTGGACACTGACCCTCCCATGAAACCAACGAATCATTCATGAAACAAAGGTTGACAGATAGGAAACCCACATCGATCATAGCTCGTGAGGCAGGTCACACATAGCTGGCAGGTCGCGCGGAGCGAGGCAGGTCACACATAGCTGGCAGGTCGCGCGGAGCGAGGCAGGTCACACATAGCTGGCAGGTCGCGCGGAGCGAGGCAGGTCACAC